>Ga0114922_10004262_pt1 | contig 13276 bp, 10 predicted proteins | sample AartaG_FD_100975 | JGI IMG/M metagenome (GOLD analysis project Ga0114922, IMG submission 100975) | Deep subsurface microbial communities from Aarhus Bay to uncover new lineages of life (NeLLi) - Aarhus_00045 metaG | ecosystem: Environmental > Aquatic > Marine > Oceanic > Sediment | place... | reverse complement strand
TTCCTCGGATTTGCCGGATGGGTCCCCGATCATACCCGTAGCTCCACCGACCAGCGCAATGGGTTTATGACCTGCGGCCTGGAAATGTTTCAGCATCATGATCTGAACCAGGTTTCCAATATGAAGGGAATTTGCCGAGGGATCAAACCCGATGTAAGCAGTTACCATTTCCCGTTCTACCAGTTTCCTTGTGCCTGGCGTCATGTCATGGACCATCCCCCTCCAGCTAAGTTCGTCAACAAAATTCATGGCTCAAAAATGTTTCACGCAAAGATAATATAATGAATTATATGAGGACCAGGGTCAGGACAATAATCCCCAGCATGCCCAAAAATAGGGTAATAGTATAAAACCCGGAAAGCAGCATAAACTTGACCGTGGTTTTTACAAAGGATTGCCGGTAAAACCGCTTCATTCCGGCAAAAAGATAGATAGGAATAAGAAGGATCAGAAATCCTGCAATGGTTTGTACGATACCATCAAAGAACATGGATGCCAGGAGTACAAACAGGATAATAAAAAAAGCAAAACAGTGAAAATAGATCGAGAATACAAAATGTTGAATGTAGAAGCGCCTTGACCGGATATAGAAGAATTTGAGGAGCAGGGCAAAAATTGGCAGCAACAGAAAGAGTGATTGGGAAACCCGCTTCAGGAAAACGTTCCAGGAATATTCGGGACTTTCAAAAATGGTAGTTATCCCGTTTATGAATCTCTTCCTTAGCCATTTTTCAGAAGGGATACTGTCACTGTATACTTTCAGTGATTTGATTATCTCCCGCATGTTATCCACAGAATCACCTTCCATTACATAGTCATAATAAACCGTATCGTTACCAACTCTAACCACAACAGTATCCAGTATGGCCGGAACATCTGAAGGATCTGTAATAATACCTCGTGAACGCAGGGAATCGACCCTGGATGAATCTGGATCGGTAGCATCTATTTTGACGAATCCTGCAGATATCATATCTGTACTTGAAATCTCCAACAGGGCAAAGAGAAAGATGCTGATAAAGATAAAGAGTTTGAAGGGTGGATAATAGGTGGCTCTCCGTCCGGAAACATATTCGGCAGGAAGAAAACCGGGTTTTAGCAGTAGTGGTTTTATGCTTCGCACAAAGCGGGTATCAAACTCAAAGAGCGTATCCATCAGGTCTTTGAACATTTCACCGAACGGCCTGTTCAATTCCCGGGTCGATTGCCCGCAATTGGGACAGTAATTTCCGGTGTACCGGTGACCACAGTTCGGGCAGGTAATAATGTCCGGAAGATTATCCATAGTCATCAGATTGAAACTCCATCTTCCGTTTCCTTTCTCTCCCTGAAACCCCTGATGCTATCAAAATTAAGGTCGTGGAAAATCATCGGAGCGAAAGCAGAAATGGGTCTGTAAAGGAAAGATTCTTCAATCTTATCTTCCGGAAGAAAATGGGTTTTCCGGTCGATGGTATTCAGGATCACCAGGATGATGCTCAGGATGAAAGCGGTTTTGATCACACCAAACAGTATACCAAGCAGGCGGTTAACAAATCCCAGTGCAACAGCTTTCACCAGTTTGTCGAGTGCCTTTGCCAGCAGGTGGACCACGACAACAATAATCACGAAAGTAATGGCAAAGGAGATCAGGGGAAGGTACTGTGTGGTCATGTCAAATTTCTCTATCAGGAAATCGGAGGTCATGCAGGAAAATTTGATTGCCCCAAAAATCCCGAGTACAAGTGCAGCCAGGGAAGCCACTTCAATGATCAAACCGTTTCTGAAGCCACGGTAGGCACTCCACAGAAGGAAGATCAGCAGGATCAGGTCGATGTAGTTCATGATTTGTTTGAATACAGTGACAAAAATAGGAATTTATTCGTTTTTGCCATCTATTCAAAATCCGCTATCTTTGGGGCTCGGAAAAAAAGGCTCCATAGTTCAAGGGATAGAATAGCGGTTTCCTAAACCGTAGATCCAGGTTCGAGTCCTGGTGGAGCTACTATCTCAGTTCCAATTTTTTAGTCGGCCGACTAAGAAGGTAAAAAACGAATAATCAAAGCAAATACAACCCTGTTTTTTTTTTCGTTTGATTCCGGTTCCTGTGCAACAGGTAGTTATGGATATCGTCTTTTTATTCCTTATCTTTAACCGAAAATACCATAATTCCACACATCATGTTTTTCAATTACCTCGCGGTTGCTGTCCGCTACCTTAAGAAAAACCTGCTCCCATTCACGATCAATCTCCTGGGACTGGCCATCGGGATGACCGCCTTTATCCTGATCATCCAGTATGTCCGGTTCGAACTGAGCTATGACAACTTCCACGAGCTGGGTGACCGGATCTACCGGATCCAGCAGGACCGGTACAATAAAGGCGAACTGACCACCCAGTGGGCAGCCGGGTGCTCGGCAGTCGGACAGGCGCTATACGAAAATTTTCCAGAGGTGGAAAACTTTACCCGCTTCCAAACGGCAGCCGGCATCATCTCCTATAATGAAAGGAGATTTAAAGAACAGAAGATCTATCTCGCCGATACATCGTTCTTTGAGGTCTTTTCATTCCAATTGGTCAAAGGGGATCCATCAGAAATTCTTAAGAAGCCATTTGAAACGGTATTATCGGAATCTGCAGCAGCCAAATACTTCGGCGATGAATACCCGATTGGAAAAAGCCTCCTTTTCAACGACGGCCTGGAACTAAACATTGTAGGTATATTCAGGGATGCACCCACCAATTCTCACCTTTATCCTACCATCGTTGTATCCTGGGAAACACTGGTCAGCCTGCAGGGACCCGATGTGAACACGGCATGGCAATGGGATGGTTTTTTCAATTACATCCTGCTAAGTCCACAATCCTATTATAAGGAATTCGAAGCCAAAATTCCTGCATTCATTGAAGAGAGAGTCGGTGATGAACTGCGTCAATACAATTCCTGGGCCATTTACAACCTTCAGCCCATCCGGAAAATTCATCTCTATTCGGATTTCATGATGGAGATGGAAGTCAATGGGAATGCCCGGTCGACCTATGCTCTGCTCATTGTGGCTGTTTTTCTCGTGTTGATCGCCTGGATCAATTACATCAACCTGTCTACGGCCAAATCGCTTGAACGGGCTAAAGAAGTCGGGATCAGAAAAATATCCGGTGCTGCCCGGGGTCAGTTGATCCGGCAATTTCTTTCCGAATCGATTTTGATAAACCTCCTGGGGATCATTGTAGCCATAATCCTGATTCAACTCCTGAATCCAGTGTTCATCCAGATTACCGGAAAACCCCTGGATTTTGGCCTGCTCGTTAATCCGGGATTCTGGGGTGTTATGCTTTTGGCCTTCATAACCGGGGCTATTCTTTCCGGTACCTATCCTGCTTTTTTCCTCTCCTCGTTTAAACCGGCAATCATTATCAAAGGTAAATTTGACAAGCAAACCAAAGGGATTATCTTACGCAAAAGCCTGGTTATCTTCCAGTTTATTACGTCGTTGATCCTGATCTCCGGAACCCTGGTGGTTTATAAGCAGATCTCCTTCATGCAGCAGTATGACCTGGGTGTTAATATTGAGGATGTACTTGTTTTGCCGGGTCCGAACATTACCGACTCCACCTATACGGAAACGTTCAATGCATTCAAAGAGGAACTTTTGCGGAATCCCAATATTTCAGAAGTAGCCACTTCAACGGCTGTACCGGGGAGAAAAGCAACCTGGAATGCCGGCGGAATACACCTTTTAAGCCAGGATGTTACTGAGGGTAACCAGTACAGGATCATCGGTATGGACTTCGATTTTGTCGACCTGTATGGATTGACCCTCCTCGAGGGAAGAAATTTTTCACCGGAATATGGCATGAATTCTGAAACCGTTCTGTTTAACGAGAAAGGTATCCGGCTTCTCGGATTTGATGATTACCGGAAAGCACTGGATAAGCAGATATTCTTCTGGGGAGATACCTTCCGGATCGTTGGAATTCTTAAAAATTATCATCAACAGGGATTGAAGGAAGTACAGGATCCGTTGATCTTCCGGTTTTTTGAAAGTGTAACGGCCTACTATTCCATTAAGTTCGTTCCCACAGCGGACATTCAAGCAAACATCTCATTTGTCCGGGAACAATGGGAAATCTTTTTCAGCAAGAATCCATTTGAATACTTTTTCCTTGATGAATATTATCAAGAGCAATATAAGGATGAGTTACAATTCGGTACGGTCTTCGGATCCTTCTCACTCCTTGCCATTATTATTGCCTGTCTCGGACTGTTCGGTCTCTCTTCCTATTCAACTACCCAGCGGACGAAAGAGATTGGTATCCGGAAGGTGCTGGGTGCATCGGTTCCGCAAAGCATTCTTCTGCTGGTTCGATATTTCGTGAACCAGATCCTGATCGCTGTTCCCATCGGATTAGCCATCTCATTCTTCATCATGTCCCGCTGGATCCAGAATTTCCCGTTCAGGATATCCATCGGGTGGTGGTTTTTTGTTCTTCCTGTACTGGTCGTACTGATCATTGCCTTGGTCACGGTCATTGCCCAGGTATTCAAAACCGCCAATGTAAATCCAGCCGAATCATTACGATATGAGTAAACCAATGCAATTGTACCCTCTTATGTATCGAACGTTACTATTCCTGTCAATTATTCTATTCATAATGGCTGATGGCTTTGCTCAGGACAAAAGTTCAAAAAGGGGAATCGCCTATGGTTATCATTCCCCGGAGGATATGGATGCCATCAAGGAAGGTATTTCCTGGTGGTACAACTGGACATCCAAGCCCGATCAGTCACTGGGTGGTGCCTATCCAATTGATGGAGTTGTTTATATACCCATGGTATGGGGAGGCAGTTTCAATGTAGATGAAGTTGTAGCCAACATACCCGATGATGCTGAATATATACTGGGTTTTAACGAACCTAATTTTACAGATCAGGCAAATTTAACTCCTGCTCAGGCAGCTGATTTATGGCCCCAATTAGAGGAAATTGCCGATAGAAAAAATTTGAAAATTGTTGGTCCTGCATTGAATTACTGTGGCAATTGTGTTGATATACCAGGTACAGAAAATGATTCAGACCCGATAGAATGGCTCGATGCCTTTTTTACAGAGTGTCCTGGTTGCCAGGTGGATTACATCGCCGTTCATTGGTATGACTATGGATTGGAATGGTACATCAGTAGATTCAAAAAATATAATAAACCAATCTGGGTAACGGAGCTTGCCCTCTGGCATAATCAGAATCACACTGTTGCAGAACAAAAGAAATACCTGGCAGAGGCAGTTCAACTGATGGAAAAAGACGATACGGTTTTCCGGTATGCATGGTTTACCGGAAGATCGGGAGGGCCAAATATAAACCTGTTTGAAAGCGAACCAGGAGAACTTTCAGCGTTAGGGAAATATTACATCTCATTGCCTACCAGTGGTGATGACAATTTCCCTCCTATCGCAGATGCAGGCAGTGATAAACAAATCCGATTGCCCGCCAACAGCACAACCTTACATGGGGAATCCAGTGAGGATATCGATGGAACAATCATATCTTATGAGTGGAAAAAAGTTATTGGGGACAGTGCCATCATTCAGAGCCCAATTGCTTCTTCTACAGAGATAACAAATCTATCCGAAGGAACTTATCTGTTTCGTTTAACAGTAACGGATAATGATGGTGCAGTTGACAGTTGCGAGGTAGTCGTTGAAGTTACCGATTTGGGGGAACTGAATGTTAATCTTGCATTAAACAAACCGGCTGAAGCCTCCTCCTATCAGGATACCGGTGGTGAGTACTCCCCGGGCCTTGCCAATGATGGGAATATGGATACCCGATGGGCAAGTGACTGGAATGATGACGAATGGATTACCATTAATCTACAAGCAGCATACAAAATATCAAAAGTTATCCTGGAATGGGAAACAGCCTATGGAAATGCATACAAAATTCAGCTTAGTGATGATCCTGCCTTTATAGACTTTGAAACGATCGCAATGGTAAATGCCGGTAACGGTCAAACCGATGAAGTGACCACGGATAGTACCGTTTCAGGACAGTACCTGAGAATGCAAGGAATTAGCAGGGGGACTGAATGGGGTTATTCTTTGTGGGAATTTGAAGCATATGGTACTGATGCAGATGGTGAAGGGCCAACAACAACGGAAGAGATAGAAAAGTTGCATTCAATGTCCATATATCCCAATCCGGCAAATAATGTCATTCAGGTAAAATTCCCGGAACCATTTTCCGGAAGACTGGAAATCAAGAGCATTACCGGAAACCTTGTGAAAAGTAAAACAATACATGGTCGTGCGTTCATACAACTTGTTATAAGTGATCTCATAAAAGGTGTTTACGTTTTATCAACGGATAATAAGAAATTTAAACCCATTTTACTTATCGTTCAATAAACCAGTTATAAGAATAATTTGCAGAAAACAATCATCTTAATCTATTCTTACCGCTATGGAACAGAAACCTCAACATGAAACCAATACCACCTTACAGGAGCGGCCCCGATTCCTGAAGATCCTCTGCATCATTTCGTTTATCGGCAGTGGTTTATTCTCCCTGACTACCCTGGTGATCATATTGTTTTACCAGCTCCAGCGAGCAGAAATAATGGTCATCTATATCCCCCATGACCTGGGGCAAACAGCCATGCTTTTTCTGCCAACCTTCTTGTTAACCCTGGCTGGGAGCATCATACTGTGGAAAATGAAACGATGGGGATTTTATCTCTACCTGACCGGTGCCCTGTTCCGGATCCTGTTTTTTATTATGCTCTGGATTGGTGATTATGACTTTGTGGCGGGCATCCCCTTGGCTCTAGTACAACTTGCGATGATCGTTCTTTTTAGCCTCAACCTGAAATATTTAAAAGCAAAGGCTAAAATCAAACCTGCTGCTTACTAAACCCGATCCTGTTTCTCTATTTACAAAATAAATCCAAGAACCAGGTAAAGCAGTCCTGTTCCAGCTCCGGCGATCAGGGCATAGGGCAGCTGTGTTTTCACATGATCGATGTGGTCACTGGCAGAAGCCATGGAGGAGATGATGGTTGTATCGGAAATGGGTGAACAGTGATCCCCGAAAACACCTCCACCCAGGGCAGCAGCAATCGCCAGGTGAACATTCGCATCCAGGGATTGTGCCATGGGTACAGCAATGGAGATCATGATGGCAAACGTACCCCAGGATGTCCCGGTTGAAAAGGCAATGAAACAGCTTGCCAGGAAAATAAGAAAGGGCACCAGCTTTGGTGAAAGCCAGGCTCTGGTGATCTCCGCAACGTATTCTCCCGTACCCAGTTCCCTACACAATCCGCTGATGGCAAATGCAAGCACCATCAGCAAGGCAAGGGAGACCATACCCGACATGCCTTTTAATGCAAGATCAATCAACTCCTTGCCCGGAAGTAATTTCTGGATCACGTACATTACCGTTGCCACCAATACGGCAGTAATCACGGAATAGAGAACCGATGCCGAACCCGAACCATTGCCGATCGCCTCAAAAACATTGCTCCAAAAGGATTGATTTGCCGAATCTTCAATCCCACTCCAACCCGTATAGATTAACATCAATGGCATCATCAGGACCATGGTAACGATCGGGACAATCATATTCATGGCTCGTGGTCTCGCGCCTTCCCTGGTCTCCAGGAAGGTGATGTCCGACGAAACCATCGGTCTGGCATTATCAGCCAGCACTTTACCTTCCTCTTTCGCCCGTCGTTCTGCTTTCTTCATCGGTCCAAAATCCTTTCTGCTAAGAACCAGATAAAATACCAGGACAACAGCCAGCATGGGATAGAAATTAAAGGGGAATGCCCTGAACAGGGTGGCAAAGGGTTTGTCGAAACCCTGCACGACCAGCAGGCTCATGATGAATGCACCCCAGGCATTGAATGGGACAAGGATGCTGGAGGGTGCAGAGGTGGAATCGGCAAGGTATGCCAGTTTTTCACGTGAGATTTTCAGCCTGTCGAATATGGGCCGGTAGAGCGTTCCGACAGTCAGCGCTGAGATGTTGGATTCAACAAAGATCAATAGTCCCGTTAGGGCAGCAAGAAATTGAACAACCAGCCTGTTTCTACCTTCTCCCTTCCTTTCCATGTTTTTCAGCAGGGTATCTATCCTCCGTATAAAACCCTCCACGCCACCGGATCGCTGAATATAGGCAATCAGAATCCCAATGACCAATGTGAAGATTATGGTCCGAGTATTGTTATCCTCCTTGAACACATCCACCAGTCCCTGTATGGTGTCGAATGTGCCGGTTAAGAGATTCCCTTTGTTGATAATGACCCAACCCAACCAGATCCCGAAAATCAATGAAACGAAAACCTGCCGTGTCCTGATGGCCAGAACAATGGCCGCAACAGGCGGAATGAGAGACCAGAATCCGTAATCTTGCATAATCCAAAGGTATATTTTCTTTAATTCTCCTACAAATTCTGTATTTAGTGCCCCGAATAAGATCCTTTGCTGTAATGCAGTCATAGGAGATTATAAATCACTGAATTAAAGAATATCGTTATGTGGTTTTCGGTTACGATGCCCGTTTAGAAAGTCGTAGTTCGGTTACGTGAAAACTCATTGAAAAGGCAGAGCAGTACTAAAGATTTCTTAATCCCGAAATCAAATAAATTCTAATGTTACCTGGTATTGCTACATTTACTATATTTAATCCAAATCTTTCTTGTATAACCATGAGAGTAAACCAATGGTTTTTATTGTTTTTTCTTTTTGCGTCCGGGTTTGTTGCCACACAATGCAATGTAAATAGTTCTGATAAAGACCCCGAAAAGAAAGTTAGATTCCGGATTGTCACTGATACTTTAACAAACAAAAATCATCCTTATTACATAGATACATCAATGTATCCAAATGAAAGGATGTCTTTACCGATTGGAATCTTTGATTCGGGTACCGGCGGTCTTGCTGTACTGAACTCGATCTTTGAGCTCGATGCATTCAACAACTCGACCCATGAACCGGGGAGTGACGGAATCCCTGATTTCATTTCCGAACGATTCATTTACCTTGCCGATGAAGCAAACATGCCGTATGGATGAACAAACGCTGAACCTTCTGTTCAATGACACTGTGTCAAAATTCCCTTAAAAAATAAAGAAACATAATCCATCGATATGAAATCTATAAAAAAATTACCGCTCCTCCCTGGGATCCTGATCTTCCTTTCATTGACCCTTACCGGTTGTTACGAGGATTTCATTAACATTTACATGGAATTCACTCCGGGTGTATATAACCTGTCTAAAACAGAGGTCGCATTTTACCAGTTCCTGTCAGCCGGAAAACCGCCGAAAGGGATAAGCCGGTTCCCTGACGGAGGAACGCATGATGTGCTCTTCAAAAACGTTACACTTTACCGCTACAACCTCGAAACGGGAAAATTGAATACCGTCTTCCGGTTTGGAAATATCCCCTCGAATGCTGGTTCCTGGAGGGAAAAGATATTTTGGCAGCAAGATAAGATTGCATTCTCCCTTTCTCCCCTCAGTGGCTGGAAGTGGATGATCGAACATACATCCAATCCCCAGTATGCTTCGCTTTATGAGAAGTACAACGGCATACTCATCTACAACATGAAAACGGATAGCACAACGCATATTCCAGGCAATGGATTTGAACCCGCACTTTCACCCGGTGAAAGCCAGGTGGCTTATTTGAAGATGGACTCAACAAAGATCGAATTGTGGAACATGGATCTGGACTCCGGAAAGGATCAACCGGTTATTGTACTGTCCACGGCAGATGAATATCCACCCAGCCTCTACTGGAAGGATGAGGAAACGATTTGGATTATTGCCGGTAAAGAGTGCAAGCTGCTCAATGTGGCATCGGGTGAATTTACCGGGTCACAGGAAAAGTTGGAAATTGACCTGAGGAAAGTTAATCAGGGAAAAATCCAAGAACTTACTGAATCGGTTTTGTTCCATGAATGGGGATTGGATCTGTCGGATGTCTGGCCCAGGAAGAGGAAGGAGTATGTCCGGGACATTGTCCGTTTGCACGGAAACCTCAATTACCGGAAAGCCATCCTGCAGGAGATCGGGGATGACCTGGAGGTAAACGATATCAAAAAAATCCTGGATCAGATGACCGATTACCAGAACAGTCTGGAAGGAGTGGATAAGATGAACTATGAGATCTTTTCAGAGGAGACGAAAGATTTGTTGAGGAAGCTGTTGGAGGAAAAGACCTAATATTTTATAACCGATCAAATGGATTAATAAAATTGTTACATTCCGTAGCCCGGAAGTTCACGTCCGGGTTGTCAGGCAGGCCAGGGAACAACCGCCACCTGTCCCTCCATGGGGGATCCATCGGCCTTTCGTGTAATCAGGTGAAGTTCCAGTTTTGCAAGCTGTTCAACCTCCATGTGTGGCGAGGATTTTGGTGCTTGTACTGCTTGTTCATTGCTCATATCCAATGATTTTAAATACTATTTATCGCTTCAATAAAAGTATATCAATTTAGCATAGGAATCAAATCATAGATTTTACTCGTCAGACGAACCTGAGTCGTCTGACGAGGTAAAGAAGAGATGGACTGAGATCCCCTAATTTTTAAAATATTTTCAATGCCTTTTCCGAAGGCCCGAAGGGATCCCTTTGGGAGAATACCTACGGCAAAATACCCCAAATAACTAAAATATCAATAAGGTTTTATATTTTTGATATACATTGAGTTAAAAGGATTATTTAAAGCTGTTTTTTAATTTGAGCTACTTAAGGTATTTTAAATTTCAGGCATTTACTAATTCAAGGCACTTAAGGCATTATCATCATCTATCCCCTGTTCAAACACCAATTATTTAGGAAACGACAAAGTGACTGTTGTTCCTTTCTGAACCGCTGAACTGATTCTTATGGTTCCTCCATGCAGTTGTAGGATTCTGCGACACAGGCTTAAACCGATGCCCGATCCCCTCTCCTTGGTTGTGCAGAATGGAATAAAAATGCTATCCCTAACGTCATCCGGAATTCCTTTACCATTATCCCTGACACAAATATCCACCGAGTTTTTTGTTGGTTTGACAGACAGGGTAATGATTCCATCAGGTGTTTCAGTCAGGGCATCGATTGCATTCTGAATCAGGTTGATCAATACCTGCTCGATCATCTTTCGGTCCAGCTTTAATTGAATTTCCCGGCCGGGCAGCTGACAGACTATCCTTGTTTTTTGGTTTTTAACCAGTTGTGAACACATGGAACAGGTATCCTCGAGCAGGAGCTTTACTGAAACATTTTCCAATTTTGGTTCGGGCAAACGGATAAAATTCTTGTATTGCTGTATAAAATCCAATATTCCATCACCCCGTTGTTCTATCAATTCAGCACTTCTGAGAATATCCTTGACCAGGTTTGCATTGGTATCATCTTTCCTGTCCATGGCGGATGAAAAAGAGGAAATCCGGTTTTTTATAGTTGTTCCAAGCGTGGTTATGGGGGTCACCGAGTTTGAAACCTCATGGACCAATACCCGGATCAATTTTTGCCATGATTCGATCTCCTGTTCTTCCAACTCAGCCCGAATATCCTGAAAGGAGACCAGATTCAATCTGCTTTTTCCAAGAAGCAACTCAGTGGATCTGAACAGGATATTTTGCATTTCCCCCCAGGAGTTTTCCATACGAATGGTTGCCTTGTTACCCGGTTTAATGGCAGCAATTTTGGTTTGTAATCCCGGTTTTACCTTGTTCAGTTCATTTACATGTTTGAGATCTGTCAGGCCGAGCTGGGATAATCCGGCTTTATTGATTACCTCGATATCACCCTCACTGTTCCACACCAGGATCCCAACGTTCAGGTGGTTCACCACCTTTTCAAAGCGGATCGTTGCATACTGTTTTTCCAATCGCATTCTACCGATCTCTTCATTCAGTTGTTTAAAACTGGAATGCAATCCCCGGAAGGTTTTTTCAACTTTTTCTTTCAATGATATAACACTGGTTTCTTCTTCACCAATCAGCAAGAGAAACCGCGCTAGGTTGCGGTTGGTGGTATTTACATAATGAATCAGCAGCAACATCTGCACGATAATCAGAATACCAAGAAAAACCATGGAAAAGAACCGATGCTTTGTAACCAGCAGGTAGAAAAACCCGAAGTTTGTCAAACCAAACAGGATCACCCTGACCAACACATTGATGTAAAAACTGTTAAAGGCCATATTTTTTTATTTTATGATAGAGTGTGGTTCGTGAAATTCCCAGTTCATCCGCTGTTATTGAATATTTCCCACGGTTTTTTATCAAAGCCTTTTCGATGGTTGTTCGCTCAACCTGCTCCAGGCTGAGGCTTGTTGTATCCCAACTATGGCTGGTTCGAAGATTGAAATCGTGGGAAGTAAGGACCTCATGTTCACAGAGAATCACGGCATTTTCAATGGTGTGCTGCAGTTCCCTGACGTTCCCTGGCCAGGGGTAATGCTGAAATTTCTCCAGGGCTTTTTGGTCAATCCTCATGGCCGTTTTCTGATATTTTGCAATGAATTTTCCAAGGAAATATTCAGTAAGCAGCACGATGTCATTCTCCCGATGCCTAAGCGGGGGTATGTCTATCTTTACCGTATTAATCCGGTACAGCAGGTCCTCTCTGAACAGGTGTTCTTCCTTGAGTCTCATTAAATCATTATTTGTTGCCGAAATCAACCGGATATCGATGGGTATATTCTCATTGGAACCCAGCCGGTTTACTTCCCTGTTTTGAAGGACTGTAAGGATTTTTGACTGCAGGGACAGTGGCAGGTTCCCAATCTCATCCAGAAAAAGGGTCCCTCCACAAGCCTTTTCGAACCGTCCGGGCCGGTCGCTCTTTGCATCGGTGAAAGCCCCTTTCACATGTCCAAACAGTTCGCTTTCAAATAGCGTTGAACTCAGGGAAGCAAGATCAACACGAACAAACGGTTCATCAGCACGGCCTGACTGCCGATGGATCTCCCGGGCTACCAGGTCCTTCCCCGTGCCGTTTTCTCCCTGGATCAGTACATTGGCGTCCGTTCCTGCAACCTTGGCAATTATCCTGAATATTTCTTTCACCGGTTTTGATTCACCAATAAACACAGGGTAAAATGCATTCAGATCTTCTTTTAATGCCTGGTTCGTATGTTTTAATTTTTTCAGTTTCTTCTTCGATTGCTGAAGCTGGTAAGCCGTTTTCAGGGTGGTTATCAGTTTTTCGCTGTTCCAGGGTTTCTGAATGAAATCCACGGCGCCGATTTTCATGGCTTTGACAGCCAGGTCCACATCGCCATACGCGGTTATCATGATTAC
>Ga0114922_10004261_pt1 | contig 13277 bp, 9 predicted proteins | sample AartaG_FD_100975 | JGI IMG/M metagenome (GOLD analysis project Ga0114922, IMG submission 100975) | Deep subsurface microbial communities from Aarhus Bay to uncover new lineages of life (NeLLi) - Aarhus_00045 metaG | ecosystem: Environmental > Aquatic > Marine > Oceanic > Sediment | place: Aarhus... | reverse complement strand
CGGATGCTGCGCTGCGGTCGGTGCCGGAAGGCGTTCTCGCTGCCTCCCGTCCAGATGCTGCCTGACGACACGATCCTCGGCTGGCTCGGCGGGGGAGAGGACCGGGGCGAGCCGCTGGCGGCGAAGACGGCGGCACCGCTGGGCGTCGATTTCTCTGCCGCCGGGGGCGATGACCTCTTGCCCGCACAAGACGCCGCGTCGGGCGGGGAAGGGAAGATCCGCCTGGTGAGGCTGGAGGACAAGGGGGCGTTGTTCGAGTTCCCCGCCAGCCGACTGCGGGAGGAAAGCTTCCGCATCGCCATACCTCGGGTGTGCGTCCACTGCCGGGCGCGGTCGCAGCTCTCGGCGCACGTGGTCATCTTCGCCCCCCGGCTGCTGGACAGCGTCACCCTGGAGAGTGAGCACCCGGCCGGGCGGTTGGCGATCGACCTGAGGGGCATCGCCGCCCCCAAGGGCGCGGAGCTTCTGGCCCGGCTGCCGGAGGTGCCCGGCGTGCCCGCCCCCGGGAACCTGCCGATGCCGTACTGGGTCTGCGACCTGTGCAACGGCGTCGGGGACATTGCAGGGCAGATCAAGGTCAACCCCGCCACCGGGCAGGGGCTCTGCCGGCTCCGCCTGTGGAACCTGAGCGTGGCGCTGAAATTCTTCGCCAACGCCGGCGGCGAGGGCACGCCCACTTACGAGAAGTTCAGGCGTCACATCCAGCACATCGAGGAGGACCGCTGGGCGGCGCTGCCGCCGGTCGTCCGCCACCGCCTGGAACAGTGGTTCCGCCCAACTGGCGGGGAGCGCTTCCTGGCGTACGTGCCCGACCGCTCCCGCCGGCGGAGCGAGGACGGGATGGCCGGGCTGGCCATCTCCGACACCCGTCTGGTCTATCACCGCCCGCCGCTGCACCAGGAGCTGCCGCGCGGCTCGGGCCTGGCGGTCCAGGTCCGCTGGGCCGACGGGCGGGAAGTGGCCACCATCGATGCTCCCCAGTGCAAGCGCCGCTCGATCATCCTCGACCGCAACAGCCTCAAGCTCTTCCGGCGTTCGCTGTCCGAGGGGAACTTCCACGCCGCCTGGCGATGAAGGGGGTCGTTTGACAGACCGCGCCCGCCGGGCCTACTATCTTGCCCCGAGCGTTTCGTGAGCAGCCTGATTCAGGGAGCCAGCCATCAGCGAGTCGGCCTCGGACGCCGCGGCGATCACCTGCCGGCAGTGCCGGACGGACAACGCGCCTGGGGACCAGCGCTGCGCACAGTGCGGGGCCGCCCTCGCCCCGCGCGGCCCCGTGCCCTGGTGGCACATTCATCGCAGGCTCTACGACTGGACGCTGGCGTGGGCGTATCGCCCGTCGTCTTCGGTGGCGCTGGTGGTGCTGAGCTTCCTGGAGAGCATCATCTTCCCCGTCCCGCCCGACGTGCTGCTGATACCGCTGACGCTGGGCAACCGCCGCAAGTGGGCCAGGTACGCCGGCCTGTGCAGCGCCGCCAGCGCGGCCGGCGCGGTGGCGGCGTTCCTCATCGGCTGGCTCGCGTGGTGGGCCGTCGAGGGCTGGGCATACCAATACCTCGGCTGGAGCGGGCTGACCGAGAAGAACTTCAACGACGTCTCGAAGCTGTTCGAGAAGTGGAACTTCGTGATCGTCTTCGCCGCCGGCTTCACGCCGCTGCCCTTCAAGGTGTTCAACATCTTCGCCGGCGTCTTCGGCACCGGACCGGCCGTCGCCAACCCGGTGATGTTCTTCGTCTGGTTCGTCGTGGCGGCGACCGCCAGCCGGGCGGCGCGGTTCTTCATCGTCACCGGCCTGATGCGGGCCTACGGGGCAAGGATCACGCCACTCATCGAGAAGTACTTCAACTGGCTGACGCTGGTCTTCGCCGTCCTGCTCGTCGGCGGCTTCGTCGTCGCGAAGTACGTGCTGTGACGGGGCAATGCCGAACGTCCAGTGCCCCGGCCCCCGGTCAGCGGAGCTTCTTGAATTCCTGCCAACTGTCGCGGTCCGAGTGCGTCCCGCCGAAAATGACCAGGGGCGGCCGGCCGGCGCTCTCGACGAAGTACCATGACGCAGGCACCGCGACCCACCCCTCCTGGTCACTGTAGCCCTCATGTGTCAGCACTTTGTCCAGCTTGATATCTGCCCCGTCGAGCGTCCAGGTCCCGCCTTGCTGGAGGGGCTCGGAATTGCCCGCCAACTTGACGACCTGATGGAACTTGCCGTCGGTGCGGATCTCGATGGTGATGGTAGTCTTGCCGTGATCCGCCGTGTACTGCCACGTGCCGACTGCGTCGGCGGCGGCAACCTTCTTCTTCGTCGGTGTCGGCAGGAAGGCATGCCCGCATCCGCTGAGGATGAGGGCGAATAGGACTATCGGGAAAGAAGTTCTCATCATGCCGCCCCGCTGACGGCCAGGCCTGCCGCCCCGGTCAGCGCTGGTTGTTGTTGCCCTCGTCGCCCTCGTCGTCCTCGTCTTCGCCGCCGGGCTGCTGCGAGGGGTAGGGCACGCGGGCGTGGTACACGCCGCAGAGGCTCTTGACCAGCGACGACTCGATGCCGTGCACCTGCTTGAGCGTCATCTCGCAGTCGTCGAGCTGCCCATCGGTGAGGCGCTTGGTGACGATGGCATGGACCTGGTTCTCGATCCTCCCGGCGGTCGGCTCGGGCATGGCGCGGACGCTGGACTCCGCCGCATCGGCCAGCATGAGAATGGCCGCCTCCTTCAGCCGGGGCTTCGGGCCCGAGTAGCGGAACTCGACCTCGTCGGGTGCGCTCTCGCCGTTGCTCTTGCGCTGGCGGGTGGCGGCGTGGTAGAAATACTCCACCAGCGTCGTGCCGTGGTGGGTGGCGATGAACTCGTGCAGAACTCGCGGCAGGGAGTACTCCTTCGCCATCTCCAGCCCGTCCTTTACGTGCCCCTTGATCAGCAGCAGGCTCATGGCCGGCGAGAGCTTGTCGTGCTTGGACGGCGAGCCCGACTGGTTCTCCACGAAGTAGGCTGGCTTGAGGATCTTCCCGATGTCGTGGTAGTAGGCCCCGACCCTGGCCAGCAGCCCGCGGGCGCCGACGGACTCGGCGGCGGCCTCGCACATCGTGCCCAGCAGCAGCGAGTGGCTGTAGGTGCCCGGCGCCTCCAGGGCCAGGCGCTTGAGCAGGGGGCGGTTGGCGTCGCACCATTCCAGCAGCGTCATGGAGGTGACGATGCGGAAGATCTTCTCGGTCACCGGGAGGATCCCCTGGGCGATGAACCCGCCGGCGACGGCGGCGGCTGCGGCGAAGCCTCCGTCAACGAGGGTGAACCGCGCGGGCACGCCCGAGGCCATCTGCACCATCCACACCGCGACCAGCACCACGCCGGCCGCCACGCCGCCGGTCTCGATGAGCTTGCTGCGGGTGCGGACGTCCCGGAGCTGGAAGACGGTCGCCGCCGCCGTGGACCACAGCACCAGCATCTCGCCCAGCGACGCCCGCATCTGAAGCGCAGTGAGCACCACCAGGGCACCCGCCACGGCGAAGGCGAATCGCTGGTCGTAGGCGATCGTCAGTATGGCCGAGGCCATGAATATCCCGAATACCGCCAGGTAGCGGTTAAGCTCGCCCGTGCCGACCGCAACCTTGTTCAACAGCAGCACCCCCGCCAGCAGGGCCGTCATGGCGAAGCCGCGCCAGAAGTTCTCCATCACCCGAGGCTGGTACTTGCGGACGTAGAGCCCCAGGAGCACGACCACTCCGCCGACCATTCCCGCCCGCCCCAGCAGCAGCAGCCACCTCCGCCAGGGCCGCCTGGTCCACTGGTCGGCGAGGTAGGCCTCGTGCTCGCGGTCGAGAAGCTCAAGCTCGGAGGTCTTCAGTCCGGTTCGGATGGTCCTGCGCGCCAGCAGCGTGCCTTCCTCGACGGTCCTCGCCCCGCGGGCGGCGGCGGGGGCGCTGTCGGGGGCCTGCCTGGCGCCCGCGTCGGGCAGTGGCATGCTGAAGCGGACACGGGCGTAAGCGTCGTGGTCGAGGTATCCCCCGCGCCTGTGGGCCGGCGGATCGAGGGGCATCGCGTCGAGGAACAGCGCGGCCGAGAACAGCAGCACGGCCAGCAGAGACGAGCCCACCCCGCCGGCCTCGCGGAAGCGGGGCCACCAGCCCGGGACGGCGGGCTTGGCCCTGCGGACCTCCAGCCGACGCTGCGGAAGCTTTTTCTTAAACGGCCACATGCCCTTTAGAGTCCGTAGTCAGCAGCCGGCCAGCCGCCCCGGCTACTGACCCGCGCTGTCCTGTTGCCGGTCTTTGCCGTAAGCGTCCACGATGTTCTGCACCAGGCGGTGGCGGACAATGTCCTGGCGCTCGAGCCGGATGAACATGAGCCCCTTCACGCCCGCCAGTAGCCGCTGGGCCTCCACCAGCCCGCTGGGGGTCTCGTCCGGCAGGTCGATCTGCGAATCGTCTCCGGTGACTATCATTTTTGACCCGTGCCCCATGCGGGTCAAGAACATCAGCATCTGGGCGGAGGTGGAGTTCTGGGCCTCGTCCAGAATGATGATCGAGTCGTTCAGCGTCCGCCCGCGCATGAACGCCAGCGGGATGACCTCGATGACGTCGTTGTCCATGAGCCGGCGGCTCTGCTCGAACTCCATCATGTCGTGCAGGGCGTCGAAGAGGGGGCGGAGGTACGGGTTGACCTTGGCCTGCATGTCGCCGGGCAGGAAGCCGAGCTTCTCGCCGGCCTCGACCGCCGGGCGGGCCAGGACCATCCGCCGGGCCGTGCCCGCCTTGAGCATGTTCACGGCGATGGCCACCGCCAGGTAGGTCTTGCCCGTCCCCGCCGGGCCCATGCAGAAGACCATGTCGTGTTTGCGCATGGCCTCGATGTATCGCCTCTGGCCCGGCGAGCGGGGGCGGATTACCTCGGCGGCATAGACGTCGATTGCATCCACGCCGTCGGACGCCTGATCCTCGGCGGACGCCGAGGCCATGGCGTCGGCGATCGCCTTCGGCGTGACGGGCTCGTCGTGGCGAATCCTCCGCTGCAGCGCCGCCAGCACGGCCGCCGCCCGAGAGACGTTCTTCGCCGCCCCGGTGATCTTCACCGCGTTGCCGCGGGCGAACATCTGGACGTTCAGCACCTCGCGGATGGTCCGCAGGTTCGCGTCCGCCGGGCCGAACAGCGCCGACCGACGCTCAGGATGCTCCAGCGTGACAGTCAGCTCCAAGCCTGCTACCTCCCATCTCCGGGCCGCTTCGGTGGCGGCTCATCGCAGCCACGCCAGCAGCACCAGCGCCACCGGCGCCGCCAGCAGTGGCGAGTCGATGACGTCGAGCACGCCGCCGAATCCGGGCACGGCCTGCCCGGCGTCCTTTGTGCCGGCGTCGCGCTTCAGGGCCGACTCGCACATGTCGGCCGCCTGGCCGAACAACCCCACCACGACGGCGAACGCCGCCACGGACGCCAGGGACATCCCGGCGATGTCGTGCGGGGCCAGCAGCGGCTCGATCGCGGCCACAAAGACAACGGCAGCCCCGGCCGCCAGCGCCAGACCGCCGACCAGGCCTTCCCAGCTCTTGCCCGGGCTAAGCGAGGGCGCGATCTTGTGCCTGCCGATGGCCGTGCCCGTGAAGTACGCCCCGATGTCGGCGAACTTGACCGACACCAGGAACAGGATCAGGGCGGCGACGCCGAAGATCATTCGTATCTCGAGCACCACGGCCGAGCATATTCCAAGATAGCAGATGCCCCCCAGCGTGGCGCCGATTCTTCGGATGGCGTCGGCGGCGCGGTAGCCGGAGACCTGGGCGGCGAAGACGCCCATGACGACCACGGCCATAACCGCCAGCAGCTCGGTGCCGGCGGTGTCGGTCATCTGCCGCCAGAACGGCCAGGTGCCCACCATCATTGCCCCGAGCGTTCCTACCAGCTTCGGGACGGCGATACCCACGGCCGCGGCCATGCGGGCGTACTCCAGGTACCCCGCGGCGATCAGCAGCAGCATCAGGCACGTCAGGGGCAGTGCCCGCAGTGGACCTGCCTGCCCGCCGGGTCCGACGGCGAGCCGAGGCCAGCCCAGCCGCTCCAGATGCCAGTCCAGCCAGCCCAGGCCGCCGACGAAGGCTATCAGAATGGCTCCGACCAGGATTCGCTTGAGCATGGTTGCACCATTACAAGCTCTGGGCGGGGCAAATGGAAGTCCCGTCCGCCCCTGCGGGCCTGTCAGTCGTCCATCGGCTCTTCTTCCAGGCCGGCGACGGGCACGCCGTGGGCGGCGGCGTAGGAGTGGATGATCTCGCCCAGGGCCTGGCGCCACTGGGGCAGCTCGATGCTCTGCTCGGGTGCGATCATATAACTCATGTCGGCCCGGCGGTCGGCGAAGTGGTCCTTCACGTCGTCCATGACGTGGATGAACTCGCGCCCGCCGGCCGGGGCGTTGCGGGGATAGCAGCTCTTCTCCCAGACCGTCACCAGCCTCCGGTAGGTGATCTGGAGGTCGTCGACGATCCGCCCGACGGCGGCGTGGGCGTCGAGCATGATCCCGACGGCCTGGGCCGGCTGGCCATCAACGTTAGCGGCGGCGGCGCGGGTGAGGGTCCGCTCCGCCCCGGCCAGGGCCAGCAGCATCCGCAGGTGGTGGCGCTGGAAGTACGCCAGGGCGAGGAATACCTCCAGGTTGAACCGGTTGCGGCTGGCGCGGGGCAGGTTGGCCTGAAGCCGGGCGAGGAGGCGGTCGTTGGCGGCGAGCAGGCCCGGCGCCTCGGCCAGAAGGTTCTCGTATCGCGAGCTGAACGAGGCCGTGAACGCCAGGTCAGGCAGATTCGGCAGCGCCGGTGGCAGCAGCGTCATGTCGGACCGCCCGACGGGGCGCTTGCCGCCCGAGTAGCCGTAGCCCGGCCCGCGGACCTTCGACGGGCGGCTGTCCCAGGAGGATTGGAAGAACCTGCCCCCGGCCTGGAGGTCGCGATAGACCTCGACCATGTCGGTCACCTGCCGCCCGTAGTACAGGTCCATGAACTCCGCGACGGTCTGCTCGACGGCGGCCGCTCCGGGCGTCCATCCGCCGGCGGCCATGACCGCCCAGCCGAGCCAGAATGTCTCGTTGTGCAGACCCGAGTCGTCCCAGGCCGTCACGTAGTTGCCGATGAGCTGCCCGTCGTCGTCCTTGGTCATGGCGCAGACATCCACGGCATCGTTCAGCCGGCCCCTGCTGAGCCGCCCGCCGGCGCTCGCGTGGTCGAAGTAGGACGGGAAGGGCATCTCCATGCCCTGGATCGGGCAGTAGGCGAACTGCCGGATGCCGTGGGCGGCCTCGGCCTGCATGTGAGCGGGGCTCTTGCCGGGGGACGCGATGCCGTCGAGGACGTCCGGCGGCAGCAGCTTGACGTGCTCGGCCAGAAGGGGGTACTCCAGCCAGATTAACACCCGCCGCCCGCGCTTCGAGAGGAACTCGTGGGCGGCGTTGACGAAGTCCACCCACGTCAGCGAGCGGTTCTCCGGGTTGTAGGGGCGGCGGAACTTCTCGCAGATGCCCGCGTAGTACACCTCGTCGGTGGAGACGTGGAAATACTCCACCCCGGGCGTCGCCTCGCAGGCGTCCTCGTACATGTCGAAGATGAGCTTCCGCGCCTCTGGCTCGTCCATGCATATCTGGTAGTTGCTCTCGTCGCAGCGGAGGTGGGCGAACTCCTCATGCTTGAGGACGTAGCCCAGGTGGGCCGGGGCCTGGACGTTGGGGATGATCTGGATGTGCCGCTCCAGGCCGTAGCGCGTCAGCTCCTGCATCTGCTCGGTCGTGAAGGCCTGCGGGGTGCCGATGACCGGGTGCGAGGGGTTCTCGAACTTGTCCTCCAGCTCGAAAGCGATGGCGTTGGCCTTGAACCGGGCGGTCCAGTCGAGGTATCGCTTGAGGGTCTCGACGCGGTCCTGGTGGTGCTTGGTGTCCCAGTGGATGACGCGGAGCTGACATGATGGCCAGTCGCGGATGACGCCCACCGGCAGCAGGCCGGGTTGGCGCCCGTCGCCCGCCAGCAACTGCGCGAGCGTCTGGACGCCGTAGAAGAGCCCCGCCGGGGCGTTGCCGACGACCTCCACGGCCTGGGGCGAGATTCTCAGCAGGTACGCCTGTTCGTCGCGCGGATCGCCGGTGTTGGTCTCGACCGCCCCGGGGCGGACGGCCAGGACGATCGTCTTGCCGCCGCCGGCCTTGCCGGATTCCAGCTCCGGGCCGATCTCGCAGGCCAGCGCCGACCGCAGCGTTCGGACGGCGATGTCGTCTCCGTCCACCTTCTCCAGCGCAAGCTTCCATTCGGCGTCGAGGCGGGCCGAGCCGTCTTCCAGCTCCACCTGCCGGGGGGTCGGCAGCACCGCGTAGCCGCGGGCCCGCAGCTCGGTGACCACGCCTGTCTTGTCCGTGTCCATGAATGTCCTCCTCTGGCCAGGGAGCCCCAACTACAGCGCCGTGGCCCCGCCCGCAACCTTCTTGTCGTGGAATGACGCCCCCCGGGCGCAAACAGCTCCGGTCACGGCCTGTGCCTATCCCCCGTTCGACGCGGCCAGATCGCGGCGGCGGAGGATCTCCGCCGACAGCGCGCGGTTGACGGCGCGGAGCACGAGCATGCCCGCCAGCCGGGTCTTGTCGTCGGCCCGGACCACGGGGAGGAACTCCAACTGCTGGCTGCGCATCAGCGCTATCGCGTCGGCCAGGGAAGTGTCCTCGGCGACGGTGTCGGGCACCGGCTGCATCAGGTCGGCTGCCACCAGCCAGTTGCCCATCTCCTGGAAGCGGAAGCTCTGCTTGAATTCGTGAATTGTGATCACGCCGGTGAGCTGCCCGTCGGCGTTGCTGACGGGGAAGGCGTTGGCGTCCGAGTCGGCGATAGTGGCGAGAATCTCCACCAGCGTGGTGCCCTCCTTGAAGCTGGGCGAGCTGCTGTCCATGACGTCGGCGGTGCGGTACGAGGCGATCAGATCCTCCTCGGTGACGTTCAGGCCCACTTCGCCCGCCTTCTTGACGGCGAGCTTGACGAACGGCGGGCCCACGATCTCCACCACGAAGGTCGTCACGGCGATGATGAGCATGATGGCGCTGCCGATCTCCATCCCGGCACGCTCGTCGGCGCCGGCGAAGCCGGCGCTGGCGATCAGCCCCAGCCCGACCGCAACGCCGCCCTGGCAGAACAGGCACATCCCCAGATACCTGCGCATCACCACGGACGCGCCGGCCAAGCGCGCCCCGAGGTAAGCGCCCCCGACCTTGGCGAAGATTCGCCCCAGGCAGTATGGCAGGGCCAGCAGCCACAGCCGGTAGTCCATCCCGCCGAAGCTCAACTGCGCCCCGACCACCACGAAGAACAGCACGTAGATGGGGGCGGCGAAACGCTCAACCAACTGGAACGCCTCCTGGCTCCGCCGCGGGGCGAGGTTCACCAGCGCCGCCCCCAGCACCATCGACGCCAGGATCAGGTTGAGCGTCAGCGCCATGGCGCCGCCCAGGACTATCGCGAGCATGCCGATGGTGAAGGTCATTGACCGTCCCTGGTCCTGCACGCGGCGGAGGACGAAGTTCAGCAGGAAAGCCGCCGCGGCGCCCAGCACCGCCGCCCCGGCCAGCTCGTACGTCACCAGGCCCAGCATTGTGAGGATCCCCCCCGAGGCCGTGCCTATCAGGCGGGAGGCGATGCTGAAGGCCAGCGCGAACAGGATAAGCGCCAGTCCGTCGTCGAGCGCCACGATGGCGTAAACCGCCCTGGTCAGCGGCCCCCGGGTCTTGTACTCCCACAACACGTTCACCGTCGCCGCCGGCGCGGTGGCCGAGGATATCGCCCCCAACACCAGCCCCAAAGCGACCGAGACGGTCATATCGCGCGTCAGCATGAACGCCACGCCCCAGACGAGAAGGGCGACAACCACGAACGCCCCGATCCCCTGTGAGAGGAGGATAATCAGGAACTGACGGCCTTGTTCCCGCAGCGCCTTGGCGCGAAGCTCCCGCCCGATGAGGAAGCCGATCACGCCCAGGGCGAAGAAGTTGAACGGCATGAACTTGTCGATCATGGCGTCGTTGATGACGCCGAGGCCCGACTTGCCCACGAGCACGCCGATGGCGATGTACCCGACCACCTGGGGGATGCGCAGGCGCTGGAAGATCCTCGCCCCGATCGTCCCGGCAAGGATCGCAAAGCCGATCACCAGCAGGATCGGCAGGTGTGAGAAGTCCCGGGTTGCAATAATCAGGGTCGCCATGGCTTCATCTGACTCCGGCCAGACACGCAAAGATGAACATTGTACCCCGCGCGGAGGCGGCGGGCAATATGCCGCCGGCCCGGCTGGGGCCCCCTCTTGTTTATCGCTTCTGTGTCCCCGTGAAGATAAGATAAACGGCGAGGCGAAGTGGGCTTTTCGCGGGCGGAGGCATTCGCGCCGGGGGCGGATGGGAAGCTATGCAAAGGCGACCTTCGACGATACTGGCGGCCGCCGGGGTGTTCCTGCTGGCGGCGATGCTGGTGCACCTGGTGCTCCAGACCCGTCCCCGGCAGCTCGCCTATCAGCCGCGGGAGGTGATGGGCACCCACTGCCTGCTGATGGCCGCCGGCTCGCGCCGCCGGGTCGATCTGAAGAAGGCGCTGAAGGCCGCCGAGGCCGAGCTACGGCGGGTCGAGGCGCTGATGAGCGTCTACCTCGCCGACTCCCAACTGTCGCGGCTGAACTCGGCCCCGTCCGCCGAGGCCGTGGAACTCGCCCCGGAGCTGATCGGCCTGCTGCGGCGGTCGCGCGAGCTGACCGACAGGACGCGCGGGGCATTCGACGTGACCTGCTTGCCCATCATCCGCCTGCGCAAGGCCGCCGCCGAGTCGAACAGCGACCCCGACGACCAGGCCCGGGGCAAGGCCCTGGCCCTGGCCGGTTGGCGGCACTTCCGCCTCGCGGGCGACTCCGTGACCAAGCTCGAGGCCAAGGCCGGTATCGACCTGGGCGCCGTCGCCAAGGGCTACGGCGTGGACCGGGCCGTCGAGGCGCTCAAACAGGCTGGGGCCAGCGGCGCCCTGGTGGAGGTCGGCGGCGACATCCGCTGCTTCGGCACCACGGCCTGGAAGGAGCCTTGGCCGGTGCGCCTGCAAAGCCCGTTCGGGGAGGATCTGCTGCTCACGCTTTCGCTGACGGACAAGGCCGTCGCCACGAGCGGCGACTACCGGCGGTTCACCATTGTCGAAGGCAAGCGTTACAGCCACGTTGTCGATCCGCGCACCGCCCGACCGGTGGAGGGGTCCAGCTCGGTGACGGTGATCGCCGACGACGCGACCACCGCCGACGCATGGGCGACGGCCCTGAGCGTGCTGGGGCAGGGCGGTCTCGAGCTGGCCGAGGCCGAGGGGCTCGAGGTGCTGATGATCCTCGGCCCGCCGGACGACTGCCGCGTCGTGCTCACGCCGGGGTTCCGCCGGTTCGTCTCGGAGGGCTGGCCCGTGCGGGCGGCGACCGCGCCGGCCGCAACTGACACCAGGCCGGGGGCGGGAAACAGCCCATGAAGCGAACCTGGCGGGCATTGCCTCTGACGGTTGTCTGTGCGATGGCGCTCGGGGCGGCGGCGTCGCGGGCGGACGTGGCCTCGGAGGTCCGCGCCGCGACGGGGGCGCGGACGCGCATAGTCTGGTGCCGCGACGCTGGCAACGGGGCCGACGCACTCGCCCGCGGTGACAAGCTCCAGTTGGTGGGCTTCGACAGCCACGACGGACGGGGCGTCCGCACGATCCTCGACCGCCCGGCAAACTACGCCAAGCCGATGATCGCACCCAAGGGAGATCGGGTCGTCTTCTCCGATCGCCTCCGGGGCAAGGTCTTCGTGGTCAACTTCGACGGCACCGGCCTGCGCGAGCTGGTGGGCGGCTTCGCGTTGGACGTCTGGTCCGAGCCCAAGACCGACCGGCTCTGGGTGTACGTCAAGACCGGCAAGGCCGAGCGGAAATCCCCCATCCGCCGCTACCGGATCGACCGCCCGGGCGCGGGGGAGCTTGTCTGGGACAAGTCGGCGACGGACCTCGACAGCTTTCAGCTCTCGGCCGATGGGACGCGCGGCGGCGGGCAGTTCCCCTGGCCGGCGTGCGGGCTGGCGGCGCTGCCCAACCGCTCCTTCAAGCAGTTCGGCCGGGGGTGCTGGACCGCCCTGGCGCCCGACAACAGCTACCTGCTGTGGTATTTCGACGGGGTCCACCGCAACCTCACGATCCACGCCCCAACCGGGCGGCGGATCGCGAAGATCGCCATCAACTCCGCCCCCGGCATCAGCGGATACGAGGTCTACCACCCGCGGTGGAGCAACCACGTCCGCTTCATGACCATGACCGGCCCTTACAAGGTCGGGCGGGGCGCCGACCGGATTCGCGGAGGCGGCACGGACGTCGAGGTATATCTCGGGCGGTTCAGCAAGACGCTCACCGACGTCGAGAAGTGGGTCCGCATCACCTACGACAGGAAGGGCGACTTCTTCCCCGACGCGTGGGTCGAGCCCGGCAAGGGGCCTCACGAGAACGCCTACGCCGCGCCGAAGCCGACCATCGGGCCGACTACCTCCCGGCCGGCGACCAAGCGCAAGAAGCCCGAGCGGGTCGTCGTCCGCGCCAGGCTTGTCTCGGTCACCGCCACGCCAGAGCCCAGGAGCATACTGCCGTATCGCCGGGCGCTGGTGGCCTACGGCTACGAGGTGGTGGAGGTCGTCTCCGGCAAGTGCCCCGACAGGAAGATCCTGGCCGCCCACTGGTGCATCGTGGACGGCAAGGTTCAGCCGGTCGCCGGCCTCAAGCCGGGCGTAACCCGGCGGCTGACGCTCGAGCTGTTCGACGAGAAGCCCGAGCTGGAGAGCGAGCGACTCATCATGCACCCGGCTCAGTTGGACATGCCGCTGTACTATGACGTGGGCAAGTGACGGGTAAGTGATTTTGGGACCGCCAGAGGAGTAACGCCGCCGGCACCGGGCTCGCGTCGAGCCGCCGGGCCGCCGGCCAACCGATCAAGCGGATAGCGGATGGTATTCAGCTCTCACCTGTTCATGTTCTACTTCCTGCCTCTGGCGCTGGTCGTTTACTACGTGCTGCCGCGGCGGGGCAAGCACCTGGCGCTGACGGTGCTGAGCTACGGCTTCTACGGCTGGGCCAACCCGCTGTTCATGGTGCTGATGCTCGCCTCCACGGCGGTGGACTATTTCTGCGGCCTGGTGATCTCGGGCGCCCGGCCGTGGGGGCGGGAACCCATCGGGCAGCTCGCCGCCGGCGGGCCGCGCCGCCGGACGCAGAAGATCGCCCTGGCCGTGTCCATCTGCTCGAACCT
>Ga0114922_10004259_pt1 | contig 13279 bp, 5 predicted proteins | sample AartaG_FD_100975 | JGI IMG/M metagenome (GOLD analysis project Ga0114922, IMG submission 100975) | Deep subsurface microbial communities from Aarhus Bay to uncover new lineages of life (NeLLi) - Aarhus_00045 metaG | ecosystem: Environmental > Aquatic > Marine > Oceanic > Sediment | place: Aarhus... | reverse complement strand
TAAAAGTAGTTTTTGAAAGGCTATTATTAAAATTAACAAGGAGAACAAAATGCAGCTTAAACCTAACACTGAAAAAACTCTGGATGCTTGGCTGGGCCCTGGCACTTGGCATACAAACCATCCTACAGATATGGACCGTTGGTATGATTTTGTTGATCAATACCAAAGAGAACACGGTTTTACAATCGATGATGAGGTTATCTTACGCGAAATTATCGAACGTAAGTTGACGGAAAAATTTGGCAAACGTTTCGACAACGAAGACCTTCGTAATGAAATTCGCGAGCGTATTAACCTTGCATGGAAGATTCTTGATTTCCTCAAACATACTGGACGGTGAGCCAAAACAATAAGTAAATCGGGACAGTCCGGCAGGGCGCAATGATATTTTTGGTGCGGGATCAAGATTGAGGGATAGATAGGGGGTAACGATTTTAGATTTGATATTTTATATTGGATATTGAGGAATAGATATGGACGAGAAAGCTGTTATTGAAGAAATCGAACGCGCGGCCAGAGAGGGCGCCACAATGCTTGACCTGTTTGGTAAAGGCCTGACGTCGCTGCCTGCGGAGATTGGTCAGCTTACAAACCTGAAAGAGCTTGTGCTGCACGGAAATAAACTAACCGAGGTACCTGCGGAGATTGGGCGGCTTACAAAACTGACAAGGCTCGACCTGGGCGGAAATCAACTGACCGAATTGCCTGCGGAGATTGGCTGGCTTACAAACTTGACAAGGATGGACCTTGACAGAAATCAACTGACTGGCCTTCCAGCGGAGATGGCTAATCTTACAAACCTGACACTGCTCAATCTGGGCGGAAATCAACTGACCGGGGTGCCTGGCCAGATTGGCCGGCTTACAAACTTGAAAGAGCTTCATCTGGACTTTAATCAACTGACCGGGGTGCCTAGCCAGATTTGCCAGCTTACAACCCTGACAAGGCTTTATCTGCACACAAATCAACTGACCGGTGTGCCTGCGGAGATTGGAAAGCTTGAATTTTTGGAGGTTCTGCGGCTGAATGATAATCAACTGACATCGCTGCCTGCGGAGATTGGCCGGCTTACAAACTTGAAAGAGCTTCATCTGGACTTTAATCAACTGACCGGGCTGCCTGCGGAGATTGGCCGGCTTACAAACCTGACAAACCTTTATCTGCATAGAAATCAACTGAAAGATTTGCCTACGGAGATAGGCAAACTGACCAAGCTGGAAAGGCTTGCTCTTTTGAGGAATCAACTAACCAATATTCCCTCTGAGATCGGGGAACTAAAAAACCTGACAAATCTTTATCTTGATGGTAACCAACTGACCAGTTTACCTGATGAGATAAGGAAACTGAAAAAGCTGGAAGAGCTTTTTCTACACGGTAATGATGCGCTGGGGATACCTCCTGAGATACTTGGGCCGACATTGGAGGAGGTAGCCAGTGGTACTCCAGCGGCGAGGCCGGTTGATATATTAGAGTATTATTTTCGGGGGAAGGATTGAAAGAGGCAAAAGGTGTAAAGTTGGTGGTTGGTGGTTCGTGGTTCGTAGACGTCGTTAGACGCGAAGGGGAGCATGAGCATACGAAAAGGATAATGCCGAGGATTACGCCTGTGGATTGAGCTGTCATCTTCATAGCGATCTCCTTCCTTTTTTTTGCGAACAATGATTATATGGTTTCACGATATACCAGGTTTTGAGTCTTGGTTCCGGACAACACACTGCCGGTGCATTCTCAATTCACTAATCACGAACTAACTTGGGGCGGCGGTTGTGGCCATTGGAGCAAATCAAGGTGGTTGGCACGTATTTTTGGCCGGGCAATTCCTGCACCGTATGGGAATTATAGCAAAGGCAGTGGGGATTGTCGAGTAGATTTTTTTGATGGTATCCCGGCGCGCCGGGAACCCGAGGTGTCGGGACTTCGCTGCGCTCAACTTCACTACGCTCAGTTGGGTGGAGGTTTTCTTTCGCCCTTTCAGGGCTTTTTGTTTTTGGGGATGACTCGATACCCAGGGTGGCGCAGGGCTTACCCTGGGCTACTATATTTCGCCCCTTCGGGGCTCGTGAGGAGAGTACGCCGGCAATAAATTGTGGGTGGAGAAAACCCCGGCAATAAATTGACGGGGCTAACCAGTAAGGAATCCCGACAAGTCGGGATGCTATTTTTATCTGGATTCCCGCTTACTACTTCGCTCTTCGAGCTTCCATCTTCGCTAAAGCTACGACGGACAAGACGAAGTACAAGTCGCGGGGAGGTTTTAAACAGGTCCCTCGGCTGCGCTCGGGATGACCAAATGAACGTCGAACCTCGACGTCGGGTGGCAAAAAGCAGGGTTACGCTTTTGGGTCTGGATGTGCCACAGCGGTCTCTTCTGTGGACTCCCTGGACTTCTTCTTGGCCTTTTTTGGGGCTTTGACGCCTTCGAACTTTAAGTGCTCTTCGTCCTGTACGCTTATCTTTACGAGGCCTTTGCCCTTGAATTCGCCCTTGAGCAGACTCTCCGAGAGCGGGTCCTCTATGTAGTGCTCAATCGCCCTGCGCAGAGGACGAGCACCGAATTCAGAGCTGTATCCCTTGTCAATCAGGAATTCTTTGGCCGTGCTGTCCAGATCCAGGGTAAGTCCGTGTTCAATAAGACGCTTGAAGACCTTCTTCAATTCGTATTCGACGATAGTCTTCAGGTCGTCCCTGGTAAGTGCCCTGAATACAATCTGTGCGTCGAGACGGTTCAAAAACTCCGGCCTGAAGTGATGCTCAATCTCCTTGTCGAGCATTTCCTTCATCTTTTCATAGTTCGCCTCCTCGGTACGTTTGCCGAATCCAAAGCCGGACTGATTCCTGATAAGGTCGGCTCCGATGTTGCTGGTCATAATGAGGATGACGTTCTTGAAGTCAATCTTTCGTCCGAAGCTGTCGGTCAGCCTGCCTTCCTCCATTATCTGCAGGAGCATGTTATATACATCCGAGTGTGCCTTTTCAATCTCATCCAACAGCAGCACCGAATACGGACGCCGCCTTATCCTCTCGGTAAGCTGACCACCTTCTTCATATCCCACGTAGCCGGGAGGGGCTCCAACCAGCTTGCTGACATTGTGCTTTTCCATGTACTCGCTCATATCTATCTGTATCAGTGCATCGGCGTCTCCGAACATAAATTCGGCCAATGCCCTGGCCAGCAGCGTCTTACCCACTCCGCTGGGCCCGATGAAAATGAAGCTGCCCATCGGCCGATTCGGGTCCTTCAGGCCGCTGCGGCTCCTTCGAACAGCCTTGGCAACTGCGGTAATAGGCTCATCCTGCGAGACAACCGTCTTGTGAAGTTCGGCCTCCAGCTCCAGCAGCCGCTGCGCCTCCTTTTTCTCCAGACGGGTCAAAGGCACACCGGTCATCTTGCTCACCACTTCCGCAATGACCTCATTATTGACTTCGCCGGCCGTTTCCTTATTCCGCTCGTGCCACTTGTGCTGAATCTCATTCTTCTGGGCCAACAACTGCTGCGCTTTGTCTCTCAACGCCGCAGCCTGCTCGTAATCGGTATTCCTGACGGCTTCATCCTTATCTGCCTGCAGTTTTTCGATCTTCGCCTCAATCTCAGCCAAGTCGGGGGGCGGAGTCATGTTCTTAAGCCTAACGCGGGCGCCGGATTCGTCAATCACATCAATTGCCTTGTCCGGAAGGCATCGGCCGGATATATATCGTGTGGAAAGCTCCACCGCCTGGTAAAGAGCCTCGTCGGTAAAGTGCACCTTGTGATGATCTTCATACCGGCTGCGCAACCCTCTCAATATGTCCACCGTTTCGTCTTTTGACGGCGGCTCAACGGGTATCGTCTGGAAACGCCTTTCCAGTGCCGCGTCCTTTTCTATATATTTCCTGTATTCATCGAAGGTCGTCGCACCTATGCACTGGACCTCACCTCTTGCCAGGGCCGGTTTAAGAACATTTGATGCATCGATAGCGCCTTCGGCGCCGCCGGCACCCACAAGCGTATGCAGCTCGTCAATAAACAGCACCACATTACCAGCCCTTCTTACCTCGTTTATCACCGCCTTTATTCGCTCCTCAAACTGGCCACGGTACTTCGTGCCCGCTACCATCATTGCCAAATCCAGCACGACCAGGCGCCTGTTCTTTAGAATTTCGGGTACTTCTTTGTTGACTATTTTCTGCGCCAACCCTTCAACAATAGCCGTCTTACCGACGCCGGCCTCGCCTAACAATACCGGATTGTTCTTTGTACGCCTGCACAGAATCTGCACGAGTCGTTCGATTTCATTTATTCGACCTATCACCGGATCCAACCCATCCTTCGACGCCAGTTCCGTCAGGTCTCTTCCAAAACTATCCAGCGCAGGCGTTTTGCTTTTTTGCTTCTGCGCCGCAGACGGCCCCATCTTTATTCCCATACTCTGGTACGTATTCTCGACACCGGCACCTAACAGGTTGAGCACCTCCTGGCGAACATCTTCAAGCTTCAGTCCAATATTCATGAGCACCTGCGCCGCGATGCCCTCGGTTTCCCGCAGCAGTCCCAACAATATGTGTTCGGTCCCCACGTAATTATGATTCAACGCCCGGGCTTCCTCTATCGCAAACTCGATAACCTTCTTGGCTCGGGGCGTCTGCGGCAGCTTGCCCATCGTCACCATATCCGGGCCGCTTTTCACCAGCTTTTCGATTTCAAGGCGAAGCTTCTTTATGTCAACATCGAGGTTCTTGAGCACATTAGCGCCTACACCGCTGGCCTCTTTGACCAGTCCCAACAGGATATGTTCGGTCCCGATGTACTCGTGGTTGAACCTCTGCGCCTCCTGATTGGCCAGAGCCATGACCTTCCTCGCCCGGTCTGTAAAACGCTCAAACATGATTATAGTGCTCCCACTTAAATTTTCCCTTTTGCTCGTGGGTAAGAACCTTTATCCCGGCCCATTCGGCTTCGCTCAGGACAGGCGCGCCACAAGTTCCACTCGCGTGATTTTTTTACCCTTAAGGGTATCTCGTCCGCAAATCACTATTAACACTACGAGTACCGCAGAGAATTTTACCACACTGGCACTGCTTGTCAAACCTTTGCCAAAGATGTTTCAACCAAATATGCAGCCGGTCTCATCCTTATTCTTATTATGTTTACACGCAAAAAATGTTCACCACGCCGTGGCCCGGCCGCGCGCAAAGGCCCGCGGGGCAGTTATTTAATACCCGTTCTATCGACATAAAACCGGTGATACTTTGACAAACCCCCTCCCAAATCCTGATTTTAAGGGCAGAAACGGGATTTTTCATCCAGGCCGGACAAAATAAAAGACGCTCCGACAACGGTAACGTCCTCATAGTGTACTAAGCGGGGAGCTTACGCACATCTCCAGGTTTCAAGACTGCAGAGGCGGTTATTACCGATTTGGCTCGTCCTCAAGCAATTTCCTCAGATACGCATTTTCCCGGCGTGTGGCTTCCAAATCAAAAAGCATATACTTAATGCTCACTCTGAGGTAATCCAATGATTCCTGGAGATTATTCACGCTTTTCTTGAGTCGCTTATGGCAATCCCTGGTCTGCTTTGCCAACATTATCAATCTATCCCGCTGCGGTGCCGGGATAGACCCGATTTCATTCACCAATTCGTTCAATTTCTTTTCAAAAGCAACTTCATCCATTGCTCACCCTCTTTCTCCTGATCTTTCCAGTACGCACTCCTGCCAAAGCTATTATAGCATTCTGCAAGTGATATGCCAACGCTGGGATATTGCTTTTTTCATCGATTTGAACAAAATCGAGCCCAGTTCCCACCGCCCTGTGCCCTATGTTAGCGGGATAATCCAATAAAACGTGTTGTATTGGTTAAACGGCTGAGTTGACATATTGAAACGCACGCCGAATAAAGACGTATCTTCTACACCTGCAAATGGCCTGCTTAGCCCAATTCTCCCGGGATGTTGATTTTCATGAACATATCGTCCTATAACTAATTCTAACCGGAACGGCTGAAACTCTCTGCGGTGCGTCTTTGCCCGCTCAGCTTCCAAAAAAAGCGTGGCGGCTTTAGCAGCCGCCACGCTTGAAAAACCTGCCAATATCAACTCAGTCGGTCAACTATATTACTGCCGTGTCAACCGTACATTGTCCACATTGACCCAGGCTGAGCCACTGGGATTGCGGAAGCGAACACCCAATTGCTGTCCTATTGCAGGATCGCCGGGATTGACTGTGTGGCTCAGTGTCTTTTCGGCCCAGCTTTGGGTAATGCTGAATGTCTGCGAGGCCAGGGTCGTGCTGCCATAGTAAAGCTCGACATCAACGTCCGGCGCGCCACCTTCGCAATCCTTGGCGTCAATTTTCAGCTCGTAGCTTTCCGCGGCGATTGTGTGGCCGGTTACCTGGTACACCCAGGGGTCGCCGCCAGTCTGGTACGTTGCCCAGCTACCATCCGAAGCACCATCTACCGTCGTGATACCAGACTCTGTAGCGGAGCTATCCCAGTAGGGAACGCTGCCGAAGTCTTCAATCCTATCGCCGGGGCCACCGGGTTGTTCAAAGCTGTAGTTGTCGATGGTGATAGGTGTAGGACCCCCGCCTGCCTGGGTTGTGGCGCACTCGGTTGTGGACCATGAACCGGTATTCTGGTTCGCACTCTGGTCTCTCATACGCACACGATAGCAGTACTGAGTGCTCGCATTCAAGCCCGAATCAGTGTAGCTGGAGCTTGACTGCCAGCCGCTGTCGGAACCGCCGGGGTTGCCGGAAGTCTCATCGAACTCGTACTGGACACCAGAGGGATCTGAACCTGTCGTAGCTGTCATGCTGATAGCACTGGAGCTGTCGGCACTCGGCACAGAAGACCAGGTAGCAGGATTCGGCGTAGGCGGATCGGTATCCGGTGCGCCGCCGCCTTGGGCGGAAACCATGACCTCATCGATATAGACATCATCGGCATTACCTGAGGCATGACAACGGAAACGAAGCTGCGTGTTGTTGGTCAAGGTGTAGCCTGTGATTATCACAGAGTCTGGATAAAACTGTTCGTTGACAAACTCATCACCGAGGTTCCACTCTTCGACGGTTGTCCAGTTTGAGCCGCCGTCGGTTGAAATCTGGAGCCAGAAGTCCTCGTTGGAGTTGTCCATGCTGTAACAGTAGTACCAGAAATCTACCTTGACTTCGTCATAAGCCGCCAATGCCAGGTTATCGGTATAGGTTGTGGAGGCCGGAGGTGTACTGTTGTCCTGTATGTCGATGGCATTATTACCCTGGTGGGCTCTGGTACCGCTTGTGTACAGACTACAGTCGCTGCCACCATCGTTCCAGTTGCCGAAGCCGCTCTCGAATTCGTCATAGATAATCTGGGTCCAGCCGCTTGCCGGATCTGTCGTCGCATTTGCCGGACTCGATGCAGTGCCTGTATTCGGAATACTGTCACGCATCTGCACGGTATAGGTATACTGAGTATCGGCGTCAAGGCCTGTATCAGTATAGTTTACAGAAGTCTGCCAGCCACTGTCGGAACCACCGGGGTTGCCGGAAGTCTCGTCGAAGTAGTATTGGACCGGGCCACTCGCATCGGAACCTGTAGTTGCCGTCATGCTGATAGCAGAAGAGCTGTCGGCACTTGGCACAGAGGCCCATGTAGCCGGGTTCGGCGTCGGCGGATCAGTATCAGGTATGGCATCGGTCGTCGCACATTGTGTGCTCGAGTAGGCTGTTGCGTTCTGATTGACACTCTTGTCGCGGGCCTGAACCCTGTAGCAATACTGAGTCGAATCATTCAGACCTGTATCGGTATAGCTTGCGCTATCCTGCCAGCCTGAGTCGGTGCCTCCCGGATTGCCGGAAGTCTCGTCAAAGCTATATTCCACGCCGGATGGATCTGATGCAGTGGCAGCAGTCATACTGATGTTGTCAGTTCCACCTGCAGCAGGAGCGCTGTTCCAGGTCATCGGATCCGGTGCCGGTGGTGTGGTATCAGGTGTTGCCTGAGTCGTTGCACATTCATTGGTTGACCATGCGGTGGCATTCTGGTTGGCGCTCTTGTCGCGGGCCTGGACCTCGTAGCAGTACTGTGTCAACTCAGAAAGGCCGGTATCGGTATAGCTTGTGCTATCCTGCCAACCTGAATCGGAGCCGCCGGGATTAGCGCTGGTCTCCATGAAGTAGTATTCTACGCCTGAGGGATCTGAAGCTGTCGTAGCCGTCATGCTGATAGCGGTATCGCTATCGGCACTTGGCACAGAAGCCCAGGTCATCGGGTCAGGCGAAGGCGGAGTCGTATCGGGTGGTGGATCAGTAGTGGCATTTGCAGGACTTGATGCTGTACCAGTATTGGGGATACTATCACGCATCTGCACAGTATAGGTATACTGGGTACTGGCGGTTAGGCCGGTATCAGTATAATTTGTACTCGTTTGCCAGCCTGAGTCGGAGCCGCCGGGATTACCGCTGGTCTCATCAAAGTAATATTCTACCGGACCGCTTGGGTCGGAACCTGTTGTAGCCGTCATGCTGATAGCAGTATCGCTATCGGCACTTGGCGGGGAGGCAAATGTTGCAGGATTTGGCGTAGGAGGATCGGTATCAGGAGTACCACCTGTGTATTCGAGAGAGACATAATCAATGCGTACTTCTGTTCCTGAAGCTCTTCTGAGCTCAATAGCAAGTGTTTGACCGATGGACGATGGATAGTCATCCGAGTTGAATGACAAGGTCTTCTGGGCCCAGCTTTGGGTTACACCGTAGTCCTGTGAAACGATTACGGTTGAACCATAGACCATTCGCGCCCTTACTGCGTCCCCGGAAGATAATTCCGAGTTGGAATAGAAGGTTAGCGTATAGGTCCTGCCGGCCTCGATAGTCTCAGTGGTTGTCTGGGAGATATATGCGCCGGCCAATTCACCGCTAAATGCAGCCTGACTACCATCATAGGCGGATACCGGCTCTATCCAATTGTCCGATGTACTATCCCATCCGGGGATATTGTTCCAATTGGTCGTAGTACCAGTCGGCGTTTCAAAACTCGCATTAGTCAGCGGAATCGGTACCGGGCCACCACCGGCCTGGGTTGTTGCCGATTCGGCGGTTGACGCAGCGGTCTCATTTAAGTTTACGCTCTGATCACGAGCCGTGACAGTATATGTGTACTGAGTGCTCGCACTGAGGCCGGTATCGGTATAGCTTGTGCTTGCCTGCCATCCGCTGTCAGAACCGCCGGGGTTGCCCGATGTCTCATCAAAGTAGTACTGGACACCGGAAGGATCTGTTGCTGTCGTAGCCGTCATGGCAATCGAGCTTGAGCCGGTTGCGTATGGCACTGTTGCCCACGTCATCGGATCAGGCGTCGGTGGAGTCGTATCCGGTGTGTCGGTTGTCGCACACTGGTTGGTTGACCAGCCGGTTAGGTTCTGGTTGACGCTCTTGTCGCGGGCCTGGACCTCGTAGCAATACTGGGTGCCGGCATTCAAGCCGGTGTCGGTATAGCTTGTACTGTCCTGCCAGCCGCTGTCGGAACCTCCTGGATTGGCGCTTGTCTCCATGAAGTAGTACTCGACACCACTGGCATCGGATGCCGTTGTAGCTGTCATGGCAATCGAGGTCTGTCCGGTCGAATAAGGCGTCGTTGCCCATGTCATCGGGTCAGGCGTCGGAGGTGTAGTATCAGGCGGTGCTGCCCCGCCGGATTGAACAACCAGGCCAACGATGGCCTGACGGTTGGCGGCGGAGTGCGTGATGCTTGGTGTTTCATTGGCACCGGTTGCCGCCTTATAGCCGGCCACACCATCGCCGGACTCAACCGTAAGCTCAATAGCTTCGGTAAAGCCGTTATTGGTCGAGTAAGTGCCTGTGGCACCACAGGAACCGGCAAGAACGACCATGTCGCCTTCGCCCGTAGCAAGGGCGCTGGTTGTCACTGTAGCGGTCGTGCCACCATTACCGTCACTCGCTCCGACGGGAGTTGTCTGGTCAACGCCTTCGAGGAACACGCTTGAGTAACCCGGTGTCCTTGAAGGTGATTGAGCCCAGGTAACGTTAAACGTGCTACTGCCGCCTGCAGCAACAATGCCGGCTTCATCGAGGATAAACGCCGCAGCGTATGCCCTGTAGCCGGTACCCTCGTTGTACTCGGCAACCTTCGTCATTGATTGACCGCCGTAGGTTACCGATGCGCTCATAGCGGTGTCATTGTCCTCGGCGTGGGCAGTGAATATCAAGGCACGGGCCGAGCCGCTCTCTGCGGTATGGCTTGTACCGGATGTCCACGAGCCGATGATACTCACCTCGGCCGGTGCTGCCTCAGTCGTGGCTGATTCTGCGGTCGATACAGCGGTCTCATTGTAGTTTGGACTCACATCACGGGCCTTTACCGTATAGGTGTATTGCGTCAACGGGTCCAGACCGGTATCGGTGTAGCTTGGGCTTGACTGCCAGCCGCTGTCCGAACCGCCGGGATTACCTGAAGTCTCATTGAAGAAGTACTGCACACCGCTTGGATCTGAAGCAGTCGTCGCCGTCATTGCAATTGCGCTTGAGCCGGTTGCATGCGGGAGGGTCGCCCATGTCATCGGGTCCGGCGTCGGCGGAGTCGTATCCGGCGCATCGGTAGTAGCACATTGATTACTTGATGCTGCGGTCTCATTCTGGTTTGTGCTCTTATCACGGGCCGTAACTTCGTAACAATACTGCGTCGCTGCATTCAAACCGGCATCGGTATAGCTGGCGGGGTCCTGCCAGCCGGAGTCGGTTCCTCCGGGACCGCCGGTAGTCTCATCGAAGTAGTATTCGACACCGCTGACATCAGTCGCTGTAGTCGCCGTCATGCTGATAGAGTCCTGATCATCAGCCGTCGGTACCGAAGCCCACGTCATCGGGTCGGGCGTCGGCGGATCGGTATCAGGAGTAGCCTCGCCGAAGATACCGTTATTTTGAATATTAACCATATACTTTGGATTAGGTGAAGTTGTGCTAAGGCCATATCCATTACCTTCAATAGCAAATAGCGCTAAAGGCGACTCGTCACCTGAATGAACATATATGGTCCCATTGGGAGCTATATTGACATTTGTTTCATTCAAGTTGAGATTTGAGCATATCGGATCGCTGGTCCATTCCAAAGTAGCGCTGGAGCCGTTATCGGTAAGACAACATACGCGTCCGGAACCGCTGACCTGGCCCATGACAATGATCTTGCCGTCATCTCTAACTAAAGGATCACTGCCCCATGTCTGAAACGCATAGCTCCATTTTTCCGAACCGTCGGAATTTAAGGCATGAAGCTTGCTGTCTTCACCATTGACATAAAGGGTGTTGCCGTCAGGACTGAAACACATCGAGGCAAAAACTTCCCCTACACTGCCAAGTGCGGGCCAACTTCCTGAGGTATCCTCGTTGCCTGTTGTTTTGTTAATCTTATGAACTACACCCGTGTTGCATGTGGCGTAAACATAGCCATCATCGCTAACGGTAACAGGCTGTCGAGCTTCGGCACCAAAACTAAACTTCCAGTTTTGTGCATAGCTGGTGCCATTGTCAGTTAAAGAAACCAGATAGCCATGCTGGCTTGGCGCATAAATTGTACCATCAGAATCTACTGAAGCTCCACCCATAAAACCGCGGATACCTTGAGTCGGGCTTCCATTTTCAACATAGGTCCATTCGATTGAGCCATCGGAAGCATCTAAGCAACGAAAGTTATTGCTGGGTGATGATTCGTGACCTTCCCCAATGTATATTCTTGTTCCATCGGGTGAGACACAAGGTACTGTAGCATATACTCCTGTCGGCTGATGCCAGATTTCATTTCCGTTTGAAGCGTTAAGTGCATAAACGCCGCCTGTACCACAGGTATATACTACGGTGTTGTCGGGACTAACGCTTGGGTTACAAGCATCTCCGTAGCTGGTGGCTGTTGACCATCTAAAGGTCCCACCGGATGTATAGGAATACACCGTTCCAGAGCAGATAACATAAACATTGCCGGAAGAATCTACCGCCGGGGCGGATTCAAGGTTGTCACCTAAACTATTCTTCTGCCAGAGAGTGTCTCCCTCAGCAGCATGGGCGACAGACCCAACCAGCGACAGAACAACTGCCGCTAATAGAATTGTTTGTATGAGGTTCTTATTCATAACCTATCCTTTCATTTCAAAAAATTACTGATTAGTTAGACTTGCATTTTACGTTTTTCCGACTTTCCAAAATCTCTTCACGTTACTCCCAGTTATCACCTCCTTTCAACTTGAAAGAGATCTCTTCCTTGCTATTCAGGTACGATTTATGGTTTCACAGACATATATATCTGTCTGATTTCTTCCGCTGACAATGGACGGTTGTACAATGCAACCTCATCGACAGCTCCTATTAAAGAGCCAATTGTTCCCGGCTCCAACTCGTTCTCCAAACTCTGCGGTCCGTCATAAGCTGGTGAGCCAATATAGATTCGTTCCTTCACTGTGTTTAATATGCTTAACCGGTCAATCCAGGCATCCCTAATCAAGACAGGGTCTTGGCCCAGACTCTGGCGCCCATTGATGAACAACCGTACGTAACCTCTCGGGTCAATGCTTGTAGCGATATGGTTCCATTGTCCCGGTTCAGATATCGGCTCACTGAGCCCAAATGCGCTATCTCGCCTCGAAGCGTTCGGTCTCACGAATGAATAGACACTGCCTGTATCGTCGATACATAGTTGCCGGAAGTTGCCTTTTAGGTTGGTTTCAATGCTGTTGGCGATAATATTCTGATCTCGCATTTCGTCCGGGCGGATCCACAGTACTATGGAGTAACCTGTCTTGACCCAGTCTGCGGGCACATCCTCAATAACAACATAGCCGTCACCGCCAAGCTTGAGCGCATAGTTGGCCCTTCCATCACCAAGAGCCGGACCCGAATCTTCTATTGCAAAGGAGCCAATATATCGGCCGGAGTATTGAGACAAATCCATCCAGTTTACACAAGTTTCAGATTCATCCGGATTAAAACGCCAGTAAGCAAATGGTTTGCTTTGGCGCACGGCCAATTCGTATGGCGATGGCATATTGCGCACAAATTTCGTCCGCCCAAATTGAATATCCTGTATTCTTCCTGCACGAACACATTTGGCCTGGCCGGCCTCGACAATTTGCGCAATTTTCTCACCGAGTTTGTCAACCATATCACCAAGCTCACCGGCCATCAAAGACACCTGGCCTTTGAATACATGAATATCGCTGGAACCATCTTTCTTGACATGCACTGAGAACTCGGTCCCGAGGTCAATTATCGATGAAGAAGGCGTATTGAGCGCAAAGCCGCGAGCCTC
>Ga0114922_10004258_pt1 | contig 13280 bp, 11 predicted proteins | sample AartaG_FD_100975 | JGI IMG/M metagenome (GOLD analysis project Ga0114922, IMG submission 100975) | Deep subsurface microbial communities from Aarhus Bay to uncover new lineages of life (NeLLi) - Aarhus_00045 metaG | ecosystem: Environmental > Aquatic > Marine > Oceanic > Sediment | place... | reverse complement strand
TATGTGTTTAGCGTAGGCAGATGCGTGTTCATGGGATTGTCCGGCGCCGTAGGGCGGGCTAACCGACCGAAGCGGCCGGCAGAGGGCAGGCAATACCACGGCCCCGCGACGGGGCCTATCCGCCATTCGGCGGGGCAGCCTGCCCCTACATGGCCGCCGAACATCTTGGGCGGCATGAATCAACGCGTCCGATTCGAACAACGGTGGTTTTCGTTTTCAAAGGAACGATGCATCTGCGGTAGGGGCAGGCTGCCCCGCCGAATGGCGGATAGGGCCGAAGGCCCGTGGCCTGCCGAACGAAAGTTCGGCCAACCTTCCCGAAGGGAAGGCATTGCCTGCCCTCTGTGTCTTTCCGCATTTGACATAGACTGAGAGGACGCTAAACACGCCCGGCGCCACGGGCTCGGGCGTGTTTGCGTTTTGATTGGATCCGCGGCCGCGCGCAATTGGCCGGCTGCCCGCAGGGCGGCGCTCGATATCCAACAGCCATACATCCGCCCCGGGAAGCGCGTCCCGGGGTTTCTTGCGTTGATCACAATGAATAATCGGACAATCAAGAAGGAAAATGCCCAAGACTTCGCATCTCTCACAACGCTTGTGGGCGGGCTTGCGCATGAGATACGCAATCCGCTGTCCACGATCAACATCAACCTTCAGCTCCTGAAGGAAGATTGGCTCGACGCGGGCTCGCCCCGTGAAAAGCGCGCACTGAAGAAGCTCGATCTTATCCAAGCCGAAACGCAGCGCCTGCAAGAGACACTCGACGACTTCCTCCGTTTCATCCGGATCGAGGACCTCGAGCTGGAGTCGCACGACATCAACGCCCTCATCGACGAGATCGTGAGATTCATCGGCAACGAAATCAGGCTGAAGGGCATCGACATCGTCAGGTTTTATGACTACAACCTGCCCCGCTGCATGCTCGACGTCAAATTCATGAAGCAAGCTTTCCTCAATATTCTCATGAATGCGCGGCAAGCGATCGAGAAAGACGGCCAGATAATGATTCGTACTTCGCGCTCCGGAGAGATGCTATGCGTTGAAATAACAGACACCGGGATCGGAATGCCCCACAACGTGCTCGAGCGGATCTTCACACCCTATTATTCGACCAAGGAATCCGGTACGGGCCTGGGGATGCCCACCACAAAAAGAATCATCGAAAAGCACGCGGGAACAATTGAAGTGCAAAGCGACAGGGGCCACGGGACCAGCGTGATCGTGCACCTGCGCCCCGCCGGCCCCGAAAAACAACAAGACATCGAGGAGACGGGCAATACCGATGACTGACCTCGCGGGAACCGTGCTCATCATAGACGACGAGAAGCACCTTGCCGACTCCTTCGCCGAGGCCCTCAAACGCGTCGGCTGCGAGACCACCGTCGCCACAAACGGCAAAGACGGCCTCCAAGCGCTCGAGCGCCGCAAGATAGACCTGATCCTCACCGACCTCGTCATGGGGCCCTTGGACGGGATGGACGTGCTCGCCGCCGCAAGGAGAATCAGCCCCGATTCCGAGGTGGTGTTCATAACCGGACACGGCACCGTAAAAAACGCCGTCAGGGCGATGCAGGCCGGGGCGTTCAGCTATCTTCTCAAACCGATCGATCTCGACGAACTTCGAGCCATTGCGAAAGAGGCCCTCGAAAAAGTAAGGCTCAAACAAGACAACCGCGAGCTCAGGCGGCAGCTCGACAAGCACTTCAGCTACGAAGGCATCATAGGCAACAACTCGCGCATGGTGGACATAGTCGAAACCCTCCGCCACGTGGCCCCCACCAGCGCCACAGTCCTGATCTACGGCGAAAGCGGCACCGGCAAAGAGCTGGTGGCCCGGGCCATCCACAACAACAGCCCCCGGAAGAATCGGGCGTTCGTAGCGCTCAACTGCGCCGCGCTCTCGGAGGGAATTCTCGAAAGCGAGCTCTTCGGTCACGAGAAAGGCGCCTTCACCGGCGCCGACAGCCAGCGCAAGGGACGGTTCGAATACGCCGACCACGGCACGCTGTTCCTCGACGAAATCGGCGACCTCCCGACAGCCACGCAGGTCAAGCTGCTGCGGGTGATCGAGCAGCGCGAGATACTGCGCGTCGGCAGCAACTCGCCGATCAGCGTAGACGTCCGGCTGCTCGCGGCCACCAATCGCAACCTCGAGAAGCTGGTGGAAGAAAAGATATTCCGCGAGGATCTCTACTTTCGGCTCAAGGTCGTTACTATGTCGCTGCCTCCGTTGCGGGAGCGGCACGAAGATATACCGCTGCTGATCGACACCTTCGTGCAGGAAATGTCGAAGACCCACGGCCGGGAGATCAAGGAGGTCACACCGGAAGTAAGAAACATTCTGATGCATCAGGAGTGGCCCGGAAACGTCCGCCAGCTCAAGAATTGTATCGAAAGCATGGTCGTGCTCACCAGGGATGATATTCTCGACACAGACGATCTGCCCCACGACCTCGCCCCCGTGGCGCCGCATCGTGCGTCGGTGGGCCTCGACCCGGGCATGACGATCAAAGATGCCGAGCGCCGACTCATCACCAACACGCTCGAAGCCACCAACGGCAACCGCGCCGAAGCATCCAAGATGCTCGGCATCGGCGAACGCACACTGTATCGCAAACTCAAGGAATACAACTTGGAATAGGGTGTGATTAGAGATCTCGGTTCAAGCCCTAGTCTCGTCGCCTGTGCTGGGGGAAACCTTTCTGAAGAAAGGTCCTCCCCCAGGCCCCCTTCCAAAGACTTTTTGGCTGCCGTGCCGGCAGGAGCCGGCACGGCCCTAACAGTCAAGAAGTTTCTGAAAGGGGGGCACCTTTAGGAAAAGGTGTTGGGGAAACTCTTTTCGTATGTGTTTAGCGTGGTCTGAAATGACACGTTCCGTCTTCGAAAGTGCCCCCGACGGGCTTGTCCCGCCGGAGCAACAGATTGATAGGCTAAACCCTGTTGCCCCCGTACATCCCAGGCCGCCGCATCCGCCGCAGGCGGATGTCGTTGCCAGCAGGATGCAGGCAACGTGGCCTTTCTTCGGAGCCTGCCGTTTGGCAGGCTACGAAGAAAGGTCGGCGGCCGTAGAACGGAGATCGGTGTTCTCCCCACGTAGCCTGTCAATCTTTCGCCCCTGCCGGTCGAGCCGGCAGGGGGCGGTACTGCTTGGGCACGGAGGTGTGTCGTTACACGGAAACGCTAAACACATGCCTCTTTTCAAAGAGTTTCCCTCCCACCATCGTAGAATGCAGAGGCAGGCCATCGCCATCCGACTCCGCAATCAGAAACGTGACGAGTGAGATGACCGCAAAACCGAAGTACGAAGTGATCGAACACACGGCCGATATAGGCATCAGAGTGCAAGCGCCCACGCTCGCCGAGCTGTTTGCCAATGCCGCATACGGAATGTTCGACCTCATCTGCAACGCCGAAAGCATCCGGGGCGAGATCGAGCGACCCATCACTGTCACGGCCAACGACCCCGAGGAGCTGATGGTGAACTGGCTGGGCGAGCTTCTGTTCATGTTCGAAACGCAAAAGCTGCTATTGTCGGAGTTCGACATTACAGAGATCGACAACCGCCATCTGCAGGCAACCGTACGGGGCGAGGAGTACTCACCCGACCGCCACGAGCTCGACCACGGCATAAAGGCCGTCACATACTACGGGCTCGAGATCGGGCGTGAGAATTCGAACTGGACCGCCGCCGTCGTTTTTGACGTGTAGGGACGAATGGCGTGACATTAAGGCATTCAGAGGGCGGGCAATTTGCTCGAAGACTCGCTCAGCCGGCCCCTACAACGACGCGGACGCCTTAATCTCAAGCCATTGCGTGTAGGGACCTATCGAAAAGGATCGGGGAAACACTTCTTCCCTCGAAGAAGTTTCTCCCCTGAAGTCGAGGTGCTAACATGAAACTTGCCGACATCACCCTCAACAAGATCAACGACTGGCTGTGGGAGGTCCCAAAGACCGGTGGGATGCGCGTCCCTGCGCTCATATACGCCTCCGAGCATCTCATGGAAACCATAAGGCAAGACGACAGCATCGTGCAGGCTGCAAACGTTGCTTATCTGCCCGGGATAGTCAGGTGCTCATTGGCCATGCCCGACATCCACCTGGGCTACGGCTTCCCTATCGGGGGAGTTGCGGCAATGGATCCCGACGAGGGAGGCGTGATCTCTCCCGGCGGGATCGGCTACGACATCAACTGCGGCATACGCCTTGTCCGCACCGACCTCCGCGAACCGGACGTGCGCGAAAGGCTCAGGGACCTCGTCAACCAGTTGTTTCGCGATGTGCCCGCCGGCGTCGGAGCGTCGAAGGCCATCCAGAGGCTCAGCCCCAGCGAGCTCGAAGAAGTCGCAACAACAGGATCGGCTTGGGCCGTGAGGCGGGGCTATGGCACCTCCGCCGATCTGGCCTGCACCGAGAACGGCGGCTGCCTCGAGGGGGCCGACTTCGCAAAAGTGAGCCGGCGAGCAATCCAACGGGGCGCCGAGCAGGTAGGAACCCTCGGCTCCGGCAACCACTTTCTCGAGCTAGATGTGGTTGAGGAGATCTTCCACCCCGAGGCCGCCGAGGCCTTCGGCCTGTCCCAGGGCAGCATCGCAATGCAAATCCACTGTGGCTCCAGGGGCTTCGGCCACCAGATATGCTCCGATTACCTTAACGTGATGCAGCGTGCGGTCGAGAAATACAACATCAGCCTGCCCGACCGTCAGCTCGCGTGCGCCCCGATCGATTCCGAGGAGGGCAAGGACTACTTCGCCGCTATGGCCTGCGGGGCTAACTTTGCGTGGGCGAACCGCCAAACGATCATGCACCGGGCCATAAAGGCATTCGAACGGATCCTCGGCAGCAAGCGCGATCAGCTCGGTCTGAGGCTCGTTTACGACGTGTGTCACAACATCGCGAAATTCGAGACGCACAAGATCGACGGCGCCGAGCGGACCCTGTGCGTTCACCGCAAAGGCGCCACGCGTGCCTTCCCGCCGGGCCATCCTCAAACGCCCGCGCCCTACCGGGCGGTCGGCCAACCCGTACTCATCCCGGGCGACATGGGCCGCGAGTCGTACGTGCTCGTGGGCACGCAAGCCGCGATGACTCAGACCTTCGGCAGTACATGCCACGGCGCGGGGCGCGTCATGAGCCGCACCGCCGCGCGGCGCAAGACCCGCGACCGAAACATCGTGCGGGAGCTCGAAGACAAAGGCATCGTGATTCGGGCAAAAGGCAAGAAGACCCTGGGCGAGGAAGTCTCCGAGGCGTACAAGAACGTGTCCGAGGTTGTCGACGTCATGCACAACGCCGGCATCGCGCTCAAGGTCGCCAGGCTTCGCCCGATAGCGGTTATCAAGGGCTGAGTACCGCCCCACAGACCCTTGCCCGGCGTGGCATGAAGCAGGCCCGTCCGCCGATTGCAGCGGACGGGCCTGAAGTTTGTTTTCGGTAGTCGCTTACTTTTCCTTCTTGTTTTCTTCGCCGGCCTTGTTTTTCTTTTCGTCCCTGTAGATGGAGTACAGCAGGTCTCGCACCCTGCGCGAGAGGTTGCGGTCTTTCACTTCCGCCAACGGCTCGAGGACCTCCTTTGCCTCCTGCGGCCTGTTGTTCTTGACCAGCAGCTTGGCGTAGTTGTACTTCATCCGGTGATCCTCGGGGTTTGCTTCCGTCGCCTTCTTGTAGCATTTGAGGGCTTCCTCGGTTTTTTCGGCGCTGAGGTACATCTGGGCAAGCACCTGGTAGAAGGGTCCGGTTTTCACGCCTTCCTTGGTGGCCTTTTCGGCCCAGGTTTTCGCCTGGTCGAATTTCTGCTGGGCGCTGCTGATGTTGATGATCCGCCCGTAGTACCTGGCCTTGTTTTCCGGGTCGAGTTCCACCAGCTTTATCGATATCTCCGCCGACTTGTCGAGTTCGCCCAGAGCTGCGTATACGAGGCTCAGGTCTTGGAGCGCCTCAACGTTGTCGGGGTTGAGCCTGGCGTAGTGGCCGGCCATGCTCTTGGCAGAGGTGAAGTTGCTCCGGTAGAGATACAGATCCATCAGCATCCTGATCGCTTGGGAATCTTTTGGGTTCTTCATGAAGCGACTTTCAAGTTTGCGGATGCTCTCATTGCCCAGGGGCGTGGCTACGTATAGGCCCATGAGCTCTGCTTGGATGCGCGTCCTCGTTCTCTCGTCTTTCGCATCTTCTTTTGCCCGAAGCAACGTTTGCTCGGCCTTCTGGTAAAGCTCCTTGTCTTTGTAGAGCTTGGCGACGGCCAGCAGATACTGCGCCTTCCTGGTCCCTTTCATGTTCTTCAGCGGGAGTTCAATGATCGCTGTGGCCTCTCTGATCTTGTCGAGAGCAAAGTAGGCCTCGGCAAGCTTCTGGGCGACGCCGGGGTGGATGTCGTCGTCGGGCTGAAGCTCGATCCCCTTTTCAAACAGGTCGGCGGCCTTCTGATGCTCCCCGTAACGCAGGTTCACCTGGGCAAGATCGATGTAATACTGGGGGTTCTCCTCGGCCGGGACCCCCTCAGGTTTTTCTCCGGCGTAGGCCTGCAAAACAGCTACAACAACCATGGCAACACCAACGCAAACTAGAATCGTGCGCGCTCTCATGCTGACACCTCCACGGGTAAACAAAGCCCAAGAAAAGCACAAATCGGGATAGTACTCATTTTACGGCAGATTCGCCCCGAAAAACACTCTTAATTGCCGGCCGAATTGCACACCCGGCCCAGCGCTTTCAGAATATGGTCTACAAACTCTCGTACAAGATATGGTTCTTCAACCTCCTTGATTCGTTCACCTTTTTCGAAAATATGCCCGGCCCCCTTTCCGCCGGCCACGCCGAAGTCGGCCCGCGCCGCCTCACCTGGCCCGTTTACAACGCAGCCCATGATGGCGATCTCAAGATCCTCGTCGAAAAGATCATCGGGCAACCGCTCCCTCACGGCCTCCACCAGGTGCGGCAGGTCTATTTCGCACCGCCCGCAAGTAGGACACGAAACCAGCCGCAAACCCGGGGGGCGCAAGCGCAGCGACTTCAGGATCCGGATGCCCACGCACACTTCTTCGGCCGGGGGCCCGGTGATCGACACGCGGATTGTGTCGCCTATTCCCTCCGACAACAGCCCGCCGATTGCCACGGCCGAGCTTATGACGGCTTCGTAAGGCAACCCCGCCGCCGTGACACCCACGTGGAGAGGGTAATCGCACCTCGCCGCCACCTGCCGATACGCAGCCATCGTCGTGAGGACGTCCGAAGCCTTCAGCGAAAGCTTGATGTTGCCGAAGCCCAGCGACTCGAAGAAGTCGCAGTACTCCAAAACGGTATCCACCATCAGCGAGCACAGGTCCGACTCGGAGGGCAGAACGTCCAGCCCCCGCCTCTTGAGGATCGATCCGGAGTTCACGCCTATGCGAATCGGTATCCCCTTCTCGCCCGCCGCAAGCACGACCTCACGGACTGCGTCCATATTTCGCATGTTGCCGGGGTTTATGCGTACGCCGTCGACGCCCCGCCGAATGGCCTCGAGGGCCAGCCTGTGGCTGAAATGAATATCCGCCACCAGCGGGATGTCGATGGCGCTCTTGATCTCCCCCAGGGCCGCGCCTGCGGCGTCGGTCGGGACCGCCACGCGGATAATATCGCACCCTGTGCGCTCAAGCTCGTGTATCTGAGTCACAGTGGCGGCAACGTCTTCCGTGCGGGTGGTTGTCATCGACTGCACGCTCACTGGAGCGCCGCCCCCGACCTCGACGTTGCCGAGCCGTATTTTTCGCGTGTTGCGTCTTTGAATCATAACAGGAGACCTCAGCCGATGCACATCGATTGTACAAAAAGCCCGTAGTGGAATCAATGTGACTTTGCACCGTCCGACGGGCCGGGTGTGTGATTGTTTTGTGGGCGCTGCGTCAGGCACACGGCGGACCGGCCCGAGGCGAAGGCGTGCCGCACCGACGCCCACAAAACATTTACGCAGGTAGTTCATAAAAAATAAAAGATTTTTGTTGACATACGGCCTTGCAGGCGTTATAGTATTAGATGGTGACGGCAGAACCAAGCAAGGTTTTGTGCGCGACGAGCGTGGCGCAGAGAACGTTTTTCCTTGCATTCGCCGCTCAGGTTGTCTATAATGTCTTGATGAAAGGCGCTGTCTCTGATGGATTCCAGGTTTTCTGGACTCGCCTGCTCTGTTGAGCTTGCCCGATTTCTCCCAGTGCGCCGCCTTCACATAAGTCGTGCCGATCGACCGGGCGCTGTGCCGCGGCCGCACGACAACGTCCGTTGACACCAGCCTCTTACAGGAGACAGGCGCAGTCCGAGAGGCCAAGCCAACAGAAACGACTGTTCGAATTTTGCGCGGAGAGTGTATTGGTATGAACATTTACGTGGGAAATCTGCCGTACGGCATCGACGATGCTGCGCTGCAGGAGCTTTTCGCCGAGTTTGGAGAAATCTCCTCGGCACAGGTGATCATCGACAGGGATACCGGCAGACCGCGAGGCTTCGGCTTTGTGGAGATGCCGGAGCAGAGCGAGGCCGAAGCCGCTATCGAAGCGCTCAACGGCAAGGAAGTGGATGGCAGAGCTCTCAACGTCAACCAGGCGCGGCCCAAAGCCGACCGCGGCGGCGGCGGACGCGGCGGCGGTGGTGGCGGTGGCGGCGGTGGCGGCGGCGGCGGCGGACGTCGCTGGTAAATCCCAACCAGGTAAATCCCCAGCATCAGGGTCCCGACTCTCGGGGCCCTGATGTTATTTTCGCCACTGCCAGGCGCCGCGCGCACAGACCCCGCCTTCCCCAAGTCAGGAATCACATCCCGCTTTTTTCGCTGGACTTTCCCCTACCACATATTTAGAATAGGCCGATGTCAGAACACCTCATGTCGACTATCGGCCAAGGCCGACCACGGAGGAGATCGAATTGCTCATTCCGTACAGGGCGGACGTGCCCGTGAGCCGGTGGCCCGTTGCCAACTGGCTGCTCATTGCCGTCACCATCATCATCTTCTTTCTTTACGTGTTCGACGGCATTTCCGAGGAGACCGTGAATTCGATGGTCCTGGGCCAATCCGCATGGGGTTGGCCGGGACACCTCTTGCTGCATGGCGGCATCTTTCACCTCTTCGGCAACATGATCTTCCTGTGGGTATTCGGCAACGCCATTTGCGCCAAGGTAGGCAACGTGTACTATCTGCCGTTGTATCTGGCCCTCGGCCTCGTGGCCGCCGCCACGCACATGGCCTTCGATGGCGGCTTGGCCGTGGGAGCCAGCGGCGCCATCAACGGCATCGTCGGGATGTTTCTCGTTTGGTATCCGCTAAACGCCGTGAGCTGCGTCTACTTGTTCTTCTTCTTCGTCTTTGTGCGCGGGGGAGCCTTTGCCCTCAGCAGCTTCTGGATAATCCTGATGTGGCTGGCGTTCGACATCCTGGGCGCGCTCATGAGAACCGGCGGCACCGCCTACTACGCCCACCTCGGCGGTTTCTTCGCCGGGGCGGGAGTGGGCCTGGCATTTCTTCTACTGGGATGGGTGAAGATGGATCAGGGGGAACGCTCGATACTGATGGCGCTGGGGCTGGTCCCGGACCCCGACCGCGGGCCGCCGAGGTTCGGCCGCAAGAGCCCGCCGGCCGAACGCGCTCCAGCCGAAGCCGGGCTGGCCCGGCCGGCCGACAGGCCAAGCGCCGCTGACCGAGCCGCGCCGGATATTCGATTCCAATGCCTGTGCGGGAGGCATCTCAAAGCCGCTCGAGCCCATGCCGGCAGGCACACGCGCTGCCCGTATTGCAACGCGCCCATCCGCATCCCCGGTGGGGGAGGGCAAAGCACGGGACCTCAACAAATTGAGGAACACTGAGAAGAAATCGGCGCAAAGGCGCAAAGGGCAGCAGAGGAGGTCCGAGTCTGCATTCATCCTTCCGCCTTCCGCCTTCATCCTTCTCTTCAGTCCAAGGTCTGAAGTTTTTGTCTTCTTTGCGATCTTTGCGGCTTTGCGGTGAATCCGTTTTGGACCGCCCAGCGCGGATTCATCTTGATCTTCGAACGGAAGGCCAGTAGAATGACAAAATGTGAGCACCGGGTGCGTGCTCGGTGCGAATTGGTACCAAGGAAGAAATGTCTGTGGAGAGGATTATGAAGCGCGAAAAACGAAACAAGGACGGAAGGATAGTCGCGGGAGCCGTCCGGTTGCTGCTCTCGCTGGCGCTCGTGTGTGTTGTTGTGCTTTGCCTCGGGTGCGGCAAGGACGACGGCGAGGCGGGGCAGGCACCGAAAGGCCCGGACGAAAAGGCCCTGGCCGGCTACCGTGCACAGCTCGAAAAGGTGTGGCCCGACCTCCCGATGATCAGCGGCGGCCGTCACTGGCTTTCCGTCAACCCCGACGGACTCCTTGCCCTTAGTCTCGATTATAGGAAGGAGATCAAAGACCTTGCACCGGTCGAAGGAATACCGCTGGGAGGGCTCAGCCTCATAGGGTGCAAGAACATCAGCGACCTTTCCCCGCTCAAGGGCATGAAACTCAAGTGGTTGGACATCCAAAGCACGAACGTTACCGACCTCACACCACTCAAAGGCATGCCTCTTACGCGGCTGACCCTCGACGTCACCGAGGTCTCCGACCTCACTCCGCTCAAGGGAATGCAACTGACGCGGCTGGGCCTCACCATGACAAAGGTCACCGACCTCACGCCCCTCAAAGGCATGAAGCTTGATTGGCTGGCGCTTAACCGTACCGACGTCACCGACCTCACCCCGCTTGAGGGCATGCCTCTCAGCTACCTTTCGTTGCATTCATGTAAGCGCGTTGTCGACCTTTCGCCGCTGCACGGCATGCGGCTGCATGACCTCAACCTCAGTTACGCAGAGAACGCCGACCTCACGCTGCTCAAGGGCATACAGACTACGTGTCTGGGACTCAATGGTCTCAAGGTCGTCGATCTGGCGCCGCTCAAAGGAATGGGGCTTACCAGCCTGGGGCTCGGTGAAGCACAGGTCTCCGATCTCACGCCGCTCGAAGGCATGCCCCTGACCCGCTTGATTCTGGAAGGCACGAAGGTCAGCGATATCACGCCACTCAGAGGCATGCCGCTCACCTGGCTGTCCCTCAAAGACACCAACGTCACGGACCTCGCGGCGCTGCAGGGGATGCCCCTGCAACGGTTGTACTTCCCACCCAAGAACATCACGAAGGGGATTGAGGTACTTCGCAGCATGAAGACGCTGCAGCGGATCGGCTCTTCTGCCTTCGATCAAACGCCCCCGGCCGAGTTCTGGAAGAAATACGATGCCGGAGAGTTCAAAGCCGAGGGCGAATAGTCATTGGCACGGAGAGCACGGCATAGGAGCATGGGACCATAGGACAATAGGACCATGGGACAATCGGACCATGGGACAATCGGACCGTGGGACAATAGGACAATGGCAAGCGATTGTGGTACGCCTTCTCCGTAAAACACAAATGCCAAATCAGCATTGATTCCGGATGATGGCCGGGGGGGGCAGCGTCCGGGAAGGAATGGCAAACTTCAGACCTGCCGGGGACCTCGGGCCTCGAACCTTGAACGCGGGCAATGGAGCCCTTGCCAACAATCGGGTCTGTATGTCCTATGGTCCCATTTTCCTCTGTTCTCTGTTTCTTGTTTTTCTTCTTTGCGTGCTTTGCGGCTCTGCGGTGAGTCCGTTTTGGACCGGCCGCCTCACACCCCAATAATCCTCTTCAGTTCCTCGCAGTAGTACTTCCAGTTTTCCCACGGGACGTTTGGCGGGATGAGGTGGTCGGCGCCGGGGATGTAGCCGCCTTTCGCGAGCATGCGCTCGGCTTTGGCGAGCTCGCGGTCGATGTCCTTTTTTGTTCGCGCGAGGGCGTTCTTGTCGAGGCCGCCCTCAATGCCCAGCGTCGGGTACTTGTCGCGATATACCTCGATGTCGTTGCCGGCCTGCACCTCGAAGGGAAGGTAGCCGTTCACGCCGTGCTTCATCATCGTGGGCACGAGTTCGTCGACGAGGCCATCGCTGTCGACCGAGATGGTGGGGATGTTGTTCTCGCGGGCGAAGGCAGCGACCTTGTCGTACTGGGGCATCATGAATTCCTCGACCATCGCCATCGAGATCAGCGAGCCCTGCTTGCCGGCCATGTCTTCCCAGATGTGGATGTGGTCGATCTGGATTTTCTCGGCGATGCGGCCCCAGATGGCCAGCCACAGGTCCATGTAGGTCTCCATGATATCAAAGATGAGGTCGGGCATCGTGTAGAATCCGATGAGGATTTCTTCGGCTCCGAGGAGGTCGCGCGCGGTGCCGAAGACGCCCCAGGGGAAGTAGCCCACCGACACGCCGGCGTCGGTCTTTGCGGCGTTTTCAACGAACTCATCGAGGCCCGCGGTGCGTTCGTCGAGGCGATGCTGGAGGCGTTCTTCCTTGTACTTCAGCCAGTCGTCTTCGTTCTTGATCGGGTGGCTGATCCACTCGGGCATTGATTCTCCGTCGCGGCGGTTGCGCATTGTGATTCCGCGGCTGTCGATTGAGATCACGAACTCGTCGTTTTCCTCGATGACCTTGTTTTCGAAGTGTGGGAGGGGCCCCATGCCGGCGGGGGGGGTGATGAACGCCGGCTCGTATCCGAAGTAGTTGTAGATATTGAGGTCTTCGATCCCGGATTCTTTTTTCCAGCGTTCCATGGCCCCACCCCAGGGCCAGAAGCCCAGGCCGACGCCGAACGGTGCGCGATCCGTTTCTTGACAGGAAAACGTTTTGATTATGCGTTCGCGGTACGTCATGGTCATGGCACTTTGTCCTAAAATATGAGGCAGAACGTTATTGCGTCAGTTTTCTTTCGCGAAGGTATTTTACCGGCATGGGTGTGCGGAATCAATCTCATTTTGGGATGATAATTACTGGAGGAAACTTTTTGAGAAAAGTCTCCTCCAGACCTCCTTCAAAAACTTCTTCCTGTTCTCACAAGCCGTGGTGCCTTCATATCTGACGTTCGACAGCCCACAGGAAAAAGTCTTTGGAAAAGGGGTGCGGGGAAAGGACCTTTCTTCATATGTGTTTAGCGTGCGAGGTCTCAAGCCTATCTGTGCAGCACACAGACAGGAAGATTGACGCAATTGTCTCTTCCTGAGTTCTGCGCCTTGAGTGTCGAAGGACGCACGATCATTGGACCGGTCTTCCTTCTTGAGTCCCGTGGGGACGCCTTATGGTTAGCGGTTATATGCAAGATGAAAGTGCACCCCTTTCCGCCGTCATTTCGCGTCATTTTGGTCGTTGCATACGCTGATCGAATCGTCGATGAGACGGTCCATTGTAGCT
>Ga0114922_10004257_pt1 | contig 13284 bp, 13 predicted proteins | sample AartaG_FD_100975 | JGI IMG/M metagenome (GOLD analysis project Ga0114922, IMG submission 100975) | Deep subsurface microbial communities from Aarhus Bay to uncover new lineages of life (NeLLi) - Aarhus_00045 metaG | ecosystem: Environmental > Aquatic > Marine > Oceanic > Sediment | place... | reverse complement strand
GAGCCGACAAGCGATCTCAACACGACGCTCGGGCTCGGCATAATGGGGTTCTGCATCGTCATTTACACGGCGATCAGGGTCAAGGGGTTGTGGGGATACATCAAGAGCTATGCTGAACCCATCTTCATTATGGCGCCGCTGAATGTAGTAGGCGAGATCGCAAAGGTCATATCGATCTCGTTCCGTCTGTTCGGCAACATCAAAGGCGGCGCGATAATAATTCTCGTCGTCTCGTTCCTCGTGCGCTATCTGGTGCTGCCTGTTCCGCTCAGCCTCTTCTTTGTCTTTTTTGTCGGGACGGTGCAGGCGTTTGTCTTCACCATGCTGACGTTGACGTATATCTCGGTAGCGATCAAATGAACCGTAGAGACTTCGAGCCATGCTAGACCTTACGGGCACCGAGTGGGTCACGCTATGCGCGTATCTCGGCACGGGAATAGCCATGGGTTTCGGTGCTATAGGAGCCGGCATAGGCGAAGGGTACGCCGCGCACAAGGCCTGCGGAGCCATATCGCGGCAGCCGGCGGCATCGGGCGAAGTGCTCAAATCGATGCTTATCGGCCAGGCGGTTGCGGAATCCGCGTCGATCTTCGCGCTGGTAGTGGCCGTGGTGCTGCTCTTCACGGTCTTTGATAACATCGGGACGGGCAACCAGGCTGCAGCGCTTATCGGGGCCGGCATCGCAATAGGTGTGGGAGCGCTGGGATGCGGGATAGGGTGCGGTTTTCCGGCGGGCAGCGCGTGCGAGGGTATCGGCAGACGACCCCAGGGCCAGTCGGAGATGACGACGGTGATGCTTATAGGACAGGGCGTGGCCCAGACACCGGTTATCTTCTCGCTTGTCATAGCGCTGGTACTCATCTACGGGGCCTCGCCCGGCGGAGACATCATCAAGATGGCGGCGCTGGTGGGGGCGGGCGTGAGCGTCGGGCTGGGAGCGGTGGGCCCCGGCCTGGGAAGCGGGTACGCCGCAGGTGACGCTACGGACGCGGTAGCTCGCTGGCCTCAGTCGCGTGGCGTAATCACCCGCACGATGCTTCTTGGACAGGCAGTCTCTCAATCGACGAGCATTTACGCGTTGTTGATATCGTTTCTGTTGATCCTGTTCACGTGAAGGAAGTTGCTAGTTGTCAGTGGCTAGTGGCTGGCTACTGACAACCGGCAACTAAGAAAGGAGTCGACTATGGGTAGGGAACAAAAGGTGTTGTTGAAGGTCGGGTTGCTTGTCGCGATATGCGCTCTGGCTGCTATCGGCCCGATGAGTGGTGCAAGCGGTCAACCGGAAGAAGAAGTCGCTGTTGCCGCCGAAACGGGCGGGATAACCGGCTCGGACCTTATTCGCGCGGCAGCGCTTCTGGGAGCTGGTATCGCGATGGGGTTTGGCGCGATAGGACCGGGCATCGGCGAGGGATATGCCGCCGGTCGGGCCTGTGAAGGCGTTGCCAGGACGCCCGAGAAATCGGGGTTGTTGACCCGGACGATGCTCATCGGCCAGGCGGTCTCGGAGTCCACAGGCATATACTCGCTTGTGATCGCGTTGCTGCTCATCTTTGTCGTAAGAGCGTAACGGAAAACTCTGTAGCAAAGGGGCAATGTTGCTGCCACTGCGGGCAAACGGCACGTAACAAGGTGCGGCTTACGTATGATTAGTCTAAACTTCACCATGATCATCCAGGTCGCGAGCTTTCTCTTCCTGATGTTTGTGTTGAAGAGACTGCTCTTCGGGCCGCTCACCAGGATCATGGACAAGCGGGATAGCGACGTCAAGGGTGCAAACGAGCGCGCCGGGAGGCTCGAGAAGGAAACGCAGGAAAGCCAACGGGCATACACCCGACAGATACTCGACGCGAAGAGGGAAGGCATCGCGCTCGAGGCCAACATGGAGAGCGAGGCCATCCTCGATCGAGCACGAATAGTCTCGGACAGACGAGCGGAGCACTCGGAACAGATCCGCAAGCTCAGAGAGGGGCTTGACGGACAGATTCAGGCGGAAGAAGCGGAGATCGAGGATCGCGTGCAGTCGTGTGCTGAGGCGATCGTTGAGCGAATAATGAGCGGTTGATCGTGATGGCCATGTCGAGCGACTATCGAAACGGGAAATTGTGGAAGGCCGCTTTTGTCGTTATGGCGGTGACACTCGCCGCCGCGGTCTTCTGCTTGCATGCGCTTGCCGCTGGCGAAGCGCATGCGCAGGAGCGTCCCGGTGCAGTCGGCCGAGTTGTGGGCTCGGACGCGTGGCGGGTGGTCTGGACATGGGCCAACTTCCTGCTGATCGTCGTGGTGGTATACAAGCTGGCTGCCAAGCCGTTGCTCAGGTTCCTCGACCGGAAGATCGAAGACATAAAGAACGCTGTATCGGCGTCACGCAAACGGGAGGAAGCAGCCCGTGCATCGTTCGATGAGATCGAGGATCGGCTCGCGCACGTCGCGGACGACACGGGACAAATCGGGAAACGCGCAGAATCGATCGGCGACGTTGCCCGGAAACGCATTCTCGCAGACGCTGACGCGGTCTGCGAGCGACTCGGCGAGCAGCATGCGCAAGCGACCGAGCGCGAATATGGAGCGGCACGTGACTCGGTTCGTAGAAGGGTGTTGGAATCATCTATGAGGCGTGCGGAAACAATGCTCAGGGCACAGTTGAGCGACGAGGAACAGCGGACGCTCATTGACAGGTTCATCGAGCGGCTGGAGACCATGGAGATAGAAGCGTGATGCGGGATCGGGCGGTGAGCGAACGGTACGCGCGGGCGTTGCTGGAGCTTGTGCCGGACGACGGGCAGCTCGACGCGGTTGCGCAACAGCTCGGCGATGCCGCTCAGGCCATCGCCGGAAACGATGAGTTGATGGCCGTGTTGATGAACCGTTCGATCGAACCGTCCTCGAGAAGCGCGGTGCTCGATAAGGTGCTCGAAAGGTTTGACGTTCTCGACGTTGTCAAGCGTTTCGTGAGGGTTGTCGACGCCAACGGCCGGTTGGCGCTGCTGGAGGGCATACCTGATGTGTTCCGCGAGCTGGTTGACGAGAAGCTCAGTCGCGGGCGCGCCCACATTACGACGGCGATACCCCTGGATGATGACCGTTGCGAGAGACTGCGCCGGAAACTGTCGGAGCTCATGGACAAGAAGATAGAGATAATCGCCGAGGTAGACCCCGAGATAGTTGGTGGTGTGGTAGCTCGAATCGGGACGCTCGTGATAGACGGGAGCGTGCGTGGCAGACTCGAACGAATGGCGTTGGAACTCATTGAGGAGAGTTAGACTGTGAAGATCGATCCAACCGAGATCACAGAGATAATCAAGCAGCAGATCGCGGGCTACGACAAAACTGTGGACGTTGACGAAGTCGGCACGGTCATTGAGGCCGGCGACGGTATAGCCCGCGTATACGGTCTTCGCAAAGCGATGGCGGGGGAGTTGCTGCGGTTCCCACACGACATCAACGGGATGACGCTCAATCTGGAAAAGGACAACGTCGGCGCGGCCATACTCGGCGACTATGCACTTATCAAGGAGGGCGACACCGTCCATCGTACGGGCAGGATCTCGGAAACCCCGGTCGGCGAGGCGCTGGTCGGGCGGGTCGTGAACGCCTTAGGCCAGCCGCTGGACGGCAAGGGCCCGATTCCCACTACAGAGCGACAACCTGTCGAGCGTATAGCGCCGGGAGTCATCGATAGGCTCCCGGTGAACAAACCGCTGCAGACCGGGCTGAAAGCCATCGACGCCATGGTGCCTATCGGCCGGGGCCAGCGCGAGCTTATCATCGGCGACCGTCAGACCGGCAAGACTGCGCTGGCCATAGACACTATCCTCAACCAGGAGGCAGGCGACGTGGTGTGCATCTACGTCGCGATAGGCCAGAAGCGATCAACGGTCGCCCAGGTTATCAAAACGCTCGAAGAACACAACGCGATGTCCTACACCATCGTCGTCGCGGCGACGGCGAGCGAACCGGCACCGCTCCAGTATCTTGCACCTTATACCGGATGCGCCATGGGCGAGTTTTTCCGCGATAACGGTCGCGATGCACTCATGATATACGATGATCTGTCGAAACATGCCGTTGCCTACCGGCAACTCTCGTTGCTGCTGAGACGTCCCCCGGGCCGCGAGGCATATCCCGGGGATGTGTTCTATCTCCACTCGAGGCTGCTCGAACGGGCGGCGCGGCTGAACGACGAGCAAGGCGGCGGGTCGTTGACGGCGTTGCCCATAATCGAGACGCAGGCGGGCGACGTCTCCGCCTACATACCAACCAACGTCATCTCGATCACCGACGGCCAGATATACCTCGAGTCCGACCTGTTCTTCGCGGGTCAACGGCCTGCCATCAACGCGGGGCTCAGCGTGTCGCGCGTCGGCGGTAACGCGCAAATAAAGGCCATGAAACAGATCGCCGGCACGCTGCGGCTCGATCTCGCCCAGTACAGCGAGCTTTCGGCGTTTGCGCAGTTCGGCAGCGATCTCGACAAGGCCACACAGGACCAGTTGGCGCGCGGCGAACGTCTGACAGAGATGCTCAAACAGAACCAGTACCAGCCGCTGCCGGTTGACAAGCAGGTATTGATGATCTATGCGGCAACAAACGGGTATCTGGACCACTACGAAGTGGGCGACGTGGGGGGGTACGAATCCGAGCTCTACAGGTTTATCGACGCTCAGCACCCCGAGATAGGCACCGAGATCATTGAACAGGGCGAGCTCAGCGACGAGCTTAGAAAGAAGATCGACGCCGCCCTCGACGAGTTCAAAGAACACTTTGTTCCTCCCGAAACGGCCGCTGAAAAGCTGCCTGAACAACCCGACGAGACTGACGAGGACGACGAGGAACCGGACGAAAAACAGTAAGCACTGGTTAGTTGCTATATGGCTACTCTACGTGACATACGACGGCGCATCAACAGCGTAAAGAGCACGCAGCAGATCACCCGCGCCATGAAGATGGTGGCTGCCGCGCGGTTGCGCCACGCGCAGGAGGCTGTCGAGCAGGCCCGACCGTACGCATACAGGCTGCAATCGGTGGTGAGCTCGCTGGTGTTGCGCGCCGAGAAGGACCTCCATCCGCTGCTCGACGTGCGTGAGCCGAAGCGGACAGACCTCGTGGTCGTGACCTCGGACCGCGGATTGTGCGGCGGGTTCAACTCGAACATACTTCGTCACGCTATGGAGTACATCAACGCGGAGGCGGGAGGCAAGGAAATATCGTTGACGCTGCTGGGCAGGAAGGCGAGAGAGTTTTTCCGGCGGCGCAGGTTCGTGCCCAACAACGTGCACATCGGTATCTCTGAAGACATCACGTACCACTCCGCGAGCATAGTCGTTGACGAGCTTGTTCAGGACTACTCCCAGGAGAAGCGGGACGAGCTTGTCTTCATCTACAACGAGTTTAAGTCTGCAATACAACAGAAGGTTGTGGTCGAGAAACTGTTGCCGTTTACCCCCATCGAGCCTGACGAGGATAGGGTTGTCATAGACTACCTGTACGAGCCGAGCGAAGGGGCCGTGCTCGACGATCTGCTCGAGAAGCATCTCAGGATCCAGGTCTACAGGATACTGCTCGAATCGTCGGCCAGCGAACACGGCGCGCGCATGACTGCCATGGACTCAGCCACAAACAACGCCGACGATATGATAGCCACGCTCACCCTGCACTACAACCGTGCGCGCCAGGCGGCTATCACGAACGAACTCATAGAGATTGTCAGCGGTGCGGAGGCGCTGAAATGATCGAACTACCGGGTTGTTATCCAGCAGAACGTTTTGCCAGGAGGGCGTGCAATAATGGATAGAGGCACCTTAGTGGAAATCATTGGGCCGGTCGTTGACATCTTTTTCCCGAACCAGCTTCCCGCCGTGTACAACGCGATCCGGATCGAGCGAAACCAATCGGGGTTTTCCACGGCAGATGGTTCGCTGGTGGTGGAGGTAGCACAGCACCTTGGCGAGAATGTTGTACGGACGGTTGCCATGGGACCGACCGACGGCCTTGTCCGAGGTATGGAAGCGCGAGACACAGGCCAGCCGATAACCGTACCTGTGGGGCGCGAAACGTTGGGCCGAATCATGAACGTGATAGGCGAGCCGGTTGACGAGATGGGCCCGATAACAACCAAAGACCACTACCCCATTCACCGGCCGGCTCCGGCGCTTGCCGACCTGGATACCTCTGCAGAGATGCTCGAGACCGGTATCAAGGTTATTGACCTGCTCGAACCCTACGCACGCGGAGGCAAGACGGGACTGTTCGGCGGGGCCGGAGTGGGCAAGACCGTGCTCATCATGGAGCTTATCCGGAACATCGCCACCGAGCACGGCGGGTTCTCGGTCTTTGCAGGTGTCGGGGAACGAACGCGAGAAGGCAACGACCTGTGGCTCGAAATGAAAGAGTCCGGTGTGATCGATAAGACGGCCCTTATCTACGGCCAGATGACCGAACCACCGGGAGCCCGGGCCCGGGTAGGTCTCACCGGATTGACCGTTGCAGAATACTTCCGCGACAAGGAGGGCCAGGACGTGTTGTTGTTTATCGACAACATATTCCGGTTCACACAGGCCGGCTCGGAGGTCTCGGCGCTGCTAGGCCGGATGCCTTCGGCTGTCGGGTATCAGCCGACGCTGGCCACCGAGATGGGCGAGTTGCAGGAACGTATTACGTCCACCAAGAAAGGGTCGATCACGTCGGTTCAGGCGATATACGTGCCCGCCGACGACCTGACCGATCCCGCACCTGCCACCACGTTTGCCCACCTTGACGCAACAACCGTTCTGTCGCGACAAATCGTCGGACTGGGAATCTATCCGGCTGTAGACCCGCTCGATTCCACTTCGCGCATACTCGACCCGCGGGTGCTCGGCGAGGAGCATTACCGCACCGCACGCGCCGTACAGGAGGTGCTCCAGCGATACAAGGAACTCCAGGATATCATTGCCATACTCGGCATGGACGAACTGTCCGAGGAAGACAAGCTCGCGGTGGCGCGTGCTCGCAAGATACAGCGGTTTCTGTCCCAACCGTTCTTCGTGGCAGAACAGTTCACAGGCATGGCGGGCAAGTACGTCGCGCTTCCCGACACCATCAAGGGATTCCAGGGGATTGTCGACGGCAAGCACGATGACGTGCCTGAACAAGCATTCTACATGGTCGGGACGATCGAAGAAGCCCTCGAAAATGCCAAGAAGCTCAATGCGCAGCCCGAGGAGTCCGAAGGGCAGGAAACGCCAGGCAAGGCTCAAGCCGCCGGGAGCAAGTAGAAGATGGCCGATGCCCCCCTGTTGAAGATAGAGGTCGTAGCGCCCGACAAATCTCCGCTGGAATCCGAAGGAACCGCAGTGGTCATCCCGGGTCGAGCCGGTGATTTCGGCGTGCTTCCTGGACACACGGAACTGCTCTCCCTGCTTCGCGTCGGTGAGATGATGATCGAAAGTCCCGGCGCGACGATCCATTATGCAGTCAACGGCGGCTACGCCGAGGTCCGCGACGACAAGGTGCTCGTGCTTACGCAGACAATCGAGCAAGCGGAGGAGATAGACGTCGAGCGGGCAGAACGAGCAAAAGAGAGGGCGGAAACGCGGCTTGCCGAGCCCTCTCAAGAGGGGATAAACGTTTGGCGCGCTGAGCTGGCCTTGCAGCGTGCGCTCATCAGGCTCCAGGTTGCTTCAAAACACCGGGGTATGTACTGAGAACTCCGAGGCTGCATCTCACCACGGTTGCGCCCATCTCGAAAATCATGCTATAGTAGTTGCAGCAAGTGGGGACAAGCGAACACTGTTTTCATCGTTAGTTGTGGAGCCGAGTTGAGAAAACTTATCGGTCAGTTGCTCATTGGCGCCGGATTCATCTCCGAGAAGGACCTTCACGAAGCGCTCGAGATGCAGAAACGGCGACGCAAGAAGGTCGGCCAATTGCTTCTCGAGATGGACAGAATCTCCGAGAACGATCTTGGGGTCACGGTTGCCACCCAGGTCGGGTCGCCGTACGTGGATCTCGACACCACTTCGCTCGAACCCCATGTTATTGGTGCCATATCACAGGAGCTCGCCGAGTCCCACTGCCTGTTGCCGATAGCTGTCGGAGAGGATTCCATCACTGTCGCAATGGCCAACCCGGCCGACGTCGTCGCCATAGACGATGTCCGGGCGGTGACGGGATTGCATGTCAAACCGGTGGTTGCGGCGGAATCAGCTATCAGGGAGGCTATCAGCCGATACTACCATCTTGACCGCGAGATAAACTCGCTTATCCGGCATGTTGCCGCCGGCATGGAAGATATCGACATACTCGGCCGCGGTAGGGAACAGGAAAACCACGCTGCGGACCTTCGCGATGCGGTCGGCAGTGCGCCGGTTGTGAGGCTTGTGAATATGCTCCTCATGGATGCCGTCAGGTCGGACGCGAGCGACGTGCATATCGAGTCGGCGGAGAAATCGGTTCAGGTGAGGTACCGGATCGACGGATCGCTCATCGACAAGATGACGATACCAAAATATCTCCAGGCCATTGTCATCTCGAGGGTCAAAGTGCTGGCCGATATGGACATCGCCGAGAGGCGCAAACCTCAGGATGGAAGAATCAAGACGAGCGTTGGCGAGAGGAATGTCGATCTGCGCGTGTCCAGTCTGCCCACCCTTTATGGCGAGAAGATCGTTATCCGGATACTGGACCAATCACGTGGTGTCAGGCAGCTTGACGATGCCGGTTTCAGCAAGCGGAATCTGACCACGTTACGGAAGCTACTGAGGCGTCCGCAAGGGATGCTGCTGGTCACGGGGCCGACGGGCAGCGGCAAGACGACGACTCTGTACGCCGCGCTTACCGAGTTGAAGGATCGGACGAAGAACATTGTTACTGTCGAAGATCCGATCGAGTACGCACTCAAAGGCATCAATCAAGTCCAGGCAAACGAGAAGGCCGGCGTCACGTTTGCAACCGCGTTGCGGTCCATCCTCCGGCAGGACCCGGACATCGTCATGCTGGGCGAGATAAGGGATCTCGAGACGGCCGAGATAGCGTTCAGGGCGTCGCTCACCGGCCATCTCGTGCTGAGCACGCTGCACACAAACGATGCCGTATCCGCCATAACGCGACTGATGGACATCGGCGTCGAGCGGTACCTCATCGCCTCTTCTGTAATAGGTGTGGTCGCCCAACGGCTTGCGAGGATGATATGCGGCTCGTGCAAGGAGAGATACGAACCGACCGAGGCCGAGAAGTTGATCCTCGATCCCGCGCGACACACGGGCGTGACGTTTTACCGTGGCGGGGGATGCGCCAAATGCAATCAGACGGGATACCGAGGCCGGACCGCGATAGGGGAGATTCTCAGCATTGATTCGAGCGTCCGAGACGAGATCTCTGCCGGGGGCGGCGAGAGTACGATACTCGAGGTCGCGCGACGTGGCGGCATGAGAAGCATGCGCGAGGACGGGCTCGAGAAGGTTGTACAGGGCATCACAACCCTCGAGGAGGTGATACGGCTCACGCTCACCTCGGAGGATACGGAGAGCTCGTGTTCCAACTGCAAGCGACCCGTTAAGAGCGAGTTCCAGGTATGTCCGTATTGCCAGGAACAGCTCGGCCCTCACAGGTGTCACGCGTGCGGCCGAATCGTCAACGATGACTGGTCGCTATGCCCATACTGCCGTGCGGAGTTGAAGCGTGTCCAGCCCGCAACAGGCTCAGAACCGCCACGAAGCAACCAGGTGTCAGAGGCCGCCGAACAAGGCGCTTCATTCACTATCCCGTAGCATGGTTCAGCCCGCTTTCCCGATACAACACGCTCAGGAACGGGGTTTCTTTGCAATCGCGATGAGCGATATTCCGAAGGGAAGAGGCAGAAAGGACAACACCCGGCTCTCAAGGGCGAGCAGGGCGATAAGCAGCCGGTTGAGCCATCGCGGCGGTAGAGCCAGCTCTGTTGTCGCGGGATACACTCCGCGCTTCGCCCACCCCTGGGCTAGTCTCAGCAGAAACGCGGGCGCGAACAGGAACGCCATAGTGTAACGCATGCGGACCGGCTCGAAGCCTGCAGCCCGAAGCTTGTTGCGCAGCTCCCGCGCCGAGAAACGGCGCAGGTGGTGGAGGGCCTCGTCCCTCTCGCTCCAGAGAAAACCGAATGCAGGCACCGTCACCATCAGGACACCTCCCGCTTGGCACACGCGATGCGCTTCCTTCAGCACGGCCAGATCGTCCCTGACGTGCTCCAGGATGTCCAGGGCGGCGATAGTGTCGACGGACCCGTCCGCCAGACCGAGACATGCGGCGTCGGCTCTCACAAGGCATCGTATGTCTTTCTCTCTACAAATCGAGAGCGCAGCCGGTGAGAGATCGGTGCCGACGGCCAGACGTCCTCTTGGCAGCGAGCAAAGCGTCCGACCGGTGCCGCAGCCGATGTCCAGAGTTCGCCCCATATTCTCGCCCAGGCAAAAGTGACGGATGGCCCACGAGCGGACGAGAGCGGTGCGCGCCACGAACCACCAGTGGTCCGCTTCCAGCGCGTCCATTTTCCTGAGTTCGGCTTCAGTCACGGCGTTTTGGATACCGGCGACGAAGGGAAAGCAGCCCCCTGAACATGCGCACAGAATCACGCAGAAACCGAACGCGCGACTCTGCACGGTTGCGCCACGTGACAGGTACCTCGGCGATCTGGTAACCGAGCTTCCGGGCAATGCAGAGGAGTTCGACGTCGAACTCGTAGCCGGTAGCGGTTTGTTGTTCGAGAATCTTGGCCGCGGCATCTCGACGAAAACACTTGAAACCGCACTGAGTATCGTGGATGCCCGGCAGAACGGTGAGCCTGACGAGAAGGTTGAACGTGCGGCCGGCGTGTTCCCTTAGCCAGGATTGGCGAGTCTCCAGGTTTGATTCAGGCAAGCCGCGGGACCCGATTGCCACGTCGTACCCGTTGCGAACTTCGTCGCAGAGCTTCTCAAGTTCTTCTATCGGGGTTGACAGGTCGGCATCCGAGAACAGGATGTAGTCGCCGGTGGCTTCGAGCACGCCCGTTCGTACAGCGTATCCCTTGCCGCGGTTCGAGCCGAGCTTGACAAGACGCACGCAGGGATGCTGCTCGGCAAGCCGGGACACGATCTCCGCTGTCCCGTCTTTCGAGCCGTCGTCAACCACAATCACCTCGGGCGCGTACGGGCTGTCCGACAAGTACTTCGTAACGGTCGATAGAGTTCGCTCTATCCCCTCCGACTCGTTGAAAGCCGGAATCACCACACTTATGCGCGCGCGCGCGCGGGTGCTGTTTTCCGGGACAGTATCAGGCATCTGTACCTGCGTTGGATTTCCGCAACTCACTTGTCTTTCCGTAACAGTGCGATGATACCACAAGTACACAACGTTTTCATCCCCCTGCAGGTACCACTCTGCATCGCGTGTAGAGGCACGGCGGGCTCGTTGACTTTCTGGGCACCACCACTATATACTAGCAGGGGTAGATTGGTGCATTCTGGTTTGATATCCAACACGAGTGGATTATGGCAAAATACCTGGCATTGGTGTTGCACTCGCACTTCCCGTACCTCATAGGTCACGGCACGTGGCCTCACGGTGTGGACTGGCTCCACGAGGGCCTCGCCGAGACTTACATTCCCCTTCTCAACACGTTCAACGACCTTTGCGACACGGGTTTGCCGCCGAAGATCACGGTGGGTATAACACCGGTTCTTGCGGAGCAGTTGTCGAGCGGTGAACTGGCCGGTAGTTTCGTCGAGTATCTTCACGTCAAACGCGACGCTGCCGTATCGGACGAGCAATGGTTTCGCGAAAACTGTGACGACCATCTCGTTAGCGTCGCACGGATGTGGGGACGTTACTACGAACAGATCGAGGACCATTTCGAGAACCGGTACGGCCGCGATATAGTCGGTGCGTTCCGCGCGCTCGAAAGCCGTGGCGCCATAGAGCTGATAACCTCCGCGGCAACGCACGGTTACCTGCCGTTGCTGGGCGAGGACGGCGCGATTCGAGCCCAGATACGGGCCGGTGTCGAGACGCACAAGCGGCGGTTCGGACGCATGCCGGCGGGTATCTGGCTGCCGGAATGTGCGTACAGACCCGCGAGGGATTGGGCCTGTCCTGTGGGCTCGTCCAGGGAGAGACGCCGTCGGCAGGGCATAGAGGAGTTTGTTGGCGAAGCCGGTCTGAAATACTTTATCGTTGACTCGCACCTTCTGGCTGGCGGCGAGCCCGTTTTCGTCTACCACGCGCGGTTCGGTACTCCCGAACACGGTGTTGCCAAGACCGCCGGCAGCGGAAGTGATCAACCGGCCGGGAATACCCGGCATTCGCCCTATGACGTCTATCTGGCAGCCAAGGACGGCGGCCAGGGCGACGTGGCGTTCTTCACGCGGGACCCGAACACCGGTCTCCAGGTCTGGAGTGGCGAACACGGTTTCCCCGGCGACGGCAACTACCTCGAGTTTCACAAGAAGAAGTTCCCCGGAGGGCTCCGGTACTGGCGAGTGACAGATAGCAAGGCGGACCTCGGCGACAAGCAGCCCTACGTTCCGGAGAACGTCGAAGGCCGGCTCGAAGAGAACGCATCGCACTTCGTCGACGTGGTCGCGCATCTGCTCAAGCAAGACGACGCTTCGATCGTCACGGCACCGTTCGACGCCGAGCTGTTCGGCCACTGGTGGTTTGAGGGCCCCGCATGGCTTGCCAAAGTCGTCGAGAAGGTATATCAGCATCCGGAGATCGAAATGGCCACCTGCTCCGAATACCTTGACACCAAGAAGAGCTTCGCGGTTGTCTCGCTCCCCGAGGGGTCCTGGGGGGACGGCGGAGAACACGCTGTGTGGCTGAACGGAGATACGGCGTGGACGTGGGAGCGCATATACGATGCTGAAGCAAAGATGAAACAGCTTGTTGCCGAACATCGCGAGGACAACGGTGCGCTCACCAGGCTGCTGCGTCAACTTGCTCGCGAACTGTTGTTGCTCGAGAGTTCCGACTGGCAGTTCCTGATTACGACCTGGTGCGCCCGCGACTACGCCGAAGAGAGGTTCCAGGAGCACTGGGAGGATTTCTCGCGGCTGTATGACGCTGCCGTTCGCCTAAAGGATTCCGGCGTAATATCGGCCGACGATGCCTGCGCGCTCACCGACTGTGAATGCAAAGACAGCGTCTTCGAGACCATAGATCTGTCGTGGTGGCTCTGACCCGGGTTGGTCGGGGCCGATTCCATCCGAACCAGTTCCGGAGAGGAGAAATGGGCAAGAAAAGAGTTTTCAGCGGTATTCAGCCAAGTGGGCGATTGCACATAGGCAACTACCT
>Ga0114922_10004256_pt1 | contig 13285 bp, 13 predicted proteins | sample AartaG_FD_100975 | JGI IMG/M metagenome (GOLD analysis project Ga0114922, IMG submission 100975) | Deep subsurface microbial communities from Aarhus Bay to uncover new lineages of life (NeLLi) - Aarhus_00045 metaG | ecosystem: Environmental > Aquatic > Marine > Oceanic > Sediment | place... | reverse complement strand
TCCATGACCTGATCGGCAGGTACGCGTAAACCGGGACCGTTGTCCTCGACGGTGATGCGCATCAGGTTCCACTCGGGCTCTTCGGCGATCTCCACAGCCACCACCGAGGCGCCTGCGGTAATTGCGTTTTCGATCAGATCGAGGATGTGCAGGGCCAGTTCACGCAATCTGACACCTCCTCGCGCCTATCCCCCGAATTGCCAGCACCAGCTCGGCAAAAGATGGTTCGGCAACCATGAAGGTCGTACAGGAGCAGGCGATGTCTTCCAAGAAGTGACTGTCCGAGGAACTGATCAGGGGAAGACCGTAGCGCCGGAACTCCTCTATCCGGCCCCGGGCCGCTCCGGCAGAAGAAATCTCCGCAGCGGAGAACTGGGGCGTTTCAGGGAAGAATCCGAGCTGTCCCAGTACGCTGAAGGCCCGGCGGTCTATATGAGCAGCCACGGCAATTCCACCGTGTCGGCGGATCAAGGTCACCGCTTCGCTGAGGGAGTATCCGCTCGCCCCGGTGAGAAGCCGCTGCTCCGTACCGATCTGTCTGTCTGCAGCGTCAAGGATCCACTGCTGGCAATCGGGGTCCTTTCCGACGGGATTCGGCGCTTGCTCTGCAGATTTTCGCCGTGGCAGGCTCTCCAGCACCGATTCACTGACAGCGAGAGCACTTTGAAGGGCGGGGAACAGACCCAAGACATGGACCTCTTCCCGGGTTGTCACTTCGATTCCTGGAATCACCTTGAGAGCGCTTCCGGTTTCCCTTTCCGCCGCTTCGGCTACAGCAGATACGTTGGCCGCACTGTTGTGATCACAGATGGCGATCATTTTCAAGCCTCTCTGCCGACAGGTTCGTACAATGTTCTGCGGCAGCATCTGCCTCGCGGCGCAGGGTGACAACGCCGTATGGATATGAAGGTCCGCCAGGAGTGCCGTCATTCATGCCGCCCCCTGATCCCCAAGGCGTAGAGCTTGCCCGCCGTATCGAAGGTGCTCTCTCTTGTGGTGAAAAGGGATATGCCCTCCTCAACCGCCTTAGCTCGTACCGCCTCATCGGGAAGCATACCGGAGGTGAAAATCACCGCCGCCTGCATGGCGTGCATAGCCACGGCGATAACGTTGAGGTGTACCTGAATTGTCAAAAGCACGCCCCCGGCCGGGGCGTTGGCCAGAACATCGCTGAGAAGGTCCGAGGCGTGAGCTCGGGTAATCTCTGCACGTTCCTGATCTGCCGGAGCAGTGGTCAGAGCTTGCAGGCCGAGCCCGGCGGCGACTTGGTTTAACTTCATGATTCTTCTCTCCCTTGTAAAACAGCGCATCCCAAACCGGGACGCCGGTTCATCACGATGTCCTCAGCAAGAGACGAACAGGTTGGGGCTCCGCAGGCACCGCAGTCTCGCCCCGGCAGGGCGGCGGTCAATTTGTCGATGCGGGTGAGTTTTTCGATCGCCTTCCCCATGTCCTGGTCGAGCCGCATCCCCGCGCGGGCTACATAGGGGTTTTTTGTCGGCGCGGCGCTCACCTGACGCCGGCGTCCAAGCCGTGATGCTGCCCAGCGGTTTTTAGCCATGAAGGGATTCTCCTTGAAAAGGGGCGTGCCGTAGCAGCCGTTTTCGCAGGCGCTGAGCTCGAGTATCCGGAAATCTTCGGACAGTCCTTTCTCGGTTTTCTCCAGGATGTCTATTACGTTTTCCATCCCCCATGCTTCGAGGACGACTAGATCGGGATTGACGGTTCGAGGCGGATGGGGAATTGGCTTCTGCTCGCTCACGGCGCTTCCGGCCTGACCTGCTATCAGCGGCAGAATCTGAGCTGAGAGCTCGGCAGGGCCGGTGATCTGCAGGCGACCGGACAGGTCGGCCCGGGTAAGCAGGGTGTGTTGGCTGGGGCAGGCGGCGACAAAGGTCGCTGACTGCAGGCCGCAAGCCTCGATAGCCGATTCGATCGGCGTCATGAAAGGGGCGATCTGTCCGATCAAGGCGGGGAACTGACTTTCGATGAGGTTCACAACTGCCGGGCAGATGGGAGAGATTACCGGGTAGCTATCCTGCTCCGCAGCATACCGCCGAACTGCCCAGCGCAGCTCTTCTTCCCACTCTTCGCTGAAGCGGATGTCTTTGTATCCCAGCTTTCGCAAAACCGCTATCACAAGTCGAGGTGGTATCTTTAATCCAAACTGGGTGAGGAATGCCCTGGGTATGACGAGGGTGTCCTGAAGCGCTTCAGCGACCGATCGCTGCGGCACTTGTTTTCGCACCTGATCCCGGATCTTGAAAACATCCCGCTTGCAGGCTGCGATACAGGCGGTGCATTCTATACATAGTGCGGATATGATGTGAGGTTTCTCGTCCCATACCCTCACGGCTCGGGTCGGGCAGGCTTTGAGGCAATCCAGGCAGCCGTTGCAGAGCTCCGGACCGATAGACAGACAGTGGCCGGTGGGATCTCCCACCGGCTGCGTTTTGAGGTAGATCGTCGAGCGCACCCGAGTTCCCTTCCCTACCCGGGAGTCGACCTCAAACACGTCACTTGCATTCTTGATGTTGGGAAGGCCCATACCGGCGCCGAAGCCGAGCTGTCTCGCTTCAGTGGAGGCGGTGGAATAGCCCGGTTTCAAGGCCAGAGCGAGGTCGGCAATGCCTGGACCTCTGTCAATCACTTCCATGTTGAATCGATCGTGGTCGAACTTGACCCAGAGATTTCCCTTCCTGGCATGGATGACCACGTTCATTTCCGCTTCATAGGCGGCGATCATGATTCGCCTCATGATCTGCCCGTCGACACCTATGCGCTTCAGCTGCTCCTTCAGCGCGCGGGAGGCGAATCCGGCGGTGAGGAAGTCGCCGCCAGCGATCGGGAAAGAGCTGGTGATCATGGCCGGCGGTGACTTTCTCCGTAGAACCGACGGTGCAGGCGGCCGCAGGTCTCGAACATATCGAACGGGCAGACCAGCACCGCGGTTGAAGCCTTGGCCGCCGCCTCCAGAAGTCTCGGATCGGGATCGACCCCATCCACCAAGCAGAGTGCCGGACAATCCATCAGCTCGGCCACGCAGGTGAGCTGGGTGTTGGCCAGGCTGGTCACGAGCAGTGTTCCAGGACCGGCCTGTGCAAGCAGATCGCTCATCTTGTCGCCTGCAAATATGTGAGTGATCTCGGTGGTCTCCTTCTGGCCGGGCTGCAGCATTCGGGCATTGAGTACCTTGATCAGCTCCTCGAGTTTCATTGGATCACCGCTTCCTGCCATCCATACAGCAAGTAGTGTGCCAAAGGCAAACGAGGTCATTACCGTGACTTGGTGGGATTCAGCGAGCTGTGTGTACAATCCGGATATACCTACTCCGGAGGAGATGTTCATTAGTTCTTTATGATTAAATAAGATACGAGCCGCTGTTTCCCTGCAGCGGCGGAGGAAACTCCGAATCAAGCGGTAGGCAGGCTGGGGAGGCTTAGCTGCGCTATCCGTGATCCATCGGTGAACCGGTTTTCGATGGGTTCAGGTCTCCCATGGGAAATCTGTGCACAGGATCGGCGGCAAGTCTATTGGTACTGCTCCCGCTTCAACCCGTATTTCTTGATACGCTCGTAGAGGGCTCGCCGGGAGATGCCCAGGGACTGGTAGGTGGGATTGATCTGCCCATTGTGCTCTCTCAGAGCAGCCTCGATCACAGCCTTTTCGGTTCGCTCCATTTCTTCCCGTAGACGTCCGGAGGTGGAGGGCAGCGAGAGCAGGCGGTTCGTGTCGAAATTGAGATCCGGGCGAAAATCACCGGCCGCACCCTGATGAGATGTTATCAGCATACGCTCTACAGCATTTTTCAGCTCCCGAACGTTTCCGGGCCAGGGATGGGTCAAGAGTTTCCCCAGGGTCTTCTCCGGAATTTGCGGAATGGGGATCCCGATTTTATCTGCCCCCAACCGGATGAAGTGAGAAATGAGCAGCGGTATATCCTCTTGGCGATCCCGCAGCGGGGGCACCATGATGGAAAGCACCATGATACGGTGAAAGAAATCCTCCCGAATGGTGCCACGCTGCACCTCTTCCTGGAGATCCACATTGGATGCGGAGATGAGCCGGATATCCACTTTTCTTGGTTTATCGCTTCCGAGGGGCTCTATGATCCCGTCGTCCAGAACACGGAGCAACTGTACTTGGGCGCGCTCCGAGATCGTTTCGATTTCATCGAGCAGCAGAGTCCCTCCGGAAGCAGTGATCAGCTTCCCCTCCCTCTCGGCCAGGGCCCCGGTGAAGGAGCCCCGGGCATGACCAAACAGCTCGCTTTCCAGCATGCTCTCCGGCAGAGCTCCGGCGTTTACAGGGACGAAGGGACCTTGGCAGCGGGCGCTTTGGGCATGGATCGCCCGAGCAACCAGTTCTTTGCCGACCCCGGTCTCCCCTATGATCAGAACCGGGGCGTCGCTCCTGGCGGCCTCCTCGATAAGCTCGTACACATCCTGCATCTCCCGGCTGCGGCCCACCATGCCGAGGCGGCCGTCCTCCCTTGGAGACAGAAGGTTGAGTCGCCGCCGCATCTCCCGGGTCTCCAGTCGAAGTTCCATCTGTTCGACTGCTTTGCCCACGTAGACGAGAAGCACATCATCGTCAAAAGGCTTTTCAAGAAAGTCGAAAGCCCCCGCTTTCAGGCAGCGCACCGCCATGGGGATGTCTCCGTGACCGGTTATCATCAGAACCGGCGTCAGGAGTCGCCGGCGGATGACTTCGGCCAGGAACTGCTCTCCATCCATTCCGGGCATTTTTATGTCGGTGATGATGCACTTCGTGCTCTGCAGCCCCGGCCAGCTCAGCGCTGTTTCAGCAGATCTGAACACCTCGACCTTGAACCTGCGCAGCCGCAGCATCTGAGCGATGGAAAGCCGGGCAGCTTCATCATCATCGATAACAGCAATACCGACCGCATCTCGTGGGTTACCATCAGCCATGGTTTTCTCGCTCTTCCTCCTCTTCCTGCTCCTGCTCGACGACGGGCAGGCGAATGGTGAAGGTGGCGCCTCTTTCACTCTCTCCTCGGGCGTCGATGCTTCCCCCGTGATCTTTGATGATCGCGTTGGAAATGGACAGACCCAAGCCCGTGCCATGCCCGCTCTTCTTCGTGGTGAAGAAGGGCACGAACAGCTTCCGGGCTTCTTCATCAGAGAAGCCCTTACCCGTGTCGCTGAACTCCACCGCCACGAACCGTTCATCTGCGGGCTCTCTGAAGGAATGAATGCTGAGCCGCCGAATCGGCGACTCCTCCATCGCCTGGCGGGAATTGGTGAGCATGTTGAGAAAGACCTGGGCCAGCCGCGTACGGTCCCCCCGTACGTCGGGAAGGTTCTCAGCTAATTGGAGTTTGACATCCACACCGGAAAGCTTCATCTGAGGCGCAAGGAACTCGACGGTTTCTCGAATCACGCTGTTGACGGCTAAACGGGCGAAGTGGCGCTCTTCCTTTCGAGTCAGCTCACGCATCTCGTTGATGATCTTGGCGGCTCTGTCCACCTGCTCGGAGATCAGTCGTAGATTTCCCTTCACCTCCTCCTCGCTGCCCACCGCCTTTTCGAGCATGTAAAAGGCGTTGCGAGCGTAGTTGCGGATCCCGGTCAGGGGCTGGTTCAGCTCATGGGAGATTGCCGCCGCCATCTCCCCGAGTTCGGCCAACCGGGTTGAGTGCTCGAGCTGCTCCTCCTGCTTCTTTGCCAGCTCGGCAAGTTCCATACGCCGGGCTTCTGCCTCCCTCTGTGCCCTCTTGCCGGCCTGCTCTCGGTCTTTGAGAGAGCCGATGAAAAAGGATACCAGGCCGAAGAAGGCGATTCTGGCCGCATCATTCCAGATGCCCCCCACACTTATGCCGAACAGGTGGAATGAAAACACCAGGATCCCCAGAAGGAGAGCGACCAGCATTCCGCGGCGCCCCCACCACATGCAGGCCAGGGCGATGGGTATGTACATGAAGTGAGTATAGATGATGTCGGTGTGCAGAAACAGACGAAAATAGAGAGCCGCCCCCACAGAGGTCAAAATGAGGAGAACCAGGATTGTTGCTTTCAATGTTCTGTTTATGTGTTAATTATAGGCCGAACTGAACCAGGGTCAATCATCCATTCAGCTTGATCTCACCGGGGCGCCGATGGTAGAATAATCGCACCGTGAAGGATATCCTGCGCCTGCCTGTGCTTTTCCTCTTTTTCTTTGTACTTTTTTTTCTCTTTTTCTTCGGCTTGAGTCTGCTTGCGCAGTGGGGCAGTGGTTATTCTGAGGGTCGGGAGACGGCCCTCCAGGCAGTCGAAGCTCGTATGCTCCAGACGCTTTTGAACGTGCTCCCCGCCGCGGTCCTGGTGTCTTTGGCTTCTCTTCTGGCAGGCATAGCGATGAGGCCCGGAAACCGTTTTCTTTCTCTTATTATTCCTCTGGCGGTGGCTTTTATCCTTTTGACCTTCGGCTACCAGATCCTCGCGGGGCTGGGTCCCGCTGAAGGAGCTCCACCCGGCGTGGTTGAACCCACGCCCCGTCGCTACCTGACTCCGGGAGTCTTCAATGCGACGGGAAGCAAAGTGGTCTATTTCGAAGACCTCGAAGAGCGGAGAATCAGCTCTATCGTGCTCGCAGAGGGAGGTAGCTCCGATCGGAAGCTTCTGTATTTCCCCCAAGGCCGGGTTGCAGTTGGGGAGCATTCGGTAATCCTGCGCATGGCGGGGTACACCCTGGAGATGGACCCTGACCCCGTGTATGCCGGCATGTTCGCCGAGGATCCGATCTTGCGGCGCTTATTCACCGACCTCGATTTTCTCAACCGGGAGCTGCGGCGGATGTTCCAGCGCTCCTTACCTGCATTTTATTTTGCTGCCCTTGCTCTGGTGATTGCCTTCTATTCCAGTGGTTTGTTTTTCCGCCTCACCCGTTGGCATTTGCTGAATGCCGCCTTGACTCTTTTGGCGCTCAGGGGATTTTTAGCCCTGTTCCGATTCATGAAAGAAGGGGTGGTCTTTGAGCTGGACAAGGTCTTACAAAATCCCCAGGCGCTTCAGTTCTTACCGGAACTGGTGCTTCTGATCCTTGGGGGGCTGTTGCTCCTCCTCGATATTCTCTTTGTATCTTTCAATCGGTGGGAAGAGGTGTGACCGGTGCGTAGGCAGATGGTCCAAAATCCCTTTTCGGTTCTCTTTGTTTTTTACCTGCTCGCCTTTGGGGGATTCTTCTTTTATTCGATATTCACCTTTCCCAGATATCTGGCAGCCTTTCAGTGGCCCTTCGTCTGGACAAATGCCTTCCTGTTCTTTATGCGGTACAGCATCCCGGTGACCGTCGCCGCAGTAGCCGTTGCTTACTCACTGCTGCCTACAGCAGAGACTATTCGTGTCCGTTCGGGCAGTCAGCCTTTCTCCAGGCTCGTGACCTCTCACCTGGTGACCTTCATCACGTTGACCGTCATGTATACAGTGCTCATTCTCGGGCTTCATCCGATGGCTAAGCTAAACATGGAGCGTTTTTCATCCCTCACTCTTCAGGCCCAGGCATTCCGGAATATGGCGGAGGAGGCGATGGAAGCGGGCGATCGTGAAACCGCCTTGCTCAACTATCAGCGCTACCTGGCCATCGACGAGGGAAACAGAGCGATCATGGAGTTGGTGAACGGCATACAGATGGAGATCATAGCTGAGGTTCCTGAGGAGAGGCAGAAAGCCGCGAGTGATCTGGAATCGATGCGGATCAAAGACCTGGCCGAAGGGAAAGCGCCTTATGAGCTTTTCGAAATGGCTGCGGGATTCTACGAGCAGGAGGACTACTTTTCCGCGCACTACTACGCCAGGCTGGCATTTCAGCTCGACCCCAGCCTACAGGATGCCCGGCGCCTTGCCGCTAACGCTAACGAGAAGATCTCCAGCAAGGACCTGAGCAAACTCGAAGACAAAGAAAAACAGCTGTTTGAACGCAAGCGGGAGGGGTATAAGTACTTCGCCGGCGAGGAGTACTTCAGAGCCTTTCACATCTTCCGTGAACTTCGGGAAAACTATCCAAACGATGCCGATGTAATCAGCTATCTGCAGAAGAGCCAGGATCGGTTGAGAAAAGAAACCTTCTTCCTCGACGAGGCGAAAGAGATCGATACCTTACCCGGTCCTACGGAGCTGTTGTTTATTAATCACAGAGAGGAGGGCGAACGGGAAATCGTGTATCTGGGCAAACTGGCAGGTACGGGGGCGGGTACATTCTGCAAGGACATCGAGGTGATGCGTTTCAACCCGCAAGGGTTGCTCTATCACTACTACGCTGAATACGGAAAGCTGCGGGACGGAAGCATCAACCTGCACGGGGTCGACAGGAGCTCTGCCGGCGGGCAATCCTTGCCTCGCTATCTCTCCGGAGCGATACGGCTCCGTACGGAAAGTTTGCCCAATATGCTGACCCTGACTCCCGTCCTGGAACAGCTTCCCAGCCTGAAAGCGGGCAAAGTGGCTTCGGCTACAGCCGCGAGCATTGGATTCTTCTCTCTTTGGCAGGTGCGCAGCCAAATCGAAAAGTTCGGATACATGGAATCTTTCATATCCGAAGAGATCCTCAGGAGAATCCTCCTGCCCTTCAGTTTTCTCGTGCTCTGCCTCCTCTCCGTCGCGATCGGTTGGCGTTTCCAGGCTCGCCTTTACGGTCGCGCCCACTGGATCCTGTTCGTGTTCATGCCTCTGTTTCCGCTGGTGGCCGTATCCCTAACCTCCCTGTACCTTACTGCGCAGCGAATCATTCTATCCTTTGTGCTGCTGCGGTTGGGCTTTTCCCTTGCTCTGGTTGTTCTTCTTGTTCTCCAGGGACTCTTGCTCATGGTGAGCATGATTGTTCTGGCCGGTCAGAGAACGGAATAGGCTCATGGCTTTCAAAGGAAAGTTGATCGGAGCCCTGCTTGGATCTTTGGCCGGTCCCATGGGAACGATCTTGGGAGGACTAATCGGCCACCTCTACGACCGGGCTACCGAAGAACGGGCGGCAACCGGGCGGATCGGCGGAGGGTCGCGAGGTTTTGAGGATTCCATCTCTGCAGCTCAGGTGGATTTTCTGACCTCCTTGATCGGGCTCTCTATTTCCGTGGCAAATGCGGACCGGCACGTTAGGGTTTCCCAGATCGATGCTCTCAAGGCTTTCTTCAGGCAAAGTTTTCCCTACCCCGAGGAAGATCACAAAATCATCCAAGGGATCATTGATGAGACCTTCCTCAAACGGGATCGATTGGATATCGACGCCCTGGCCAGCTACTATCGGGTGACATCCAGCCCCGCGGGAAGGCTGCTTCTTCTGCGGCTGCTGTTCAAGATTGCAGACGCTGATCGACAGGGGATTTCCGAAGCGGAAGAGCAGGTGATTCGGCGCATTGCGGAACACCTTCGCATCGATGCCGCTTCATATCAGAGTATTGCGGCGGAATTCAAGTACGAGAACGGCCGAAACTACCGGATCCTGGGTGTCAATCCCGATGCCAGTAACGAGCAGATCCGGAGCGCTTTCCGGAAGCTGGCCGCCCAGTATCACCCGGATACTGTGGCCAATCTGGGAGAAGAGTTCACGAAGGTCGCTGAAGAGAAGTTCAAGCTTATCAACGAAGCCTATGCGGAGATTCGTTCGCAGCGGGATTTTTAGACAGAGACTTTGGATTTCGCCGATCCGTCAGAAATCCGCTCTATATGGGCACCCAGATTCATCAGGCGTTGGGAGAGATTCTCATAGCCCCGTTCTATCTGGTAAACATTGCCGATAGTACTCTTGCCCTCGGCACAGAGCGCCGCGATGACCATGGCCATTCCGGCGCGAACATCCGGGGACACCAGCTCCGCACCCTTTAAACGGCTGGGTCCGCTGACAACCGCCCGGTGGGGATCGCAGAGGATAATCCGAGCTCCCATTCCTATCAGCTTGTCCACGAAGAACATCCGGGACTCGAACATCTTTTCGTAGACCAGAATCGTTCCCTCCACTTGAGTCGCCGTGACCAGGGCTATGGAGATGAGGTCCGGTGGAAAACCGGGCCAGGGGGCGTCATCGATCTTGGGGATCATTCCGCCGATGTCCGGAATGACTTTCAATTCCTGTCCTGCGGGCACACGGATCGTATCGCCTTGGGTTTCCCAGTGGATCCCCAGCCTGCTGAAGGCGATCTTGGTCATTCGTAAAAACTGGGGTGCCGCATCTTCGATCTCCAGCTCGCTCCGGGTAACCGCGGCCAGGCCGATCAACGATCCCACCTCCATGAAATCTGTCGAGATTTTGAATTCCGTGCCTCCTAAATGTTGTACGCCTTCGATGTGGAGGATATTGGAGCCGATACCGCTGACACGCGCCCCCATGCTGTTGAGCATGTGGCAGAGATCTTGGACATGGGGTTCCGAGGCGGCATTCCGGATAACCGTGGTGCCCTCGGACAGCACAGCCGCCATGATGGCATTTTCCGTAGCCGTGACCGAAGCCTCGTCCAGAAATATATCAGCTCCGACCAGCTTATTGGCTTGAAGACTGAATACCCCGTCAACTTCGACCCGGGCTCCCAACTCCTTGAAAGCCAGGAAATGAGTGTCAAGCCGCCGTCTGCCGATAACATCCCCTCCTGGAGGAGGAAGGGTGACCTTTCCGCAGCGGGACAGAAGAGGTCCGGCAAAGAGGATAGAGGCGCGTATCTGTCTGGCCATCTCGAGAGGGATAGCGCATTTCTTGATATTCTGGGTTTTGAAACGATAGGTGTGCTTGTCCACTCTCTGTACACTTGATCCGAGAGTCTTCAGGATCTCGATCATGACCTCCACATCTTCGATGTCGGGGACATTCTTGAGAACGACTTCTTCATCGCTCAGGAGAGTGGCGGCCAGACAGGGCAAGGCAGCATTCTTGTTGCCGCTCGGCCGGATCTTGCCTTTGAGAGGGTGACTTCCTTCGATGAGATATTTGTACATGATCTATGGTTCACTGTAAATGGATGGGTGCCCCCTGTCAATCGAGGGCGGGGGCGAAGGCGAACTGTCGGTCTTTGAATGGATTTGCAGACATATACAGGCGGGCTTTGGCGATAAAGGAAGTCCCGTTCATGTCGATCATCCGATAGGTGATGGCGAAGTACGATCCTTCTTTATCCTCGCTGGTGAATGGATCCTCCAAGACCGGCGGGAAGACTACCTCCCGCAGAGTCGGAAATTCCTGCAAACCCGATTCTTCCAATCCCAGGGTACGGATCAGGATCTTACCGTCCCCCCATCCCTTCCTCCTCAGACCTCGAACCGTGGAAGGATCTACGATGGTACTCACCGTATCCTTCAAGTCTCCGATGAGCAACAGCTCTGCCGCCGAGGCGAGAAAGGTATTCAGATTCCGAACGATGTTCTGAGTTTGATATTCGACGAAATCCCGGCCGTTCCAGCGGTACCAGGTCAGAAAGGTCTCGAATCCTGTACCTTCCTCTATGGCCTTTTCTTTCACAAACAGATCGATCATTCCGTCTTTGTCGATGTCTTCAAGCCGGTATTGGGTGGAGAGAGTCTCTGCAAGACTGCGGCGGGCGCGGGGCAGGCCGCTGGCATTGTCGAATACAAGCAGCTCCACATCTCGTCCCTCCACCGTCTGAAACGATACGGTGATGATGACAGGAAGGGGTCTGTTGGAGTACAGGGTAGTTCTTCGAAAGTGTTCAAACACGTACCGTTCGCCGAGATCGAGGACCTTGCGGCGGCAAAAGTTGCCATGGTCATTGGCGAAGACCAGCAGAGCGAACGCCACCGTCGTGCTTTCCTCCTGAAACAGTCTGGAGGAGTCACCGAGCTGTGCCGCCTCTTTTGCATCAATTCCCTGAGAAGGAATTCCTAAAGAAAAGCACTCGGGATGCTGATCTTTATCCAGATCGTGGAGAATGATCGGGATACGTCCCCGTACGGTCAGGGGTTGAAGACCGTCGGGATACAGCCTCGTTATCTGCCGCACGGCTTCGGTATAGCCTATCTCCGGAGGCGATGGTTCCTCCGCGGGTTTTACCTCCTCGGCTTCCGTTTCATCCGGAGCCGGGAGGCTGGTCCGGGGAGCCTCTTCCTGGACTGCGGTGGGCCGTCCCGGAGGCTGTTCAGGAGTGCGACCGTCCAGGCAACCGCTGATCAGGAGGGTGAGGAGAAGCATAGATACTGTGAAAAATCTTCCCATCGTCTGGAGGAAATAGTAGCCCGGAATGCCCGAGGATTTCTATCTAGACAGGAAAAAAGTGATGCGGGAGAACTCAGTCAATATTGTAGTACGCCAGCACCCCTGCAGCATACTCACGGAAGTCTTTCATATGCTTCGTGCAGATACTAAATACGATTTCCCAGTCAATTTTTTCGTATTCATGAACGGATATGTTTCGGAAACCGACTGCTTTTCTAAGCCGTTCCGCCAATTCGGTTGAAATCACACCAACTTCCGAGAGAGCAGTAAAAGTTTCCCCCATAGTTGCTGGAGTACTGGTATCCTTGGTCGATAGTATATGTGCTGCGATATCTACCGATATCTGGACCGCCCGCTCAAGATTGAGGGATATGATGTCCTGCATATCGTAATCACTCTTGAGCACATCAACATTCGATGGAGTCTTTTCCTCGACCCGGCTTACGCATCTTTGAAGAGAATCGAGTTTTGCCAGTACAACATCAGTATCCATGGGCGAACCTCTTTGCCTTGGCTTTGAGAATCATCTGGCAATTGGGGTACATATCCTCGCTGAAGAACAGCATTTTCTTGATATAGCGGGCGAGTAGGTCAGGATTTTTATTTAAGATTTTTTTCCCGGTCGTGATTACCTGTCTAAGAATGAGCCCATTCAACCGGGCCATATCCAGCAGGTCCACTTCCGTTCCGAGTCTCTCGGCAATTGCTACCTGTAGTTCTGCCAGGTAATCAGGAGTGAATGCCTTCTCCCCGCATATCGCAATGTCGATATCGCTGTTGACACCCAATTTACCTGCCGCAGCCGATCCAAACAGCAGACAGACTTCAACCCCAGGTTTATTCTCGAGCAGGGAACGTATTTTTAGACCGATTTCCTCACTGGTCATCATATGACTATACTACAGTGCTTCAAACGCGGTAAGGTGATGACATCCCGGTTGGGATTCGCCTTCCGGCATCAGATCGCTCGCTTCGCTCTCGATGTCCTGCGTAATATCGCTCGTCGGGTCGCGGTCTCCTTCGGCGCGAAGACAAAAAAGACGCAACTCTCGAAAGAATCGCGTCTTTTCATGCCCGGAAGAGGACTTGAACCTCCACGACCTTACGGCCACTAGACCCTGAACCTAGCGTGTCT
>Ga0114922_10004255_pt1 | contig 13287 bp, 3 predicted proteins | sample AartaG_FD_100975 | JGI IMG/M metagenome (GOLD analysis project Ga0114922, IMG submission 100975) | Deep subsurface microbial communities from Aarhus Bay to uncover new lineages of life (NeLLi) - Aarhus_00045 metaG | ecosystem: Environmental > Aquatic > Marine > Oceanic > Sediment | place: Aarhus... | reverse complement strand
TTGCATCCACGATCATCTTGCCTTTGTGCGAAGGCGGGGGGTTCTCATCGCCCTTCGAGCCGTTATCCTTGTCGCTGTCCGTCTCAACGACCTTGTTTTTGTGGGTCGGCTCCAGCGCACCATTCACAATCGATTCGTTAAGGGTCTTGAGAATCTCTTTATCAAAACGCTTGCGGAAAAGGGTCATCATCGAGTGGTCAAACGGCGGCGTGTCCTGATACTCCATCAGCCCCAGAAAGTATTGCAAATACGGATTCTCGCAAATCTGCTCGACGGTCTCACGGTCACTGGTGCCGAGGCGTTCCTTAATGATCAACGCCCCCAGTGCCATCCGGGCCGACTTGGCCGGGCAGCCGTTATCCTGGCAAAATTGCTCTCCGTAGATTCCTTCGATCTGATCCCAGGGAATCTGTTTGGCAAGAATGACCCAGCGATTATCCCCGCGAAGAAGGCCGCCGAAAGGAAGGTAAAAATCTTGAAAGGTCAACTGATTGGGGTTGTCTTTGCGATACATCCGTGTACTCCAAGTGCAAAGGTTTTCGCCGATCTGGTCCGAACTCCGTTCACTTGCAATAGCATAAATAAAATGCATCGCATTGTAAAACATAAACTTACGATTTACTCAGCAAGCCCTAGGTAGATATTTGGTCATTTTAGGAGTGTTTCCCGGAAAACCTGACATTTTGTCAGGTTGATTTGCTTTTAGTTCGGCCCATCAGGGTATGGTGAGCAGATTATCTTTTCGAGGTGGAAAAAAAATGTCTTGACGGCCGATAAAATTTGTTATAAATTGGTATTATAATGGGACTAAGGGGAAATTGCCCCGGCAGGGGGAAGTTGGTGGTAGTGTCCCGCAGACGAAGCCCCACGAACGAGGTGATCCTACCTACCCGGCAGTGAAACGCTGCTGCAACACTACGCCTGAAACAAACACCAACGCGAACTTAGAAAAAGCAAGACTTACCGACAGTAAAATTGTATGGTAACGGAATATAAAGCAAGGGTGAGTGGCATCAACAACGTCCAAGGAGAGCAGGCATGTCACAGGAAATTCGACGCCGTATGAAGAGGGCGTGGAGACGTAAAAATACCGGCAACACGAACGCGTCCGGCTTACAATTGGAGAATCTGGAGCGTCGAGTTCTTTTAGACGTTGCGGGATTCTGGGACGAGTTGGGATGGCGGAGCGCAACGGGGGGCGGCATTAGTTGGGATGAGTCAGATAGTGGCGCCAATGTTTCGGGAGAAGCCCAGTTGGTGTTAAGCGCGGACGGCGATCCCATCATATTATGGATAGAGGGCCAATTCAACGAGTATGTAGAAGAACCGGTTCCGTTTCACTGGGAGGTGGAAGGTTCGATCTATGCGCGTCAGTACGCGGCGGACGTCGGCTGGTGGGATTTAACGCCTGGCAGCGGCGACGCGGTGGCGATAGGCGCCGGCAGCCAGTTGGCGGCAACGTCGGGACCGGACGGTCAGATCGTAGCGACCTGGCTGAGCGGCGAGGAGATCGAAGCGACGCGGTGGAACGGGACAATGTGGGAATCTCTCGGACTGGTAAGTAACGATGTGGTCGTCAACGAGAATCCGGACGTAGCGGTCAATGACGCGGGGGAGATATTCATATCCTATACGGCGATGCATCCGCTTTCCGGTCAAAGGGAAATAGTCGTCAAGAAATATGGCTATGACTATGGCTCTCTCGATAAAATAAGCGTCCCGCCGGCGGCTACGGATCTGATGTGGATTGAGTTGGTCCATGAGGATGTCGATCTGTTTGGCATCAACGATACCAGCGGCGTCAGTAACGATCGGGCCAGCTCCTTTGACTCGTCGATTACCGTGGATGCCGAAGGTCGTCCGATTGTGGTGTGGGCCAGCAATAACTTTGAAGGCAACATGGAAATCTACCTGAAGCGATGGGATGGCGACAGTTGGGAGGAACAGGGGCTGGGTTCGGCGTCGGATCCGGATACAAACGGTTTATCCGGAGTGAGTAACGATCCGGGGATCTCAATCCAGCCGGACGTGGCCGTGGCGCCGAATGGCGACGTGATAGTCTCCTGGGTGAACTGGTCGGACTGGCAGAATTATGATAATCCAGATACAGGCGGGGGCAAGGCCGGCGTTTATGTCAAACTGTTAAGCGAGGGATCGGGCGTTTGGGTGGAGTATGCAGGAGGAGTAAGCTGTACGGATTCGGGCATCGCGCCGAGTCTGGGCTGGTACTATGAACCGCAAATCGAGATCACCAGTGCCCGTGAGCCCTTAGTTACCTGGCAGGGCTGGGGCGCTTTGGAGCGCTATGCGGTGGACCGGGACGGAACCAGCGGGAATCCACCCAACGGATTGCACACACCGGATTTACCAGGAAATACTGACATTGAATCGCCAATTATGGGTGTTTATGCCAGTTATTACACGGCGGTTACGGGGTTTGCCTTGCTGGCGAACCTGGATGACCCCAGCGGCGAACGGGCGAATCCCACAGCGATAGTCGATGGTGAACCCCGGTATTATCACAGTTGGATGCCGACGGCTTTAGTGGGCGAGAATGATGAATTGATCCTGGGCTATACCTGGCGAGATAATCTGTTGGATGCTTACAATCAAGACAGCGAGATATTCGTGCAGCAATGGGATGCGGTCGCGGGGAATTGGCAGACCTATGGGCGGGGCAGTGATTTCTGCGGAAACGACGTGTTCGGCGGACCGGAGAATTCGGCGGGTTATATAGCGGAAGACTTTCTGGAAACGTATATCGAAGACGAAATGCAGTTGGGACTGATTGATTATGATTCGGATCCGACGACCGAGATGGACGTGATGCTGGCCAACGGGGAACACGTGTACCTGTATAATCGTCAGACCGATGCCTGGAGCCTGATCGATCCGGCGGGTGGTTATGGTCTGGTATTTGATCTTCGGGGCGAACCGGAAGTAGAACACAACGTCGATGGATCGCCGCTGTTGGCGTATATCAATACGGATGTATTCAGTCCGGACTACGGATTGCCGTTTGTGCTCCAGTGGGGGGGGGGCAACTGGAATGTGGTAGGCGGCGGGGCGGCGTTTGACCAACTCGGCGTAACGCCCTATGACGGCTATCCGACGGGGATCACCGTCCAGGCCGGCGCCAACGGTTCGATATTTCTGGGGTATATGGCGTTTGACGGCAACAGCGTGGATGTGTACACACGTATCTGGGATGGGACGAGTTGGTCGAATGTCGGAGAGGAAACGGAGATTTCCCCCGGAGTGTTTGTCTCTTCCGCCGACGAAGGATCGATCCTGCAGCCGATGTTCTACGCGGACTTTGACGCATACAATTTTAACGGGATCGACATCGACGAGACGAATTTGGACAATAACGGTAGCGTGAATCCGGGATTTACGAACCGCCAAGTCGATCAATGGTATCTTGACGTCTATGAGCAATATGGACCCGCCTTGGGAATCGATCTTACTCCGTTTGGCAATAATCGGGGCTATTTCGACGGGGATAATAACAGAAACGACTTTCCCGGCGAGGTGACAGTTGACGCGGAAGGCGAGGTGTCTGCCGGACCGTTCTATGTTGATGATCCCAACAACGGCCAGAACGATGAAGCTCTGGTATTGAAGATGAGGATAGAAGAAGATGAATATCTCGGATATGTAGAGGGAACGCAGTTTCAGGCCGCGTTGATCAATCGTTTTCATCTGATCGAGGAGGATCATGTCAACATTGAAATGATGTACGCGGTCGATACGCTCAATATGGACGTGGGTCTCTATCTGGTATTGGATCGGGAGATTGTCGATGTCAATCCAAACGATAACATCCCCCTCTCGCCGATCAATACGATCGTCGCCGGTTCGAGCGAGACCTGGGAACAGGGGGACGGGACCATCCCCACGACCATACCGAGTTTTTATACCACCAGCATTCAAGATCAATATACGACGATTCATCTGGATACGAAAGAGATGCAGACCCTCGGCGGCGAACCCCTGGAGCCGCTGGCGATGGGAGAGCATGAAGTGATTCTGCTGGCCGTTCCCCGAGTGACGTGTCCGGATCTGGGACCGGATGCGTTCATAATAGACCCCGCCACAAATTCTAGTCCGTCAATTCCAACGGATATGCGGTTTGTCTTTCCGCAACTTGAATCGGTGATGGAAGACTATTATGACGGCTGGACGTTTGTACCCGACGCGCTTCAACCCACCACCGCAGTAGCCGCCTGGGACGCGGCAGCCGGTGACGACGACGGGCCTGGTGTGGATGGAGGATTAACTCTAACGATTACCGATGACGATTCCGCGACGGATTACACCGCTTGGTTTGAGCGGTCTTTTTCTCTCTACGGCGGCGGCTGGGTGAATGTGGAACTGAATTTTGAACTTATAGATGACGCTCTGGGAGCATCGGATACCCTGGATTTACAAATCTTTCTTGTAGGTCCCGACGGAATGGTAACGGAATTGAATGCGATCGGGGATTATCAGGTTACCGAAAGCGGTGGAGATATTTTATATACGGATGCAGCAAATCCGTTGTATCTAAGTAGTTTGCCCATCTTAGGCGCCCTGGCGCCCGGCGATTATACCATACGTGTCGCTGCCGTGATGACCGATGTGGACAATGATAGCGCCGGTACAGGGGTTTTGCGTTTGGACGATATAGTCCTCTCAACCACCGATGAAGCACTCACCTCGGACTTCGACGAGAATCCAACTATGAACGGCTGGGGATATGAGGATATAGATGATCCCAACAATGATGTGGACGGCGGCTGGTTGCTCGAAGCCAATATCACCACAGACGAAGATAATCCCAGTCCCGGCGGCGGACTGCTCATGGAATTTACGGATAACGTCAACCGGCAGGATAACCATGGAGCGTTTTACTATGAGTTTAATTACGGTGGTCCGGTAACAATTGAATTTGACTATGAGTTAATTGTACAACCTGATGTGCCGGCCGATTCAAGTCTGATCATGCTCATTTCGATCGACGGAAATTATATTACATTTCCGTATGATACCGAGGATGGAAGCTTAGACACCGGTTATGGATATTTTATTACCTCCGACGGAACGGATCCGCAAACGACGGAACCGCAAACGTGCGATGAATTCACTCTGGCAGGACTCGATAACGATGAATTTCCCAGCTTGAATGCACTCGCTTCCGGTCCTCATGTGATTCGCATAGAAGCGTTGCTAGAGGATAATGGCGTCGGCGGCGGCGGCACCGTGGTCGCCACAATGGCGATCGATAATTTCCGGCTCTATGGCATTGACACGACCGATGACGACGTGGTGGCAGGCGAACTGCCGGACTGGCTGGAACCGGATCCCCATCGGGTGCACGTGCGGGTGGATAATTTCTCCGTGTATCAGCGCGTCGTGCCGGGACAAATCATTGATGATACGGAAAATTTATTGGCCATAAGTGGTCCGTTTGATTTCGATGGCTTAGGCGGAGCCCTACCGGCGAACTGGGCCTATGCCGATGTGTCTCCGATAGGCGATGCAGATCCGGGAGGCGAAGTGGACGGGATTCAGGATGATGATACGGGGGCCGGAGGGATCGGGGACGGAGCCCTGGTCATGACCCTGGGCGATAACACCGCCATCACGGAGGACCTGGAAGGGCAGTTTACGTATTCCTTTACGATCGTTGAAAATGCCTTTCTGGACGTGGAACTGGATTATTATCTGGAGATGGATGAAGACCTCAATGCGTTTTCGACGACCGATGTTTTCGTGACGCTGGATTTGACGGTTTCGATTGGCGCCGTTACGATCCATACGGATCAAATCATCGCCTCGGGCGGCGGTACACGCACGACCGGTTGGCAGACCTTGCGTTTAACGGACCTCGGCCAACCAAACCTCTATGCCTACTACGAGGCGGAATTCAAGGCCTTTAGTGCGGGAACTTACGATCTGGTCGTCAATGCAGCGTTGTCTCGCAGCGGCCGGGACCGGGTCGAATCGAACGGATCGATAACGGAAGGGTACGCAGCCGGTCAGGCCTTTGTGAAGATCGATAACGTAACCATAACAGAATACCAGGGTATCGGGGACTGGGAATATGACGATGCCGGCGGGGATACGGGGTACGATTCCGGGACGTGGGGTACGAATGACACGGTAGGGCGGGACCCGAACCTCAACGACAACGTGCGGGATGGCGCGTTTGACTTTGGCGCCTGCCTGCACAGCTCCCTGGCAGACAATGGCACCCAGCGGTATGTGATCGAAGATGTTACGCAATGGGAAGGCGGCGATATGGTAGTCGGATTTCGATATCGCCTGGACGCCATGGATACTTTAAGCATAAGTGTTAAGATCGACGGGGTGGAATATAACGAACTGGGGGAAAATGCCCCTGTAAATGCCTTATATTCGAACAGTTCCTACCGTTGGTGGAATTACGGTTATGGTTCCGTTACTCCTGAGTATTCGTATGTCATTGTGACGGCGGAGAACATTGCCGCCGGCGAACACACCGTAAGCATCGAACTGAATAACGTAGATATATACGTCGGGTCGCAGACGGAACTGTATATCGACAACCTGTTTATTCTGGGAACGCCTATAATCAACGGCATACAACCGCAGGCGACGCTGCTGCCCACCGGTGAGAGCGGACAAAGAAGTTTTGCGCTGGGATTGACCAGTCAGAGTCCCGGCGTGCTGGTCTATGAAAACTCAGACGATGTGTACCCGGACGGTCCCGTTTACAGCTATACCTCGGCTTATGATGTGCTGGACGGTTATCAGGTGAGCGCCATCTTCGAACTGGAGACGGGCACGAATGACTGGGTGACCTATGGCGAGAAATTTGAAGCTACTGTCAGTATCGATTATTTCCTGGATATTGATAATCAGGCATTTCCGGGTGCGACGTTTGGTATGCCCGCAGGCGAAGTGTATATTCTGGAAGATTACATCATCGGTCCGGATGCCATGGTATGGGTGGCGCTACAACATGCCGAAGCGGAATGGGTGGATATAGACAATCCGTCCGACGGCGTCAACGACCAGGCGGATATTCATCCCTGGAGCGGCAACTCCGGGTATTGGGGAAATCCGACGATTCTGGACCTGGCCGTATGGCGATGGGATCCGTTTAACGATCCGATACAAGTACAGGGACAGACCGAGTCGTGGCAAGATGTCGGATTTACGCCGCTTACGCAATATTGGGCCTATACGGATGTGGAATTGGTGGGCAGCGGCGGGCAGTTGCCTTCGATAGGATGGACGGGGCGAACCGGAGGCGGCTCTCGTTATAGTTCCTATGTCCAGCGGTATGAAACTACCGGCGTCTGGGGAGTGCTCGGAACCGAGGATATGCAAAATGATCAGTACTGGAGCTCCGCATGGCTGCGGGATATGATTGTCCGGGAAGACGGGATGCCGATCGTCAGTTATTACATGTGGCACTTGTTCAGCGACGGCGTGCGGGAATTTCGCCGGGCGGAAACCATCCCCTCCATGGTAATTAGTGAATTCTCCGGTATTCCGAATGACGGCATTTTGGAATTCGGCACGGTGTTGAATGTGTCGGTGGATGAAGCATTCAGTATTTTCAACAGCGGACCCGGCGACCTGATGGTGTATGACATCCAGATCGGCGGTTTCGGCTCCCTGGCAAGTAATCCGTTCAGTTTGTTCAGTGCACCCCAGTTTCCCGTGATGCTGGAACCGGGCGAGCAGGATGCGATCATCGTTCGTTTCGATCCGACGGGCGTGCCGGCGGGCGAATATACCGCCGTTCTGACGGTGCACACCAATAACATTACGCATCCGACGCATCCGTTTACTCACTTCCAGGAAATGCTGTTAACAGTGGAAGTGACCAGTGGCGCCGAAGTTTCTCTCAATACGAACTTTCTGGACTATGAAGATACGGTGGTGTATGAAACCTCGGAGGCCCAGGAAGTGGTCATCTCCAATCAGGGCGCCGCCCCCCTGACGATCCATCAGTGGTTATTTGACGACAACAATTATGATATCGTGCAAGCGTTTGTCACGACCCCGGCCGCCGGGGGAGGGGTCGTGCTGGATCCGGTGCCTACCGACAATATCGCCGATCCCGATGATGATGTCCAGATCCCGGTGGGCGGCTCCCTGACGCTTCAGATTGTATTCACTCCCGACGACGTGGCGATTTTCAATGAGACCTTGTACATAAAAACGAATGACGACGATGAGCCGTTTGTCGTGGTGGCGTTGACCGGTCTCGGCGTCAGCGGCGCCCAGATCGTCATTGAAGAAAATTCCGGTCTCCGGGCGAACGACGACATCATCGATTTCGGCAGCATCGTCATGGGAACCACCTCCGATCCAATCCCCTTCGTGGTTCGCAATATCGGCACGACCCCTTTGGAAGTCTCAGATATTATCATTGATAGCGCTGCCATTACGCTGCTGTCCGTCACTCCACCATTGCCCAATCCGATCACGCTGACGCCGGGGGGCTCTACGGTATTCTATGTAACATACGCACCGACGGCGCAGGGGCTCGGCGATATCAATCCGATTGATCTGGAAACCAGTATCGCTGTCATCAGTGACGATGCAGTGATGCCGACCTATCCGATTGCGGTGCTGGCGACCGCGGTGCCGACGATCCCCATCATCGCCATTACCGACGAAAATGGTGTGGAGATGGTCGTACCGAGGCTGAACTTCGGCGTCGTCAATCTGGGGCAGGTGCTCCAGCAAACCTTCTTTATTAAGAATGAAGGCGGCGCTGATCTGACGCTGCAAAGCTTTATCGTCAACGCCGCCAATACGCCCTTTACCTGGATGCCGCCGAATACGGCTTCGACCGCCGATGACATTCCTCTGCCAATCGGCGAAACGCTGCCGGTGATCGTAACGTTCGCGGCGAGTAACGTGGGACTAGTGCAAAACACTCTGGAAATCCGCAGCGATGATCGAGGCGTTCCCAATACGATTACCGCTGTGATTCTGCAAGGCGCCGTGGTCAATCCCGTATTGGAGGTAACCGATTCCTATGCCGATCCCAACGATCGGTTCATCGATTTTGGCATCGTGGGCCGAAACCAGTCGGCCTCGGCTTCCATAGTCCTGACCAACACCGGCGATAGTGACATTACCATAAACAACTGGGTTTCGGACGACCCCGCGTTTTCGATCGATCCGACCTTTACCGGCTCAATCTCGATGGGTGCAAATCAGCAGGTGGAGTTGGCGGTTACGTTTAAACCGTCCCTTATCTCCGACTATAATGGCTTGATCACCATCGAAAGTGACGATCCGACGAATCCGAGTTGGGTCGTGACCGTCGCCGGCCAGGGCGTCGCGCCGGGACAGGTCGCCATCACCGATTCCGAAATCGACAGTCCGCACGGCGTGATTAATTTCACAATGCCAAACGGCGAACCGTTGCTGGCCGGTTTGGATTTCGCCCAGGAGACTTTTACGCTAACCAATAACGGCGCCAGTGGACTCGTAGTCGAAGGTATTTTGATTACCTCGGTGTATGGCATCGGAGCTCCCACTTCCTGGTCGGCCGTGGAATTGACGGCCTCTTCCTTTGCTTTAAATATACCCGGACGCGGCACGCGAATGGATCCGGATAATGCCGCCGATGATATTTACTTGGATTCCGGCGAAAGTGTGGTAGTTGCCGTGTCGTTCGCGCCGGCGAATTTGTTTGATGGACAAGTCTGGGCCACCATTGTCTCGAACGACCCGGCACAAAGCGAGCCGGATACGATCAGTCATGTGATTTTAAGCGGCCAAAGTATCTTTGCAAGGCAGGTAGGCGAAACGGCCGGATTCAAACAGACCAAAATCATTTTCTACGATGAAGATTCCGATCTGGTGCAAGTCAAAGTGACGGGGGGAGGCTATGCGGTTGTCGTACTGGAAAACGGAGTCGGAAACGGAAGTGACATCGAGAGAATCGAACTGTTCAATACTACCAGGAAGACCTCGCTTTCGGTGATCTCTCAGGGGGAAACGTATCTCGGGCAGATTCTGGGCGATACCGTTAAAAACATCAACTTGAAGAATATAGTACTGGATGGCGCCGACGTAGCGGGCAATGCCATTGACATCGGCACTCTTACCGGAACACTGACGGTCGATACGATCATCAATGGCGCGGACATCTACATTGGCGGTGTAAACGGCAATGGCAAGGGTGCTAAGATCAAACTGGGAAGCGTGGAAGATGGCAGCGATCTTACCGTGGAAGCGCCCGTCTTGCTGTTGCAAGCATTCAGTTACGGCGATGGTACGATCCAGGCGTCAAGTATGAATAAACTCAATGTCGGGGCGGGAGACTTCGATGCAGAAGTGGTTGTAGAGACAGACCTGAAAACCGCATCCTTATCCAGTGCGGATATGGCCGCGATCTTCCGTATTGGCGGTGAGTTGAATACGCTCACAGCCAATAAAGCCACGTTCACCGGTTCGCTCAATGCAGCCAATGCCAACAAGCTGTCTTTCAACCGCCTGCTGGGGGCGGATCTCGGCATCCGGGAATATCTCCGGAAACTCACCGTGCACACCAGCGTGTTGGATTCTCGCATTCTGGCAGGTTTCGACCTGGAAACCCAACAGTTGTTCAGTGGCGGCGAAATCGGCACTGTCAATGTGAAAGGACAATTTGCCAACAGTAATGTTGCCGCAAGCGTCGCGCCGTACAGCGACAGTCAGTTCTTCCATCCTTCCTTCGCAAATGAGACGCAGGGCGGCGGCAGCATCGGAAATGTAATCTTCGAAAGTGTACCTTGGGATAACAACGGCATCGCGTTTGGCGTATCGGCGACCAGTATCATCGATAAAGTGCAAGCCGGAGATTTCACGCTGTATCCCAACGACGAGCAGGTGGACTTCCGCGTACTGCTACTATCATAATCCCCATGAGAATTATAGCCGTACAACCGGGGTGCCATGCCCACGCTTGCGTGGGCATGTTTGCTATATATATATTGTTATTTACGAGATGTGCCGTTGTTGAAAACAAAGCCGCAGGTTTCCCATGAGAATTATCGCCGGCAGTAAAGCTCGCATGACTCTCTTGCCGCCGGCGGATCGTACGACCCGCCCGATTACGGATCGCGTCAAGGAATCCCTCTTTGCAATTTTAGCCCCGAAAATCATCGACGCCTGCGTGGCGGACCTGTTTTGCGGCACGGGTTCGTTGGGCCTGGAGGCTCTCAGCCGGCAGGCAACCTTTGCGATAATGGTCGAGAAGGATCGAGAGGCTCTCCGGCGGCTGCGGAAAAATATCGCCAAACTCAACTTTACCGATCGGACAAAAGTGGTCGCAGCAGATGTGTTTCAAAGAGGAATCCCCTCTGCGTCTATCCTCCCGGGCGAACCGGATGGAAAGCAAGCTCCGATTTGCAATTTGATTTTTATCGATCCGCCGTATAAATTTTCACGTGAAACCGATTTGGATTCTCCTTTGGGTACGTTGCTGGGCAAAATTAGTTCGCAAGCTGCCAATCGGGCGACGATAGTGGTACGGCACGAAAAACGGTATAGTTTGCACCCCTTATACGCGGACCTGCATGTGGCCGATTGCCGCGAATACGGCAGTATGGCCCTTAGCTTCCTGGAGAAAATTCTTGAATAAATTTTCAATGGGTGCCATGCCCACGGACGTCTTCGGACGTGGGCATGTAGGTTTCGGTTGTCAACATGACCACGCGAATGTGGGCTTGGCGCCCAGCTTACTAGAGAAATTGGTGAATAAAATCTCGTGAAGAATACCCGAAAAACATCATCCAATCCGATGACGCCCAGACAGGCCGTCTTACAGGTAATTCGTCACCTGCGGCGGGCCGGGTTTGAGGCCTTGCTGGCCGGAGGATGCGTACGCGACATGCTGCTGGGTAAAAAACCGAAAGATTATGACGTCGCCACCAACGCCCGTCCCGAACAGGTCACGACCTTATTTAGCCGTACCATTACGGTAGGGGCCCAATTCGGCGTCGTCGTTGTGTTGCTGGGCGGGCGACAGATCGAAGTAGCCGCCTATCGCAGCGATATGGATTATCCGGATGGCCGACGGCCCCAAAGCGTCGTCTTTACCAATGCCCGCCGGGACGCCCAACGAAGGGATTTTACGATTAACGGCATGTTTTTCGATCCCCTGGCCAAGAAAGTAATCGATTACGTCGGCGGGCAACGCGATCTGAAACGCAAGATCATCCAGGCGATCGGCAATCCCGAGCAGCGTTTCGCCGAAGATCACTTACGCATACTGCGCGCCATACGATTTGCCTGTCGGTTTCAGTTTGCGATCGCGCCGGCGACCTGGCGGGCTATCCGGAAACACGCCGCGAAAATTCAGCGCATCAGCGCCGAAAGAATCGCCGCCGAGTTGGAAATGATTGTGACCGATCCGAACCGCAGTCGGGGTATGCAATTGGTCCGGGACAGCGGCTTGGTAAGCCGTATTCTTCCGGAGGTAACTGAAAAGCAGTTTTCTCTGGGCCTTCAGGTTCTCGCCCATCTGCCCCGAAAATGTAGTTTTGTCTTGGCCCTGTCGGCCTTGTTTGTCGATTGTGGAGAAAAAAAAGCCGGTAGTATCTGCCGGCGATTAAAAACCAGCAATGAACTCCGCAAACAGGTGCAGTGGTTAGTCGGCCATCGTCAGCCCTTGCTGGACGCTATCCCGATGTCCAAAGGTGTGTTGAAACAATGGCTCGCCCGGCCTCTGTTTGCACTGCTGGTGACGCTGAATCGCTCTACCCTTAGGGCCACAGGGCAAAACGACGGCAAATTACGCATCTTACGACGGCAAATTACGGAGCTTGGCAATGAGCCGATCGCACCGCCGCGACTTCTCGACGGACACGAACTTATCCGACTGGGTGCGGTGCCCGGCCCGATGGTCGGACGCCTGGCCGAAGAATTATATCTGGCACAACTGGAAAATCTCGTCCAACGAAAATCCGAAGCGCGCCGCTGGGTGAAACAATGGCTCGCTCAACACAAAGAATAAACTATACATATGTATAACAATATATAAATATCAACTATATAAATATATATACCACTAATAAATATCCATAAAAGATTTATCATATCTCGCCGCCAGCCGGGGCCAGGATAGGCCCGATAGTTTGTCTCCCGCTTCGCGCGAGACGGCCGGCACGCCGTTTCGACACAAACCCTTCAACTTGTTTCTCAATTCGTCCGGACGTTCGTATAAATGCACTGCATGGACTTCCGCCGGCAGCAGCTCCGGGTAATTCAATCGGTTCGGCAGCAGCGGATAACAGCCGGCCGCCAGCG
>Ga0114922_10004254_pt1 | contig 13288 bp, 12 predicted proteins | sample AartaG_FD_100975 | JGI IMG/M metagenome (GOLD analysis project Ga0114922, IMG submission 100975) | Deep subsurface microbial communities from Aarhus Bay to uncover new lineages of life (NeLLi) - Aarhus_00045 metaG | ecosystem: Environmental > Aquatic > Marine > Oceanic > Sediment | place... | reverse complement strand
GAACGACGACGGCTGACACCCGCGACTCTTATATCAAGAGGATGAGGATCTGTCTTTCTGATCTAAAATGGATTGAATCAATCGGACGGCGTCGTCGGAGCTTTGCTGTTTGGCGATATCGTGGAGGCTGTTGATCAGGCGATGCAGTAATTTGTTGACGGTGCGGTTGACCATGGTTTCCAATTGACGTTTGGTCATGGCCGACAAGTCCCGGTCGGCGGCAAAGAACTTGTCAAGTTCGGCCAGGCTGATCTGTTGAAAGGCTTGGCGAAGTTTGCCGACGAGAGGGCCAATATCCTTGACGCCGAACCAATCCATAAAGCCGGCGACGTTATCCTCGACGATTTCATGGGCGGCGGTGATATCCTCCCAGCGGGCCTCAATATTTTCGTGGGCCACGGCGGCCAGGTCATCGACGCTATAGAGATAAACATCGTCCAGTTCGTTAATCGCCGGATCAAAATTCCGCGGGACGGCGATATCAATGACCAGAAGGGCGCCGCGGCGGCGCTGTTTGAGAATTTGTTGAAACGCCGGTTTGTCGAATAAATATTGATCGGTAGTGGCTGCGGTCACCACGATATCCGCCTGGTTCAACTGCTCCTGTAATTCCTCCCAGCGCCGGACGGAGGTACCATACCGCTGGGCGATGTTTTGGCCCCGTTCGTAGGTGCGCGTGATGACGGTAATCTGCTTACAATCGACATCCTGGAGATGTCGGATGAGCAGTTCGCCCATCTCGCCGGCCCCGATGACAAGGACACGCGCGGTTTGAAGGTCGGCAAAGAGTTGCCGCGCCAGTTCGACGGCGACGCCGGCGACGCTGACCCGCCGCTGGGCAATCGAGGTGGTGGTATAGACTTCCTTACTGGTGGCAAAAGCGCAGTGAAACAGACGACTGATGACCTTACCGGCACTTTTCGCCGCGGTGGCGAGTCGGTAACTGTCTTTGACCTGGCCGATGATCTGTGGTTCGCCGACGACCATACTGTCCAGACTGCAAGCAACGGCCAACAAATGCCGCACGGCTTCTTCATCTTGATAGCGATAGAGATGGTTTTGAAATTCTTCCAATCGGACTTCGGTAAACTGTGCCAAAAAGTCGGCCAGTTCATCCGGACAAGGACCGCCGGCGGCCGGCGCCGCACAATAAAGTTCGACGCGATTGCAGGTGGAAAGCACCACGAACTCGCCTTCGGCGAAACGTTCCTTGAGTGCATGGAGGGCCTGGGTGGATCGTTCTTCGCTAAAAGCCAAACGCTCCCGAACGTCCAACGGCGCGGTTTTATGATTCAGTCCTACAATAATAATTTTCATGGCTGCGTTTGCTTTGGGGGGGCCTCCGACGATGTGGCCGAAGGAGAAAACTCATGGGCGCCTTGAAATATAGCTCTACTGGCGAATCCGACCAATAACAACAACAACGTGAGGAACGTCAGATAGGCCGTCGTTTTCAATTTCAACAGGTGTAAATGTCGGCCTAACAACGTCAAGGCGACCAGCACCCAGACGCCTGCCGACCCCAGAATGCGGGGATCGGTAATCCACTCCTGAACCGGAATCTCTTGGCGCACACTCGGTAAGGCGGCCATCCCGATTCCGCTGAATAATCCCAGGCCGAGTAAAACAAAGGATGCACGTAAGGCGAACAAATACATGTTCTGTAGCCTTTGTAAATTCGGGACCATGCCAAATACTTTGGCAAATTCTTTTTGCTTGAGGCGCCGTTGTCCCAGTAGATAAATGTACGCCACGGCCGCGGCAAACAGGATCATGGCGCTGCCCAGCGCCATGGCCAATCCATGCGCGATGGCCCAGGGACGCGATTCCATTTCGTGCGACTCACTGGCGGGCTCGGCGACCAGGGTCGTGAGGATCAGCAGGAACAGAATAATCCAACTCATCACCGAACCAAACCAACCCTGCTGAATCAATAAGCCAAACAGGATATACGTCAGGCCAAAGACCAGGGTCAAAACGATCATAGATTCAAATAAACTGGTCAAGGGAATTTTTTCCAGACTGGCAGCGCGAAACACCAGGAACACCGCCAAAAACAGTAGGCTCCCGGAGATCAGATGGGTCAGATGGGGCTGGTATTTTTGTCCTTGTTCTCGCAACTGCAGAACGCCCACGATAGCGGCGGCCAGGCCAAACACGATCGCCAGAAGGAATATCACCAACTCTTCTATCGGCAACTGCAACATTTTCGGTTCCCTCTCTTCACTCGCAAAATCCTGGAAAATTATATAATAACAATGATATGGACGTCATGCCCAGGCAATTCTTATCATGGGCATAGCCCGCGCGGCCCAGTTTAACCAATTCCGAAATCCTGATGCACTATGATCGTAAGTCTATACTTAACAAGACTTTATAAAATAATCAGTCCTGCTTCGCACCTTCGGTGGGTGCTGCCGGAGAGCAGAATGAGTTAAAATTGAAGAAAATTAGAAAATTTTCATAAATATATTGCCAAACGTAAATAATTAACTACACTAGGTTGACAAGGATAGATAATGTGTTTTCGTTAGGTTTGTCGAATAAGTGTGAACAGTCAAACGGCACAACTTCTGCCGAAAGATAGTTGCTTGATCGCCTTTCCTGACATTTGGGCGAAATAGTTGCCTCTTTCCTGGAGACCTGGAAAGTAAATAATAAGGTCTGAATCCCATAATGGAGAATTGTCATGGGTAGAAAGTTGTATGTTGGAAATCTGAGTTACGATGCGGATCAAGCGACCCTGGAAACTATGTTTGCAGAACACGGAACGGTAGAAAGCGTGAATGTAATCACAGACCGTGAAACCGGCCGCAGCAAAGGATTTGGCTTTGTCGAAATGAGCAGTGACGAAGAAGCTCAGGCGGCCATGACGGCGCTGGACGGCAAAGACTGCGGCGGTCGCGCACTCAAGGTGAATGAGGCCAGACCGCAAACGAATCGCGGCGGTCGCGGCGGCGGCGGCGGCGGCGGCTATGGCGGGGGAGGCGGTCGCAGACGCTATTAACCGGCAATCCGGTCAGAGGAAGCGTACAAGGGCTGATTGGCACCCTGCCAACAGCCCTTTATTTTTTAAGCGGAGGAGCCGGTTTTTCGCAGGTTGCGGCTGCGCACCGAGGCGCTCCAGAGTCGCGCCTGTTTTAGATCCTGGGGGGTGTTGATATTAAAGAAACTCAGTAACTCCGGGTCTGCGGTTTTCAACTGGTCTTCGGTAATGGTGCGAATCCGCGCGTCGCGGAAAAAGGAAGAGACTTTTCGCTGACCGTTTGTAAGCTGCTTTTCTATCAAGGGGAGCAATCGTTTGTGGTACACCGCCAGTAGGGGTTCCCAATAGCCGTTGAGCCTCGGGGCCGCCATATCGAATCCTGTGGATTCCTGCAGGAGCAGGCGAACTAACGCTTCGTTGACAAAAGGCATGTCGCAGGCGCTAACGAAACAAATGGGATTGCCGCTTGCTTTCAGGCCGGAATAAAGCCCCATCAAAGGTCCCTGTCCTTCCTGCTCATCGACGACGACGTTCATGTAGGGATAGTCATCCCGGCGTTGCCGGTTGCCGACTACGATGACGTCCTGGAACCAGTTGCGGAACAGGTTGTATTTATGTTGGAGCAGAGGCTGCGTATCAATAACAAGTTTGGCCTTATCCGTGCCGTTCATGCGCGTATTGCGTCCCCCTGCCAGGATGATGCACGTGGCGTCGAATGATATGGGTCGGTTATCAGCAATAAAAACAGTCATAATCAGGGTAGGGTGTGCATTGCACACCATAATGGTTAGTCTGTAATTGGTGGGCAGTGCCCACCCTACTTTTATCCGTCGCCGGGCATTATCCGGCGGCATGTTCTTCCTCGTAAACGGGGAAGTGATTGACAATATAGCGGAAGATGAGCAACCCTAAGGAGATGACGCCGAGAGAGATCAGGATTTCCTGGACGGCCGGCACGTAGGTTTGCCAACTGTGCGGATCCAACCCGACGAGGGATACATTCAGGCGATGAAGGAAGATGCCCAGGACCATACACAGACTGCCCCAGAACAACCCTGTTTCCGATCTAGCGGTTGCCTTCGAGAGAAACAGAATCAAGGGGATGATCGACCCGATAGCCAGTTCCAATAGGAACATCAATGATAGAGTATCCATGGCAAAGGCAGCGGCGATTTCACGTCGAATGACCAGATCCGCGACTCTTACGATCAGGTAGAGGATGATGAGGACCGGCAAGACCTTCGCCAGCCCGCTGAGCAGTCCCAGTTCCGATTTTCGTTTGAAAATCTTAGCGCTGACGATCCCCTCGAAGATCACCATGGCCGGTCCGACCATAATCGCGGTTAGTAAAAACATAATGGGCAGCATCGGAGTATTCCACAGTGCATTCAACTTGGTCGGTACCATTAGAAACAGCGAGCCCAGACTGGATTGATGCAGGCAGCTTAAACATACGCCCGCCATGATCAGCAGGATCGGCACCGGACGGGATTTTCGTACGATGCCGGCCGCCTGGAGACCTTCAAATCCTGTGGTGAGTATGAAAACGATAACGGTCCAGAGCGCTGAACCGGTCATCGCATAGGTGAAGAGGCTCAGCAGTACTATGACCACAAGCGGGGTGATTTTTTCCCAGAGCGATAAAAGATTCTTGGCTTTGATGCCTTCCAGCAAGCTGGGTAAAAACTCGAAGACCAAAATCGTCAGGTAGGTGGCAACGCACCAGCCGACCTCGAACATAACGCTATTGTGCTGCCACATCCACGGAAGGAACATATGCCACATGACAATGCCTCTGCCGAGGTCGATGACCAGGGCGATCACGAAGATGACATAACCGAGAAGGGCCGTCAGGATCGCCGGGCGGGCCAGGGCATGATATTTTTCATTGCCCCAGATGTAGATCCCCGCGGTCAAGGTAAAGCCGCCGGCGGCCAGCGCGATCCCCGTCAATACGTCGAAGCTGATCCAGAACCCCCACGGATAGGCGTCGCTGAGGTTGGTGACCGAGCCGAGCCCGAAAATGAATCGTTTGATGATTAATATAGCCCCGATGGCAAGGAGCACGTATAAAATCAAACTACCTACAGAGGTTTTTGCCTGTTTGGTTTCCACATCACTCATTTTTGGCCCTCACTTTCTTTACCGGCGCCGGATTGTTCCGCCTGGATTTTATTTCTTCTGACCGTATATACGCCCGCCATACCGGCCAGGAGTCCCACAATCACGTAGGGAATCCCTTTCATGGCCCAGTTCGTATAGGCGGCGTAGGGCGTATCGCCCACATTCATCGGGAAGTGCAGCTTCTCGAACGGCACGTCTTTATGAGTAAGATAGAGTACGCAGGTGCCGCCGGCCTCTGTTTCGCCATAGATGTGGTCCAGATATTTATCTTTATTCTCACTGATACGGCGACGAGCTTCGGCGACCAATGCCTCCCGGTCATTGTAGTAAATGGCCTGGGTGGGGCATACCTTGGCGCAGGCAGGCGTCTCCATGCCGGGTTTACTCTGATCGATCCGGTCAAAACACATCGTGCATTTGCGAATGCGAGGCCAGACCTTATCCCATTCGAACTTGGGGATCCCGAACGGACAGGCCAGCATACAGTAACGACAGCCGATACAGCGGTCATCATGCCAGATCACCGGACCTTCCGGCGTCTTTTCCAGCGCCTTAACCGGACACGCCGTCACACAGGCGGGCCAATCTTTCGGATCGTCCGATTTTGTACCGCAGTGCATGCACTGCTGCTTGGCAAATACCCAGTGGAGTTTGTCTTTGTTCTCCACCTCATTGAACCGTATCAACGTCCAGGTCTTGTCCGACAGGTCGCGTGGATTCTGGTAACTTAAGTTCGCGAAGGATGCCGATTCGTCCTTCTGCGAAGGCAGGCACTTGGTTTCTTCCGGTTCCAGATTGTTCCACTGTTTACAGGCGACCTGACAGGCTCGACAGCCGATACACCTGGTCAAATCGATCAGGTACCCTTTCATCTTTTTCGTTGCCATCGACGTAGCTCCTTTCTCGCTTGGCGGCGAGCTTGATATATCGAGTTCCGGGGCTCGGTTCCCGGATTTATCCATTCGTTATTTTTTTCTATCCAAGCCGCGCACGTTAGTAAGCGGTTCGGAAATAATCTCTGCCCTCGAACCCCTCCCTCACGGTCGGGGCTTGGATACCATTGGTTGTCCTAGGCGCCCTCCCGTAGTTTTTGTAACGCATTCAGCAGATCGTCGTAATCCGGCTGGGAAAACTGCTCCTTGACAATTTGCAGGTACCGAACGATTCCCTCACGGTCGATGATGATCACCGCCCGGGCCAACAGCATACGTTCTTTGATGATCAGACCGTAGGCTTTGCCAAATTCGCGGTCGCGATAATCCGAGAGAAGCAGGGTATGGCTCACGCTCTTGTCACCGCACCAGCGTTTTTGCGCAAAGGGCAAATCCCAGGAAACCGTCAGAATCACAACATCGGGTTTGAGCTTTTCCGCTTCCTCATTCAGCCGTAGCGTCTGCAGATTGCACATGGGGGTGTCCACGGAAGGGATACTGCTAATGATGATGAATTTGCCCTTAAACTCACTGAGTTTGCACTCCTTCATGTCCATGTCCACGGCGGCAAATTCGGGCGCCTCCTGGCCTACCTTCAATTCCGAACCCAACAGCGTCATCGGCATGCCTTTACGCTGGATGACCCCTTTGCGCTCCGGCAGGGACGAAATATCGGAGGAATCCTTTTTACATCCCATTATGAGGCAAAGTGCTACTAATGGAAGTACCCTGTAACGCCGGCGGAGCTTAAACGGGGTGGCATGCCCACGTCTTCGTGGGCATGTCGATAATCCCAGTCCACATGCCCACGTCCGAAAACGTCCGTGGGCATGGCACCCGTCACCGGTTGGCTGTTTGTTACATTTCGTCATTCGGATTTCGTCATTGATTCGCCACTCGTTTGTCATTCTGAGCGAAGCGAAGAATCTCTCTTCCTATCCGCCACCCGCTAACTTACTTCGTCATTCGTTATTATTACAAAGCTACTTCAGGATTCTTTTTCACATCCAATTTACTGATATCCACCATAAACGCCTTGGTTTCCGGGATCATGGTATTGGCATCGCCGACATTGGGCGTCAGCATGTTGGCGCTGTCGCCGCCGGAGCCGTCCTCGGGCATCTTCCAGCCGAAGTGCCACGGCAGGCCGACCTGATGAACCTTCTTTTTGGTTACGCCGTCAACCATGATTTCCATAGGTTTATAACGGGCCGTTACCTGGGCGATTGCCGTGACGACGCCGCGAATGCTGCAGACACGGACCTGATCGCCGCTGGCGATACCTTTTTCCTCGGCTAATTCCTTGCTCATCTCCACGAACAGTTGGGGTTGCATTTCCAGTAACCACGGCGTGTGGCGCGTCATCACGCCCGACTGCCAGTGTTCCGTAACCCGATAGGTTGAACAGACTAAGGGGAAGTCCGGCGATCCACAAGTCGAACAAGCGTCGGCCGGGCCGGACCACAACTTGGCGGCGGGATTGACCATCTGATTGTTAAACAGATTCTTAGTAACCGGTGTTTCCAGCGGCTCGTAATGTTCCGGGAACGGACCGTCAGCCAGTGTCGTGGCGAAGATCTGCGCGTGCCCGTCCGGCTTCATGATAAACGCGTACCTGCTGGCAGGATTATCAGAGTCATCAGGATTCTTTAAGGGCGGCCACCCACCGTCCGGGACGTCGCCAACCCACTTGCCGTCTTTCCAGGCGATCACGGAGCGTTTGGGATCCCACGGATTTCCCATGGGATCTACCGAAGCCCGATTATAGATAATTCGTCGATTGATCGGCCAGCACCAGGACCAATTGGGAAACAGTCCGATGGCGGCCTGTTCCGGAGTTTGTTTGCGGTCGCGTCGGGCGGCCATATTGCCCTTTTCCGTGTAGGATTGGCAGTAGAGCCAATTGCCCGAAGAGGTCGAGCCGTCGTCCTTAAGAAACGCGAAGCTGGGGACCAATTGCCCCTTCTTGAAACTGCCCTTGGCGCCGAAATCCACGTCCTGGAGGAAATAGCCGTTGATTTCCCTGGCAACGGCATGCGCCACGCCTTCCGGATGCGTATGCTCGTCGAAGTAATCCCATTTGAGATTCACTATCGGATCGGGAAATGCGCCGCCGCCTTCATATAGTTTCTTCAATTCTTCGTAAATCTTGTTAATAATCTCGGCGTCGGGCTGGGCGTCGCCGGGAGGATTGGCGCCCTTGTAACGCCATTGCATCCAACGGCCGGAATTGGTAATACTGCCCTCTTTTTCGACCGAAGCGGCCGCCGGCAGGACGAATACCTCCGTCTTAATATTCTTGGCTTTAATCCCCAGGTTCTTATCCTGGAAGAACCAGCCCGTCTCGCTGGGGAAGATATTCACATTGACCAGCCAATCGAGCTTGGCCAGCGCCTTGCGGACCTTGCTGACGTTGGTGCCGCTGCATGCGGGATTCATGCCCCATGCGAATAATCCCTTGATGTTCCCGTTGTACATCTCGTCGAAGATGGTCAACCAGGAGTAATTCGCTCCGTCGTCCAGCCTCGGCAGCCAGCCGTACCCGAAGTCGTTTTCCTTTGTAGCCGCCTCCCCGAACATCGACTTCAGTAAGCTCACCGAGTACTTCGGATAATGTTGCCACCAGTTAGCGCTGAGTTTACCCATTGTCTTGGGAGTGTACGCCGTATTGTAGGCCTCCAACGTCGGCTGCGAGGCCTTGGGGGTTTTCAGGTAGCCGGGTATAATATGGAACAGCAGGCAGTGGTCGGTCGAACCCTGTACGTTCGACTCGCCACGCAGGGCGTTGACCCCGCCGCCGGCCCGACCGATGTTACCCAGTAAGAGCTGGATCATCGCCATCGTCCGGATGTTCTGCGTTCCAGCGGTGTGCTGCGTCCAGCCCATCGCATACATAATCGTGCCGGCCTTGTCCGACTGGCCCGTTGCGGCGTAGGTCTCGTAAACCTTCTTAAGGTCCGCAACCGGTGTACCGGTCACTGCCGAGACCTTCTCCGGGGTGTAACGGGAGTAGTGCTTCTTGAGTAATTGATAGACGCAGCGGGGATCTTGTAGGGTCGGATCCTTCTTCGGCTCGCCATCAGCTTCCATCTGGTACTTCCAGGTGCCCTTGTCGTACTTTCGGGTTTCCGGATTGTAGCCGCTGAACACGCCTTCAATTTCATCAAATTTGAAATCGTCGGCAATCAGAAAGGCCCCGTTAGTGTAGTTGACCACATAATCCTTGTGAATCAGGTCGTTATCCGTAATGTACTTAATCATCCCGCCTAAAAAGGCGATATCCGTACCCGAACGCAGCCGGGCGTAGATGTCGGCTACCGAGGAAGTACGGGTAAAACGCGGATCGACGTTAATCAACTTGGCGCCCTTCTCCTTGGCCTGCAAGACCCATTTGAAAGAGCAGGGATGATTTTCCGCGGCGTTGGACCCCATAATGATAATGCAGTCGCTGTTTTTCAGATCGATCCAGTGATTGGTCATCGCGCCGCGACCGAACGTTGTCGCCAAACTGGCGACGGTGGCGGAGTGTCATATCCGCGCCTGGTGTTCGATATACACCAGGCCCATTGACCTCAGAAATGTTTGATAAAGCCAGCATTCTTCATTGTCCAGAGCAGCGCTGCCCACCGACGCGATCGCCGTCGTGCGGTTGACGACCTGCCCCTTGGCGTTTTTCTCGGCGAAGGATTCGTCCCGCGTCTTCTTGATCCGCTTGGCGATCGCTTTGGCGGCCCAGTCCCAGGTTTTCTCCTGGAACTCCGTGGCGTTGGCAGCCCGATAGAGCACCTTCTGCAGCCGCTTCTCGTTGGGCATTTTCTCGTTGTTCGCCAGTTGATACAGCGAAGCACCCTTCGGGCAGAGAGAACCCTCATTGATCGGATGCTCGGGATCTCCCTCGGTGTTCACCACCTTCCCGCCCCGACTGTGGACGATGATGCCGCAGCCTACCGCACAATAGGGACAGATCGTGGTCGTCTCTTTGGTTTTAGCGATCTTGAATTCCTCAGACCCCTTGCCATACGCCTTGGGGCTGCTTCCCGTCAGCAGGGCCAGCGATGAACTGATTCCCGCACCGGCCGTGGCTAAAAATCCTCTTCGTGTTACTTCCATTTTGACGATCTCCTTACCTGCACGTCGAAACTTAGCAGTTGGAAATGGTGTACTCTGCACACCCTACCTTATATTTCTTTGAATTCGGAATAAACCTCCGGTTCTACGTCGTCCGGAGGATCATAACGATTTATCCAGATCGGCTCGCTGATATACCCTTGCCCCAATGCCGCCGCATCCAGGGAAGCGCTGGCCAGATATTCCTGGTCATAATCGAATTTGATCTCATCTGCTTCCGAACCGCTGATAATTTCTTTCAAATACCTCCGGCATGAATCGCATACGTAAATGCGATAGCCGGGATATTCCTCAGCCGTTAAATACCCCAGTTCTTGCTGAGATCGATTCTGACAGAAGGGACAACCGATACGATCGAACCGCCAGCGAGTATTGCAGCAGCAGCACCACAGCCATCGCCGCCCTTCCTTGCCCAGGATACTGCCGAAAACCGGGCTGTGCCCGCAAACCGGGCAATATCCCTGCTCCCATAGGCTCAAATCCAAACCTGACGTCAACTGCTCGGCCATCTGCTGCCGAAACGGCCGGGCCAGATAAATCGTAAAAAGTTGCAGTAGATCAAGGTCTAGCGAGAACTTATAGGAGATATTTCGTAATTCAGACCAGCAATTTCCCAGCGTGATTCCTAATAGCTTCGCAGCCGATAAACTACCGTTTTGACAGACTGCCTCCAGATTTGCTAAGCTCTCTGCATTCTCGGGAAAATGCTCATTAAAACAACTCAGCAACCGGTCAAATACCTCCTGGGCCGACCAACCATCCAATTCTTTACTTTCAAAAACAAATATGGGCTCACCAGATTCCAATTTTTTTGTAAGCTCTTTGGAGCAATACTCGGTCTTTCTGTGGGATATGGCGCCGCATGTCGAAATATTCTCTAACGTTTCGACTAAATTCTGTGCAAAACGGCTTGAATCTGGTTGTCTCTCAGCAGGTTCCGACATAATGCCTTGACAATAACAGAAATAATTCAAATTAGCTACTATACTTATATAAGAATTGGCCCAATATACTTAAAATTTGCCAGAGAATAAACAAATTTATCGAGAAATTGTGATTTTGCTCGCTATTTTTTTAAGTCTTTTTTTCATAAGCATTTACGTTTAGGTTCGTCAGGAATTGCTTTATTTTTCCAGGGGATTGTTATAGGAATCGATTGTGAGAAATTATGGGCAACAGCAGGAAAGGGAAGCGTTATGAAAGGGATACGGACTTTTACAGTTATAATCGCGTTGGGCGTATGGTTCCAGGGAAGTAGTCCGGCGGCGTCCAAGGTGGAATTCAAGCAGGAAAAGAATAAAATTGACGTCGTTATCGGGGGCAAATTATTTACCAGCTATCTTTTCGCTGTGGATCCGGCTGAGCCCATGGTTCGCAAAGGCTGCATACTGGCCAAACCCGTGTTATTCCCTGTCTATTCCCCTTCCGGGGAGATGATGTGCCGGGGATATCCCTTTATCGAGGTGAAGGGTGAACGAGAGGATCATCCCCATCATATGGGCATCTATTTCACCATCGATGTAAACGAACATCATTTCTGGGGCAACAGTACCAAAGCCTTTCCCAAAATCCAGCACGTCAAAGTAACCCAAATGAAAGAGGGTCAGGGGGAGGGAACACTTTCCACGGTATCGAACTGGATCGGCAATGACGGCAAAGTCATGCTTCAGGAACAGCGGGAAATGATCTTTCGCACCTACGAAAACGGGGATCAATATGCTGTTGATTTTAACATCACGTTGAAAGCTCTCAACCAAAAGGTGGTTTTCGGCGACACCAAAGAAGGTATGATGGCGATACGCGTGTCGGGCTGGCTCAAAGAATCGGGCGGAACCGGAAAATATCTAAGTTCCAACGGCGAGGAAATGGAAAGAGGAGTTTGGGGCAAACGGGCCAAGTGGATGCGTCTCCAGGGAGAAAAAGAGGGAAAAACCTACGGCGTAGCCATCTTAAATCACCCAAGGAGCGTCAATTATCCCACCTTCTGGCACGCCCGCGGCTATGGCTGTTTCACCGCCAATCCGTTGGGCCAGGGCGCGTTCGAGAAATCTCGTAAGGCGCCCGATGCGAAAAACCTGAATTTCACTCTCCCGCCGGGCCAAGGCGCTATATTCAAACACCGCATGCTCATCTACGAAGGCCCACGCACCAAAGAGCAACTGGAAAAGGAATTTTTAAATTACACAAATTGAATGATTTATACATCGGATCAATGATAACTTATTTTATGGTAAGACGTAACAACATCATTTGGGATACGTCCCCCTCTTTGCAGAGGGGGCTTTCCATGGCGGCCACGTGGGGCCGCCCCTACGTTCAAGGTATGCACAGCGTACCCTACGCTACTTCGATAGAATTGGTAGGCACAGCCTACCCTACGCTACTTCGCCGGTGCCGGCGGCTTCAAAGCGAAAAATTCCAGCCTCATTAGAGGCTGTAGATACAACTAAAATTAACTAACTTTTTTGGATAAGAACCATAAAAATATTTCAACGTAGATCTGAAACATCACCCGATTAACACGTGGGCCATAGGCCCATCCCAAAATCATGTATGCCATAAAATATATTATTGCCAGTGGTTTGGTTTTACTCGTAGGATTCTATATCCGACGGTATATAGTGCGCAGGGTCCGGCGGAAGAGATTATTGACGGAGCCGATCCGGCCGGAATGGAAAGCGATCCTGGAAAAAAATATCCCTTTATATAACCGTTTGCCGGCTCGGTTGCAGATTCAACTAGAGGGCCTGGTCAATCTATTTATCGCGGAGAAGCGATTCGAAGGCTGCGGCGGCCTGGAAATCACGGATGAGATACAAGTTACTATCGCCGGCCAGGCCTGTATGCTGCTGTTGAATCGTAAGAGCAGATACTATCCCAAGCTGTTGACGATTTACGTCTATCCATCGACATTTGTAGCCCGTGAGGTTGCCAAGGAAGGCTGGTCCACCGGGGAACCGCGTCAGGGCGAATCGTGGCAGAACGGACCGGTGGTATTGGCCTGGAACAGCGTCACCGGCGGAGCGGATAACATCACCGACGGCAAGAATGTGGTGTTTCATGAATTTGCGCATCGGCTGGATCAGGAAGACGGCGTGGCAGACGGTGCGCCGATCCT
>Ga0114922_10004253_pt1 | contig 13288 bp, 8 predicted proteins | sample AartaG_FD_100975 | JGI IMG/M metagenome (GOLD analysis project Ga0114922, IMG submission 100975) | Deep subsurface microbial communities from Aarhus Bay to uncover new lineages of life (NeLLi) - Aarhus_00045 metaG | ecosystem: Environmental > Aquatic > Marine > Oceanic > Sediment | place: Aarhus... | reverse complement strand
TTCCGGCCGGACTCATGCACTGACTAACAAAATCAAGATGCTCTATCGGGAACGCCTCAAGGAGAATCCTGATCCTGAATTGGCCTGGCGACTGGCAACAATTATCCAAAATGGCTTGAGGAACACCCAACTCCAATGGGCCGCTCCGACAGACAGCAGCCGTGGACGAGCCAACAGAGAAGACCCTGAAGAGAGTTTCACCAGTATGGCAGAGGTGCTGGAGCTTGGATTCACACACGCGCAGATCGACTCGGATCTTCGACAAGATTTGGGATACGCACTGGGGAAACTTCGTTTGCTCCAGGGTGACTGGGATCGGATGAATGCCGTGTTAGTGAAAATGGGCCAGAAGCTGATTCCTGCCGAATCCCGTCCGTGGCTGCCGGCCCCGCCGGTGGATTGGAGCTTAGGTTTGAGTTCGCACTGGCAGATATGCGAGGAGTCGATGCGGTCGGGGAATTGCAGCCTGGAGTTTCGAATAGAAAAAGACGGCAAAGGACTCAAGGGAGTTCATGTCTTGGTCAAACGAGCGCCGGAACCAACGAATGTATTTTATACAGGTATCGCGGCCGACACATTGTTTTTGGCGCCTTATCCTGTTGGTGATGGTAGGTTTTCGTTTGGTTATCGAGGTGGTGACCGTGCGCAAACTCGCTATGCGATCAGTGATGATTCGGGAATTGTACGTTTTGAAAAACTTTCTGAAATACCCATCAAAATTGAAGTGCTGGTTCTGACATCCAATTTTGTCGAAGCCGGAACCAACTGGGACCTTTGGATAGAAGTCGAACCAGGCAAATTCAAGATAGCCAAAATCTATGGCCCTGATTATGTGAATCCCCGAGAAGAACCGGCTGTAGTGACATTGAAGCCGGGCCAAACCGTCCGTTACCCAAGACTGGTCGTAACACCGGCATTTGGATTTAACGTGCAGGACTGGGACAGCGTGAACAAGGACGACTTCGTTCTGACTTGGCGCGGGCTTGATTCGACATTGCAGCAGCAAACAGCTCACTATGAGCTGGAGATGACCCTTTCAGCACCCCCGCAAAGGCCCGACGACTCACCTGACAGTGCTCGTTCAAGAGTCCACTCGGCCACGCAAGTCCTTACCGACACACAATGGCCCGTCGGCGCAAAGGGTGTGGATGGCTTGCGACTTGAGCTGGGCAACATCTATATCTTCGAAGTCCGGGCAATCGATGACAGCAACACTGTGGTCGCCCGCTGGCCGAAGAAACGCGTTTGGGTGCCGTGGGAATACCGCCGGACTAACGCACCCATGTCGGGAATTGACCCTCGTACCGAAGATGACTCACCCATTCATCACGAAGTCTGGTGGCGCGGGACTTTTCAATATGGAGACGGCACAGAAGAAACACTCCCGCAAAGAGTGGAACGCTTCCTGCGCGAGCAGCCGAATTCCTTCGAGTATGATTATGTCAGGATGGGCAAGGCCTGGCTTGACTGGCACGCAGGTGACACTGAAGGTGCACGCCAGCAATTGGAGCAGTTAGTTAAAGAATTGCCGAAAGGAAATCTTGCTCGCGGCACCTCCGTATGGCTCTTGCAGCAAATGGACGATAACAAAGAGCCGCCCAAACGCCTGAACTTCGTGCCGGATCAGCATACAAATAGCTCCCAAGCCTTACTGTCACCCAATAGAAAGACTTATTGACCAGAAGAGAAAGAAATGTCCTGGGGTATGCATGCTTTGCCCTGGCTGATTACTATTATCGGTTGACAAGCGCAGGTATTCCCATTTGATGAGGTTTTTCGGAGGAGTGGGGTCACATACTTTTGTCCAAATTCCAATTCGGCGGTTCGACATTTAGCAGGTGTCTGACAAAGAAATCCCGCCTTCTGCGATTACCGTAATCCCCGCCACTGGTGTGTCCCTGACCCGGCATGACAAGCAGATCGAAGTCTTTGTCGGCCTTGATCAGTGCATCAACCAGTCGGAAGGTGGTTTCGGGAGGTACATTTCTATCCAACTCTCCGACGATGAGCAACAGTTTGCCCTGGAGCTTGTGGGCATTTGTGATATTAGACTGCTCGGCGTAGTGTGGGCCTACCGGATAGCCCATCCATTGTTCGTTCCAGGACGCCTTGTCCATTCGATTGTCATGGCAGCCACAGGAAGAAACGGCCACTTTGTAGAAATCCGGATGGGCCAGCATTGCTCGAGTGGAAGATTGGCCACCAGCGGAAGTACCGAAAATACCCACACGGTTCAAATCCATATAGGAGTAACGTTTGGCGGCAGCTTTTAGCCATAAGATGCGGTCGGGAAAACCGCTGTCCCCAAGATTTTCCCAGCAGACATCGTGAAATGCCTTTGAACGATTGTTCGTCCCCATTCCGTCGATTTGGACCAGGATGAATCCCAGCTCGGCCATCGACTGAGCCGAATGGAAGTCGCGCCAGGTTTTCGGCACGAAAGAGCCGTGAGGGCCGGCGTAGATAGTTTCGATCACGGGGTATTTTTTTGACTCATCCAGCTTCATCGGCCTGAAGATGACGCCCCAGATATCGGTCTTTCCGTCGCGGCCTTTGGCCACGAATGGCTCGGGCATTTTCCAGCCTGCTTTGAGTAATGCCGAAGCATCGGCCCTTTCGAGCTCGCAGATGAGCTTGCCGTCCGAAGCCAGGCGAAGTTCATGCACGGGGGGAGAATCAACTCTCGAATAGGTATCGATGAGGTATTTCCGGTTGGGGGAAAACTGGACCGTGTGGTTGCCGCTGCCGGGCGTCAGACAGACTAACCCGGTGCCGTCGAAGTCGATGCTGTAGTAATGAATCAAGTATGGGTCCCGGTCTTTCTCGCGTCCACTTGCCGTAAACTGTATCATACGATTTTTTTCGTCCACGTTGACGATACTGCGGACAACCCAGGGGCCTTTAGTGATTTGGTTCTTCAATTTGCCCGTTTTTCCGTCATAAAGATAGAGGTGTTTCCAGCTGTCCCGCTCGGAAGGCCAGATTAACTCATTGCCATCATCCACATAGCGGGTTCTTGCGCCGCCCCACGCTTTGTTGATAAAGGTCTCGGAGCGTTCGTCCACGATAGTTTTTGTTTTGCCCGTGCTCGCATCAACGCGTATGATTCGGGCCCGCTGGTGGCCACGGTCAATTCGTTCAAAGGTAAAGCTCCTACAATCTTTCGTCCAGCTCAATCTGGGAGGGCGTCCGAAATCAATCGGCTCTGTGTCGGCCCTGGTCTGCTCTTTGGTCTGTACGTAGAAAAGGCTCATTTCATAGGAATTGAATTTATCGCCGGGCAGGTCATATTGCTGCGAATGCAGCTTGGCCCTTCCCCATTCCTTGGGCGAAGACTCAATAAGATACACAATCTTGTTATCTCCGGGCTCAGTGCGATAGGCAACTATCTTTTTGGAGTCCGGAGACCAGGAGGCGGAGGAATAATAGTGTCCTTCCTCGCCATCGTGAGTTAACCGAAACTCTCTGGTGTCTTGTGTTGAACGGAGATAAAGATTGTGCTCCTTGAATACGGCCTCCCATTTGCCGTCCGGTGACAAATTTCTTTTTTCACGGTCTTGTCTGCTACGGTCTTGTCTGTCACGGCCTTGTCTGCGAGGTCTTCCATCTCCATTTTCATCTGATGGCTTGCTTTCCTCCACCATTCCGATTCGCGTACATTCGTACGTTGTTAAGTTACATTTCCATTGAACCTTTTCTATATCAAACTGAATTGCGTTGGCGTCATCGACAAATTTGATGGTTTCAAATGGCAGATTCTCGGCGGTGTATGCTTTAGCTGTAGCAGCCGAGAGCATTTGCGCGAGTCTTTTATGGTCGAATGCCGGCTTGCGGGTTCCTTCTTCGGCATCGACAACGATAAATTCCTTTCTTTCACGAAGGTCATTGCGGTACCAAAAGCGCGTACTTTCATTGAACCAATGAGCATTGATTCGTTTCTTGAACACGAGGTTTTTGAGGTTAGACTGGAGCTGGTCGGCTCGTTCGTAATCAGCTTGAGTGACACGGGCCTGCGAGATAGCCGGCGTTACCACAAACAAAGCAAATATAATCCACATTTTGTAGAAGACCTGGTGTGCTTTCATTTTTATTTCCTTTTAAAAAATAGTTATTGATTATTTCAACCCGACAAGTCTGGAACAAGCTGATAACCAGCAGGTATTATATAAGATACTTTAAGGGTTTTTTGAACCTGCCTCCTTACCTTGGCTATGTCCGACTCTAACACAAAAGTGTTTGATTTGCAAGGTTTTTTCTGGAAATTTTAGAAAAAGACTGTATTATCAAGTGCAAAATCCAAGCGAAATGATATTTAGTAAAGGGTGATTCAAATGGTACATCAAAAACAAATGCTTGCAGCGGTTCTTACAGCGGTCGTGATAACCGGGCTGTGCACAGTGTTGGGTCTGGCGGAAGAAACGAAGGTCGAACTGAGGCGTGATTACAACGTCAAACCGGTGTCCTTTAGCATGGTTCGCATCGCAGATAATTTCTGGACGCCCCGACTTGAAACCAGCCGTAAGGTTACCATTCCCTATGCCTTCAAAAAATGTGAGGAGACCGGGAGAATTAGAAACTTTGAAAAGGCAGCAGGCCTGATGGAAGGTAAACACGAAGGGATATACTTCAATGATTCAGATGTTTACAAAGTCATGGAAGGTGCCGCGTATTCGCTGCAGGTGAATCCCGATACGATGATGCGACTGTACTTAGATAAGGTAGTCAAGATAATGGCCGGCGCACAATGGGAAGATGGGTATTTGTTTACCTTTTACTCCATACCCCAGAGGCAGCCCAAGAAACTCTGGACCAATGTTCAGTCGATTCACGAGCAGTACTGCGTGGGTCATATGTACGAAGGTGCCGTCGCTCATTACCAGGTCACCGGTGACAGAGCCTTTTTGGACATTGCCACGAAAAACGCAGACCTGATCTGCGAGGTCTTCGGCGAAGGCAAACGCACCGATCCGCCCGGACATCAGGAAATCGAAATCGGGCTGTGCAAGCTGTATCGTGTTACCGGTGATGAGAAGTATCTGGGCCAGGCGAAGTTTTTCCTGGACCAGCGTGGTCGCAGAGGCAGCCGTGGTCCAAAGGGCAACGGCAGACTCTACGGCAAGTACAGCCAGGACCACATCCCCGTCACCGAGCAGACCGAGGCAGTCGGCCATTCGGTGCGTGCCGCTTACCTATATACGGGCATGGCCGATGTCGCAGCGCTGACCGGGAACATGGAATACGTCGAGGCGATTGACACCATCTGGAAAGACGTTGTCGGCACCAAGCTTTACATAACCGGCGGTATCGGGGCTGCCGGCGGAAACGAGGGTTTCGGGTCGCCTTATGAGCTGCCAAATATGACTGCCTACTGCGAGACCTGTGCGTCGATTGCCAATATCCTCTGGAACCATCGCATGTTCCTGATGCACAACGACGCCAAGTACATCGATGTATTAGAGCGAGTGTTGTACAACGCCGCGCTATCGGGAATTTCGATGAAGGGTGACAGGTTCTTCTATCCGAATCCTCTGGAATCTACCGGTCAGCATGCCCGAAGTCCCTGGTTTGGCTGTGCGTGCTGCCCTTCGAATGTCGCCCGGTTTGTCCCCTCGGTTCCGGGTTACGCCTATGCCTATAAGAACAATGATGTCTATGTGAACCTGTTTGTCAGCGGCGAGGCCACGATAGAAACCGTCAACAACAAGGTCAAGCTGACTCAGCAAACCGAGTATCCGTGGAAGGGCACAGTGAACATCAGCGTCGAGCCGGAAAGAAGTGACACGTTTGCCATTCACGTCCGTATCCCCGGCTGGGCCCGGAATGAAGCCGTGCCGAGCAACCTTTACCGGTTCCACAAGCCTGTGCGCGAGAAGACTACGCTGAATGTCAATAGCAGGCGCATCTCGCCAAGCATCGAGAACGGTTTTGTTTCTATCGAGCGCAAATGGCAGAAGGGTGACACTATCGAGCTAAACCTGCCGATGCCGGTTCGCCGGGTCATCGCGCACCAAGACGTCAAGTCCGACCGAGGCAGGGTGGCACTGCAGCGCGGGCCAATTGTGTTTTGTCTTGAGTGGCCCGACAACGACGGTAAGGTATTGAACCTGGTGATTGCGGACGATGCGAAGCTCAAAGCCGAATACAGGCCGGAACTCTTAAACGGTGTCATGGTGATTACCGGTAATGCGCAGGTGGTCAAACGCACGATGGACGGCGACATTGTGCCGGCCAGGGAGAAGCAATTTACCGCTATCCCGTATTACGCCTGGGCCCATCGGGGGCGAGGCGAGATGATGGTGTGGCCGGCTCGAAGACCGCAGGCTGCGCGCCCGGAACCGGCAGATACACTGACGTACAGAAGCAAGACCACAGCGTCATTCGTGCACGTGTCTCTGGATGCGATCAAGGACCAGATACTACCGGAAAGCTCATCCGACTCATCGTCGCTGCAACTGGACTTCTGGCCTCATAAGGGTACAACCGAATGGGTTCAGTTTGAGTGGGATGAAAAACATGAAATCTCCAGTGTCAAAGTCTATTGGTTCGACGACATCGGTAGAGGGGAATGCTCTGTGCCCAAATCCTGGAAAGTGCTGTATCGCGACGCCGAAGGAAACTTCAAGCCGGTAAATAACAAAACTTCTTACCTCACAAAAAAGGATACCTTTAATGAGGTTAGTTTTGAACCGGTGAAAACCAACGGCGTCAAAATTGAAATCGTGCTCCAGGATAGGTGGTCAGCCGGCGTGCAGGAAGTCGTGATTGAATAGCTAATTTGAAGGCGTCGGTCGGAAATATCCAGGACAATGCATAGCACTCTTTCCTCCTCGCCTTGGGGAGAAAACATAGAATGATCGATCCCCTGACGGAGTAATCCGATAGAAGGTGAGCATCCTGCTCCAGAATTCCAGCCTTTTTTTCCGCCCTTTTTATGCGTTTTCGGGGTAAAAATGAGCAATAGCAAAATTTTTTCAAAAAATTCTCATTTTTTTCTTGATTATTTTATTTGTGTCGAATATATTTGCTATAATTCAAATTAGGAGACTAAAAACATGACAGCATCAAGGAAAACAAAGAAGGGCAGGCGAAAGAAGGCCACAGCAGAGCTCACCGAGGCGGAATGGGAGATAATGGGAGTAGTCTGGGAAAAGGAGCCCTGCGCGGCCGGGACCGTACAAGAGGCGTTGGCCAAGAGCAGGGATTGGGCCTACGCCACCGTTAAAATCACGATGGACCGGATGGTCAAAAAGGGTTTTCTGGAAATCAACAAGATTCGCAACCTACAGCTTTTCCATTCCTGTATAAGCGAAGTTGAGGCCAGACGAGGAGAGCTCCGCAAAATGCTCAAGCGAGCTTTCGGTGGGGCACTTACACCTATGCTGAAGTTCCTGATTGAGCACGAGGGCCTTTCAAAAGAAGAAGCCGCACAGCTTCGCGAACTTGTGAAAAAGACCAAAAAAGAAAAAATTAACAAAGTGGATTTATGAGCGCGGGAGGTCTTCCAATGACTCACGTAATTAACAACGTTCTAATAGGATTGAACAGCATCGGCAGGGTGTTCTGCGATTATGCGGCCGGCATGTTTGTCCAATCTGCTTTGCTGGTCATTTTGCTACTTGTCGTTGATTTGCTGTTGCGCAAACGGGTGCGTGCAGTCTTTCGCTATTGTGTATGGCTGCTGGTGCTTGTGAAACTCGTTCTGCCCCCTACACTCTCCTTGCCGACGGGGATTGGATATTGGGTTGGAGACCGTCTGCCTGCCGCCGCCTCCATCTCAGACAGGGCATTCGATGTAGCTGGCCTTGAACACACCGGTCCATCTGGCGAAATGCCTCAGGTCCGGCCTGCTGAGGATATTACCGAAAATGATGCTCTGATTACACCTGCAGATTCGGCCCCGACTCCTTTGACATGGCAGGCAATCCTCTTCATCCTCTGGTTTGTGGGCGTATTTGCCTTTCTGGTTGTGCTCATTCAACGTGTCAAGTTTGTCAGAGGGCTTATCGCTGTGAGCAGCCCTGCAAAGGAAGAACTGCTCGGCCTGCTGGAACAGTGTCGCCGTCAAATTGGTGTTCGCCGGGACATCAAGCTAAGAATCTCAGACACCATCCCGAGTCCCGCCGTCTGTGGTTTTTTCAGTCCAACTGTCTTGATTCCTACCCCTCTTGTTGAGAAACTATCGCCGGAAGGATTGAGAGCGACTCTGATTCACGAGCTTGCCCATATAAAGAGAGGCGACTTATGGGTCAATTCTGTGCAGACATTTCTTCAAATTATCTACTTCTACAATCCGTTCGTGTGGTTTGCCAACGCTGTCATTCGCAGGGTTTGTGAGGAGGCGGTGGACGAGATGGTCCTCGTAACTCTTGGGGGCCAAGCCAAAGACTACAGCAATACCCTCATAGACATCGGCGAGATGGCGTTCTGGAGAGCCGACTTAGGTCTACGCCTCATTGGCGTAGCAGAATCAAAAAAGGCCTTACAGTGGAGGATTAAACACATGTTAAATCGACCAATACCAAAAAATGCAAAAGTTGGATTGTGGGGCTTATTAGCCATCGTGATAGCCGGCACTGTCCTATTGCCGATGGCAGGAGCCGGGAGTACCGATGATGACAGTCCGAATAATGGCGGATACGGAATCCTTCTGCTCGAAAACTCAGATACGGAATCCAAAGGCAAGAACCAATATGATGACCGCTTGTATTTATTGGATAGCGGTGGAAAAGTAGAGGGAGCAGTTTCAGGTTTCGAAATCAGCGAGACTATGGGCGGCAGTCATGTGCTTGCTGTAGATGAAAAGCGAAAAACACTTTGGGTGGCCGAAAACGTAGGTGGACGATTATGGCATTTTGACCTCAAAACCGGGATGCTCTTGCAGAGAATACCCGATCTAAAGGCAAGCGCTGTGGCCATTGATGCGGCCACCGGCAATGCTTGGATTGTTGTTTATGGAGGTGCCATTGATAAGGGACATATACAGGTTGTATCACCTTCGGGCCAAAAAATCGCTCAGCATAAAGTTCCAGGCTTTGACATCGCCTATAGTCACTACGACGACAGCTTCTGGATTGTTGGCAAAAACATCTACAAAGTAGATACTCGAGGGAAAATCCTCGGTCAAATCGTTGACCAAATACCTTCCAGGGCCGCCTCTGTCTCAGTTGACCAGAAAACCGGGAATGCCTGGGTTGTTGTACGCGCTCATCCTCAGATTGTGGACAGCAAGCCCGAAGTGTGGATTGTAGGCGAGGATGTGCAGATACAAAAGCGAATGAACCTAGGAGATCTGATACCATTTTGCGTGGCTGTTGATTCGGACAATGGGATCGTGTGGGTTGGCTGTTTGGGGACCACCCTACACTTCACCACAGCGGGAGAAAAGTTAAAATCCGCTCGCCTTGTTGCTGGTTTCTCGGTTATCCCCGGCGCATCACCGAACAGTGTGATCGCCGCAAGTAAGTTTGGGTTGATAATGGCAAGCGTCAGAGATATGGGCTATGTTGAGATGGGCCCCCCGCCTGATGAGGTCCGTGAGCAGTTTAGCTGGGGTCAGAAGTGGGTGGCGATGGTGCCTTTTGCTGGTGCAAAGCTGCAATCTTCTGCGGAACTGGCTTATTTGATGGACTACAAGATTTTGGAAAAGCAACTGACCAAGCATCCAAATTCGGTCGCGAAGCTAAAGGCTTTGGGCAAGGCAGTGCTTATGTTTTCCAATGACTATGAAGAAAAGTACCCAGACGCTCTGCAAGGCGTGCGAGAGTTTGTCGAGGATGACGTCCTAACATGGTGCGAGGAGAATGTAACCTATCTTGGCAAAGGAATGACGACAGCAGATCCACCCAATATCGTAGTCGCTTATGACAAGACGCTGCTTGAGAAAGGGGATGGAACGCTTGTTTTGTACAATGATAGCAATGTCGCTTTCGAGAGTTCCAGACAACTCGAAAAGCTTGGCATTAAACCTGTGTCGATCGAGAATCTTAAGCAATTGGCGCTGGCGGCCAGAATGTACGCCGACGATCACGACGGCAATTATGCTGAGAATGTGGAGAAACTTCGAGAGTATCTACGCGACGAGAAGCTGATTAATTGGGCACTTGAGGACGTGGAGTATCTGGGGAAAGGAGCCAAGCTAACTGATGCTGCAACAGCTACCAGACCTATGGCTTATTTTAAGCCGCTGCTGGCAACGACGGATGGTACAACCGTCGCCTTCTTCGACGGGCATGTGGAATTTGTAAAAGGCCGCAGGCTTGACGAACTCGGCGTCAAGCCCAAGCCGTAGTGCAAACACCAATGCGAAATCACCCTCAGGCGGCCACACATGACATTGGATGGTCTTCGGCCTGATGATGTTTATTATGAGAAAAAGCCGGAGAAGCCGAAACGTGACGCAAAAACGGTTCCGTGTAATATCGAACATCATCGATTCCAGGAAAAACGGGTCACTGGTAGGCTTTTACCGAAGCGCCTTATAAGGATAGGCCTTCAGGGCAATCTCAAAGTCTTTCCACTCCTCGTCGCTAGCGGGTGTTCTGCCAAAATTGAAGTGGAGTGGATCGTTAAGGGCTTTTCGATTCCAATCGATGAGATCTTTGCTTTTCCATCGCTGCATACCGACACCACCGTCTGTATAACCAACTGTGCTGGAGTTGTCTCGGTGCCAGATTCCGAATGCGTCGGCCCAGTGTCTTGATTTCGGAGCCATGACCCAGGAATTCATGTTGTAGCCACGGATGTCACATTCGGCCAGAAAGACCCATTTGTTAGCTGGCGTTTTGATATCGGTATATTTGGTACAAGGTACAATCTCTGATCCTCCTCCGCCATTCAGGCCCCCGGTGATGGAATAGGTCCGAAAGGCATACTTGAAGTATGAATTGTTTTTACGCTTATCAGAGGGGCAGCGATAAACATCTATCTCGTTTACATAAGGCCACAGTGCACCTTTCTTGATGTACTCCTTCTTCTCTTCAACACTGGAATTTCCTGCATTTGGCGGCATGAGCACCCATGGCTCAAGACTCTTGCTATAATCACCCGGTGTTGGTGTGTTGGGGTTGACCAGTTTGTCATCATTCTCATCCTTGTATATTAGCCACGCAAATGTTAAAGTCTTTATGTTGCTGCGGCAATTAATACTGCGAGCCTGTTCTCTGGCAATGCGTAGAGAAGGCATGAGAATAGCCATTAGAATGGCGATGATTGCGATGACCACCAGCAGCTCTATTAACGTAAAACCTCTTAGCTTTGACATGACAGTTCTCCTTCACAGAGAGACAATGAGTTTCGTTGGTACGCTTGTCAGCTTTGATTATAACACGGACTGTTGGGGTAATGCAAGCCATAGGTGTAGTACAAACCGGATTTCCCATATACAACTCCTGCAAGCTTCAAGTCTTATAATAACGTGATTTCATCTCAATTTCAACAACCTTCCGGCCGTTCGGCGTTGCCGTTGAAGAAAGTCTTTCATCAGTCTAATATCTGTTTGGAAGGTTGTGTATCTGTCTGTCTTGCCTTTTTGCACGATACACGCTACTATTTTCTTGCTATCTATGTCGAATCCAATATACTTGTCCATGATGGCCTCCTGTTATAAATGTTATTGTGGTTTTAGTAAGACAAGCACGCATTGCAGCTTGATAAATGATCCCGGATTTTACAAGCCAATGACAGGATAAGAACTTACTGATAATCGAACACGAAAGAATGCCGAGTAGTTATAAATGGCAAATCACAGTAGATATGGCTTTGTATTTTTGGCAGGTTGGAGTATGGTTAAACGAATCAGAAATCAGGGATTTACCTTGGTGGAATTGCTGGTCGTAATCAGCATAATTGCTTTGCTGACGGGGATACTGGTGCCCTGTATCGGTTAGGCCAAAGCTATTGCCAAATGAACGGTCTATCGGTCGCATCTTCATTCAGCGGCGATTGCCTTTAGGATATATCTCGATGACAATAACCACGTTATGCCTCCGGCGCCCCGATTGCCCTCTGTGAGTGACAAGCCGCTAATCGCCGAGTTCCTTAAGCCGTTTATTAAAAATCCGGAGACACTGTCGTGTCCGGCTGATGACGGCTACCGTCGGCCCGGACGCACGGAACGTTATTTTGAGACCGAGGGATCGAGTTATGAGTATTTGGACCCCCTGGGAGGCGTGCGCGTTGCAGCCGGCTACTTAACGGGCAAGGTCGTTTTCAGCGAAGAAAAAGTGCATCAAAGAGACACACAAGTTCTCTATGATTATACGAACTTTCACGTGCCGCTACTGAGAAAATGACACCCGAGAGACGAGCCTACATCTTAGGACTTAACTCCATTTCCATCAGATGCCCTGTAGCTATCGCCCTGCCTATCCAACAAGATGAAACTACAAAAAAAAGAAACTTATTGGAGGGTTAAGATGCTTGACTTCAATAAAAGATAAATTAGAATAGTACTTGTCGATCAGGAGGATAGAGCTATGTCTTGTTTGCTCCTGAATATGAGAAGGACAGGTTTAAATGAATATATCACCTACGCGTCGAGACTTTTTAAGGGCATTGGGGGCTGGTGCGGCCCTATTAACAATGTCGCCATTGGGATTTTGTGACAATAAAAAGGCACAGAAACCCAATATCATTATTATCCTGGCTGACGACCTTGGTTATGGAGACACCAGTGTGTATAACGGGTGGGTTAAAACACCTCAGCTTGAACGCATGGCCTCAGAAGGTATGACCTTTACAGATTTTCATTCAAACAGTTCTGTCTGCAGCCCTACACGAGCAGCTTTTATGACAGGGCGATACCAACAACGCGTAAATATCATAGATGTCATTGCAAGTCATCTTGATACCCCTGGGCTTGAAACCACAGAGCTGACGATTCCCCGACTGATGAAACAAGGAGGCTATAAAACGGGGATGTTCGGTAAATGGCATTTAGGTACGGACCTGAAGCAGAATCCTATCAATCACGGTTTTGATGAATTCGTTGGTTATCTCAGTGGTGCAACAGATTACCACAATCATAGAGATTGGTATAACGGCCTTGAACGCAAAAACATCAAAGGTTATGCGACGCACCTGATAACTGAACACGCTGTACGTTTTATTGAGAAGAACAAGTCAGATTCTTTTTTCCTGTTTGTTTCTCATCAGGCGGTGCATTTACCTTTTCAAACTCCTGATGACACACTGGAAAAAAGGAAGAATGACAAACCCGTACCTAAATCTGAAAGATGGAGCCGTGAGAGAATTCGCCCTAAATATAAGATCATGTTAGAAGAAATGGATA
>Ga0114922_10004252_pt1 | contig 13288 bp, 11 predicted proteins | sample AartaG_FD_100975 | JGI IMG/M metagenome (GOLD analysis project Ga0114922, IMG submission 100975) | Deep subsurface microbial communities from Aarhus Bay to uncover new lineages of life (NeLLi) - Aarhus_00045 metaG | ecosystem: Environmental > Aquatic > Marine > Oceanic > Sediment | place... | reverse complement strand
TTTTGGAGGAGCTTTATCGTGATGGCCTGCAAACCGCCTTCGAGTGCAGTGTCTACAGTACATTGAGCAATTTTCCGTAACTAAAAATAATACTCGATCGGGATACCTATGTGTTAAACCAGGGGTGGGACTATCGATATCTTCGTGAAGTGGATCTTCTAAATCAGCGGGGTATCTAATGAGCTCCTGGATTGTAGGGATTGCTTGTTTGCGGATGGGATCGTAAGGATCGTGGGGATCGATTAACGACAAATAATAAGGCGTAATAGCCATTCTCAGCTTTTCCATAATACTCGGATCGTCTTCTTCCTTGGTTAAAGGAATCAACTCTTTGAGGTCTTCGATAGTGGTTATCCTATTTTTAAATTGCCATCTCCAGTTGTTCCAATCTTCATCGCTCACTTTTCCAAATAGTTCCATTCGTCTATTTACTTTCATGATTGTTACCAGAAATCTTAATTTACTAATGTGATTAATTTTTTCTATTTGTTAAAGTTTAGGAGTTTGCGGGAGAATATCCCTATTATAAAACTTATATAATTTGTTAAACTTGAATTATTTAATCAACGAGATTATCTTTAGAATGAATTCAGCACAGAAAAAAACAACTGCCAAAGGATTGCAAGGAAAGGAAGAAATTCGGTTTTTAGATAAATGTCGTAGATTTCCTAGTTTAGTTAGTGTTTCTCATCCTAATTCTCCACAAGAGGGTTTTGAGTATATTTTTGAAAAACTTAGCGAACCAGAATTAGAGAAAAAAGGTCCTTCAATGATGCAGATAAGGGGAAAGCGCGGAATGCTTCGATTCTTCCGAGTTTTTATAAAATATGGACGCAAGTTGATGAGAGGAAGAAAGAAATCCTATGACGATTTGGAACCCTATCTCTTAGATTTAGAGCAAAATGGAAAGTATACAGGGAGAACTAATGTCGAAGAACTATTAAATTCTTATCCAAACAAAGATTTATGGTTCGAACTTCAAGAGTATGCAAAAAACAAATGGAATATCCTAAAAATTGGCTTTACAGAATTGCCTACAGAACTGATATTTAGAAACAAAATGGTTTTATTTCGATATGCTCTCGTTTTTATGCAAGAAATGAATAAAGATAAGATTGATAAAGCTCCAGGACTAAAAGCGGGTGACGAGACTATACGAATTTATGCCGAATTGGGGGAAGCGGTTGCAGATATTGCAAATTGGCTTCGTGCGAAAGGAATTAGATCTCAAGCAGTCCATCCGTTAGGTGGACTTGTATGTACACCACCTCTCGCGGGAAAAGCGGGAATGGGTGGACAGGGCATGCATGGGTTTTTAGTTACTCCTGAATTTGGACCGCGTCAACGTTTGGCTCCCATATTCATTGAAGAAAAGTTGTTTGAGTATACTGACAATGATGAACATAACTGGATTGAGGAATATTGTAAAACATGCCAGATTTGCCAAAAAGAATGCCCTGTTGATGCTATTCTTGACAAAAAGGTTATATCAGTTGAAAATATACCGGGAATCGGAGCATTAAAAAGTTGTATAGATAGGGAGAAATGCTTTCCATATTTTGCTAAGACATTGGGATGTTCAATTTGTATTAAGGTATGCCCATTTTCAAATGGTCCAGAAACTTATGAAGAACTGAAAAACATAATTTTTCAGAAGAGGTAACCATTATTTTAATTCAAAAAGTAAATTTAAGCTGAAGTTATCTGATTAAACGTACTTCTCTTCAAAGATTGCTCTTAATTTATTTGAATTTCGCAATAAATCCAAAGTAATCTCAGCATGGTTTTTAGTATAACCATTTCCTATTATCATAGTTACATCTTTACCTACACCTTCAGCACCTAAAGCCGCTTTCGTAAAACTCGTAGCCATTGAGAAGAAATATACTATACCTTCTTCTCTCACAGGAAGTATAGAGGATAATTCCGAATTTGGGATGCTTAGGCAATTAATGGCGATATCCACTTCTTTACCATCATTTATACTGAGAACTTCATCTAAAATATTTGTAGGATTTAAGACATTTGCGATAATAACTTCATGGCAAAAATCAGTGGCTATAAGGAATTCCGCTCTAGCTTTATTTCTAGCTTGTCCTATGACTTTTCCTTTGTTTCCAACCATTTTTTTAGCCATATACGAACACATGAGTCCAGATTTACCCGTAGCACCGAGAATTAGAACTGTATCTCCTTCTTTTACAAGTTTCTTTACTTGGGCGGGAGCTCCAGCAACATCTAGTGCAGCGAGGGCTAATGTATTCTCCATATCTCCCGGTAATTTTGCGTAAATCCCGCTTTCAAATAAAACAGCTTTTCCCTCAATCTCAACCCGGTCGATTTCTGGATTAATTTTTAAAATCTTTTCAATTTTTAGAGGAGTTAATGAAAGAGAGACTAATGTTGCAATCTTATCTCCAACTTTTAAATCAATTCTGTCTCGTAACTCACTACCAATTTTCTCTACTTTTCCTATTAGCATTCCACCGGAACCAGTAACTGGATTTTGCATTTTACCACGTTCTTGAACAATTTCCAGGATTTTGGATTTTATTTTTTCAACATCTCCTCCCGCTTCTTCCTTTAATTGAGTAAAACTTGCGGAATCGATGTTCAAATACTCAACATCAATTAATATTTCGTTGTCGAATATACTCGTATCATTCGATATTTTAAACGCAGGTTGAGGAAGAGTTCCTTTAGGTTCAATGACTCTGTGAGTACCATATTTATTTCCTTTTACCATATGACTTTTTCCACCTTATTCTTAAGGATATATTATTATAGTGTCTGGTTTTACTTAAGAATCGTTAAAATTATAAATTTTTCAAATCAATTAAGACGAATCTTAAAGTGAAAACTAAAATTTATAATTCCACAAGAATAAAGAGTACCTATAGATTAATAGAAATAACTTATTGAAAGGGCTTTTATGTTAAACTTTGAGATTAATATCGGCAAACTCAAATCATTGTATAAAAATCAGGTAAAAAACGATGAGAATTTCATAATTAATTATGCAAGGGGAGTTAATTTTTTTGGTAGAGTAGTATTGAGTAATTACACTTCTAATAAACATCTTAAAGAGATTTGTAGCGTTGCTGAATGCTATCTATTGATGGAATCACCAAAATTTGAAAGTATAAAATCAGTTTTACAGAGGGGCGTAAGAAAAGTTATCATCCCTGAGAAAGACATAAAATTTATCAACCAAAAAATTTCAAAAAACATAATTATCGCAAGAATTACGCTTCAAAAAAACTTAATTCTTGATAAAGATTTGATAAATCTTAAGAAACAATTAAAAGCCAGTTTTGATAGAACAAATCCTTATTGTTCAGAGCTCTTGATTGATTACGATAAAGATTTAGATATTGGGGAAGGTACCCTTCTCACAATATTAGACCTTCTAGCTGATATTGGAGATTTGCCATTAATTTTTCTTAATATTGATAATAAGTTCACTGATATACTAGAAAAAAGGGGTGTAGATTCGCTAATTAGTTCACAAGATATGTATGAAGAGAAGGAATTGATAGGAATCTTTACCTCTTTAATTGATTTTCAGAAACAGGAAGGTTTGGTACCTACAATTGTACAAGACGATCATAATCAAATTTTAATGCTCGCCTTTTCCTCTCAAGATTCTTTAATCCAATCATTTGCTCAAAAAAGAGGCATTTATTACAGTCGTTCCCGAAAATCAATTTGGGTTAAGGGAGAAACTTCGGGAAATTATCAGACACTGAATCAAGTAAGATATGATTGCGATCAAGATACTTTGCTATTTATTGTTCGTCAGGAGGGGGTTGCTTGTCACTTACAACGATATTCGTGTTTCGGCAATAAAGAGTTTAAATTATCAGATTTATATGAAATTATCCAAGATAGAATTTTAAATCCTGTTGCCAGTTCGTATACAAGCAAAATTTCCAAAAAGGAGCGATTAATAATCGAAAAAATAAAAGAAGAAAGTGATGAAGTTATTAATTATACAAACGATGAAAATTTGGTTTGGGAAATTGCAGATTTAATGTATTTTATAATGGTTTTAATGGCTAAAAAAAATATTAAATTAGAAGATATTTTGAATGAACTATGGAGTAGAAGAAATTATGACAGTAAATAACGAGAAAGAAAATTCGAATTCGCAGTTAATCCGAATAGGAATTCCCTCAAAAGGGCGTATGGCGTCTGAAACCCAAGAGTTTCTTGAATCATGTGGTTTTAAAATCAGGAGAAATAGGCAACAATATATCGGATGGTTAGAAGGAATCCCTAATATACAAGTAGTATTTCAACGGCAAAAAGATATTATTAGTGGGGTCTTCAATGGAAATTTAGCTTTCGGAATTGTTGGTTTAGATATTTTAACTGAATTAACTCTGAAAGATCCTGATAAAATTGTAATTATTCACGATGATTTAGAATTTGGAAATTGTACCTTAGAAGTTTCAATCCCTGAAAATTGGGAGGAGAACTCGATGATGGATCTAAATCAACGTAATCAAGCTTTACGGGTTGCCTCTAAGTTTCCTTTATTAACAAATGAGTTTTTTAATAAACACCAGCTTGACTATGAATTAATTAAAGCAGAAGGAACGATAGAGGTTGCTCCTACATTAGGATATTCAGATATAGTTGTCGAACTTGTCTCTACAGGACAAACACTTAAAGATAACCGTTTAAAACGGTTGTCCGATGGTTGTATCCTCAAATCTCAAGCGTGTTTTATAGCAAATCGTAAAATCCTAAAACAAAATCTTGCAGTTTTGGATGTTTCTCGTACTTTTCTTGAGTACTTTGAAGCAACTATTAGAGCAAAAGACTATGTTTCTGTATTTATAAACATTCGTGGAAAAGATCCTCAAAGTATTGCTCAAAAAATGTTTACGAACGATAGTCTAAAAGGTCTACAAGGACCTACGATCTCACCTGTAATTTCTTCAGAGGGTGGGTCCTGGTTTGCCATTCATATAATTGTTGAAAAGGAGAAATTAACTGAAACTATAAGAGCATTGAGAGAAATTGGCGGAAGTGGAGTTGTGGTTAGCCCAACTTTATTTATTTTTGAAGAAGAACCTAAGCGCTATAAGAATTTACTAAAGAATTTGGAGGATAATTGATGATTCCAATTTATTCCTTAGAGGAAGCAAAAAAAACTATTCTAATACGTAAATCGATTATCGATACCACGGCATCACCTCAAATAAACGAGCAGATCATCAAGATCTTTGGAAAAGCTTTAACTTTACAAGAAGTTGTTAAGCGAATCATTAATGATGTTAGTAAAAAAGGTGATCTTGCGCTTATTGAATGGACTAAGAAATTAGACAATAACGATATCTCTAATTCTATTGAGCTTAAAGTTGATCAAATGGAAGAGGCTATAAAAGCTATCGATCCGAAGATTAGAGAAGTCTTGATTAAAACTAGAGATAGAATTTTAGCCTTTCACAGGAAACAACCTATTTCTTCTTGGACTACGAGTGAATTAGGGGGAAGTTTAGGGCAAATAATAAATCCCATTCAAATAGTAGGTTTTTATGTCCCGGGAGGTTCTGCTCCGCTTCCATCGACTGTCATTCATAGCGTTTGCCCGGCAATCGTAGCAGGCGTTGAAGAAATAGTAATAGTAAGTCCCCCTCCCATTTCTCCCATAATCTTGGCGACTTGTAATTTAATGCGTGAGTTTAACATTAATCTTAGGGTTTTTCAGATAGGAGGTGTTCAAGCAATTGCAGCTCTAGCCTTCGGAACAGAGTCAGTTCCAAAAGTTAATAAAATCGTAGGACCCGGCAATATTTTTGTAACTTTAGCCAAGCGAGAAGTATTTGGGGTCGTAGGAATTGATGGTATTGCAGGTCCGACTGAAGCGGTTATTTTAGCGGACGAGTCAGCAGATCCTGAATTAATTGCGTCTGATTTACTTGCTCAAGCCGAGCACGATTTTTTATCTATACCAATTTTATTGACAACAAGTGCGCATCTGGCAAATATGGTTAAAAATTCAATTGAAGAACAATTACCAAAATTATCTCGTTTAGAAAAAGCCTCATACGCGATCGAAAATAATGGGGGAATAATTTTGGTTGCTAACATTAAGGAGGCCATATCTGTAATTAATGAATTTGCCCCAGAACACTTATCTATTGTAACTGAAAACCCACAAGATATTTTACCACAAATAAGAAACTCTGGAGGAATTTTTTTGGGCGAATCTTCTTGTGAAGTAATGGGTGATTATATCGCTGGCCCCAGTCACGTAATGCCTACCGGTGGTGCCGCAAAATTTTCTTCACCATTATCTGTAATGGATTTTCTTAAAATTACCAGTCTTGTTGCCTTAGATAAGGAAACCGTTAAAAATATAGCACCTCTAGCGGAAGTATTAGCCCGCAATGAAAAACTTACCGCTCATTCAGAAGCAGCCAGGAGGAGAATTTAATGCCCAAAATTAAAACCGTAGAGCACCTCAGTTCAATAGAGTCTTATGACGGAGTTAAACCTTTGGATGCTATTGCGGCAGAATTAAATGTCCCAGTTTCCAAAATAATTAAACTTGATGGTAACGAAAATCCCTACGATCCACTTCCGGAGGTGCTAGCAGCATTAAGTTCTCTCAAAAATATTGGTCATTATCCAGACCCATTATGCTTAAATTTAATAGAATTATTAGCAAAAAAAGAAAATTTGGATGCTAACAACTTTATTATTAGTTCCGGATCTGATGAGTTAATTGAATTGCTAATAAAAGCGTACATAAATCCTTCAAACTCGATTCTTTCTGTTTCACCTACATTTGGTATGATTTCTTTTTTAGCTCAAGTACAAGGGATTAAAAACATATCAGTTTCTCAACAACTCCTTAAAAAAGAGTCATTTGCTCGCTACATACTCGACGAGGATCAATTTCTAGATGAAGCGAAACGGTCGAAAATCGCATTTATCGCTCGTCCAAATAACCCTGATGGAAATGTTGTATCAGAAAAATTTATTGAGCGCTTGGTATCTCTCCCAATTTTAGTTATCATTGATGAAGCTTATGTAGAATTCTCAAGTTTTCAAAGCCTTGCTAAATGGGTTCCTCAACACGAGAATCTTGTTGTTCTTCGAACATTTAGCAAAGCTTATGGTTTAGGCGGGTTACGAGTTGGATACGGTATTATGCCAAACGATATCCGAAAAGTCTTAGTATCAATTAAACAACCTTATAACGTTAATATTGCGGGACAAAGGGCGGCAATAGCAGCATTATCTAGCCCACTAGTAGATCAAAGAATAAAAGAAATGAAAAAAACAAGAGATTGGTTCATCGATCAGCTTAAACTGGTTCAAAAACAATACAAAAACTTTTGGATCCACCCAAGCGAAGCTTGTTATGTGCTATTCACCTTCGAATCTCCAGATATTCCGAAGAAACTTTATACACATTTCTATTCAAAGGGAATTTTAGTGCGATATTATTCCTCATCAGATATGATTAATAACCTTAGGATAAGTATCGGGCTCCAAGAAAATATGGTAAAAGTTATTGCTGAACTCAAATTATTTTTAAAAGGAGGAAATTAAAATGAAACGTCAATCAAACCAAGAAAGAAAAACAAAAGAATCTACGATTAATATTTCCCTTAACTTAGATGGCTCCGGAATTGCAAAAATAGATACAGGGATAGGTTTTTTCGATCATATGTTAAGTCACATCGCAGTTCATGGAATTTTTGATATTGAGGTGAAAGCTAAGGGAGATTTACATGTTGACACCCATCATACCATTGAAGATGTAGGGATAGTGTTAGGAAGCACTTTTAAAGAAGCAATTGGAGACAAAGTAGGTATAAGACGCATTGGATACTCTTACGTTCCAATGGATGAAGCTTTAGCGTTAGTCGTAGTTGATTTTTCTAATCGCCCTTATTCACTTATTGATATACACTGGACCGGTAAATATTTTGGAAAGAATCAAGACGAGTTGATTCCTCTTACTTTAATAGAGCACTTTTTACAAACATTTGCCATTAACGCAAGTATAACTCTACATGTGAAAGTACTTTCTGGGAAAGACGATCATCACATAGCAGAGTCAGTTTTTAAGGCCCTTGGATCCTCGCTTGATAAAGCATCTCGATTGGATACTAAGCGAAAAGGCGTTGTTCCATCAACTAAGGGAGTATTATGAGTAAACTACATAAATAGGCTATAAGATTTAGGAACTAATTATGATTACAATAGTTGACTATGGAGTTGGGAATTTAAGGTCAGTTCAACGAGCAATTCAAAGATATTATCCAGAAGTAATAATATCTAACGTAGAAGAACAAATAACAAAAGCAAAGGGTATTGTTTTACCCGGTGTTGGAGCGTTTGGAGATGCCATCGAAGAACTAAAACGAAAAAGGTTATTTAACCTACTAAAACAGGTTATCCCCTCAAAACCAACATTAGGAATATGTTTAGGAATGCAATTACTACTTAATAAATCGGAAGAAAGTCCTGGAGTTGAAGGATTAGGTATCGTTCCTGGAGATGTGAAAAAGCTTGAACTCACTAAATCAATTCGAGTTCCACACACGGGATGGAATCGCGTAACTGGAATCAAAGAACCGTATTTTTCGGGGTTTGCTTATTTTAACCATACTTATTATTGTGATGTAGTGGATAAAAGTATTGTAACTGCCTTTTCATTACATGGTATAAGATTTTGCGTTATTTTTACTTATGAAACAATATTAGGATTACAATTTCATCCTGAAAAAAGCAAGATTATTGGAGAAAATATATTAAAACATTGGGTAGGAACACTTTAAAATCAGGTGAATTAACCATAAAAACACTTATTCCGGCCATGGATATTAGAGAAGGAAAGGTTATAAGGCTCACACAAGGGGATTTTTCTAAGCAGATTACATATTCTGATGACCCCTTAACCATCCTAAGACAATTCATAGAAGCTGGTGCTTTATGGATCCATGTTGTTAATTTAGATGGAGCTTTAACAGGAAATTTTAAGGAAAATCTTAGCTATCCCGTAATTTTGAATCTTATTGCACTATCAAAACAAGCTGGAATTAAAATTCAAATTGGTGGAGGAATTCGGAGCGTTGAAATCGTTGATGAATTGATACTTAAAGGAGCTGACCGAATAATATTAGGTACAATTGCGTTGGACGACGAGAAGCTTTTAAATATTTTATCTAAGCAAGATAAAAATAAAATTGCTATTGCACTTGACACTTCTGACGGAACGATACGCACTAAAGGCTGGCAAATTGATTCGAATTTAGATATCTTTAATGTTTTATCTAAATTGGAAAATTTAGGAATCCAGGATTTTGTAGTTACAGATATAATGAAAGACGGTACTTCGACTGGTTTAAATACTAATCTGTTTTTAGAATTAATGGAAAGAAAAAAGCCAAAAACTAGAATAATTGCCTCAGGTGGAGTTTCAAACGTTGGCGATGTAGAAAATGCATTATTGTATGCTGATGGTGTTATCGTTGGAAAAGCTTTATATAACGGGAACATCCCTTTAAAAGTTTTAGGCACTTTTCTTGATAATCTACATACTTCAAGACTGATAAAAAGAATAATCCCCTGTTTAGATGTAAAAAATGGAAGAGTTGTTAAGGGAATTAAATTCAAAAACTTACGAGACAGTGGAGATCCTGTTGAATTAGCACAATTTTATAACGATAATGGGGCAGATGAATTAGTTTTCTTAGACATCTCGGCAACTCTTGAAGGACGAAAAAGTATGCTTAATACAATTCGATCTGTTGCTGAAGAAATCTTCATTCCTTTAACTGTTGGCGGGGGAATTAAATCAATTGAGGATATGACTGCAATTATTAAAGCTGGTGCTGAGAAAGTTAGTATAAACTCAGCCGCTATAAATGATCCAGACTTAATTACTAAAGGTGCGAAGAAATTCGGTTCTCAATGTATTGTTATAGCGATTGATGCTAAAAAAGAAGGGGAATCATGGGAAGTGTATTCCCATAGCGGCACAAAACCTACTGGACTCGATGTATTAGATTGGGTAAGAACAGTTGTAGAAAAGGGGGCAGGAGAACTATTAGTTACAAGCATGGATAAAGATGGTACTAACTCAGGATATGACCTTGAATTAATTCGAGCTATTACGGATATTGTATCTGTACCTGTGATCGCATCTGGGGGAGCAGGAAGTAAAAAACATTTTGTAGAAGCAATCAATAACGGCGCTGAAGCAGTATTGGCTGCTTCCTTATTTCATTTTAACATTTTGAGAATCCAGGATTTGAAAATTTTTATGGACGCACACGATGTTTTGGTAAGAATTTAATCAAAATTATTATGCTTTATATCTTGCATTTCCATCCATGATCTTTCTATCGAGAATCATATCATTTACTTGCATTCCAGCAAGTAAACATCCAAACACCCCATGAACGAATTTAGGTTGAAATAACCCTTTAATAGGAGTTCTCATTTTAAGCCTAGTTCTTCCAAAATTATCGGGATAAGGGGCCATATCGTATACAGCTCCAGAAATATAACCGGAATAGCGAGCATATGTGGCTGGGGTAGAAACATCCAGAACTTTTATGTGGTTTTTCAAATCAGGGATTAAATATTTTTCTACTTTATCAATGAAAAAATCGGCCCATTTTTGTTTCCTTTCTTTGTACTTCTCTGGATTACTTTCCCTTAATTCCAACCAATCAGCTAACGCCATTGGTGTAATTCGAACAGTGATGTTAGGCTTACCTCCAGTAGTTAAGGAAGGACAAACAACGCCCATATGAAATCTTTTGTCTGTAAAACCAATTTCTCCCTTTTCATAGGCATCAAATAAGCGATTAAAAGTATCTCCACCTGTAGTTATTACATTATACCCACAATCCATACCCAATGCGTCCAAATCTATTTCTTCATCTAATCCGATACTGAGGTTCATTGAAGAAGTAGACATTTTTACAGCTTCTACCTTTTTAGCGTATTTCTTATCGAGTTCTCTAATGATATCTAACCCCACCATGGATTTCATTGCTACCTTAGGATCAACTGTAGTAATAACATAGTCCGAAAGAATTTTTTCACCATTCTTTAATTGAACCCCCTTTGCTTCACCATTCTCTACTAAGATTTTCACAACTTCAGTTTTTAAGCGTAAATCTCCGCCTAAAGCTTGAAATTTCTCTTCAATCTTTTTGGAAAATTGAATGAATCCATCTTTAGGTCTAAAAGCACCATCTAATAAGGAATTCATGGCAGAAATGGGAACTATAGCGGTTACTTGTTCAGCAGGTAATGCGCTAAAGTCGGCAAAAACGCTAAAAATTTCTTCTACATCTGGTTCTGTAATTCCAAATTTTTCGAAATACTTTTTAAATGTTTTAGAAGAGTTAGCAATTATTTTAGGACACTTTTTCAATGTTTTCATGATCTCTTTAGGAGTAGGTTCAAGTTTTAGATCAAATAGTTCAAGATACATCTCACGAGAATGATCCAAGAATTTCTCGATCTGAGATGCATTATTAGGATATAGTGTCATTAATTGCTTTTTGAAAGTTTCCACACCAGAAGGAAGCTCAAGAACTTTAACTTCGTCGGTTTCAGGATTTACTAAAAAGATTCTCATGTAATATCCCTTAAATTTTTTTAATTCAATCTCTATCCCGAGATAATTGAGAATGTCAGATATATTTGGAATCATCTGACAAGTATCAAATAGAAATCCCTCTCGTTCATAGGAAGTTACATAGCCTCCCGTTTTAGATTCTTTCTCTATTAATAAAACAGGTTCTTTTTTAACATCGTGGTTTAACGCCCAGGTTAGAGCACTGCTCAGACCAGTGATTCCACCTCCGATGACGATTAAACCATATTTATTTGTGTCATTCATGAATTAAAGAAATGATGTCTAATTATTTAAAGATTTATTCAAAATTGTAAATTCTAAATCTAATATAATTAGAATTCTCTTAGAATGCTTTTTATCTATTACAATTTTATTCCGATAAAAAGCCCTCTATCTTTCATCAATCCGTCGTTTAGATATTTGGATTTAAAATTAGCTTTTTCCATGAACTCAAGAGTTTTATCATGCTCAAATAAACCTAACTCGTGAATATCAATAAAATGCTTGATATCTTTATTTTTTTCAGCAATTAGGTAATACATTTCCATTATCGATAAGTCTCCTTCTACTTTTGTAGTGTTAAGTCTTGCGATTTTGACATCATCCCCATCATAGGTGGTCATTCCAGGCACTCCAACCCAAAAAGCGGATTTAGTAAACCAGGGCTCAATAATTACCACCCCCCCTTTTTTCATATGATTCGCAAAGTTTATGATGGTCTTCTCTAAATTAATATAAGTTTTTACATAACCAATTGAGCTAAACAGGCATAAAATTACATCAAATTTTGTGTTAAGATCGAAATCTATCATGTCACCTTGTTTGAAGTTCACACCCTTAACTTTACTTTTGGCAACTTCTACCATTTCGTTGTTGATATCTATACCCGTACAAGAATAAACTTCTTTAAAATATTTAATATGCATTCCTGTCCCGCATCCTACATCAAGGAGGATATATCCATCCGAAGTCTTAAATTTCTTTATTAGTTCTTGAATTGTTTCAGCTTCTGCTTTATAATCTTTCCAATGGTAAATTAAATCGTAAAATTTAGCCAATTCTTTATACATAAATTTTGATCCCTTTATTTTGTCAATGATTTATTTTAATCTTAATATCTCTCTTGCATCATAGGGAGAAGCTATGTCCCTTCCTAATTCTTTGGAAATTCTGACCGCTTTTTCCACTAGTTCACTGTTAGAATCAGCTAAAATCCCTTTCGATAAATAAATATTATCTTCAAATCCTACTCGAGCATGCCCTCCAAGAACTATTGACATTGAAACCATAGGAAACTCATGTCTACCGATAGCTCCAACAGTAAAAGTCGATCCTTTAGGAATACTGTTTACCAAATAAACCAAATCCCTTGGTGTTGCCACGATTCCACCATTAACCCCCATCATAAAATTAAAATGCATAGGTTCTTTAATTATTCCTTTTTTATGGAGTTTTAACGCCATATCGATCATCCCCTTATCAAAACATTCGAGTTCTGGTTTAATTCCACGAGAATTCATTTCTTTTGCAAAATTTATAATTGTATTTTCTGTGTTAACGAAAATTTCATCACCGCCGTAATTCATTGTTCCCATATCTAGGGTAGCCATTTCTGGTTGCGGTTTCATAAAAATTGGTTGGAGTCTCTCTTCAGTACTCATT
>Ga0114922_10004251_pt1 | contig 13289 bp, 9 predicted proteins | sample AartaG_FD_100975 | JGI IMG/M metagenome (GOLD analysis project Ga0114922, IMG submission 100975) | Deep subsurface microbial communities from Aarhus Bay to uncover new lineages of life (NeLLi) - Aarhus_00045 metaG | ecosystem: Environmental > Aquatic > Marine > Oceanic > Sediment | place: Aarhus... | reverse complement strand
TCCCACTGGCAGTCCCCAGCAGGACATCATCCTTGCCACCAGTGAAAAACACCCAGCCTAGCTTATCCCCCTTATTGACCCTTACAAAGCCAAAGGTTTGAGCGGTGGGTCCGGGCAGTTCCTCCAAGGCTGATTTCTTCACCATACCTTGACGCGTAACAGTGAGCACAAAACACTTCTTAGCGCGCTCCTCTTTGGGAGGCGCAGCACAGACTACAGCAATTTTATGCTTCTCTGATAAGGGAGATATCTTGTGAACTGGTGTGCCCGAGGAGGGTTTCTCGGTCTCCGGCAGAACGTGCATGGGGATAGCGGCAGCCTCGCCGTTCTCCGCCACCAGGTAAAGCGTGTCGTGGGTGTTGGCGCGCACCAGAATGCGGGCGATATCTCGCCCGCTCAGGCGCGGCATCTTGTCCTCACGGGTGCGGGAGATCAATCCATTACGCGTGACCATCACCCAGACATACTGCTCTGGAACCAGATCGGTGGTGGTAAGCACAGAGGCTTCGGACTCGCCCTTGTCGATTGTAGCGATCTGGGTACGGCGTTGATCAGTAAATGTCTCTCTAATTGTAGTCAGCTCTTCTGCAACCACTCTGCGCATCTTGAGAGGAGATTTCAATAAAGACTCCAGATTCTTGATCTCGGCGCGCACCTTACGGTACTCTTGGTCGATTTTCTTGCACTCCAAGGCAGAGAGCTGGCGTAAAGGCATATCCAAGATAGCCTGAGCTTGCTCATGGCTGAGCTTAAAGCGTTTACGGAGGCGGCTGCGAGCGCGCTCTACATCTGGAGCTCGACGGATGAGGGTAATGACTTCATCCAGGTTCTGTATTGCGATTTGCAAACCTGCAAGGATGTGTTCACGCTGGCGGGCACGCTCCAATTCGAATTCACCGCGGCGCCGGATAATCTCAAGGCGGTGCTCCAAATACACCCTTAAAACTTGCTTGAGTCCCAGCAGGCGAGGCTCACCGTCCACCAACGCCAGGTTAATAATGCTGAAGGTGTTGCGCATTTGAGTGCTCTTATATAATGTTTGCAGTACGGTGTTCGGGTCAGTGGTCTTGGTGAGCTCGATAACGATACGCATGCCATGGCGGTCCGACTCATCGCGCAAGTCAGCGATACCCTCAACCCTCTCCTCGCGTACAAGAGTGGCGATGCGTTCGATGAGGGTAGATTTGTTGGTCATGTAGGGTAGTTCGGTGACAATGATGCGGTTGCGACCACGGCTCATCTCCTCAAGGTGGGCGCGTGCCTGCACCGTTACCCTACCGCGACCGGTAGCGTAGGCCTTGAGGAGAGATTCTCCATCGGAATTTTGGATGATGATTCCACCTGTGGGGAAGTCGGGACCCTTGATATGCTGCATTAAATCTTCAATGGCGATGTTGTCCAAACGGTTCCATTTACTCAGCATAAAATTGAGGGCATCCACGACTTCCCCAAGGTTGTGCGGGGGGATGCTGGTGGCCATACCAACGGCGATACCGGTGGCGCCGTTGACCAGCAAGTTAGGGAGGGCAGCCGGGAGTACGTCCGGCTCAGTGAGGGTGCCGTCGAAGTTCTCTGAGAAATTGACGGTGTCCCTATTGATGTCATCCAGCATGTGAAAGGCTAGCGGGGTAAGGCGGGCTTCAGTGTATCGCATGGCTGCCGGGGGGTCGCCATCCACACTGCCGAAATTGCCCTGGCCTTCAACCAGGATGTTACGAGTGGAGAATTCCTGGGCCATGCGTACCATGGCCTCATAAACGGCGACATCGCCGTGGGGATGGTATTTGCCGAGCACCTCGCCAACGATTCGGGCTGACTTCTTGAATTCCGAGTCAGGGCGTAAGCCCATAGCGTACATAGAGTACAGGATGCGGCGGTGGACGGGTTTGAGTCCGTCACGGGCATCGGGCAGGGCACGCGAGACGATGACGCTCATAGCGTAATCGAGATAAGCTTGCTGCATTTCACTATCGATGTCTACAGATCTAACCAGACCGATTTCCATAGATGGCTCCGTGAGAAATGAAGAGTGACGAGTAATGAGTAAGTAGTGATGAGTAAGAAGTGATGAGGTAACGTGAGGTGGAAGTAGTTATGTCCATCCTTAAGTTTCATCTTCGAGAGGGAGAGTTAGCTGCTCAACATGATTTCGCTTCCATTCTTTGACCAGGCGGTCATATTCCGGTTTGGAAAGCATCACTGCAACCGGCAGACCACCCTTCTCCACCACAAAGTGCTCATCGCTGAGCGCCACCTTGCGGATCACCTGACCTAGTTGTCGGTGCAGCTCGGTCATATGCACAACGTTCTGCTTGAGTGGTTGAGTCAATTTGAGCTCTCCTTATTTGACCTCTAAAGTACGAAAGTATGCAAATTTATGAACAACTATATACTACCACACAGAATTGCGCAAAGTCAATAAGTTGTGCAAGTAAGTATGTATATCTATGCAGTATTGGTGGTGGCTTTGTTAAGGAACAAATATGGAATATACGGAACAGGTGATAGGGATAAGGTGATTGGGGGACAGGAGGGCTGCTGCAGAAGTAACATATATCATTACCGCGCGTCTATTCAGGCAGAATAAATATAGAACATTTGTTCTGTTTTCACAAGAGCGGTTTCGCAATAAGAGTGAGATTATGAAAGAAACACCCCCTTCATGAGTTTCATTTTTATCCTGGCGAGTTTCCTCGAGCCAGGTAGCAGCAGGATCGTCAGCGCGGCCATCACAAGAGCGAACATCACCTGGTTGTTAATATACCGCTCGATGAAGCTCAGAACTCCTCAGCTTAATAAAAGACCAGCTAATACAAACACCATCGGTGCAGATAACGACTTGTTTTGCAGCCAATGCGATGCTAAACCTCAAGCTAGAACAAGGACAGCGATGACTAGGATCTCAGTCATGTACCTCACTTTGGTTTGCTATCCAGGTCTCGGCTTCAGCTATGGCTTCTTTGAGCGCAGCGAGGAATTCAGGTCTACCCAGATAAACATTCTGCTCCCCAATCAGATCTAGAATTTCGGTCAACTCCAACTGCTCCAGCACACGTTCGTTTAGACCTTCCAACTTCAGCTTATTGTCCTGCTCTTGAAGCTCGTGAGTGTAACGCTCAATGGCACGGATGAAGGTACTGCCCACTTCATCCCGGTCGCGCATCCGGAGGATGACCACAGAGTTATGGGCGTCCCCTACATCAGGCAGATGCTCTTCGAACTCGGCTGTGCCAGCAAAGAATAGGCTGCCGATGGGCTGTAGAATCACGATCTCACCACTGGGCAGCTGCTCAGGCACAACTTCCTCAGTGAAGGTGCCGTCCGCATGCAGCACCATACGTTCGAGTCGTACCTGCTCAGCGGATCGATACACATACAAAAGGATGGTCAGGATAACGCCGATAGCTACAGCTATTTGGAGATCTGTGAAGAGCGTGGCCACGAAGGTGACGATCATCACGGTTAAGGGCACCGGTCCGGTGTGCCAGACGGTTTGGATACGGGGCACGTTGATCATGCTGACACCCACCACCACAAGCATTCCGGCTAACACTGTCAATGGAAGGATCTCGATCAGTGGAGCGAAGAGCAGCAGTATTATGGCGGCAAATATGCCCGTGAAGATATTAGCCCAGCGCGACCGACCGCCCACGCTTTGGATCAAGGTCGTACCCGACAACGAGCCGCCCACCGGGATACCGCCGAAGATGCCAACCGAGACGTTAGCGGCGCCTTGCCCACGGAAATCACCGGAGGGGTCTGGATACTCGCCGTCCGGGTTGGGCAGACTCTGGCTGACGCCAGCTCCTTGCACCAGGGCGATAATTGCGATGGTCAGGGCTGGGAGGATCATCGATACTACCAACGACACGTCTGGCAGGTTTGGTTTAGGCAGTCCGCGGGGGATTTCCGTCGTATCTCCCACTAAGACAACTGAGGTAAAAATCGGCAAGAAAACCACGACGGTCACAATCACCACGGCGATCGCAAAAGAATAGCGCTCCAACTTGGTGCGCGATAACAAGATGATGATGGCAATGGTCAGCAAACCAGCGATAAACGTCGCTGGGTCGATCTCCTGCCAGTGAATGATGGTATCGATAGTCTGGAAGACCTTGTTGCCGGCCTCGCTGTAATAGCCGGTCAGATCACCTGCCTGCCCCAGAATGGTCAACACACCAAGACCACTAAGGAAACCTGTCATGACCGCATTAGAGATGAAACGCACCAGAAACCCGAGTTTGAGGATTCCAAAAAGAAGCATGAAAAGACCTACCAGCAAGCCAAGTACAACAAGGTAAGTCAGTTGTTCCTCAGAACCCACACCACCCAAAAAACCACCTGTAGCAAGAGCTGTGGCGCTGGTGGAATCGACGTTCATCATCACCGAACTGGTGAACAGAGCGGCTACGGAAGTACCTGCGATCACTGAATAGACGCCATAAACGGGATTTACACCCGCCAATAGGCCATTTGCTAGTGCACCGGGGACTGTCACCACCGACATGACCAGGCCAGAGACCAGATCGTTGATAAAGGTTTTTCGAGGAACTCGAAGACCAGTTTCGCTCATATTATCTACTCCATGTTGATCTTTAACACTTGAAGGATTAACATCTTGGACGGACGGGGTTGTCCTAGAAGTGGTTTGTCACACTGAACGAAGTGAAGAGTCTCCTACAAAATTCATCGGAGATGTTTCGCTATCGGACCAAAGGTCCGCTCTCAACATGACAGATTTTTTGACTGCCCTGTCCTGTTTGTATTGATCTCTAATTTTGCCGCTTGGAGATACTTGTAAATCCGTTGAGAACGTCGACAGGGTCTCCATTCGTAAAGAAGTTTATTAAGAGGTGGCCATAGTACGACCCAGGCGATGAGCCCCAATCCGGTTGCCAGGAGATAGGTGAGGAACTTTGGCAGGAAGCGCAGTTGGACATCAAAAAATTCACCAAAAATCAGGATAAAAGACAGCAGCAACGCCGAGAGGAGGTCTCGTTTCCCCTGACTGCGTAATTCATGGATAGCCTGTTCACATTCACGTATCTTGACCGTGCAGAAGCGGTTTATGGCATTACTTGTCAGCCCTTCAATATTAGCATCTTCAGGGGGTGTGGACAAAGTAATGGAAATCTTGAGTGGCAATTTCAGAGAAAGCTCACGGGCCTGATCCACCAATTCATCGAGACTGGAATGAAAATGGCTCTTGGGATCGAATGGGTTGTAGTCAGGTTCGATAAATAAATCTTTGATGGTATTTAATTCGATGCGGATTGTTTCCAACTCACCATCTTTCATACTTCACTCACGCAACTCTTTGTGCCAGGCAATTGCCACAGATTCATGCAGACTCGCTTTTTCACACGATGTGATTCATGATCAAAGGTTCACTTCTTGACCGACCAATGGTTTACGCAACCTCGAGGAGAGATCCAATCCGACCAAAACGACGATTATGATGGCAATGGTAGCGACAAGTAGAGGCGTGCCCAGCCCACCACCCCAGAGCGACAGCCCACAACCTGTGGTATTGCCCATAATTTGTTAGTTGGAGTTTATCCAAATAATATCACGATAAAGGATTATATCAACATCTATAACTCAAAACAAAGAAAATATCTCGAAAGAGTCCTTGAAACAAGTCTCCGATAGCATTACGATTAAACAAAAAAGGCTGTGCTACTTATTCAACATCTATGAATACGTCTGTCAAGGGTGAATCCAAAACTAGCGGATCATCAGCTGATAAGACCAGATTTACTCGACCTTATGGTCTCAAATGACCAGCGGTCAAACATCTATCCGTGCTCGCCAAGCGGCACATGATAACGGTCGGAGTCGGGCTGCCCAATCAGCCTGTGGATCTCATACGGATCAGTTGAATAAACGGGCTAGCCCGATCAGCCCTGTTGGCGTTCCTGGTAAGGCGTGTTGCGTAGCAGCATGTAGTAAATGATGGTCAACATCTGCCGTGCTAACGCCACCCTTGCTGTCTTCTTGCCATGTCGTTTCAGAGTGCGCTCGTGGAAGTGAGCAAGCCGTGGACTGGCACAAGGTGTACGCTGCGCAGTACTGACCATGATCCATCGCAACCAGGGTGATCCTTCTTTGGTGATCCGCCAATGGCGTACATGAGTATCGCTGCTGCGTGTGGAGGGAACCAGGCCCGCATAACTGCATAATTGCTTAGGTCCAACGAAACGACTAATTTCACCAATCTCAGCGATGATGACTGCAGCCGAATAGATGCCGACACCTGACATACTGGTTAACAACTTGATACGTGAGTCATCTTTAGCCCAAGCTCGGATGACCTGGTTGACAGACTTGATATGCTCGTTGAGCGCATCAATCATGCTAAGGTAATTGTCCAGCATCAGTTGATGCGTGGCGGATAACTGTTTCTTGACTTTATCTAGGAAGGCACGGCCTTTCTTGCCAAACAAGTCTGCACATGGGGAATGCAAATTGTGCTTGGACAGGATCGTATGGATACGATTTATGTGACGTGTCCGCTCGCGGACGAGCTTTGATTGATGACGGACCAGGTCACGCAACTCACGGATTTCAACCGGTGGAGCATACGCTGTGGGCAGCAAATCTACCCGGACTAGATGGGCCAAGATGTTAGCATCAATCTAATCGGTTTTGATTCTTGCGGCCGCAATCGCTTTGATCCGCTTGGGGTGCACCAAAACAACCTCATCTATCCCCACCTCAAGTACATCGTACATGTAACTCCGATCACCGGTTATTTCCAGCACGGCAAATGTGCTTTTAGGCAATTGAGCTACGTAATCCGGCATGGTATCGTTTGGTAATCGGCGCTGATCGATGAGCTTGCCCTGGTTGTCCATCAAGACCACATAACTGCGTCGGCGGTGAAAGTCAACACCTAATAATGCTGATACATCCGAACATCCTCTCTTTATATTCTGGCGATTGTCGATGCCATTAGTGTAGCAGACCACTCTTGCTACTGGAGGATGTTTTCATGGTGTCAGCCTGAAATCTTGTGCGAACCAATAAATTTTGATCGGAATATCTAATTGTCATAAGTTGTCACCTGTTTTAAGTAGTGGTAATGTAAGTCCGAATCTTTATGCGCGCATTTGATTCAAACGAATCGCATGGCATGCCGACTGAATGGTTCTTTGTGTTAACTCACTTCGACCAATATTTCTACCTTTTTGCCTAGATCCCAACTTATCTTGCCCCTCTCAAAAAAGTTTGAGCCCCGTTAAAATACATATTGCAATATAATATGTTTACACTTCTGTTTTCAGACACAGGCGCAAAAATGAGCACATCAAGTACCGATACAAAAACCATTTCACTTTTGCAGACGAAACTAAATATACCTCGAGTCACTAGCGACCTGGTCGATCGTCCTCACTTACTGGAACGCCTAAACCGTGGGTTGGATCGCAACCTGACCCTCATCTCCGCTCCGGCCGGGTATGGCAAGACCATGTTAGCTGCGGCCTGGCTGCAAGATAGCCTCCATCCGGTAGCCTGGCTCTCGCTTGATGAAAATGATAGCGATTTGATTGTCTTTCTTGACTACGTAGTAGCTGCCATTCGGACCATTTTTCCCGGGGCCTGTTCTCAAACGCAGAGCCTGAGGCAAGCCCCCCAGGTGCCCCCTGTTGAGTACATAGCCGACACGTTCATCAATGAAATTTCCGATCTATCCAAAGACGATTCGACAGACCCAGGTTTCATTCTGGTTCTGGATGATTTCCACACTATCCATAATGATCTCATAAATCAGCTATTGACGAGGCTGATTATTCATCTCCCCACTCAAATACACCTGGTGATTTGTTCCCGTACCGACCCACATTTGCCGCTGGCTCGACTGAGAGTTCGCCAACAAATGATGGAAATCCGCACGCCCGACTTGTGTTTCAGCCAGGAAGAAGTCCACACTTATTTAGAGCAAACTCTGGGAAAGAAGTCATCGAGTGAAATTGCGGCTTTGCTGGAAGAAAAGACTGAAGGCTGGATTGCCGGTTTGCGGATGGCAGTTCTCTCTATGCGCAGCACAGATGACCCGGCGGCATTTGTCAAGACCTTCAAAGGGATTCACCATAATGTCGTGGATTTTCTAGTAGATGAAGTACTTTCCAGCCAGTCTCGGGCTGGGCAAGATTTTTTACTAAAAACATCAATATTGGATCGCTTTAGCGTGTCCCTCTGTGAAGTTGTGACAGACCACAGCCCGGATGAAAACCAGGAGATGTTGGCAGAGATCGAACGGCAGAACATGTTCCTGGTGCCCCTGGATTACGAGCGGGGCTGGTATCGCTACCATCATCTTTTTCAAGATTTATTACGCCGTAGATTGCAAGGTCATCTGAGCAAAGAAGGCGTGGCGACCTTACACAGCAAAGCCAGCAGCTGGCTGGCTGCAAATGGATTCATTGAAAGGGCCTTGCGCCACTCCCTGGTCGCCGGGGACGTGGAAGGGGCCGCCCTATTGGTAGAGCAGAACCGACACGATACGATGAACCGGGAGGATTTTAGCACACTGGAACGATGGTTGAATTTGTTGCCCGAAGAAACGATTCAAATGCGATCAGAGCTTCTTTTGGCCAGAGCTTGGGTTTTGGACTTGCGAAACGAGATTGCCGGAATTCCGCCACTCTTACAGGCAGCGGAGACCCACTTGAGCGCCAGTGCAGAGGTTGGGGCCGAGTTTACGCGGAGTTTGCAGGGGGAGATCGACGCGCTGTGGAGTGTAATCCTCGCGTGGAATGGTCAAGGCAACCAGGCTCTGGAAAGGGCCCTAAACGCTTTAGAAAACCTTCCACGTGCGTACGCTTTTTATCGTTCTTTTGCTATGCTAATCCTAGCGTTGGCATATCAAATGACAGGACAGACAGAGACTGCGCTGCGAACTCTGGACGATTTCTTAGCCGAGGTTGGTCTGCCCAAAACAGTCATTGTAAGGCTGCTGATTGGTCAGGCCTACATTCACATACGGGCTGGGAATCTACGTCAGGCAAGCCGGATTCTCCAGCAGCTCAAGCAAATAGCTGACAAAGCCGGACTGACAATTAGCATGGTTATCGCCGATTGGCTGTTGGGACGCATCAGCTACGAATGGAACCACCTTGAGACGGCCAGACAGTATTTAGCTGCAGTGTTTGAACTTCGATTTGGAGGGAACTATGGCATGGTCTGTGACAGCACAATGTCCTTGGCACTTACTAACATGGCCCAAGGGGAGCTGGACAAATCGGAAGAGACGATGGCCGCGCTGCGTGAATTCGCCCTGGAAACCGGGATCATTGAGAAACTCCACACCATCGATTCCTTTGAGGCACGTCTCGCACTCCTCCGGGGTGATTTGCAGCCGGCGATCCGCTGGGCAGAAACAACCCACTTAGGTATACCGACCGGTTACACTTTCGTGTGGGTCGAACTCCCGATTATTAGCAAAACTCGCGTGCTTATTGTCCAGGGGACAGAAGACAGCTTGCACGAAGCAGTATGGCTGTTACAAGAATTACTGACCTTCACTAGTTCCAGACACAACACATATCGCCAGATCGGGCTCCTGGCGCTCCTGGCGCTGGCCTACCAGGCACAGGGACAAAAAGACGACGCCCTACGGACGCTGGAGCACTCGGTGAGGTTGGCCCAGCCCAATAATTTTATCCGCACTTATGTGGACCTGGGTCCAGACATGGCCCGTTTGCTCTACCAAGTGGCCGAGGGTGGATTGGAACCTGAGTACCTCTCCCGAGTACTGGCTGCCTTCAATGGACCGGCAATGGACGACACACAAAAACCGAAGGACTCTGTTTCGACGACGTTAATGATCGAAACATTGACCCAGCGCGAGCTAGAGATCCTGAAACTCCTGAACGGGGGTCAATCCAACCAGGAGATTGCTCAGGCGCTGGTCATCTCTCCCCTGACGGTCAAGCGCCATGCCAGTAATATTTACACAAAGCTGGGTGTCAGCGGCCGCCTCAAAGCCGTCACCAAAGCCAAAGCCTCGGCATCCTTTCCTCTGATTGACCCTTAGTCACAACTGCTCTAACTTTCCCCTATTATCATCAAAAATACATCCTTTCTACATCCGTTGGCACATGCATCTGGGTGAAGAAATTGATATGCTGTAACTAAACTCTAAGGAGATTTTTACGGTGATGCGCGATGCCATCGGCTCATGGAGAATGGCTCCTGTACCTATTAGCAAGAATAAAAATGGACAAACGAGTGAAGACAGGTATACCAAAGCTTGTGGTGAGTGCGCCGGCGACCTATAGAATTTGTGTTCAAGGACATCTGGATGTGAAGTGGTCTGATTATACACAAGGCATGACCATCTCGACCGAATACGACGAGAGTCAAAATCCGGTCACGATACTGACTGGCCAGCTGTTGGACCAGGCCGCCTTTATGGGCGTTATGAATGCCTTATATGACCGTCGTCTGCCGATCTTATCTGTGGAGTGTTTGTCAATAGACTCGATTGCGCATGAGGGATGACGAAGTAGCTATATTATGAGAGGAAGGTTTCAATCGATAAGAAAAAATTATAATCAATACCTCGACAAAAAATACTATCACTCTTGAACGCCTGATGACTGGCGGTCGTAACATGTTTGCCTGTCCCTCACCGAGGGATTAGTGGCTTTATGTGAGAAACGCCATACTGGTTTTTTATATGGAAGATACGCTTATAAGTGGAGGTCAAGGACATGTCCCAGAAACCTAACATATTGTTTATCGTAACGGATCAAGAATACGCTCACCAAGCGATACCAGCGGGTGTCACCTTGCCAAACAGGGATCGATTGCGGTCCCGGGGGGTGACGTTTAACAACCACCAGGTTACCACTACCGTGTGTACCCCTTCCCGATCGGTGATGTGGACCGGCCAGCACACACCATTAACTCGCATGATCGATAACACCAATTTCGCCTGGATCGAGGACATGCGCGCCGACCCGGAAACCCTTCCCACCATCGGCCACATGCTGCGCGATTTGGGTTACTATACAGCCTACAAGGGTAAATGGCACGAATCAGAGTTCCCTGAGGGGGACACATCAGATGCCATGGAGCCATTCGGTTTCTCCGATTTTCAGGAATGGGGCGATGCACAAGGCGGTCCCTTCGACGGCCTAAAAAAGGATCCATTGACTGCAGCAGATGCTGCCGATTGGCTTAAGAAAAGGGCTCCAGAAATCACGGATTCCCAGCCCTGGTTCCTGGCAGTAAACCTCGTAAATCCCCATGACATCATGTACTTCGACACCGACGATGAAGAGATGGTGCAGGTGCGCGGCATGATGCCCATCTTCGGCGAGCCTGACACGCCGCTCTACCAGCAGAAATGGCCGACCACCTTGCCAGCCTCGTTCTTTGATGACCTGTCTGGCCAGCCGCAAGCCATCCGGAATTACAAGGTTACGTGCGATGCCTGGTTCGGCCGCATCCCAATGGAGCGGCGTGAAATGTGGCACAACCACGTCAACTATTACATCAACTGCATGATAGACGTAGACCAGCACATTGGCTCTGTGTTAGACGCTCTCGAAGAGAGTGGACAGGACAAAAACACCATCATCATCTTTACCTCGGACCACGGCGAGATGGGCGGTGCGCATCACCTTCGCCAGAAGGGCAGCGTGGCCTTCAAAGAAGTGGTGAATGTATCTATGGTCATCGCTGATCCGAACCGGCAGGAAGGTGTCAGAACAGATGCAGTCGGTTCTCACCTCGACCTGGTACCGACGATACTGGCCTATGCCGGTCTTACAGAGGCAGAATGTAAGCAGCGTTACCCGTTTCTGAAAGGGCATGACCTCTCGAGTGTGGTGGCTGATACTGATTCGGATGGTCCAAGGGGCAGCTCCAAAAATCCCGGAAAAGGTGCGTTATATACCTATGACATGATCGGTACGATCGATACTGAATGGCTGCTTAGAAATGCACCGGTCTTGATAGATACGGCCGCAGCTGAGGCTGGGGTTGAGTTCACCCGCGGTAAGGAATTCCTAGAGAAGGTAAAGGAGCTCGAAAAACCCGACATGGAAAGCCGTGAGTTGTTCAGGGGTGTGTTCGACGGTCGCTACAAGCTGGTGCGTTATTTCGGTCTGGCGCATTACAATCTGCCGGATTCGGTTGAAGAGCTGCTGGCGGACAATGATGTGGCACTCTACGATCTGTTGATGGATCCAGAAGAGATGAACAACCTGGCTGATCCTGAAAATCCCCAATTCGATAAAGACTTACTTGGAAAGATGAACGCCAAACTGAATGCGCTCATCGAGATAGAGATAGGCGAAGACACGCCAATATTAAAACAAACTAATTAGTTCACAGTGCAAAACCCTGTAGCTTGCGTATCCTCATACTTCAGTGGAGCATAGAGATACCAGAATTTCTACTTATTTTTCAAAGGAAGAACAACGATGCATAATAAATCACACTGGATAACACTTGCCGCAGTTCTAATGGTCATGGTGCTGACGTTAACAGCCTGCGAACTGCCTGAAGAGGGTATTCAGCGGACACCCAGCGGAGGTGAGCCTGGTCAAGGAGAACCAGCGCCTGAACAACCGGTCGAAGCTCCGCCCGAACCGGCACCGACCGAGGAACCTGCCGCGCCAGAAGCTCCCGCCGAGCCTGCCGCGCCAGCACCGACTCAGGCGCCTGCGGAAAGTGGAGGGGAAACCAGCGCGGAGGGCGACCTGCTGAAGATTTTTATCGTACTGGCGATCATACTGCTGGTCATCGGCGTGATTTTGATGATCGTTGCAGCCCTGGGCGGGCGAGGCAAGTCGCAGGCACCGGCTGCTGAAGGGCCACCAGCACCGGCTGCCGAACAAGCATCGGCAGCTTTGACGGTTGAAGACCATCTCGATATAGCGACTCCCAAAGCCGCCGATCTTTACAAACGTTTTACTGAACTTGTGCAGACCTACGGTCAGGTATCTATTGTACCCACCCAGACCCGCATCGATTTCCGCGTCCGCGCGATTTTCGCCTCGGTGGAATTCCGTGAGGACAGTTTATTGGTGCTGCTGGTGCTTCCAGAACGGCTGGAAAGTCCGCGCATCATTCGCGTCGATACCTACACCCAAAGCAGCTTCGCGAATTACACCTACATTCGCACCCTGGATGATTACGATGCCGAGTTCAATGCCTGGCTGCAGGAAGCCTATAACCTGGGTGTGCGCGGTATGTAGACTTGGAGACGGGTTGATGGTTCTAGTATTCTGTCAATCATCAAACCTTAATGTGTCATTCTGAACGGAGCGCAG
>Ga0114922_10004250_pt1 | contig 13290 bp, 11 predicted proteins | sample AartaG_FD_100975 | JGI IMG/M metagenome (GOLD analysis project Ga0114922, IMG submission 100975) | Deep subsurface microbial communities from Aarhus Bay to uncover new lineages of life (NeLLi) - Aarhus_00045 metaG | ecosystem: Environmental > Aquatic > Marine > Oceanic > Sediment | place... | reverse complement strand
GTTAATGCAATAAAGAGCTTAAGAAAATGATTTCAGTTATTTTGCCAACATATAATGAGGCGGGGAACATTCCTGTTATTGTTGAGTCCCTTAATCATTATTTGAGGAAAAAGTATGAGATTATTGTGGTGGATGATGATAGTCCAGATGGCACAGGCGAGGCAGCATGTGGCCTCTATTCTGAATACCCGATAAAGGTCATCGTCCGTCGTAACGAAAGGGGATTGGCTTCGGCGGTAATCCGTGGTTTTGCTGAGGCCAGTGGAGATGTGCTTGGAGTGATAGATGCCGACCTTCAGCACCCGCCGGAGATGATACCCGATTTATTGCAATGTGCGCGGGACGGTGCAGATGTGGTGGTGGGCAGCCGGTATGAACCAGGTGGTGGCACGGAGAAGTGGACACGGCAGAGGCTGATAGTATCCAAAGTGGCGAAAATACTGGCTAACCTGTTCTTACCCTCGTCCAAGAAAGTTAGCGATCCTCTTTCCGGCTTCTTTCTGTTTAGGAGAGAAGTTATGGAAGGTGTGCAACTCAACCCCATTGGCTACAAGATACTGCTGGAGATTCTGGTGCGGGGCAGGGTAGAGCGGGTGGCTTCTGTACCCTATATATTCCGGGGTAGGGAGGCCGGGAGCAGCAAATATGGGATTTGGGAGCAGGTCAACTATTTGCGGCACATCCTGCGTCTGCTGCCGGCGGATAGTGGCGTCAGGCGCTTCATCAAATTTTGCCTGGTGGGGTCAAGTGGTGTGCTGGTCAATATGGGGCTGCTGTGGCTATTCACAGAGCATGTGGGGCTATTCTATCTTGTCTCTGCTGCCATTGCTATAGAGACTTCGATCATCAACAACTTCATTCTGAATGATATCTGGACTTTCAGGGATAGAAGGGCTCCCGGCATGGCCGCAAGGCTGGTGCGGCTGCTCAAGTTCAACCTGGTGAGCGCTGTTGGCATCGGCATCAATGTGGGGGTGTTGTGGACATGCACTGAGGTTCTGGGCATATATTATTTGCTTTCCAATCTATGTGGCATTGCCGCAGCCATGCTCTGGAACTTTATTATCAATCTATCCTGGACCTGGCGGCGGATTGCATCCTCCAGCCAGCAGTGAGCCTCCAGTTTGGGGTAAATATTGCGTGAAGAAAATGCTAAGACGGTGATGATGGGAGGCAGAGCACCAGCAAAATACTATATTGGTTGCAGTGGCTGGCATTATGACCACTGGCGTGGACTTTATTACCCTGAGGGATTGTCCAAGCCTAAATGGCTACAATTTTATGCCAGGCAATTCACTACTGTGGAGCTTAATAACAGTTTCTATCGTCTGCCTTCGGAGAAAGCTTTCACTACCTGGCGAGAATCTACACCCGATGACTTCGTTTTTGCTGTTAAAGTGAGTCGATTTATCACGCATATAAAAAGGTTGAAGAATTTAGATTCAGCTGTGGAGACCTTTCTATCTCGAGCTGTTTTTTTGGGACAAAAGCTGGGTCCCTTGCTATATCAACTGCCGCCCAACATGAAACGCAACGATGAGGTACTGGAAAGCTTCCTGTCTTCCTTGCCCCAGGATTATAGGCATGTGGTTGAATTTCGTCATGAATCCTGGATCGATGACGCTGTATTCGATATCCTGCGGAGATACAACATTGGATTGTGCGTTTTTGATATGCCTGACTTTAGCTGTCCCCTTGTAGCCACCAGTGATTTTGCTTATGTCCGTTTCCATGGCAGCGAGGGTCTATATTCAAGTTGCTACTCTGAAGAAGAGCTTTCCCAATGGGCGCAGAGAATTGCTCGGCTGAGCCAGGATATTAAGGTTATCTATATCTACTTTAATAATGATGCCGAGGGATTTGCAGTTAAAAACGCCGTAGCATTGGGGAATTTCTTAAACACACCATAGCTTTACCTTTCATAATGTTGCACAAACCTGCTCATGGCCCGAGCTCCTCGATTGAATGAAGGAAAGACCGGTATGTCTGCCTGCCTGCACCTTTCCTGTATGTCAGAACTAAATTTGGTTACTTCTGAGACATGATCATCATGTAACACGATGACCAGGGGCTTGTTGAGATTCCTCTTGGCCTTGATAAGGGCATCGACATCCGCAGCTACCGATTTCCTAAACCGAGGGTTAAGAGCGCCAGCGTGCAAGCCAAAGTGAACCAGGATGGAATCTATCTCATCATAGGCAGCCACAGCTTGGATTGCTTTGGAGAGGATATCAGGATTCCAACCCAATACGGAAAGGTCAACGGGGTTGCGCACAGTGGTTCCGGGATCGACTTCCTTGGGAATAATCTCCCTTAAACCCCTCCTTACTTCATCTGGGAATGAGGGGACAATTAGTCTCTCCTCGGCACAACTATCAGTAAGCAAAACACTGGAGCCACCTCCAATACCAATAAGCCCTATCTTCCTCCCCTGAGGAGGACTCAAATGCTGAAATAGTAGGACCAGATCAATCAATTCGTCCATATCATAGGCTTGCATTACACCCGACTGGCGGAAGAGAGATTCCCAGATAACGTTGCTACCTGCTAATGCTCCTGTATGGGAGGCTGCCGCTTTAGTTCCTGCCTCAGTTCTTCCTCCTTTGAGCATGATTACTGGTTTGGCCTCAGCCGCCTTCTGCAATGCTTGGACAAGGCGCCTTCCGTCTCGAGTCCCCTCAAGGTAGCCGATAATAATCTTGGTTTCGGGGTCATCGGCGAAATACTCCAGTAAGTCCGCCTCACTGATGTCGCAGGCGTTCCCAAAGCTCACAACTTTGCTGAAGCGAACGCCTCTGGCAGCCCCAAGCATGACTAGGTCCATCGAATTTCCACCACTCTGGGAAAGAAAACCAACACAGCCACTCTCCTTGGGAAAGAAAGGCTGATAGGAAATTCCTAAGCTGGGATAGTATATGCCCATGCAGTTAGGGCCGAGGACTCGCACCTTTCCGTGACGTGCGATTTCCACGATTTCCTTCTCCAGGCGGATTCCTTCTTCTTCGCCAGTTTCGCTGAATCCAGCAGTGAAAAATTGGACGAGGTTCACCCCTTTGGCAGCGCATTCCGTCATGAGTTGAGGGGTGAAAGCGGCTCTAATGAGGCAGATAACGTGGTCCACCGGGCCAGGGACATCCAGGATGCTAGGATAGGCTTTCAAACCTGACACTTCACTAGCTTTGGGGTGAATAGGGTAGAGCTTCCCCTTGTAGTCGAATTGGATCAATGAACCTAAGAAAGCAGCCGTACGGCCACTGTTCGGTGAGGCTCCTACCACTGCTATTGACCCGGGATGGAAGATATATTCTAGGTCCGGCATTCTTACCTCCTTGGTTCAAGGGTCGTCTAATTTTGATTTTCCGTTCATCCCTCAGGCATTCCGGAGAAATTTTGTCTCTTTTCTCAAACATCCCGCAAAAGACATTATGTTGTATTGCACATAGGTATTCTTCAACTTAACCTTCCCTGCCAGGGTCAAAATCATGCTTCCTGCTTGGCTGAGATGGAAACAGTGATAATGAGCTGCTTTCCTGGCATTATCTCCCGTCATAGTATTGAAGAAACCTGCTCATGGCCCGGGCTCCTCGATTGAATGAAGGAAAGACCGCTATGTCTGCCTGCCTGCACCTTTCCTGAATGTCAAAAGTAAACTTGGCCAGTTCTGGGACATGGTCCTCTTGTAACACCATGACCAGGGGCTTGTTGAGATTCCTCTTGGTCTTGATGAGAGCATCGATATCCGTGATGACCCATTGTCTGAACGGTGGGTCAAGAGTGCCAGCGTGTAAACCAATGTAGACAAGGATGAAATCAACCTCATCATACCCATCTACAGCCTCAAGGGCTTGGGAAAGGATATCAGGATTCCACCCTGACACAGAGAGGTCAACGGGGTTGCGCACACTAGTCCCGGGGTCGACCTCCGCAGGAAGAATCTCTCTCAGCCTCCTCTTCAGCTCGTCTGGGAATGGGGGGACAGGTAGCCCCTCCCTGGCACAACTATCAGCAGCCAGAACACTGTTCCCACCACCGAGACCGACAAGCCCTATCTTTTTTCCCCGAAGAGAATTCAAATGCTGAAATAGCAGGGCCAGATCAATTAATTCGTCCATATCGTCAACTTGCAGCACATTCAACTGGCGGAAGATAGATTCCCAGATAATGTTGCTGCCAGCTAATGCTCCGGTATGGGAGGCTGCTGCTTTGGTTCCGGCCTCGGTTGCTCCTCCTTTTAAGACTATCACTGGTTTGGCCTCCGCCGCCTTCTGCAATGCTTCGACAAAACGCCTTCCATCTCGTGTCCCCTCAAGGTAGCCGATAATAATTCTGGTTTCGGGGTCATCGGCGAAATACTCCATCAAATCTGCTTCATTGATATCACAGCCATTGCCAAAACTCACGACCTTACTGAAGCGAATGCCTCTGGCTGCCCCGAGCATGACCAGCATCATTGAATTTCCGCCACTCTGGGAGAGAAAACCAACGCAGCCACCATCCTTGGGAAAGAAGGGCTCGTAGGAAATCCCCAGGTAGGGGTAGTATATGCCCATGCAATTGGGGCCGAGGACTCGCACGTTGCCCTGACGCGCAATCTCCGCGATTTCCTTCTCCAGGCGAATTCCCTCTTCTTCGCCGGTTTCGCTGAACCCCGCAGTGAAAATTTGGACTAGCTTCACCCCTTTGGCGGCGCATTCCCTCATAAGCTGAGGGGTAAGCGTAGCTCTAATGGCGCAGGTAACATGGTCTATCGGCCCGGGGATATCAGGGATACCAGGATAGGCTTTTAAGCCCGATATTTGAGTAGCTTTAGGGTTAACAGGATAGAGCTTCCCTTTGTAACCGGATTGGATTAATGGATTTAGGAACATCGCTGTAGTGTTGCTGTTTGGTGAGGCTCCTACCACGGCTATCGATTTGGGATGGAAGATATATTCTGGGTCTGGCAATTTAGTCCTCCTTGTTTAAGATTGTCTTTCTTCATAATAGCGGGCAAATCTGTTTATGGCCCTGGTTGCGCGGTCAAATGAAGAGAATACAGGTATTCTAGCCCCGGCACACCTTTTCTGGAGGTCAAGGGCGAGCTTTCCTACCTGGGGAGCATGATTATAGCGTAGCACCATGACTATTGGCTTGCTGAGATTCCTCTTGGTCTCGATAATGGAATCGATTACCCTAGTCTCTACTTCATCGCCATCCGGGAATAACCCCAGGTAAATAAGGATGAAATCAATTCCATCGTATTTAGACATAGTCTCGAGGAGTGCTGGAAAGACTCCAGGTCTTACCCATGTGGTAGAAAAGTCAACAGGATTACGCACAATAGTGCCAGGATCAAGTTCCTCAGGAACAATCTCTCTCAACTTTCTCCTTATTTCCTCTGGGAATGAAGGGATGATGAGTCGCTCCCTTTCACAACTATCAGTAATCAAGACGCTAGCTCCACCACCACTACCAACAAGCCCTAATTTCCTGCCTCGGACTGGCTTAAAATGCTGAAACAACAGCGCCAGGTCAATCAATTCCTCCAAATCACGAGCTTGCATTACCCCCAATTGGCGAAAGAGAGATTCCCAGATAATATTACTACCGGCTAATGCTCCGGTGTGAGAAGCTGCTGCGTTGGTCCCGGCCTCGGTTGTTCCTCCTTTGAGCATAATCACCGGTTTGATTTCCGTAGCCTTCTGCAGTGCTTTGAGGAGACGGCTGCCGTCTCTCGTCCCTTCAATATAGCCGGTGATGATTTTGCTTTGTGGATCCTGGGTGAAATATTCCAGGAGCTCCGCTTCATTAATGTCACAAGCATTGCCATAGCTCACAACCTTGCTGAAGTAAATGCCCCTTACGTTTCCAAGTTGGACTGATTCTACCGAATTTCCTCCGCTCTGGGAAAGAAGACCAACGTTGCCACTCTCCCCAGAAAATAAGTCCGCATAAGCAATTCCTGAGCCAGGGCAGTATATACCCATGCAATTGGGGCCAAGGACTCGCACACTCCCCTGACGGGCAATTTCTGCAATTTCCCTCTCAAGACGAATTCCCTCTTCTCGGCCGGTTTCGCTGAACCCGGAGGTGTAAATTTGAATTAGCTTCACTCCCTTGTCGACACATTGGTGCATAAGTTGAGGAGTGAGGGCAGCTCTGATGGCGCAGCTAACATGGTCTACCGGTCCAGGAACATCCACTATGCTGGGATAAACCTTCAGGCCTGATATTTCGCTGGCTGTGGGGTGAATGGGGTAAATCTTTCCTTCGTAGCCAAGTTTTAGCAGGGGATCCAAGAAGAAACGGTTGGTAACTCTGCGAGGATTGCTTGAGGCTCCTACTATGGCTATTGATTCGGGATGGAAAATGAATTCCAGATCTGGCATTTTGTTCCTCCTTGGTTAAGCTTGATTCTTTATTGTTTCCGTTCATGATACTGAATAAACCTGTTTATAGCCCGGGCTGCTCGGCTGAATGAAGGAAAGACCGGTATGTCTGCTTGCCTGAATCTTTCCTGTATGTCAAAACGTAATTTCGTCACTTCTGGAACGTGGTCTTCGAGTATCACCATGGCCACGGGCTTATTAAGCTTCTTCTTGGTTTTGACAAGAGCATCGACCCCCCTATTTACCATTTGCCTAACCGGTCCGTGAATGGCGCCAACATGTAAACCGAAGCAAAGAAGAATGAAATCAATCCCTTCATACCTATCTATGGTCTCAAGGGTTCTGGAGAAGATAGCAGGCTCCCACCCCGACACGGAAAGGTCAACGGGGTTGTGCACACTGGTCCCGGGATCAACTTCCTTGGGGACGATCTCCCTTAACCTTTTCTTCATCTCGTCTGGTAGTACAGGGGCAATTAGTCCCTCCCTGGCACAACCATCAGTAAGCGAAACACTGTACCCACCACCAAAACTGATAAGCGCGCCCCTCCTCCCTCGAAGAGGCTGCAAATGCTGAAACGGCAGAAGCAGGTCAACCATCTCTTCCATGTCGTCAACCTGTATCACACCTAACTGGCGAAAAAGGGAACTCCAGACAGCATTAGTGCCAGCCAGTGATCCAGTGTGTGAGGCCACTGCTCTAGTGCCGCCCTCGGTTACCCCACCCTTGAACATGATTACTGGTTTGACTTCTGCCGCCTTCCGCAGTGCTTGGACAAAGCGTCTTCCGTCTCTTGTCCCCTCAATGTAGCCAATGATGATTTTGGTTTGCGGGTCATGGGCGAAATAGTCCATGAAATCTGCTTCATTGAGGTCACAGGCGTTCCCAAAGCTCACCACCTTACTGAAGTGGACTCCCCTAGCCATCGCAAGATGGACCAGGTTCATGGAATTTCCGCCGCTCTGAGAAAAGAAACCAACGGAGCCACTTTCCATGGAAAAGGAAGGGTCATAGGAAATCCCCAGGCTGGGGCAGTATATGCCCATGCAATTGGGGCCGAGAACGCGCAAATTCTCCCGACGCGCAATTTCCGCGATTTCATGCTCCAGGCGAATTCCTTCTTCTTCCCCACTTTCGCTGAACCCAGCAGTGAAAATCTGCACCAGCTTCACCACTTTGGCAGCGCACTCCCTCACAATCTGGGGAGTGAGAGCAGCTCTAATGGCAGAGGTAACATGGTCTACCGGGCCAGGTATATCCAGGATGCTGGGATAGGCTTGTAAGCCCGATATTTGACTGGCGTTACGGTTAACAGGATAGATTTTCCCTTTGTATCCGAACTGGATTAATGTATTTAGGAACATCTCTGCAGTGTTGCTGTTTGGTGATACTCCTACCACGGCTATTGCCCTGGGGTGAAAGATGTATTCTAAGTCTGGCAATTTAATTCTCCTTAATTAAGATTGTCTTTCTTCATAATAGCGGACAAACCTGTTTATAGCCCGAGCTGCTCGGCTGAACAAAGGGAATGTTGGTATGCCAGCTTGGTGGCATCTGTTTTGCATCTCGAAGGCATAGCTCACCGTCTTTGGCTCCTCGCTGTGGCGTACTACCATAGCTACGGGCTTATTAAGATTCTTTTTAGTCTCGGTAAGGGCATCAAGCACCTTGGCTACTTTCTCGGTACCAAAGGTCACTCGGGTATAAGTGAGGATGAAATCAAGTCCATCGTAGTCAGCTATGGTCTTTAGAATTTGGGAAAAAATGTCAGGATTCCAATCCATACCAGCGGAGTCAACGGGGTTACGGACACTGGTCCCGGGATATGTTTCTTCGGGAGCAATCTCCCTTAGCTTCCTCCGCACTGCTTCTGGCAATGGGGGGACTGCCAGTCCTTCTCTCTCACAGCTATCAGTGGCTAAGACGCCGCGTCCACCACCAGTGCCAACAAGTCCCACTCTCCTTCCTTTGGGCGGCTTTGAATGCTGAAATAATAAGAGCAAGTCAACTAGCTCCTCCAAATCATAAACTTGCATTATTCCTAATTGGCGAGAGAGGGAGTCCCAGACAGCGTGATTGCCAGCTAGTGCTCCGGTGTGGGAGGCCACCGCTTCGATTCCCGCCTCGCCTTCTCCCCCTTTGAGCATTATTATCGGCTTAGCGCTGGCTGTCTCTCGTAGTGCATTAATGAAACGCCCTCCTTCCTTCGTTCCTTCAAGATAGCTCACGATAACCTCAGTTTGGGGGTCATGGGCGAAATATTCCATGAAATCTGCTTCATTAAGGTCGCAGGCATTCCCAAAGCTTACAACCTTACTAAAGCGAATGCCTCTGGCATCCCCAAGCTGAACTAGCTCTATGGCATTTCCCCCACTCTGGCAAAGAAAACCAACGCTGCCGCTCTCCTTAGGAAAGCTGGCATCGAAGGAGATTCTTGAGCTAGGGCAGTATATGCCCATGCAATTGGGGCCAATAACTCGGATGCCTCCCTGACGGGCAATTTCTACAATTTCCCTCTCCAGGCGAATTCCTTTTTCTCGCCCGGTTTCGCTGAACGCGGAGGTAAAGAACTGAATCACCTTGACCCCTTTGGTGACGCATTCCCTCATGAGTTTAGGAGTAAGTTCGGCTCTAAGGCAGCAGATAACATAGTCCACCGGGCCGGGGATGTCTAAAATGCCAAGATAGGCTTTTACGCCCACTATTTCACTGACTTCAGGGTTGACAGGGTAGGTCTTTCCTTCGTAGTCAAATTGTATCAAAGGCTCGAGAAAGGAGCTAGTAGCATAGCTGGAGGGATCACGGGAGACTCCTACTATGGCTATTGACCTGGGGTGGAAGACATATTCCAGGTCTGGCATTTTACTTTATAAACATTCCTTAACTTTTTGTGCCAGGGCCAAAGTTATGCCTTCTGTCTGGTTGATTTCCTCTAATGAAGCCTCCTTGATAGCGTTAATTGAGCCAAACTTTCTCAGCAATGTTTTCCTTCGCATTGGCCCGATGCCGGGGATTTCATCCAGAGCGGAGGTAACGACCTCTTGACGGCGCAATTTCTGATGGTAATTTATGGCAAAGCGATGTGCTTCATCCCTTGCTCTTTGAAGCATGTGCAGGGCAGGAGAATCTTTAGACATGTAAACTGGCCTGGCTTCGCCGGGTATAAATACCTCCTCGTTTTCTTTAGCCAGGCTGGTCACAGGGATAGAATCTAGCCCTAAAGCTTGCCTCACCGCCAGGGCGGCGTTAAGCTGCCCTCTGCCGCCATCGATGAGAACGAGGTCGGGCATGATTGCCCAAGTGCCTTCCCCTGACATGCCTCTCTTGAACCTGCGCCTCAGCGTCTCCTGGATCATGGCATAATCATCAGCGCCAACTCCAGTTTTGATGCGGAAACGGCGATAATGAGCCGATTTGGGTTTGCCCTTTTCCAAAACAACCATGCTGCCCACGGCCAAAGTACCCTGAATATTGGAGACATCGTAGCATTCTATTCGCAAAGGCATTTTGGGCAAGCGGAGTTTGTTCTTTAGCTCTTGTAAGCCGGAGCTTGTAGTCTCTACCTTCATCTCTTTAGCTTGGGCTAGTTGGAAACCTTTGGCAGCATTTTCAGCTACTGTATCCACTAGCTTCTTTTTAGCTCCCCGCTGTGGCACTTGAAGCTTCATCCTACTCCCTCTTTGCTGTTTAAGCCATTCGGAGAGCACTGCCGGCTCCTCTACTTGGTGCTGAAGCAATATCAGTGGTGGTATATATGAAGCCGAGGCATAGTATTGTTTCACAAAACTCGTCATTATTTGCTGGGGAGGCTCGCCACGGGTGCCTTCCATAATAAAATGGTCTTGGCCAATAAGTTTATTATTACGAACAAAAAAGAGCTCCACATAAGCTTTTTTTTCATTTTGTGCCAGACCAATGATATCCTGTTCCCCCTGCAATGTTATAGCAATCCTCTGCCCCTCTATGACTTTCTCTATTGCCTTGATTTGGTCGCGTAACAAAGCCGCCCTCTCAAAGTTGAGCTGCCGTGCTGCTGCTTTCATCTTAGTGTTTAATTCACGAAGAATAAGTTCTTGCTTCCCTTGCAAAAATAAGATGACTTGATTTATTATCCCGTGGTATTCCTGTTTTTCTACTGCTCCAATACATGGTCCGAGACAGCGGTGGATATAATAATCGAGACAGGGCCGCTTATCTTTACCCTCGATGCGCTTGCTGCAGTTGCGAAAAGGGAAGATTTTCTTTATCAACTTTAAGGTTTTGCGTACTGAGCCAGCACTGGCAAAAGGTCCAAAGTATCTGGCTCCGTCTTTCTGAACACGGCGAGTGACGTAAACACCAGGCCAATCTTCGTTAATATTTATCTTGAGGTAAGGGAAAGTCTTGTTATCTTTAAGGCGCACATTGTACCGGGGGATATATTTCTTTATCATGTTGCATTCCAGGATAAGCGCCTCTTGTTCAGAATTGGTAACCATGAACTCGAAATCCTCTATTTTTGCCACTAATCGCTGGATCTTAGATGACAGGTTAGAGGGGGCACCAAAATAACTCTTTACCCGATTACCCAAGTTGCTAGCTTTACCGACGTAAATAACCTTGCCTTCTTTATCCTTAAACATATAAATTCCGGGCTTTGCTGGCAAAGCTTTTAATTGCTCTGATTTCACGGCAAATTTATTGTAGCAAGTGGCTTGCATAGAGGCAAAAATAACTTGCATTGTGTTACAATAAACCTGATGAAACTGGATGTCGATATCTTCCTCAAGTATTTGACCCAAGAGAAAAGTTATTCCCAGAACACTGTGAATGCTTATCGCAATGATTTGACTCAACTGGCAGCCTTTATTACCACAGAGGAGGAGAAGGGCATAATCAAGTCCTATGACGAGCTTTTGAAGGGCTATTTGCTCAAGCTCAGGGAGAAGAGATACTCTGCAGCAACAACAGCGCGCAAGGTAGCTTCAGCCAAATCATTCTTCAAATTTATGGTTGATTCGGGGAGATTGAGGGAGAATCCCACAGGGACTTTGGTTTCTCCTCAGGTTAGCAGGCATTCACTCAGGTTCTTATCTTTGTCTGAGTACCGAGGTTTGCTTGCCGAGCCAGCAAAGATATCCACCCCGGAAGCCAAAAGAGATATGGTGATGCTGGAATTACTTTATGCCACTGGTTTACGCATAAGCGAACTAGTGTCATTAGATGTTAAAGATATTGATTTGAAGCAAAATTATGTGGATATTAGCTCAAGCAGACGGGTTCCTTTCGACCATCGTTTAGGTCGGATGTTAAGAAATTTCCTCAGAAATGATAGGTTGGATTTACTATATGACGAAAGAGAAGAAGCGCTATTTCTTAATCGACGTGGCAAGAGGCTGACGCGGCAGGGATTCTGGCAGATTATTAAGGATTATGCCTCTAAGGCTGGTCTGGGTAGCAAGGTCACACCACATACCTTGCGTCATAGCTTCGCCAGACATAAATTACAAAGTGGCGCTGATCTCCGTGAACTCCAGCAACTTTTAGGGCATGCATATATTTCCAGCACTAGAGTCTATAGACAGTCTCCACAGGGGCAGGGCTAATGGCGAAAAAATCACGGCGTGCTAAAGCTAGGCATCGGGATAGAGCAGCAAAGGCAGTACGGGAAAGACGTCCGCAACAAGCAAGGCCAATGCCTGCGGAGCTGCAATCGCCGGCCCAGGTATCTCCTAAAACTCGAGATTTCACCAGCCACTATCAATATGTTATGCCTGAAATAAAACGCATCGGCATCATTGCTGGACCTATAATTCTGACCATCATAATACTGTCTTTTGTTCTTGGTTAACATCTCCGACTGGTGAATTGTGGTGGATTTAGAGTGGGCTAGAGAGGACTTACTTAAGCATCTTGACCACGAAATCGCAGACAAGCGTGTAATTGAAGCTATGAGGCGAGTTCCTCGTGAAGCATTTATACCCCCGGAGCAATATCATGTTGCTTATGACGATAGGCCCTTAAGCATTGGCTTTGGGCAAACTATCTCCCAGCCCTTTATTGTGGCTCTGATGATACAATCTTTGGAGCTTAGGGGGGATGAAAAGGTGCTGGAGTTAGGCACTGGAAGCGGCTATGAGGCGGCTGTATTAGCTGAGTTAGCTCAGAAGGTGATTACTGTGGAGTGTATACCTGAATTAGCGAAATCAGCTAAGCGAGTTTTGGATGAGCTTGGGTATTCCGACATCGAGGTTTACGTGGCTGGCAGAACTTTAGGTTGGCCGAAGGGAGCACCTTACGATGCTATTATAGTTTCTGCTGGTGCTCCCTCTGTGCCTCAAGTTCTTTTGGAGCAACTAACTTGGTATGGTCGATTGGTAATCCCTGTGGGTTCTCGATGGCAACAAGAATTACGCAAGGTTACTAAGCTCAGGAAGGGGAACGAGATGGAAAACTTAGGTGGTTGCTTTTTCGTGCCGCTTATTGGTGAAGATGCGTGGGAGCAATGAGGAAAGTGACTAGCGATAGAAGTATCGTTGGTGCTCAAAGCAGTAAGGCATGAAAGTTGCCCCCATTGCGAGTTAAAATGGCAAATCCCGGCCAAGAAGAGTAAGGAAGGGGGAAACCCAAGGCATGGAAATTGTTGAAGCTATACACCACAGGAAGAGCATTCGGGCTTTTAAACCCGAGTCTGTGCCCCAGGAAATTCTGAAGGAGATAATGAAGCTAGCTCTGCGCGCGCCCTCTTGGGCGAATACCCAGCCCTGGGAATTTGCTGTGGTAAGTGGGAGAAAGCTGGAGGAAATAAGAGGGGCCTTTGTTGAGAGGGTGGAAGAGCCACCCAATCCAGATATCCCTCGTCCTCGAGAATTTCCCGAGCCCTACGATACTCGGCGTCGTGTTCTAGGCAGGAAGGTCTTTGAACTAAAAGGGATAAGCAGGG
>Ga0114922_10004249_pt1 | contig 13292 bp, 11 predicted proteins | sample AartaG_FD_100975 | JGI IMG/M metagenome (GOLD analysis project Ga0114922, IMG submission 100975) | Deep subsurface microbial communities from Aarhus Bay to uncover new lineages of life (NeLLi) - Aarhus_00045 metaG | ecosystem: Environmental > Aquatic > Marine > Oceanic > Sediment | place... | reverse complement strand
GTCGATATGCTCTTTCAGGTAGTCGATAGCGTTCTGAACCTTGGCGATCTTCTCGGCGTCCTCGTCGGGAATCTCCAGATTGAACTCCTCCTCAAAAGCCATTACCAGCTCGACGGTGTCGAGCGAGTCGGCGCCCAGGTCGTCCACGAAATGAGCCGAGGGAGTTACCTCTTCCTCATCCACTCCGAGCTGCTCCACTATGATCTTTCGTACGCGTTCTTCAATTGAAGCCATCTTGTATTCCTCCTCTTAGGTCCCTTTGACTTCTTTATCGCGCTCCTTGCGGAAGCGCAATGCGACAGCCGCCGGCCGTCACATATACATCCCTCCGTTAACGTTGATGACGGCGCCCGTGATGTATGAGGCGGCGTCGGAGACAAGAAACTTCACTGCTTTGGCCACGTCTTCAGGCAGTCCCAGGCGGGCGAGAGGAACGTTGGCCAACAAGCGCTCGCGGATTTCCTCCGAGAGATTATCGGTCATTGGAGACTCGATAAAACCCGGCGCCACGGCATTCACCGTAATCCCGCGGGAACCGAGCTCGCGCGCGGCGCTCTTGGTGAAGCCGATCACGCCGGCCTTGGTTGCCCCATAATTTGTCTGTCCGGGATTGCCCATCTGGCCGATGACGCTGGTTATATTCACAATCCTGCCGTAGCGTCGCTTCATCATATAGCGCACCACGGAACGAGTGCAATTGTAAACGCCCGAGAGGTTGACGGCTAAGACGGAGGACCACTCCTCGGGCTTCATTCGAATTAACAGATTATCGCGTGTGATGCCGGCGTTGTTTACCAGGTGGTCGACCTGGCCGAATTCCGACATTGCCGCCTCGACCGCGGCATGGGCGCTCTCCTCATCGGAGACGTCAAGTCGCACAGCCAGCGCGCGCTTTCCCAATTTTCCGATTTCCTCAGCAACCGTCTCAATGCCTTCTTCCATTATATCGGCTACAACCACGTCCGCCCCTGCCGCGGCCAGCTCGAGCGCTATGATGCGGCCGATTCCCTGCGCCGCTCCGGTTACCAACGAAACACGTCCATCCAGTTCAGGCATTTCTATTCCCCGTCCCCCCTCATCCCTTCAACTCCGCGAGGTTGCTCTGCAGCGATTCGGCGTCCTCGACATTGAGGCACCTGGCTTTCCTGTCAACCCTCTTCACCAGCCCGCTGAGAACCTTCCCCGGGCCGAGCTCCACGAAGGTGTCGACGCCCATCCCGATCATCTTGAGGACGGTCTCCTCCCAGCGGACGGGCGAGACGATTTGTTTGATCAGGCCTGCCTTCGCCATCTCGCCGGTCGTGATCAGTTCCACATCGGCGTTGTTGATCAACGGGAAGATGAGGTCGCTGAATTCGATTTTCTCCAGGACACCGATCATGCCGTCCTGTGCGGGCTTCATCAGGCTCGAATGGAAAGGTGCGCTGACCTGAAGTTGGATGGCCCGCCTGGCGCCCTTTTCCCGCGCAAGCCCGAGAGCCCGCCCCACGGCGCCGACATGACCCGCTATCACGATCTGGCCCGGGCAGTTTAGATTCGCCGGTTCAACAACTTCTCCCTCGGCGGCCTGCCTGCATATCCCGGACATCGTCTCCGCATCCAGCCCGAGAATCGCGGCCATCGTGCCCTCGCCAACCGGCACTGCCTCCTGCATCATCTCTCCCCTGCGCCTGACGGCAAATGCTGCGTCGGAGAGAGATATGCAGCCTGCAGCCACGAGGGCTGAATATTCGCCCAGGCTGTGCCCGGCGACGACATCCGGTGTAAGGCCCTCGGATTCGATCAGTCGCCACACGCCCACGCTGTGGGCGAGGATTGCCGGCTGCGTATTCGCGGTGAGTGTAAGTTTCTCCTCGGGTCCGTCGAAACAGATCCTGCTGAGCGGAAAACCGAGGCGCGCGTCGGCTTCCCTCATGGCCTTGCTGAAGACAGGGAAGCTTTGGAACAGGTCGCTGCCCATGCCCACGTACTGCGAGCCCTGACCGGGAAAAAGGAAAGCGAGTTTACCCATCGGCTACTCCTCGCGCTTGGCGGCCTCTTTGATCAACGCGAGCGCCACGGTGTTGCGCTGTATCTGGTTTGTGCCCTCGTAGATCTGCAGGATTTTGGCGTCACGCATCATTTTTTCGACGGGGTATTCGCGCATGTAGCCGTATCCGCCGAAGATCTGTACGGCATCAATGGTCGCCTGCATCGCCACGTCGGAGGCGAAGTATTTTGCCATCGCCGCCTCCTTGGCGAAGGAGCGGACTCCCCGGTCGATGTTGAGGGTCGTTATATAGACGAGCGAGCGCGCTGCTTCGATCTGGGTCGCCATGTCGGCAAGCATGTGCTGGACAGACTGGAAAGAAGCAATGGGCTGGCCGAACTGGCGGCGTTGCCGCGCGTAATGAACCGCGTAATCCAGCGCGCCGGCAGCGAGGCCCACCGCCTGGGCTCCGACACCCACGCGCGCTCTGTCAAGCGTCCTGACGGTCGTCATCAGGCCTGTGCCTTCCCGCCCGAGGAGGTTCCCGACAGGGATGCGGCAATCCTCGAAAATTACTTCCCTGGTTGCCGAGCAGCGGATGCCGAGTTTCTTCTCCTTGGCGCCGAAGCTCAGGCCGGGCGTGCCGTTCTCGACCACGAAAGCGCTGATCCCGCGGGCGCCCCTGGTCTTGTCGGTCACTGCGATCACAGTGTAGATGTCGGCCTCTCCGCCGTTGGTGATCCACTGCTTGGTGCCGTTGAGCACCCACTCATCGCCGTCCCTGACGGCGGTGGTCTTGACCGCGGTGGCGTCGCTGCCGGCGTCGGATTCAGTGAGGCAGAACGCCAGGAGTGCCTCGCCGACGGCGGTCGGCGGGAGATACTTCTTTTTATGTTCCTCGCTGCCGCTGATGATTAACGGGAAGGCACCAAGGGCGTTTGCGGCGTAGGAAGTTGATACGCCGACGCATGCCCTGCTAAGTTCTTCAGTCACGATACACAGCTCGGTAATGCCACCCCCGAATCCACCGTACTCCTCCGGCAGATAGACGCCGAGCAAACCGGACTTGGCGAGATGATCGATAATCTTGCGAGGGAATTCCTCTTTCTCGTCCAGCTCTGCAGCAACTGGCCTGACCTCTCCATCGGCAATCGCTTTGGCAAGCTGCTGAATCTCTTTTTGTTCTTCCGTGAAGAAATACTCCATGTCCCTTCCCCTCTTACACGCTCACCAACGCATCAAAAGCGAGCCCCAGGTCACTCCTCCGCCGAACGCCGTAAGCAGCACCAAGTCGCCTTTTTTCAGCCTGCCCGAAGCAACATTCTCGTGCAAGCCGATTGGGATGGTGGCCGACGAGCTATTACCTATCCTGTCGATGTTCTCATACATCCTGTCGTCAGTGATATTAATCCGCTCGGCCACCGCGTCGGTGATCCTCTTATTGGCCTGATGGGGGATGACAAGATCAACATCGTCGGGACTATAGCCCGCCTCCTTGAGGACCTGTTTGCTGGTATAGGCCATGGCTCGGACGGCAACCTTGAAGAGTTCGTTACCCCTCATCTTGATGTAGTGGCGCTTGTTGTCAAGGACCTCCTGGCTGAAGGGCTCTTTCGTCCCGCCGGCGGGGATATTGAGAACGTTTGCGAAGTTTCCGTCGCTGCGGATCATGCTGGACAGAATCCCACTCCCCTCGGGTACTCTGCTGACGACCGCTGCGCCGGCGCCGTCGGCGAAGATGACGCAGGTGGCGCGATCGGTCCAGTCGACCCACTTGCTCAAGACCTCCGCTCCGATAACGAGAACATTCTCAGCGGCTCCGTTTTTGATGAAATTATCGGCGATGGTGAGCGCATAGATGAAGCCTGTGCAGGCCGCGGAAATGTCAAAAGCGGCCGCATTGGCGGCTCCCAGCTCCGCCTGGATGGTACAAGAGACGGCGGGCAGCGGAGAGTCGGGGGTGACCGTCGCACAAATCAGCAGATCGATTTCTCCCGGTGCGACTCCCGCCGCTTCCAGCGCATCCCGCCCCGCCTGCACTGCAAATGTGGAGGTGCTCTCATGCTCTTGTGCAATGGTGCGCTGTCGGATGCCGGTGCGGCTGACTATCCACTCGTCGGTGGTGTCCACTATTTTTTCAAGATCGGCGTTGGTTACAATCTTCTCTGGAAGCGCCATGCCGGTCCCGATGATTCCCGCGCTGAAGGACACTTCATCTCTCCCTTCCATTACATTATGTTTTGTTGTTGGAGTTCCTGAATCCCCTTCTGAATTTCTTTATTTATATTCAAATCGAAGAATTCGGAGGCGGTCCTGATGGCGTTCTGAATCGCCTTGGGATTCGAGCGCCCGTGGCAGATAACGCAAATATCCTTGAGTCCGAACAGCAACGCTCCGCCGTATTCCGCGTAGTCTAATTTGTCCCTCAAACGCTTGAATGATCTACGCATCATCAGCGCCGCGAGCTTTGTCACCCAATTGCTGAGCACCTCTTCCTTGAGGATGGAGAAGGCCAGCTCGGCGATACCTTCGGCGGCTTTGAGGACCGCGTTGCCGGTAAAGCCGTCGGTGACGATGACATCGCAGTTTCCATTGAAGAGATCGCGGCCTTCGACGTGGCCGATGAAATTCAGGTTGCTGCGCGAGAGCCGATCGACGGTTTTGCGAACCAGTTCGTTGCCCTTGGTCGCTTCCTCGCCGTTGCTGAGGACTCCGATTCTTGGTTCGGCTACCTTTAAAATATCCCTGGCGAAAACGTTGCCCATGATGGCGAACTGAACTAGGTGGACGCTGCGGCAGGTGACGTTTGCTCCGATGTCGAGAAAAACCGCAGGGTGAGTGCTCCTGGGCGTGGGCACCGGTATTGCCAAGGCCGGACGCTTGATGCCCTCGATGTTTCCCACCACCGTCTTCGAGATCACCATAGCCGCGCCGGTATGGCCGGCAGTCACGATGCCGTGAGCCCTGCCGTCCTTGACCAGGCGCGCACAAACGCGAATGGACGAATCGCGTTTTGAGCGCAGCGCTGTCAGCGTCGGCTCCCTCATCTCGATAACTTCCGAAGCATGCACTATCTGAATCGGAAGTCCGTCGGCCTCGTGCTTCTCGAGCTCGGTGCTGACGGCATTTTCATCGCCAACGAGGATAATCTCGATTCCTTCCTCGCGGGCGGCTTTTACGGCTCCGGCCACAGGATTAGCAGGCGCGTAGTCGCCACCCATGGCGTCGACAGCAACTATCATCGTCTATCGACCCTTACGTCGCGATCCGTTCTCAATTGCTTTGCACCCGGTAATTACTCTTCTTCGATCTTGATAACTTCGCGGCCTTTGTAGTAACCGCACGCTGCACAAGCGCGATGCGGCATTTTCATCTCATAGCAATTGGGACAAATCGACACGCCGGGAGTCCCGAGGCTGTCGTGGCTGCGCCTACGATCCCGGCGGCCTTTTGATATTTTTCTTTTTGGATTGGCCATTTTCGGTCTCTCTCACTTTAAAAAGGAATTTCCGAGGCAGGAAAACTCAGCCCTTTCCGCCTCCGAACATCTTTTCCTTAATATCCTTGAGCACCAGGAGGCGGTCGTCGACGACCTCTTTGGTGCAGTTACAAGCGCTTTTGTTCAGATCTGTTCCGCACTGCGGGCAGAGGCCCTTGCAGTCTTCGTCGCAAAGGATTTTCATCGGTAGAGCCAATGCCACCTGCTCGTCGATCACCTGTGCCAGGTCGATCACATCGAGATAGGAGGCGATTTTCATATCTTTGTCCGCCAGCTCCACATCGATTTCATCAGGCATGCTGTCGCGCGGTATGAAGAGCAGGTCCAACTCCCGTTCAAGCTGATGCTCGAATCTGGCCACGCACCTGTGACACGTAAGCATCAGCCGGGTTGAGAAGGTGCCGGTGAGCTTCACATCGCGTTTTTTGCCCACCAAGGTAAAGTCGATGTCGACGGGCCCGGCATAGCTCACGCCCTCCAGAGGGCGCCTGTCGCCACCCATCCGGACGGGTTTCGCGATGCGTAGGGTTTGATTAAGTAACTTGTTGACTTCAATAATCATTTCAATCCTGCTCAAAAGTGGCGACACACTAGCATGCGCGCAAAAATATTGTCAAGCATCCGGGGGCAATCCGACAGGAGCCCAAAGGTTAACGATTATATCCTTCAATGACCGCTCTACAAGCTTTAAATTATAGCATTTTCATCGACTAAGCGCGAGCCGGCCAGAGCCACGATCAACTCCGGATTAAAGGGACCGTCCTGTTGGATGAGGCTCATCCAGAGGCATCTTTCGCGATAGTGAATTTTTTGGGGACCTGAGGCAGACTCCAGGATAAATCGACGTTCAATTCACTGACCACAGTTATGGAATACGGGGCTGTCAAACTCATCAGCGCTATTCCAACGCGCAAGCCGATAGGCTAAGATTACGGCATGAGCGGAAGGATAAAATCGGAAATCGAGGCGTTGCGCAGGGAGGTCGAGGAGCATAATTACCGCTACCACGTTCTCGACGAGCCTTCGATAACCGACGCTGAGTACGACATCCTCTTCCGCCGGCTCCAGGAACTCGAAGCTCTTCATCCCGAGTTCGCCGGCCCCGATTCTCCCACGGGGCGAGTGGGCGCTCCTCCGCTCGACAAGTTCGAACCTTATACGCACTCGGTGCCGATGCTCTCGCTTTCAAACGCGATGGACGAGGAGGAGTTCCTGGCATTCGACGGGCGGGTGCGTAAAAACCTCGAAACCGAGGAGGCAGTCGAATACTTCGCCGAGCTAAAGTTCGACGGCCTGGCGGTTGAGCTGGTCTACCGCGACGGAATCCTCGACGTGGGCTCCACGCGCGGCGACGGAGTGACCGGAGAGAACGTCACAACCAATCTGAAAACCGTCAAAACGGTTCGATTACGGCTGCGGGAAAACGACAGGTTCCCGCTGCCGCCCCTGCTGGAGGTCCGCGGCGAGGCGATAATGTTGAGCAGCGCCTTCCGCCGCCTGAACGCCCGCAGGGAGAAGGAAGGCCAGCCTTTGTTCGCGAATCCGCGTAATGCTGCAGCAGGATCGATCCGCCAGCTCGACAGCAGCATTACCGCCAGCCGCGAACTCGCCCTGTTCTGCTACGGGGTTGGTGCTTGCGAGGGAATCGAATTCGAGCATCACGGCGACACGCTTTCGGCGTTGCGCGAATGGGGTTTCAAGGTAAATGAACTCGGCCGGCCCTGCCGCGGCGCGGAGGAAGTAATCAGGTTCTACCGTGAAATCGAGGCCATGAGAGAGGACCTCGATTACGAAATCGACGGCATCGTGGTCAAGGTCGATCGCTTCGACCAGCGCGATATCCTCGGCGAAGTCAGCCGCTCGCCGCGTTGGGCGATAGCATTCAAATTCAAGCCGATGCAGGCTGAAACGAAGATCAATGACATCACGATTCAGGTCGGGCGGACGGGCGCGCTGACTCCCGTCGCCGAGCTTGAGCCTGTCAGGGTGGCCGGCGTGACGGTCAGCCGTGCCACGCTGCACAACGAGGACGAGATCCGGCGCAAGGACATCCATATCGGCGACCGTGCGATCATCCAGCGCGCGGGCGATGTCATTCCCGAGGTTGTGCGTGTTCTCGGCGAGCGGCGCGACGGCAGCGAGCGAGAGTTCGCGTTCCCCACACACTGTCCCGCCTGCGGGTCAGATGTTTTCAAGCCCGAGGGCGAGGTGGTGGCGCGCTGCCCCAATAGCTCCTGCCCGGCGCAGGTGCGTGAATCGATCCGCCATTTCGCCTCTCGGGGCGCGATGGACATCGAGGGCCTGGGTGCAAAGATAGTCAACCAGCTGGTTGACGAGGGTTTGGTCAAGGATGTCGCCGACATCTACGATCTGACAACCGAACGGCTTGTCGGGCTCGAGCGATTCGCCGAGACCAGCGCCGCCAACCTGGTAGAGGCCATCGAGGAGAGCCGCAAGCAAGTCTACTCTCGCCTGCTGTTCGCGCTCGGGATCCGGCATGTGGGAGAGCACCTGGCGAGAGTGCTTGCCCGCGAGTTCCCATCGATCGACCATCTGGAGGCCGCCACACGCGAAGAGTTGGAATCCACGCACGAAATCGGGCCCCAAGTTGCCGAGAGCGTCGTGAGCTACTTTTCGGATGAAAAAAACCGCGCTCTGTTAGATCGTCTCAGGAAAGCTGGTCTTCAGATGGCGGTGGAGAGGGCCGAAGGGCCGGAAGAAGCCGTCTTTGCCGGTAAAAACGTCGTGTTCACCGGCGGCTTGGAAAAGCTCACCAGGAGCGAAGCGAGAGAGCTGGTGGAACGGCTGGGTGGAAGGGCGGCAACCTCGATTTCGGCAAAAACCGACCTGGTTGTCGCCGGCCCCGGAGCGGGCAGCAAGCTCAGCAAAGCCCAGGAGCTGGGAATAATGGTTGTCGACGAGGAGGAATTTCTGGAAATGCTGCCTCCGGGCAAGATCAATTAGGCTGCAGTTCAGCTTCTTTCTTTTGTGGAATCCGTTTCAGCAACCTGACCTCATTGCCGATATCGTTGTATTTGATTTCGTCGACGAAATAAGAGGTCAGGATGATCCCCCGGCCGGAGTGCCTCACAATGCCATCCGCGTATATTGCGTCCATCGCGCCGCGCCAGTCGAATCCGTGTCCCTGGTCGCGGATGGTGAATTCCACGCCTTCGGGCCAGAGCCGGTAGAAGACTTCGATTCTTCGCGATCCCAATTTTTCATCCTGGAGACGGGCGTCGAGCAGATCGGAGTAATTTCCGCTTTCATGCGCTTTTGCCTTCTCTTCATAGGAGATCTCAAGGTTGCCGTGCTCCAGCGCATTCATCAGCATCTCTCCGACTGCGATCTCGATCCTTTCGATTGTCGTGAGGTCGAACACCAGCGAGAGGGAACGGCAGAGGTTGTTGACAACCGCGGGAACCATTTCCAACTTGCTCGGTATTACCAGCCTGCGCGTCTCTTCCCTGAGGATCCGATTCGCGACAAGATCGATTTCTCGCGCCTCCGCCAGAGATATCAACGAATACGTAACCCGCTCCAGTTCCCTGAGATCAATCGGCTTTTTGAGGTAATTGCTGGCTCCGGCGCGCAACGCAGAGACGGCGACCTCTTCGGTGCCGTGTCCCGTGACAATGACAACGCTGGTCCTCTGATTCAGTTTCTTGATCCTGCGCAGGAGTTCGATGCCGTTCATTTTCGGCATCTTGACATCGGTTATGACAATGTCGAAATGCCGCTTTTCAAACTTCTCGAGCGCTTTTTTGCCGTCGGAGGCTCCGACAACGTCATGCCCTTCCTCAATCAGGAATTCACACAATTCGTCTAACGTATTGCGTTCGTCCTCGACGACCAAGATTGCTGTGGAGTTCATTCCGCGTCCCCTTTCGTCGATGTCGTTTCATCCGCGCGCCTGAGGGTGATCCTGAAGACTGTTCCTTCATCCTCTTTGCTTGTGCACTCAATTTTACCTTTAAAATCCCTGATTATGCTGTAGCTAAGCGACAATCCCAGCCCAGTGCCCTGGCCCACTTCCTTGGTTGTGAAGAACGGCTCGAAGACCCGCTCGGAGACCTCGGCGGGCATACCGCGGCCGTTGTCTTTAAAATCAATCGTCACTTCGTCATCGCTTTTCGAATAGGCTTTGATTTCGAGCCGTTTGTGTGAGCTCTCACCCGCGGACAGATCCTTCTCCGCGGCTTCCATCGCCTCGCGCGCATTACCTATTATGTTCAGAAAAACCTGTTCCAGTCTCGGCTGCTCGGCATGCACCAGGGGCAGATTTTCCTCGGCTTCGTAATAGACTTCGATTCCCTGAGATCGCAACTGCTCGCCAAGAATGGTGAAGACACCATCGATCGCCGTTGTTATGCTTACCGCTTCCATTTTCTGGCGTGATTTGCGCCCGAAGAGCCTCATGTGCTCAATGATGCCGGCCGCCCTGTCCACCTGGTTTTCGATCAGCTTCAATTTTTCCTCGAAGAATTCAGCTCCCTTGTGTTCAGCTCCGAGCTTTCTGCGCAAACGGCTGGATGCGATCCTGATAGTATTGAGCGGCTGGTTCAGCTCATGGGCCACGCCGGCCGCCATCTCTTCAAGTGTGGCCATCTTGCCGGCCTGGATCAGCTCCATTTGTTTCTGATAGAGCTCCATTTCCATCTTCTTGCGAGCTGTAATATCTCTGACGACAAGGACGTAATCGAAACCGGATGCGCTGTCAGCCGGCGACAAGGTGAACTCTATAGGTATCGACCTGCCGTCGGGATGAAGCCATTCGCCCTGGATTTCCCGCCCCGAGAGTCTGTTAAACGACGGCTGGTCGCCTTCGAGCTCCGCTCCGTTTTCATCCAGAATCCTTAGGAAGAAGCGGATACCCTAACCTTTTGCTTCGCCGTGTTCGAGGCCGAGTTGTCGTTTCAAGGCGGAATTCCCGAAGGTAACCGATCCATCCTCGTGAAACCCGATGATTGCTTCGAAGGTGCTCTCAGCCAGCGCGCGGTAACGCTGCTCGCTCTCCTCGAGTCGCCTGCTCAGCAATTCCTTCTCAGCCTCGGCTCGCGACTGGGCAACCGCATTCCGAATAGCATTGGCCAGACGAGTGACGTGGCTGTAATCGACTTCCTTGACGAAGTAGTCGACAACCCCCTGCCTGAAAGCCTCCGCCGCGACCTCCTCGCTACCCCACCCCGTCATAAAAATTACCGGCAAGGCCCAGCCCTTGTCTTTAACCTTGCTGATCAGCTCAAGGCCGTCCTCACCGGCCTCGAGATCGTAATCGACGACCAGCAAATCGAACTGATCACGTTCCAGCTCCTTGAGGCACTCATCTGAATTGCTGACTCCCTCGATCTCTAAGTTGGGATCGTATCTGGTGAGCGTCGCTGAAATGAGAGTTATATCCTCAGGAGAATCGTCAACCATCAGAACGCGTATTCCGGTCATCTTCATTCCATTCTGTTTCCTTTATCTCGTTTAATTCAAAGATGATACAAGGATTATCACATCTTGTCGACCCTCAAAACTCCAAGTGAATCGAGGTTAAGTTCATAGCTTTTTTTTCTGCCGGATACGGGTAAGCAAGGGGGGGCAATTCATTGACACGGCTGGAATTAAAGTGCTATAAGCAAGGACTATTCCGGGTGGGAGTTCCCAAGACTCTAATAGGATAGAGTGTGCTGCGAAATACCCGCCGGCAGCAAACAGGAGCCCATGGAGATGAGTAAGCATTTCTACGTCACGACCGCCATCGATTATGTCAACTCCAAGCCGCACGTCGGCCACGCGTACGAGAAGATCGGCGCGGACATCATCGCCCGGGTGATGCGGATGCGCGGCCTCGACGTCATCTTTCAGATGGGCACCGACGAGCACAGCACCAATGTCGCCCGCAAGGCGGAAGAGCTGGGCATGGAACCGCCGCAGTTTTGCGATGAGATGGTGGACAAATTCATCGCAGTGTGGGAGAGCCTCGAGCTCAGCTACGATGTTTTCATCCGCACGACGAGCCAGCGCCACGAGGCCACCGTCCGCGATCTGCTCAGGCGGATCTATGAAAAGGATGACATTTACACCGGCAAGTACGAAGGCTTCTACTGCGCGAGCTGCGAGCGCTTCTACCAAAAGAAGGATCTCGCCGAGTCCTCGGGGGAGAACCACTGCCCGGTTCACGACATCGCCTGCGAATGGCTCGAGGAAGAGAATTATTTTTTCCGCCTGAGCCGCTACCGCGACCCTCTACTCGAGCACATAGAGAAAAATCCCCAGTTTATCCAGCCCGAGATTCGCAGGAACGAGATTTTAAATGTTCTTAAGGATGGACTGGAGGATATCTCCATTTCCCGTTCCGGTTCGCAGTGGGGCGTGCCCCTGCCGTGGGATGAAAGTGCGGTAACCTACGTTTGGTTCGACGCGCTGATCAACTACGTGAGCGCTGTCGGATACTCCGACGACGAAAAAGCGTTCGCTAAGTTCTGGCCGGCAAAACTTCAGATCATCGGCAAGGATATAACCCGCTTCCACTGCATCTACTGGCCGGCGATGCTGCTCAGTGCCGGCTTGCCGTTGCCGGAGACGATCTTCGGCCACGGCTTCGTACACTTCCGCGGCGAGAAGATGAGCAAGACGCGCGGAACGGTGATCGACCCGATGGAAATCGTCAACCAGCACGGGGCCGACGCGCTACGCTATTTCCTCGCCAAGGAGATCCATTGGGGACAGGACGGCGATTTCACGCTCGAGCGCTTCGTCGACATCTACAACGCCGACCTGGCCAACAACCTCGGCAACCTCATCAACCGCAGTCTGACGATGATGCGCAAGTACTGCGACGGCCGGGTTGAGATCCCGGAGAATCCTAGTGCGGGGGAAAACGCTGTGTTCGACGTGTCGCTGCCTGAGAAATATCTCGACAGCCTGATCGGCTGGCGGCTGCACGAGATGCCCGACAGATTGATTGAGATGGTCGACGGCGTAAATCTCTACATCGATAAGCAGCAACCGTGGGCGCTCAACAGGGATCCAGACAAGCGCGAAACCTTGCTGGAAGTGATGTTCAACATCGCCGAAGCGCTTCGCTGGATCGCCGTCTGCGCCTACCCGATCGTCCCCGGTGCCGCGGCTAAGATCTGGGCTCAGATGAATTTACCGAGTTCCATCGACAAGGCGCGCTTCGACGATCTCGTCTGGGGCAACTTCCCGCAGGGAGTGACGGTCGGCAAACCCGAACCGATCTTCCCAAGAATCGAGACAGCCAAGGAAAACTAGGCGTACCAAGCCAAGCCGCAGGCGCCCGGGTGCCTTGTAGCAAAATCTGAAGACTTGTATATTGTTGGGGGAGGGTGCGACGTGGATACAATCAGACTTCAACGCAAGGTTCTCAACGAAAATGATGTCCTCGCAGCCGAGCTGCGCAAGCGCTTCACCGAGGCGGGGATCCTCTGCCTGAATCTGGTCAGCTCACCGGGCAGCGGCAAGACGACCCTGCTGGAGCGGACGCTCGAGATACTGCGCGAAAAGATAGCTATCGGCGTAATCGAGGGTGACGTTCACACGGACAACGATGCGCGAAGGCTGGCCGGATACGGCGTTCCGGTACACCAGATCGAAACCGGCGGAGCCTGCCATCTCGATGCCAAGATGATCAACCGCGCGCTGAAGAACCTGCCGCTCGACGGCCTCAAGCTGCTGTTCATCGAGAATATCGGCAACCTCGTCTGCCCCTCGAGCTACGACCTCGGCGAAGATATGAAGGTGGCAATCGTCTCCACCGCCGAGGGAGACGACAAGCCGCAGAAGTACCCGGCGATGTTCGCCCGCTCCGGCGTG
>Ga0114922_10004248_pt1 | contig 13293 bp, 9 predicted proteins | sample AartaG_FD_100975 | JGI IMG/M metagenome (GOLD analysis project Ga0114922, IMG submission 100975) | Deep subsurface microbial communities from Aarhus Bay to uncover new lineages of life (NeLLi) - Aarhus_00045 metaG | ecosystem: Environmental > Aquatic > Marine > Oceanic > Sediment | place: Aarhus... | reverse complement strand
TTACTACTATTAGATAATTTTTCAGAACTCAATTTTAATTAACCTATTGGAATATTATTTTTAATAAAAGAGATTTACTATACTTTTTCTTTTTTGATGTAACGATAATAATCTATATTTTTTACAGTTGTATGGGATTCCCGAACAATTTTTACAATATCTCCCTCTTTTGCGCCAATTGCTATCGACACCGGGTCCTTTTCAAACATTTGAGGTAAGTCAGAAATATTTATCTGATATTTCTCTAATAAATTTTGTGATTCTTCTTTTGTCAGAAGGTAATGTTTAGGGACTAGTTCATGAAGTAGTACATCTATTTTCCTTTTCTTAGTCAAAAAAAAAGCCTCTTTCCTCGCTAATTATTGCATAAAATATTCGATTTCTAAAAAAATTTACCATTTTTACTCAAAATCTCTTCTTTTATTTTAGTTGGAAAATAGAAAACTGATAATAAAGACGATTCTAAAACTTTAAAAAATCTAGAATGATATCAAACAGAAAATCCAGTATCCAGATCTCTTAAAAGTCACCTCAATTATTTCAAACAACTCTGAAAAATGCTTTTTCAAATAGGTATGTATATATTCTGCTCCCATTTTCTTTTTTATGACAAATTGAAATAAACCCTTGGCTTTTAAATATCGAGGTATGACCTCACATAAAGTGAGAAATTCTCGTCTACCACTACGTAAGGGCGGATTCATATATATCCCATCAAATTTAACGCTCTTATCTTCGAAGGGTTTAAAATAACTTCCCTCTAAAACTATTACTTTGCCTGATCTTTCTGACAAATTATATTTAATGTTTTCCCTAACACACCAGAGCGCTCTTTTATTAATGTCGGTTAAATATACGGTACTTTTGGGCGTTAAATATGCTAATACAATCCCAATCGGACCATATCCACATCCCAGATCAAGAAACACGCCTTTTTCTTCTGGAATTTTCATGTGTTCTATAAAAACTTTGGTTCCTAAATCTAGTTTTTTGAACGAGAATATTCCCGTAATCGTTTTAAAAAGATATAAGTGGTGTTTTAAACTTTCTGGAACGGAATGTACTTTAACTCTGACATCAGGAAATTTGGTTGAGTAATGCTGGTTCTTTTTATCCATATTTACTGAGCTTATTCTTATTTATTTTTGATTTCATCCCATCTAGGGTATAATCCCCTTTCCATGAATACCTTATTTGTTTTTGCGACAATACCCGACTTCGCTTTGTAAATCTTCATTGCATCTAAACTTGCTATACCAAATCCAATTAATTCTTTTTTCAGGGTCATATATACAATCTGTAGACCCGGTTTAATTCTGGCATCAATATAACAGACTCCTGCAGCAGCTAAATCGGCGCCATGGCAAAGCGCATCAACGGCAGTGTCTCTCACATAAATTTTAGGCAAGTGGGAAACAATTTTTTCCATAGGTGATATAGTTTTTCGCAAATAGAACTCTTCACCCTCATCCTTGTATAAAGAGTAGGAGTCTTTTAGATTTTGAAGGCTGATTAAACTCTCATCTTCTTTAAAATGCCCAACTCTAGTTCTCCTTAGCTCCAACATATGGGCTCCAGAACACAAGGCTTCTCCTATATCAAAACATAACTTTCGAATGTAGGTTCCTGCTTCGCACCCAACTTTAAATAAAACGTGATTGCTATTAACTTCAAGCACGCTTGCGTAGTATATCTCCCTTATTCTTAATCTTCTTACTACAGAGGATTTTATGGGAGGAGTTTGATAAATTTTGCCCGTGAATATATTGAATACTTTGTCTATTTTTTTCGGCGTAACAGGTTCGTGTAAATACATAACTCCAACATATTCTTTACCTGCATTTAATAAAGCAGATAAAACTCGAGTGGCTTTTCCAAGGGCGCAAGGCAATATCCCTGTTACTTTTGGATCTAAAGTTCCTCCGTGCCCTGCGTTATCAATATCTAAAATTTTTCGCGCCCAAGAGACTACTTCGTGGCTCGTAGGACCACTAGGTTTGTCTAAATTTATAACTCCATAATTTAAGAGATCCTTAATCTCTCTATTATTAGGATCACACCCATAATTTGTATTTGCTGTGTCTTGAGACTTCACTAATAATTGTTCTGATTCATCAGATGGTAATTTAAATTCTGAATTGGGCATGCAACTTTAGTTGAAAAGAGTTTTATTGTAATTGTTAATTTTCAGCGAAATTAATTTTTATCGTTATTGTTTACGAAAAACCTAGAAAATTTTAGAATATTTTTTAACTTTTAAACTCAAAACCGACATTATTCACAAAAAAATACGGGCCATATGGGGTATTCCCAACGATTCTTAACGAATGAGTGTATCGAACCCAAGACCTTCAGGTTAAAAACTTAATGTTTGTCATAATTCTGGAACCTATATTGATAAATCTCTAATCTCTTTACTTATAATTATAGAATAAGATATTGAAAATGTATGAATTCAATTGATTTAAAAAAAGCATTATTATTTAATGAATTAGAATTGGAATTGCAGCATTATCCCGATATTTCTCAAGTGAAGAGCATTAGAAGCATTGCAAAATCATTAGGATTAGCTCGAACATTAGTAAATAGATGGATCCGAGAATTTCTGACAAAAAAATTTGGTGAAAATTCTGCTGAAAATCTGTTTAATATTATATGGAGTTCAAAATCTCGTCAAATTAATTCAATAACATATTTAGATATTAAAATTAAGATTTTAGAAAGAAGAGGTAGAATTATTACAAAAGAAGAAGAATTCTATAGTCAAAGACAATCGCCAACTCTGAGATATATTAATTTATCATGTGAAAAATATTATAAGTTTAGAGTTAGAGTTAATGACATTCTTTATAACAATAGATGGTGCCCAAAGTGTCAATCAAAATTATGTGAAAGAGTAACTCGGTATTTTTTGGAAAGATTATTTAATCTCAAATTTCCGGAAACAACTTTAAAAAAAGCTTTGGGTGTCCATGGAGATCTGGGAGGTAGATTAAAATATGATGGTTTTAATGATAATGTTATTCTGAACCATAAAACCTATAAAATTGCTTTTGAATACGATGGAATTCAACATGATCAATTCCCAAATCAAGTTCATGGAGTTAATTTAAACCGGTTTCTTATACAGCAAGCTCGAGATAAGAAGAAGAGAAAAATCTCGGAAAAAAATGAAATCATTCTAATAATTATAAAAGAGATAAATGGATTTGATAGATATAATCTGAGTTCAATTCAAGATGAAATTATAAATCAATTTAAACAAAAGACAAACATACTTTTAAAAAAGAGTTATGCTCCGATTCCAAGTTTCATTTCAAAAAATTTTGAAAAGAACGAATAAACGGGCCATGTGGGAATCGAACCCACGACCTTCAGGTTAAAAGCCTGCTGCGCTACCTGCTTACACAAAAGGCGCTAATCGCGCACTTTTTCTGCGCTAATGGCCCTTTATTCGAGAATTTTACTAAGACCACTTGTTAATTATCTGTGAAAAAATGCTTAAGTAAAATCGTAATAGATCAAATCTAGAATAATTTATAACTTTTTCTGTAATCATGTATGTTCTACATACATAGAGTGATTTCCTTAAGTAAAATTATTTGAAATGTTCATATCCTTGATTTTTTAGTTGAATCCTTTTACCTTCTTTTAAATAATAGATTTTTTCCTCAGGAATAACTTTTCCAACTTTAATCAATTTCCCCCCTTTAGAAGACACTAACTTTTGAGCAACCTCAAAGTTTTTTCTATCAATTGTAAAAAGATGAATAAATTCCTCTCCCGCACCAAAAACTAATTTTTCAAGTGAAACCGGGAATTCTCTAGAATATCGTAAAGCGTCTGGATGAATTAACCTATCATCGAATTCGATTTCAAAACCCAAATCGGATATTGACAACATCAAATCATTCAAAGATTTCGATAAGCCATCTGAAGAATCAATACTACCCGTAGCTAATTCGTTATCGGCCAGAAGAATTCCTTCTATTCCTATTTCGTTCGGTTCTAACACACTATTTATTGCTTTTTCGTATTTAGAAAAATCTTCTAACCGCCCTTTTTTGTTTAAAATAATATCAAAACCTACTCCGGTTAAACCAAATTTCTTGTTTATTACAACAAAATTACCCGGTTTTACGCCTTTTCGATAAATTATTTTATTACGCTTCTTAAAACCAAAAACGGTCGGATTAATGATAAGGTCACTTGTGGAATTAATATCTCCACCAATGTAATTTAAATTCCATACTTTAGAGTAATCAACGATGCCCTCCATTAACCTTGTAAAATCTAAGACTTTTAATTCTTCCGGGAGCCCTAAAGAAACAATAATCCCTTCAGGTTTTACACCCTTAACGACGAGATCACTAATATTCATGAGAACAGATTTTCTTCCCATCTGATAAAAATTCATTTGGATAGGGGCGTCCGTTGTGGCATTAAACATATCCGAGTTAAGAACAAGATCATAGGTATCTTTCCTATTTTCAATCTTAAAAAAAAAGGAATCGTCTCTAACTAATTCTTTACCTGTCTTTTTTAGAATTATATCTTCTATTATGTGGATTAGTTTTACTTCTCCGATTGCACTAACGATATCGTTTTCATTCATTAGAAAATTTTATAATTTTTTAAAATTTATATTTATAATATTCATTTACTAGCCTTTGTGGCTTAGTCGTAGAGCAACTGATTCGTAAAATTAATTGATTCGAATCATCAGTAGATCGGGGGTTCAACTCCCCCCAAAGGCTCCATTTATATATCTTGTGTTTCTATATACCTTTTAATAATTTGTAGAGCAAGCATTTTGAAAGCGTCATTTATGTTCTCTCCCGTTTTAGCAGATGTTTCAATATACATTAACTGTAACTTCTCTGCTAGTGATTCCCCCTCTTCGCTTGAAACAACTCTATCTTCTGCTAAATCTATCTTATTCCCTACCAATATAAGTGCGATATTAGGAGAACTTTTTTTAATCTCGATATACCAATTTTTATCTATACTTTCAAAACTAACTCGATTAGTTACGTCATAGACTAAAATTCCTGCTTCGGCATTAGCTAAATATGACTGTCTTACCCGTTTGAACTGAGCTTGACCCGCCAAATCCCAAATTATAAACCTAACCGTGCTATCGAGCTCTTCAAAAGAGCATTCCTTTTTCATTATTGAAGTCCCTATTGTAGATTTATAGTCTTTAGCAAAATCATTTTCTACATATCGATGTACCATACTTGTCTTACCAACAGCTCCGTCTCCTCCAAGAATTAATTTAAAAGCGTATTCCTTAGATTTAATTTTAACTTTTTGAACTTTATCAACTTTTCGCTGGATTTGATTTCCACCCGGTCCGGAAATTAATTTAGGGATAACAGGACTCACAGTTCTTCCATCCATTATACGCGCAATCTTCTCCGCTGCTAAATATGCGTAAGGGAAAACCGCGTCTACTCCGGATAAAGAATTCAAAACTGTCACTAAAACAGCTTCTGGTCCAGATTCGCAGAATATGAATCGATATTCTTCGGTATCAAATGTTCCCGTTCCAAACGATCCTGAACTAAATTCTTCCGTGATTCTAGTTAATACCGGTTCAACTAAAGCACTTACTCCTCCAATGATTTCTTCGTCAAGCGATTTTTCTGAAGCCCCTACTAAAGAATCCATGATCAAACCGTCTCTATTTACAACAAGCACAGCAACTAAATCTTCGCCCAAGCTCTGTTTATACCATTGGAGTAAAGCCATCAACTTTTTTGTATCAACCGACATTCTTTTTCATATTCGTTTTTCTTGTTAAATCAAAATCTAAACAAACCAATTATATAATTATTTAAAACTTATGAATAAAAATTTTGTTAAATAGATACCATTAAGATATTCGCAAATATCTATTAATAAAGTTAGTGTCTACTCCTTTCACTATTTTCTAATCAAAGAAAATAAAAAAAAAATTTTTTAATGGTTCTATTCTTTAATGCTATTAAGTTCAAGAAAATTGATAAAAAACTATCCGCTCTTTATTTAGATATTTTGCAGGAGTTGCCAAGCCTGGTCAACGGTGCTAGACCGAGGCTCTAGTCTCATAGGAGTTCGAGGGTTCGAATCCCTCCTCCTGCATTTTTTATTTAGTCTGTAATTTGCTTTAAGACTAAATTATATTCTTCTTCAAAAGAAGTTAGATAATTTCTGTTGCTTTATCTTAGGATTATTAGTAAGGCTTTCGACATATTCTTCTATTAATTCCATTCTTTGAATTGTATATTCATCTAAGTTAAAAGTTTTGCATAATTTCAGCGCTTTAGGGATATATTTTTCGATACCTCCTCGATTAACTGTCAAAATTACTTTATTACCACATTTTGGACACTTTCCCGCATTTGAAAGTGGTGGACGTGAGAATTTTTCATTACATTTTACACATCTAAAAGTCTGTAATGCAAATTTTCTTAAATTTCCTAAGATATCAGGGTTGAAATGAGTAGATAAAATCTTTTCAGCAACCTTTTTCTCGTTAACAGCGTTAATAATTTTAGCAAGGTACAATTGAGCGTCGATTTTTTCTTCCATAGTAATATAAGTTTTATATGCTGTAGTAATAGGGCCTTCGTTAATATTTTTGGTAGGGATGTTAAAACCAAGATTTATGTATTGATCGAACATTCCTAATCGTTTTTTTACTAAATTCATTTTATCTTCTATTTCTATGGGCATAGCGTAGTTCAGAGTTGCCTCATAAAACTCTAAGGGGTATTTATAAAGAGTATCTATATTATGAGCTTCGCTATCTATCTCATTTGGATCTAATACAGAAGATATTACGAGAGTTGCGTCCATTCTTCCACCGATTTTACTTGGTAAATAGTATCTAGAGAAATTTAGTAGAGGATCTAAAAGAAGCATTACACCATCTTCATCTCCGTCACAGTTTCTGCGTTTTGCTGCGTGCCAAAATGGATGTGCATATATAGATCTAGCAGGGCTAAAACCAATAATTCTTCCTACAATTCCAGCACTGGTGTGAGGTGCTAGACCTACGACTAGATGACCTATAAGATCTTCTCTCGTCCTAACTTGGTAAAACTTATCCATTTTATAAAAATGCTCAAGTTCGTCGTCAATAAATTTAGCTACCCTCACGAAATAGTCAGCGCAATCATCTGACAATAGGACATCTTGCACTTGAAGTTCTAGTATCTGATCAGGATTGGTTAAAATGTTATTTTTAAAATCTTTTTCATATCCTAATTCTATTAATCTCTTTACTGGTGTCTTGATTTCTTTCGGTTTGAAATGAGTTAATGGGATATCAGTAGCATCATAACGGATTTCAGCAGTTTTATAGACCATTAATCCATTCTTAGCTCTCAATATTCCCTTAACTATTGGTTCTGGAACTTTAAATTTATTAGTTAAACCAAGGATCCCCTTAAATTTATTTGGCAAAGCTAGATTTAGCGAACTTGAAATAGATTGTGTATAATTTTTTATGTTAAAGGAAGCTTCTTTAGAAAAATTAAGCAATCCCCCGCATTGATGACATTTTTCTTCGTTTTTAGGATAATATTTATTGCATTTAAGACATATCTTCTGAAATTCTGTATGCGTTCCACAATTAGGACATAAGTTAAAAGGAGTAATGGTGTCACATTTAGGACATTTCTTTCTACAAATGTCAATTTTTACTTTTTCAAGTTCTACCGCTTTCTCTACTAATCTTGTATTTCCCACCTTGTCACTAAGTGGAAATAAACTCTGAACGCCTTTCATGCTTTTTCTTTCGGATTTCTCAGGTCGTCCCATTCGAGTTCCCATGAAAATTGGAGCTTTATTCCTAATTTCTACAGGACAAAACGCAGAAAAAAGTGTAAAAACATTATCTTCTTTAGTTAGATCGTGTTCTTTTTTATTTTTCAAATCAAATATAGCTATGAAAATTTCTGTTGTAGGAACATCTAATAAAATTTTAGTATCATTAATCGTGTGAGAAATAAATGCTTTTTCTAAAATATCCTTAAGTTCTTTAGTATTTTTTAAACTGATTCTGTTGCTACTCTCGTTATAATCGGAAATTAAAGCTTCTCTTAGAATTAATAATTCTCCCCCTGAGATATTTCCCCAAAAGTCAATATACTTCGGATGAAGGGGTATGTTGTATTTTTTCGCTATATTTAAAGCTTCTTTTGCAGAGGGAATATTATTAAAGGGATCTTCCATATATTTTGCCAGCTCTGCGCTAGGATTTTGTTGACCATGTATAGCTTCCTCTAATTCTAGAGCCCACCATTCTTCTACATAACCCGAAGGAACTAATTTATGATTGTTTTCAGAAAATTCACCAAATCCAAAAAGAATATCGCCCAAAAATAAAATTTTTTCAATGTTCTGAAAACATTCTTTTGCCATTTTCATATTTGAAATTTGCATTACAGCCCCATTTTTCAACTTTACAATAGGGGGTTCTATTGAGCTAACCGGACAGATACTAGCGCTTTTTCCTGGTCTTTCTATTCTTAATTGCGTTCCAATTGCAATAAAATCATCTAATAATGTCATTGTTATAGGGTTCATACCTGCCGCAGCTAATCCCGTGTTTCGGGATCTTCCATATCGAATTCTATGCCCACCAATTTCAGAAGGGTGACTAAATACAGGTCTACCTGCGATAACATCAGAAACATATTTTGAATTAGGAGGAATAACAACCTTACTGTTTTTATCCGTGGTATCAATATTAACTTTCTTCTCACCTTTCTGTGAGATGTCTTTTAATTTTGCTAACCAATCCCAACCTTCCAAGTTCATGCTTTTTGCAATTTTTAAAAGTTTTGGAGCTTTGAGAAGAATACCGTCGTTTAGGACTAAGCAAGCACCTCCCCTTATCTTATTTGTTTCGATTCTCGGAAGTTTCCTAAAAGCAGAAACTTCTTCATCTTCGGTAGAATCTCCGTTTATTTCCACGGGTAAATGCTCCACAGCAAATCTTATCTCATCATTAGAGGAAGGGTATTGTAAATGTACTCGTCTATCGTAAAGTTTTACTTCTTCTACGTACCTCCCGATTTCACCCTCAGTTGCTTCATACTTTGGTATATTTGACTTTTTCCTAACGTAATCAGCTATTAACACACATAAAGCGGCCGTTGTCCCTCCTGCAGCTCTAATAGGTCCAGCAAAGTACAATGACAGATATTTATTGTGGTGGCGATCCTCTCGTATTAAAATTTTAGAAATCCCTTCAAGTGGAGCACTAACAACACCCATCGTTTTTATTGCAAGTCCTACTCGTATTGCTCTCTCAACTCTCTCTTCAAGGGAGTCAATAATTCCAATTTTCTGCTCAAGTATGTCAGAAACTACTTGAAATACTATTTCATCTTCAGATTTACCTAAATTTTTTAATTTTCTTATTAATTTAGCAACTCCTAAAGGGCCCACGAGTTTTTCAACTCTTCCCGCCAAATCTTTAGCTTGTGGAGATTCTACGAAGATTTCAGGATCCAACCCTTTTTGCCGAGCAAATTCAGCAATTTCGTAACACTCATCTACATCTTTTTGCAAGTTAGAAAAATATTCCTCTGTTTCTTCGCTCATTTCTACCATAATACAGCTCACTTCATAGTTACTAAAATACAGTTTATACAGAAAACTAGATACATAAAGTTAAATTCTTACTTCGAAAATAAAATATTTTATTAATAGGTTAGTTGAACAGTATTATAAGAACTTGGGGAGATTTACAGTTTATAATGAAAGTATGAGAATTGATACACCCTCCTAATACTTAAAAAAATTTGTTTGTTCTTTAATAATAAACAATTTAATTGTATTATTTCATAAATATAATAATTCTATTCTGGATAAGAGTGATTTGAAGACCAAGATATCTGAGCAGAAACAAGTAATTCTAAAAAAATTAGTTAATTCTGGTATTAACATTAGCCCCAAAATGTTAGAGTGTGTATTAAATCTCGACAATCCGATGAAAAAGGTAAACATCCTTATTAAGGAAACTAGCTTTATTCCTTCATTTAAAAGCCATTTAACGGAAACCGTTGTTAATGAAATATCAAATGAAGAATTACAAAAAGCTTTAAAGCGAGCGTTAACTAAACATCTTTCTCTGCCTTTGAAAGAGGAAGCTCAAAGTAAGGTCAATGTTAGCCAAAATGAATCAATTGCAGAAAATTTCAAACAAGAAGTTGTTCCTATGAAAGTGGGACAAATTGTCAATCCTTCTATACCTGAAATAATAAACCGTGACATTCCTAAATCCTCGCCAGTAATAAAAACACTATCAAAAAAACACACACCTAAAATCCACGAATCGACGAAGTCAGCCTTTGCGTTTAAACCTGTTGCAAAGGATTACGATTTTCAAATTGAGATTATAAGTGATCCTACCGGGAAATTATATACAAACGGGGGATATGAAGATTTTTACGAATTAACACTCGATAAATACAACAAACTCCGAAATCTCATGAGAAAAAGATCCGAAGCAAGCTCAGCAACGAATATTAATAATATTTATAGATTATCAAGTAGTGTAGAAATTTCTACAGTAGGTTTAGTGGAAGGAGTGCGTCAAACCAAAAAAGGGAATTTTTTACTAACTTTAGAGGATTTAACTGGAAAAATTAGTGTTTTAATTCAAAATAACTCTAATAATTTGGAATATGTCAATATTATTGAGAGAACTTTCAACGATCAGATGCTATTTGTCAAGGGTTCATATAACCCTGGTGAAGATGGAAGAAAAGGCATAATTTTTGCTAATTATATTTCAAAAATCGATATTCCAACTGATTTTGAACCAAATTTTTCTCCTGATCCTTTGTCTATTGCATTAATCTCTGATACTCACATCGGAAGTAAAGAATTTGAAGCAGATTTATTCAACAAGTTTCTAAAATTTTTAAACGGGAAAAGTAATAATAAGATTTTAAGAGAAAATGCTGCAAAAATAAAATATCTCGTCATTAATGGTGATTTAGTTGATGGTATAGGTATTTATCCAAATCAAAAAGAAGATTTAATTATATCAGATATTTTTAAACAGTTCAAAAAAGCTTCAGAGCTATTATCAGAAATTCCTGATTATATTAAGGTCTTTTATGTTTCTGGCAACCATGAACCTGTTAGAAACGCAATACCTCGACCAGCGGTACCCAAAAAATATTGTGAAGAATTAATAAATTTAGGAATTAAATGTTTGGGTAATCCTTCTATTATAAAAACTCACAATGTTAATACATTGATATATCATGGAGAAAGTATGCATGATATAAATAGATTAATTCATGATTTAGACATTAACAAACCTATTGAAACTATGAAAGAGTTTCTTATTTGTAGACACCTTGCTCCAGTTTTTGGTGAAAAAACACAAATAGCTCCTATTAATAACGATCTACTTGTGTTAGATAAGATTCCAGATATTTTTCATACTGGACATATTCACATTAATGGAATGGGAAAATATCGGAACGTAACACTTGTTAATTCTGGATGTTTTCAAGCTCAAACTGATTTTATGAGAAGTTTTGGAATAATTCCCACTCCTGGTATTGTACCGATAATAGAACTTGATTCATTGAATTATTTCCAATTGGACTTTAAAAAAATCGATTAAATTTATCTAATTAACTAATTAGTAGGTGTATTAAAATAAACTTCTCAATCCCGCGCAACAATTATTCTGAAATGACTCTTTATATCTGGAAAATTATTGAACTTCCATATATATCTACAAGTGATTTAGCCTACAAAATATCTTTCGAATTATTTCTATTCTCCCCTAACGATGCAAAAGAATTCATTAAGAAGGCAATTCACAACGGTTTCCTAATAGTAGGGGATAATAACAAACTTAGCCTTTCAGATGATTTAGCTCTTGAGTTAAAGAATTGGCATAAAAAAAGAAGGGTAGAAATTTCAAAAAAAGTTAATAAAACTAAGAGTATAACACAATATACAGATAAATTTAAGAAAAATGATTCGAATAAGTTCAATATATTATTAAAAGCTTTTTTAGATTCAGGTACTATCAATAGAGCCGTGCTAGTTTCAGATAGTGCTATCACACTCCGTATAATTGAGCCTCAAGGTAAAATTATTAAAGCTGAAGTTCAAGGTTCTCGAAAAATTCCCTATCTTATTGAAATCTCCACTATTGAAAAGGTTTTAAAACACGATTGTCACGATTTTAAAACCAAAAGAGTTCAAAATAAAAAATTCTGTAAACACTTAGCCAAATTATTTCTACTACTTAAAGAAAGGGATGAAAAAGGAGCAACTACTCTTCTTGAAAATATAGCTAAAGATATTAATAAGTGGGAGTTTGTAATCTAAATTAATTTTTTAAAAACGATATTCTTAATCTTAACCTTGTCGGTTTGGAGTATTATGGGTTTATAATCTAACAATTTATAATCTTTTATTTTTTTATTTTGGGATAATACTCGTTCTACTACCCCACGTTCGATATCAAGTTTTATGATTTTAGTTCGCCCATAATGCCCCATTGACCTTGTATTTGCAATAATTATTCCCGATAAAGTTAGTTCGTTAATATAGTCGCTAATTCTTCTACGCGATAATTGTTTCAAGCCCGGAATTTTGCTAGATAGTTCTGAGTGAACTTCGTATATGTCTCCCGAGGTGATTACATGTCCTTTGGTAAATCTAGATAATAAGTAAATTGCTGTCAGAGTTAATTGGGTTTGAAGAGGCATTGAAAAGATATATTCAACAATGTGGTCTTTATCTATATCTTTTTGAGCTTTTTCAACATGATTTTCAGTAATTTTCTTACTTTGATTTCTTTCCGCAATCTCTCCTGCTTTTCTTAATAATTGAAGAGCTTTTCTTGCATCGCCGTGTTCTTTGGCAGCAAAACCTGCACACAACTTCACTACGCCATTATCAATGACATCCTCAATAAATGCTATCTCAGCTCTTTGCTTGAGTATTTCTGCCAATTGATTTGCGTCATAAGGGTGGAAAACGATAGGCTCCTCTTCTTCTAAATTAGAAGTAACTCTCGAATCTAGGCATTCCATAAATTTCAACTTATTAGATATTCCGATAACACTTGTTCTACATAAGTCTAAATTTTCATTGAGCCTTGTTAAATTATAGAGGATTTCATTTCCTCCTTTCTTCTCTATTAAAATATCGATTTCATCTAATACAAGAAAACAAATGCTGTTTTTGATTAATTGATCCAAAAGTCCAAGTAATTTCTTCAGTATAACATCTTTGGGTAAACCAGTTGCGGGAATT
>Ga0114922_10004247_pt1 | contig 13293 bp, 20 predicted proteins | sample AartaG_FD_100975 | JGI IMG/M metagenome (GOLD analysis project Ga0114922, IMG submission 100975) | Deep subsurface microbial communities from Aarhus Bay to uncover new lineages of life (NeLLi) - Aarhus_00045 metaG | ecosystem: Environmental > Aquatic > Marine > Oceanic > Sediment | place... | reverse complement strand
GCAACATTGGGATACGTGGCGAGAGTACATTGCCAATGGTGGTAAAGGTTCGATGCCCAGAGATGGTTTTGAGTCCTACCTTGACCGCATCGAAGAACTTGAGTCTGCGCTTGAGAAGCTATTCGAGCACGCCTCTGCTTATCAGTCAATAGACAACGTAATCCACTCTCGCAAAAGTGATGTGCCTTGGTCAGAAGTGGAAAAAGATGCTGAGATATACACTTGGGCAAGGAAGGACTTAATCTTGACGTTGCGAGAAGTGGAGCAAGCCCTGAAAGGGGAGGAGTGAGGGGATATGTCTTGGAGAAGTAGATTAGAAAATACTCAAAACCATACACCTGAAGAGTTAGGTATGTCAGATTTGGCTCACAAAGACGTAGGGAAGGCCGTTAAGCGCATCGCAGAGCTTGAGCGCAGAGAGAAAGCCCTAGTACGGTCACTGTGGAATTGACATATAACAGAGGAGTTCAGGTTGGCAGGGAAGAGAAAAAATGAAAGTGATTGTAGCAGGCTCGAGAGATATTGCGGATATGAATGAGATTCATGCTGCAATTCAGAACTCGGGATTTCAAATCGAGGAATTAGTCTCTGGAGGAGCGAGAGGAGTAGACCAGTTGGGAGAATTATGGGCGTCAAACCATGGAATTCCTGTCAAGAGATTCCTTCCTGATTGGTATAAGTTTGGGAAGAGAGCAGGGATGTTCAGAAACACAGAAATGGCTCATTATGCTAACGCGCTTATCGCCATCTGGGATGGAGCAAGTCGAGGGACCAAGCACATGATTGAGACGGCAAGATATGCAGGATTGAAAGTCTTTGTTCATAAAGTCAAATGGACTAGGAGAATAGTGCAATGGGAGAAGAAGGGCAGTTGAGATATGTTGCCGTCAGACCAGACGGAACAATTTCCGGTCCGATTGGAGAAGAATTTGCTCAAGCTAAATTGGCTCTTCAAGTAGGGCATAGGAGAGCTGGAGGATCAGGAAATTGGGAGGAGATTCAAGCATTGGGTTATTCGGTCAGATTGGCCCGAATCATTTTACTGGAGGAGTGATGAGAGCAACAAAAGGCAAATGGCTGGAAGAGTTCAGCAAATGTGTTGAATGTGAAAAAACAATTTGGGTTGCTTATTTTGACAATAGGACTGGCGAAGGTCCTCTTTGTAATATTTGTGCTAGTAAAGGGGGTATGTCATGAATAAATTTATTTTGCTTGTTATCTTAGTATTGCTTTACCCTGCTTTGGCTCTGTCAGCCGATGTATCGCTCATCTGGGACCCCGTTATCCATCCTGATCTCAAGGGATATAAATTGCACTATGGATTTTCGAGTGGGAATTATGTTGTGATTCAAGATGTCGGCAATGTGGTCACTTATACCTTCACTGGATTGGATGAGAAAAAACGGCATTATTTTGTTGCTACAGCATATAGTATTCAGGGAGAGGAAAGTGATTATTCAAATGAAGTTTTTACATTGGGTGATACTCCCAGACTAGAACCAAATTTGAGGTTAAAATGATGGAAGGATTAGGAGTAATGATTGCTCGGCGTAGGGAGAGAAAGAGAGCGAAATGCAGAGCGCTTGCTATTCAGAATATCAGGGTTACCTCGGCATATCATGAGGTTGATTTGGACGCGTTCTCTGATGAGGAAATCGAGACCGCTTCTTTGACCAAATTTCACTCCCTGAAGGATTTTAGTCACCAGTTAGATATAGGCATGGCAATTTATATGAGGACTCAATTAGTTCTAAATGCTCTCAGAAGAAGCAAAAGGGCGAAATCAATATGAAAGGAGGATTCTAGTTGATTCTTCCAGGGAAACTACTAAGATTACTGAGACCAGCGATTAAGAAGAGCAAGCGCTATTTTGTGATGGTTGCATGGGTCGCAAAAGACCCAAAAGACCCAAAGAAACAAGTCATCCATTATGGGCATATTGCCAAGAAGTTCCCGCTGGGAGATGTCGACAAAACAATCCAGAATTTCAAGGAGCAGTTTTGGGCGACTCAGAGGAAATTGCAAGCAGCACAAGGCAAGCCCGAGGAAGGGAAAGGGGTGAAAGAAGTTGTCATAAGCCGGCCGGGCGGCTAGTAAGAGGGGATTTGCGGGGGTAGAAAGTAGAGGCAGAAATTCCTTACGAGGCGGGCCAGCTATGACTGAAGACCTCCAGGCTCTGTGCGAAGATATCGCTCGTCGATATCAGCGCTATATTTATCAAGGGAACAAGGAAAAAGCGCGCAATAAATTATTTGAATTGATGTTTCCCTATTTCCTGAGGTGGATAAAGTCCATCTTGTCAGAATGGAAACAAGGCGAAGATATCAGCGTCCTGAAGTGCATGTCATGGGACGCTTTTTTATTTTGTCTCGATAGATGGAACCCAAAGGGGAAGCAATCTCTCCCTGCTCATTGCTATCGTTACACCCGATATTGGATGCAGAATCATTATTCCGATCAGAGAAGAGATCTTTTACGACGGGGTAGGTTAGCGGGCCATATAGAACAAGCAGGGAGGGCCATGGTGGATGAATCAATAACACCAGGAGGTAATAATGGGTGGGATGATTCAGCTGTCTGTAAAATAGTTGATTTGAAGACATTCAGAAAGTGCCTTCCAGACGCATATCAGATGATTTTTGATGATGCACTTCATTCTCTCCATCCTCATACTTGGCAGAGAAGGACCAATGCGCCTAAGGGAGTTTGTCATTCTGAGTATTATGGTGCAAAACGAGTCATGAAATGCGTAGTCCGGTTCCTTCTCGGCGAAAATTAGAATCCTGTCCATCGAACAACTCAATTTAGCACAAATAATGAGAACAAAAGTCTGATTTTGGGAGGAGTTCCGGCCTAGTCTTGTTTATTTAACCAGGAGAATGGAAGGGAAAAAGACACGGGGGGGTATTTGATGTATGGAGTAGCGCTATGGGCACCTCAATCCTATTTTAAGTTGTCCAGGGAGGAATTGAGGGAAATCATTGGGGACGGAGGATGCGGCCCGGGTAAATTCGGAGATCCTTTTGTCCCTGATAATCTAGCCGGTATAGACATCGGACCTTGCTGCGATATTCATGATTATATGTACGATAGAGGAAAAACTCAGGAGGATAAGGATAAAGCAGACCAATTATTCCTCTGGAACATGGTTTCAGTCGTCAGCACCTATACTCAAGATGTCCAAGTGAAGAAATTCAGGCTATGGTTAGCGAAAATGTATTATCATGCTGTCCGAGACCATGGAGATTCATCGTTTTGGAAAAACAAGGGGGTAGGGTATGAGGAGGAGATCATCTCCAGAGAGAAGAGAGATTCAGGAGTACCAAAGATCATATCAGACAATCATTCATGCTGAACCCCTTCTCAGGAACTTCGATGTAGAGGTACAAATCACCCGAAAAGGGGACCCGTCAGGTTTCCCCACCACAGAACAGATGTTAATTGGCTGGAGCGAAATCTCCTCCTTCCTTCAGATGAATTCAGAACAACACATAAAAGACTTCTGGGGTCCCAGGTTAAAGAAGGACGGAATTATCTTCCACAAGAAAGCAAGAAAACCATCAGGTGGAGGAAAAGTACGAAGATATTGTTGTGCCTTTCCATCAGCGATAATCGCGTGGAGTATCAGGGAGGCGCTCAGAAGGAATAAGGATGAGAGAATCCGGCTAGCCGCAGGATTAAATAGGTTAGGAGAGCGGATAAGGAAGAAGGAGAGCAAGGGTGGACAAGAAAGAGGAAATCAAAATCTCGAAGGAAGCAGAGGATGAATTACGGGAGATAGGAGAAGACGCGGCAAAGATTATCATGGAGAGATTAGGGATAGCATGGACCGAGGATATGGATTTGCGATTGTAAGAGCCGCTCCATTCCATAGGGATAAGAGGACCGATTCTATCATCCTACGGGGAGGACAATTCTATCCGCTCCAGACAATCAGATGTAGGGAGCAGGATTGAAGGGAGTTTGTTTGATTTGAGATGGAGGGGTTGTCTTGTTCGAGATAACAGAGGACAAAAGCATAGCGCCGAACTCATCCCAGGAACTAAGCAGGGGACGGGGGTGGGGATGGAATGAGCAATTTTCGTGTCTGGACACTAAATCAAGCCCACGGAATTCTCGAAGCCCAGGATGCTTAGCAGATGCGTAGCGAGGGAAAAAGACGGGGGGTGATTTGTGGGAATCGGGGTTACTTTCATTACAGAAATTAGGGATTGAGGCGATGGAATTCTGTATCGGATAGGGAATAGAGTGTCAGAATTCTGTATCGGATAGGGAGGGAGTTCCACTGGGATTGAGGGTCACTTTTTTCGTAGTAAATAGGGATGAAGTTTCGGCATATTTTAATGGTTTGTTTTTAGGGACTAGGGTTTGTTTTTTCTGTATCATTTAGGGAAGAGAGTGTACTTTCGATACAGAGTTTAGGGAGGAAGGGCGAGTTTTTCTGTATCGAATAGGGAGAGAGTCCCACAGGGAAAATGCTAGGGAAGAGGGTTCGTTTTTTCTGTATCGAATAGGGAGAGAGTTTCACTTCCTGTACACGTAAAAACGTAGCGGAACGTTAGCGAACCCGAAATCAAGCAAATCCCTGAAGATTCACTGATATCAAGGGATTCCAGAGATTCAGCCAGATTTAAGGACGTAAACACGTTTAACGTAGCAGGAGGGGAGGATTTCGCCAAATCCTCGAAGATTCACTATTGACGGGGGTTTAGCGGGATTCGGCAAATTTGAGGGGGTATCACGTTTTAACGTGTACCGGGGAGAAAAAGCAATTCGGGAGAGGGACTAACGACGGACTCGCCCGGGTCGAGAGGGACTAGGAGGGAGACTCAGGGGAGAAGTGGACCTCGGAGTGAACCAGGAGGAAGAGTTCAGACCGCAAATTTTCGTGTCGAGACTCAGAAATTGCTTAAAGCGATTCGGCCAGGCTCCAGGGAAATCGCAGCAACGTCGATTCAGTTTTTAATCACGGGGGGGGTCCTCCCACCCCCTCCTCGGAAATTCCTCACATATTTTCGGACACGGGGGGTCGGCTTCACAAACCCCTCGGCCATTGGATAAGGAGAGATTCATGAATCGGAGAAGGAGAAGAAGAGGGGACAACGGGGAGCAGACCCAGGAGACTTCCCTGGACATCCCTGAGGTAGAGGAGATTGGCCCTCAGGATGAGACATCCCTGGAGAATCTTCCAGAATCAGAGGATTTGTGTGCAATGGTTCATGAGGCACCCATGACAAAGGCAATGGAAGCTGTGGGCGTGGATAAAAATTTTTTGGCCGTCAAGGTCAAGGAGGAAATGGAGGCATCTAAAACAATCGTCTTCATGGATCAGAAGACCGGGGAGATAAAGTACTCGAAGGATTTGGTCGATTGGAATACAAGGCGGGAAGCCCGAAAGGATGCACATCAGCTCCTTGGCCATTACCCGCCGGCCGAGCATAAAGTTGGGGTTGCAGGTGCGATTGCAGTAGATTTGGGTCCTGAGGGGAAGAGGATAGCAAAGGAAATTCTTGGAGATGTGTTTGTTAGTGAGGAATGATGTCTGTTCTGAAGCCCAAGCCGGACCCGAAGTACCAAAAATCGCTGAAGAGAATCGAGAGACTTCCTCTCGGTGAGCAGCGGGAAGTCTACAGATTGATGGCATTGAATGATCTGTACTTCCTTTGCAAATATATCCTACAATTTTGGTGGTTGTGCGATGAACCACATGAACCATTTGCTAAAAAGATTCAGGACGATGAGCCACAATCCCTTTATCTCCTTCCCCGTGGTCATTGTAAAACCCTCATCTTCTCCATCGGCCATTCCATCCAGTGTATCCTCAAAAAACCGGAGGACCCAATTGGACTCGGCTCCGATACCGCTAAAAGAGCAAAAAGAAGAATCCGAGTCGTCAAATATCATTTCGAGTCGAATAATCGGCTCCGTTGGCTCTTCCCTGATGAAATCTGGGAGAATCCCAAGCGACAATCACCCAAGTGGACAGACGAGGAACTCATCTTGCCCGGGCACGATGGAAGGCAAGAGCCGACAATCATGGCATTTGGAATCGATAAGCAGATGCCCACCGGATTGCATTTTCCCCGTATTAAACTCGACGATATTGTCACTCCTGAAAACTCCAATACCCCTGACCTCATTCAAAATACTATTGAAAATTTTGGATACGTTCGCTCCTCCATCCTGCAAGCATTCGGAAATCTCCAGATCTGCGGTACGATCTATGATGATGCGGATTGTCATCGCACATTGGAAGAATCGGGAGAGTATAAAGTCTACAAAAGATCGGCGGAATCGCACCCAACGGACCCATCGAAGAATGAGGCGCTTTGGCCGGAGCAATATCCGCTCACGACCCTCGATGCGATTAAGAGAGACCCGACCGTTGGCCATTATATTTACTCCTGTCAATATCTCCTCGACCCTGCGCCTGACGATGAGCATGCGTTCTTCCAGATGTCCTGGTTCAATAGATACGAAAGAATCCCAGAGAGACTCGACATATACGCAGGGATGGACTTCGCCATCGAGGAAAAAAAGGAAGCGGATTTCACAGCCATTGTTGTTGTCGGAGTAGATTCAGACAATCAGGTCTATGTGCTAGATGTTATCAGGGGGCACTGGGATTCCCTCTTGATAATCAATAATATGTTTCATGTTCAGTTAACCTGGAATCCTCTTATATTTGTTGTTGAGAAAGATATCATTCAACGGGTTCTCGGTCCCTTTCTCGAATTAAAAATGAAAGAGGAGGGAATTTTTATCAACATGAACCCGAGGATTCCTCATACAGATAAGGTTGCCCGGGCTAGGTCCATACAAGGAAGGTCCAGGGAAGGGGCGGTTCTTCTACCAAAGAAGGGGGCGACCCAGCCGGAGTGGTTGACAATGTTTGAGTTCGCTTTGAGACGATTTCCCAGAGGTAAAATCAAGGATGTCATCGATGCCTTTTCATGGATTGGTATCGAATTACAAGATTCAGCAGAGAGATGGACAAGGCGGCAGGTCTTTTATATGTTTGGAGATGAGCATCTTGGCGATCCAGAGTACCGAGACCAATTTGACTTCATTTGTGGTTTGGTTCCTCCAGAGCATCACCCATTTTACGCTCTTTGGGTTCAACCAGTCTGGAGGTACGGTAAATTGCGACTTCATGTTTTGAGGGAACTGCAATTAGTGGATGAGCCGCTGGATAAGATATCGAGGACACTTCGTGGGGTAGCCCGCGACTATGAGAGAAGGGATGTTGTTTATACGGCTGATGATTCAATTCGAGATAGGAGGGGAAGCGCTGAAGCATCCTATTTTTATCAGTTTGGAGAGCAGCGCGTTGATATTATCCCTTCTCGGGTCAAGTCTGATTTGAGAGTTAACATGATTAGGGAATCATTGCTTGGTCATAAGGAGAGGAAAATTATTGTTAACGAAATCAATTGTCCTCTACTTGTCCGAGCACTCAAGACCGCCAAATGGAAATTCGTCAATGGAATCAGGACAGACGTTGTGGAATCCGATCCCATGCTCTATCCGCTTCCTGCCTTGGAGTGCGCAATCGAAATGGCGGTCTCTGAGAAACAGACGACGGGGTATTAAAAAGATGGATGAGGTAACAAGGGAAACCACTTTTTTATGGATAGAATCGAGGAAGGGGAGAAAAAGAAACTTTCTGAATAGAACTTGCATTTCATCTCTTAGCACAATCACATCATCGGTAACTTTTGATGAATCATCAATGGGCACTCTTCTTTTTGTTCTGAGAAATGTGCCCTTGGTCGTGACTTATAATTGTGAGGAAGACCTCAAGATTCTGGAAAAGTACAATAGATTTTCTCCGCTAAAGGAAACCCTCCGGTGCGTTAATATCATGAAGGCCATAGAGGTAAACTGTGATTTCAGACCATTCTTTCTTCAGACAATCCAGCATACCCTTGGCGATGAGAGATTTGAATCCACCGAACCGGAGATAGAGGTTGGCAATTTGTATAGGATAGGGAATCTTCTGAAGGCTGTTGAGATTTCCGAGGCGAGGAGCAGGGCGTTGAAGGATTTATATCTCTTTGTAATGACTAATGGATTCGTCCATGTTCAGCACAAAGACGGAGGACCGGTGAAAAAGGTTAAGGTGATTTCAGATTTCCTCCAACCCAGCTACTTTAACATCTAGGACAAACGCCCATGGCAACGAACATAATCGACAAGGTGGCAAGATTATTTACGGATTCTACTGAGCAAGTCGTCCAGATGCTTTTCGACTCCAGGGTAGAAGATTTAATTTTCAAATCCCTGGAAGATCTCGTCGGAGCGGAGAGGAAATTAGTCCTTGCGGAGATCGGTAGGAATTGGGATTTCTTCTATGGAAATCAGCGGGGATATTTCAAGCAATATCTGGGTGAGACAGATGAGGAGTTCAGGGATAAAGCGAAACCTACCTTCAATTACACTCGTCTTGTGATAGATGAATATGTGAAGGGGGTAATGGGCCAGGGAGTGACCCTCAAGACATCTGAAGAGGCGGCTCAAAAATGGTGGGACGAATCGATTCTTCCTACTATGAACCTGACAAGATTCCTCAAGACTACTCAGAGAATTTCCGAACTCTCCTATGATTGTTTAATAATTCCTCGCTGGGATGAAGTGAGAAAGAGGGTCTATTTTGAGGAGGTGAGGGGAGAATATGTGAAATACTTCCCTGATCCGAATAATCCTCGTAGACTGGGGGCAATTGCTATCGTGTATTTATATGATTCAGGGCTAGGTACTCCTGATGCCTCCTCTCTGCTAAAGAGAATTGAGTTGTGGAGTCGTGAGAGAATCAAGATCGAGGAATTCTCTCCGAAACTTAGCCGGAGAAAAATAGTCTTTGACGACGAGAATCCATACAAGGACTTCAATGGAGAGTCAGTGATTCCGATTTCTATCTTTCAGCCTGATGAGGACGACAACACTTTTTATGGATATGGGAATGCGGGAGATATTTCAGAAATCAATACTTATTACAACAATGTCTGGATGGACTTATTGAGAATTGTTACCTTCCAGTCATTCTCGGTCCTCTACATCAAGTCAGCCACCAAGATCGATATCCAGATTGCTCCTACCCGGTTCCTCAAAACCAATGATCCAGATGCTGAAGTCGATTATGTTACCCCTGATGCGAAGATTGAAGAGGTAAGGAAAGTCAGGGAAGATTTCAAAAATGAACTTCTCGACCTCTCGAAGATTCCGACGGAAGTTTTGTCCGGCTCGAAAAAGGATTTGCCGGCCTCTGGGTTCTCTCTTCAAGTGAAGAGAATGCCGATTGAATCTCTGTGGAAAGAGAAGAAAGAGATTTACGCTGATCCAATTTCTTCTCTAATGTCGAATGGAATCATTGTCCAGAATACCCACGGGAAAACAGTTGCCACAAAAGACCCGAGTGCTCAAGTTATTTATAGTGAAGTTCCTCTTCCAATGGAAGCACAATCCCAGCAAATGCAAGATGCTTTCGATCTTGAGCATGGAGTCACCTCTCCTGTCGGTCTTTATATGAGAAAGCATGATGTCTCCAGGGAAGAGGCAGAGGAAGCAATCCTCAAAAATCTGGAAGAGACCAAGAAAATTCGGGAGGCACTTGGACTCACTCTTGAAGGGGACCCCACGCAAACTGATTTCCTCCAAAAGTTGAATGTATTTACTCCTCCACCGCAACCTCCTGTAGGAGATGAGGAGGAATGAGCACAAAGACAGGAAGGAATCTTTTCAAACTAGAAGGCCGATACATTAAGGCCGCTAATCGGACATTCGATCTCTTCTTCAAAGACCTCGCCAAAGAGATGACCGAAATCTCCAAGGAAATAGCAGAGTTTTATTCATTTATTCTTGGAGGAATGAGTCTCGATAAGGAGACAGGAGGAATCAAATTAACTACTGCGAATTCTCTGAAGGTTTCCGCCGCGAAGATGAGAGCGGAAAGAATGTCCAAAGGATTCTCGAAAAGAATCACCACAAAATTGGGAGGTGGAAGGAAAGCATTCCTCGGAGAGAGAGGCACAAGAGATAAGGAAGCAAAAAAGATTCTCAAGAAAGAAGGAATCGAGGTTAATTATGGAGATATCCCTGATAAGACAAAACAGCTTCTCAGGGACTTAGGGGATGATTCAAGTAGTCAGATTGTTTCCTTCTTTAATAAGTGGGTACATTATTTCCCTCATATTATCAGGACTGCGATTTCTACGGGGCAAAATCCGGCTAGGACGAGAGAATTATTACTCCTACCCAATGGGCACATCAGGGTCGGTTCCTCCCTGGAGGAGGCGGTTTACAGGGAAGCAGCGATGGATTTACTCAGACAGAGGACTGCTCAGACTGTTTCTGAAGCCCAAAGATTGAAATTGACTCATTGTTGGAATGCAAATCCAATGGATAGCCGGACAAAACCAATATGTGCCTCTGCCACCACAGCTGGAATAATTCCTCTTCAGGATATGGAGGACAATTATGGATTTCCTCCCAGATTTGTTTGCAGATGTGATCTCATGATTACTGACCCGAGCTGGGTGGAAATAAATCAGGGAGTTAACCAAGCCATCGAGCAAAGACGAAAAGAGGTGATTAAGGAACTCCAAGACCTTCCAAGTCAGATGACGAGTTGGCGGGTCTCTGGATATACTCGAGCCGATGGAACCCGGGTGGCAGGGTCGATGAGAGAAGCACAAGATCCACTTCGGGCAGAGGGATTGAGGAGATACCAGGAGGTAGAGGATAGAATTGAGATTTGGAGTGAGCGGGAAGTCCCTGAATATATATATTCCGGGTAAAGAACTAACCACTGCCCTGAATATATATATTCCGGGCAGAGGAGGAATCAATGCTTGTTCATAAATACAACAAGAAGAATAAGCGACGGGAATATGCTCTTGTTAGTAAATCGAGACCGAGTAAAGTCCTCAAATGGTTCGGCCCGAATCGACCGAGCAAGACAAGATTTCAGAAGGAGGAGCGGAGAGTCCACGCATTTGCTGGGAGGTGAGAAATGGCAGGCCAATTCAAATACACTAGAAAAGCAGTCACGACAATTACCAGGGGTCCGAGGAAAGGCGGAACTTATACTCGCTATTTTTATGGGCCTGGTGGGCCCAGACCTGGAACAGTAGCTGGAATGGTCGCAGCGCGGAGAGAGAAGACCATTAAAACAATGGAAGCCCAGAAGAATAAATTATTGGTTGAATATAACCGGACAAGAAACGAAAGAGTCGGGCGTAAGATAGATTCGATTCAAGCGAAAATAGATAAGTTGAATGATCTGACGAGACAGGAAGTATTTTAATATGGCAAAGAAAGAGAATAAAGTAATGAATGTGACTCATCCTGAAGATTTGAGTTATCTAGTTCCTCAGATTTGGAGTGGTGGTAAGAAGAGACCAAAGAAAAAAAAGGGGAAGTGATGAAGGTTTTTATCTCTGGAATTTGTGGGTTTGTTGGAACCAATTTGGCGTTATATCTTCAAGAGTCTGGGATGGAAGTAATTGGATGTGATAGAGCATTTCCGAAACCTCATTATGAGAGGATGTCTCGTGCTTTGATAAGTTGCCGCGTGGGAGATATCAATGTCTATCGGGATTGCAAGAAAATAATCGACCCTGACACTGATGTCGTGATTCATCTCGCTGCCGAAACGGATGCTCGGCTTGCTTTTCATAAGGCAGGCAAGATGATAAGAGTGAATGTGGAGGGGACCCACAATATTATAAAGGCAATTGAGGAATTGGGAATCAAGAAATTCATCTTTGCTTCCTCAGGAGCAGTTTATGGTTCCGCGCATGTTGATGGAAGTCTGAAGGAAAGATTCCATTCTGATATTACCTCCCTCCGCCCTGAGAACATCTATGGAGTATCGAAAATTGCAGGAGAATATCTGACCGATTTGACAAGTTTTAATGGATGTGAAGGATTCATCCTGAGACTTTCAAACATTTATGGGCCATGGTGTAGGAGGAAAAAGTCCGTTATTGCCGCTGCCTTAAAGTACGCAGCAGGATATGATGATTTCACAATTCACGGAACAGGAGAGCAGGTTCGGGATTTTATTTATGTGGATGACGTAAGTCGAGTGATTGAAGGGATTATCGAGGGACGAATTAAACCGGGAACCTATGACATAGCAAATGGATATTCGATTTCCATCAACGATTTGATGGAAGTGATTCAAGATGTAACAGGAATCGATGACCTACCCAGAGACGAGGAAGAATTTTCTGGGACTCAGTGGGTGGCTTTCGATTCGGGGAAGATTGCAGCTCATTTTGATGACTGGCCCATTACTCCGCTAGGACGAGGATTGGAGGAAACATGGGCCTGGGTCAAGGACAATTTGGGGAGGTGAGCAAATGGCCATAGGAGCCAGGCACAATAAGAAGAAAGGGAAAGGGGCATCAAGCCCAGGAAAGAAAGAAACACAAAAAGTCAAAGCTACTCAACCAAAGAAATAAGGTAGGGGGTAGGGATGGCAGAAAAGACAGTCTCAATATGGGAAGCCAGGCAAATCAGAGATCGTCTCTGGACTAAAAGAGATACTCTCTTGAGCATTATGGGATTGATAACCAGGGATACGGAACGGGGACTCGGGCTTCCCACATATTCTGATTCTCCGACTGTGGAAGTGGAAGGAGGTGAAAACGTCACAGTAAATGTGGGAGATGGAAGCCGGGTATTATCAGACGAAGCCCTTCAAACTTATCGGACTAGACTTAAAGAAGTCCAGCAAGAGATTGAAAAGCTCGATGCCATAATGGCCGGCATCGATATGGTTGTCAGAAAATCTGAGTTAGATACTCAGGTAACGATTGTAGTCTAAAGGGAAGACCCCTTCTGCCCTTATACGGCTCCGATCAGACGAGAGGAGATACTCATGACTGAGCCCGAAACAAAAACAGCTGACGATTTGAAGGAGAAGAAAGAAGAACCTACTCAGGACCCGCCCGATAAGAAGGAAGAGAAGCCGGAGAAAACTCCTATCGAATCTCTCCCTGAAGATATTCAAGGGTATATTAAGGACCTGAGGAAGGAGGCGAAGGAAAACAGAATCGGCGTCGAAACCTACAAAGAAGAGGTTGCCACGCTAACGAAAAAAGTCGAGGATGCCACCAAAGACCTCGAAAAGAGGAGTAAAAAGTTAGAGAAATTTGAAGAAGCCGAGAAAGAGGCGAAACTGGCTGAAGCCAGTGAGGTTGAGAAGTTACAAATTGAGTTGGAGGAAGCAACAAAGAAGCTGACAGAGGCCCAGAATCAAGTGAATCTGAAGGATGCTGAGGTTCT
>Ga0114922_10004246_pt1 | contig 13296 bp, 32 predicted proteins | sample AartaG_FD_100975 | JGI IMG/M metagenome (GOLD analysis project Ga0114922, IMG submission 100975) | Deep subsurface microbial communities from Aarhus Bay to uncover new lineages of life (NeLLi) - Aarhus_00045 metaG | ecosystem: Environmental > Aquatic > Marine > Oceanic > Sediment | place... | reverse complement strand
TGTAGTATAGGTGTGTTTCTTTTCTTCTTCGATTTTATCCACGTACTTTCTGGCTTCATACAAACCTTCACCTGTAGCTATACGATAGAATCTGATTGCCCGAATCTTACCACCATCTTGCAGCATTTGGACTATCATTTTCCTTCCGTAGTTTAAATGCAATACCCAGTTGAAGTGGCAGTTATGACACAGGTATTTCAACCAAGCTTGTCTGACTTCACCCCCGACATGCTGGTAGTCTTTAATGTAGTGACCATTTTTGGCTGTCTTCCTACCTGTGAGTTCCACATGGTTATTAACACATACAGGGCATCTCACTGTCTATTCCTCCTTTCCTTTTTCCAGATCGGCTAAGATTTCCTCAGCCATCTCGTCGATCTCTTCATCAGAGTATTCTTCTCTTTCGGAAATGAGTCCGCTCGCCTCAAAGGCGCTTTCGAATTCTTTTACGTGTTTGTGTACTATTTGTTCCATCTCACGAAGCTCAGCCTCTGAAGTTTCTTTGGCCGCGGCGCGCGAAATCCTTGCTTCATTCCAACGAAAGAGCTTATCGCAATGATCCCAGCATTTAACTCTGAGAGTATTAACATAGGCAGGACAGTTAAAACAAGGAGCATGAGTTGGTATCTTATACATAAGCTCCTCCTAGCGGAATAGTTCCCACAAGAACCAGGGCAGATAGTTAACTCCGTGTGCTTCGAACACTCGTACTACAATAAAGGAGTAAACTAACACGGAGACGAATGCTCCAATGAGCATGCCCCATACTTTATCCATTCGCCTTGGAAATACCCAAACACACGGGAAACTCCACAAAACGAAAACAAATACTGCAGCCATTGCTGCAGGTTTGAATAGTTCAAAATCCATGGTTATCCTCCCATCGAATGGATGAAAAATCCACTTACGGCTATGAATACCAATGCCAAGCCACCAAACGCTGCACTTACAAGAACTGAAGCAATTGTGAACTTAAACACTAGTACTAATACTGACCAGAAGGGAACCTTCACGTCAGTTATCATCAACTCGTTCATCGCTTCTCCTTTCTTTCTTCTTTCTGATGTGCTCTAACCAGATTCTTAGATCTTTAGCTATCTCTTTGAAAGGCCCCTTCAGTTCTTCTTTTTCCTTATCGGTGAGCGGCCTGAATAGCTCGTTTGTCTCGATTACTCCTCTTCACTGTCTAGGTCGTCTTCCCAGTGTGCATACTCTTCTTCTAGCGCCTTGAAGATCTCAACTACTTCAGCCTGATGTTTCGGCCGGAACATGAGCCGCAGCATACCAGTGCCTGTGTGCTCGATGTAGAAATCAATTCCAGACTCTAACATCTGCGGCAGAGCTTCGCTGACGACTAAGTTATTGTGAACTACCAAGAGACGCACCACGTCTATACTTAGTTGACGATGACCTAAACTTACAACAGATTTTAGTTCCATTGGACTCATTAGATTATCTCCTCTTCTGTTTTGACTACTTTATCTTTCACATGGTAGCCTGTGATCTTGTCAAGATAGAATTTGTAAGTCTTTGTGTAGTCTACCACTTTCACGCCATGTGCGTACTGTCCTTTTATGAAAGCTTTGATGCGCAGCTCGTTGTTGAGTTTATCTTCTTCAAGCTCCAATACATTACCTATTCTTATAACGCCACCGTTTGGACGGTGAACGACTACGGTCTCATGCTTTATCACACTTCTTCCTCCTTTCTTTCTTTGAGAAGTTCTTCCTTAAAGTATCTTGTGATTGACGATGCGCTCCATCTGTAACGACCTATGAGTCTGTGCTTCTTAAAGTTCTTACAGAAATACTCAAGAAGCTGTCGTTCTGACATAGTTAGTGCTTTCAAAAGAAGCCGTCCTGTCTCTGAATGATTTGCACTGCAACTATGGCCAAGACAGGTGATAGATCTATACTTTCTAGGAAGAACGCATCCCTTTCCTTCACGCCAAAAACCGGTTTTATAATGGAAATGCCTAGCATAGATTCGCACTGCTCCTGGAGCTATTGATGGAAGGTATCCTAAAGAGCCACGGCAACCACCACAACAGCACATTAATTTCCAGTAAACACGTCTTTTGTTCTCTCCTTTGTTCTTATTTATCCACTCTTCCTTTTCCTTTTTGTTCTTGAAGCAATACTGTTTACAACCAAGCTCTGTGAATCGGCAGTCGTAGTCAAGATACTTTGTAAGATCGGCCAGCTTATAATAGGTAGACCAGTTCATCACTTCGTAGTACGAGCTTCCTCCTTTATAAATGCTTTGGAAGCGAGAATGTGTTATTGAGACGTCTCTGGTATCTATCGTTTTGGGCCTTTTATCAATAATAAGCGCAAGAAATTTGTTAAATTCCATTGTCTAACCTTTCTTAGACAGTAATTTACTGTCTTAGACAGTAGATTGGACACTTTTAGTTGATTTCGCCATTGTCTTCTTGGTCTTCAGGAGTGTAATTGGACACTTTTTCAGCACATTGGACACGTTGCCATTCCTTAAACTGCCTCGATTGTTCGTCCATCCAGCTGTCGGTTCCCATTTTATAGCTACAGTATCCACAAGACATTGCCATACCTGTGTCATGCCACTCCCATACTATGGTTTCCTTATGACGTTCAACGCAAGAAGTGCAAGGACAGTACTGAACTCCACCACAGCAAGGACAGTTTACTTCGAAAGGTTCATTCATCTTATTTCCTCCTCGTCTCCTATGTCGTCCACTGGTGTAAATTCTGCCACAAAGCATACGGCATTTTCTTGGCCGCATGTTGCTTCGCAATCAAGCAGCTCTTCATGCTCTTTATTGTGAGGACAGAAATCCACAGAGCATTTCTTTGCAGACGCGCAGATCATTATCATCTTAGTTTCTTCTTCAGCTTTTTCAATCACGTCATTGATGTTGATCTGAGTAATAAAGATGGCATCTTCTGGTAAGTCTTCACCACCACCGACCATACCTGATGCCGGACAGTATTCTAGAATTCCTTTTGTGGTTCGATCCACATAGATTTCTACTATGTTCGGTTCACTTGCCATTAGTTCAAGACCTCCTCTCCTCCACCACATTCATAGCAGAGGGCATCGGCTACCGGAACGTCCTTTCTTGAGCGGAGGCACACAACACAAAAGTTGTCGTCTTCCTTAACCTTCTCCGATAGTGCTTCAAAATTCGTTATGTGTACCATGATTCCCTCCTCTAGAAAAAGAGTCCGTTCAATGATTGGTTATAGCCACCTCCAAACCACGAGAGAACCATCGCAAGGATAGCACCGCCAAGTAAATAAAAGCTGCCAAGTAATAGGAGGGCGAGATGGATCTTGAATAGAATGCTGAAGACCGCAAAGAAGGGTATCCTTATCTTCTTCTCACCATCAAATACATTCGGCGATTCTTTTACTGTTATGTATCTTTTACTCATGACCTTCTCCTTAAAAAAGTACGGCTCCACCGAAGTGGAGCCATGCTTATACTTCTATGTTGTATGGTGTAAAGATGACCTGAAGCATTAACTTCCTGTCTTTACGAACGAGTCTCTTAAACCATCTGATCTCGAATGGACTGTTATAGAACGCGCTGTCTGCATAGTCCATACCAAGCACTGAGACTCTTTCGCGCCAGCGGTCGGACTCACGATAAAGTTTAGCAGCAGCTATGATGTAAGCACTGTACCACGGAGTGCTGATCAAGAGATGTGCGGCTGCTTGGTTTATACGTGTCCGAACTCTATTCAATAGCTTCTTCATCACTGAAGTCCTCCATTGGTTTACAGCCTGTGCTTCCTTCATGAAGTATACAGCTAAAGAAGCAGCCTTCCTCTACACGATGGAAGTCTGAATGCGGACAAGTTCTGAAGCCATCAGCTTCGACGCTAATACACTCTTCAGTGTGAGGGCATTTCACTTGGATGTCCGGCTTGTATCTATCGATGACCTCTCTGATTGTTAAACCTACACGCTGACCAGCTTCGATAGGGCCGCCCTGACCAGCTTCGATAGGGCCGCCATGCTTCAAAAGAAACTCAAGGCTTTTTGTGGCCAGATCTTCCTGAGACTTAGCTGTGAATTTCTTCAACATGTCCGGATTGGCAGCGCCGATGTTGCCATCATCGTCCATCGGATCGATCTCGATACCATCCTCTTGCCGTGGAATCAGCGAGCCGTACACAGCATCTTCGCCTAAGTTCATGGCAGCGACCTCTGCTTCCTTCTCCAGCTCTTCCTTTAGATGTTCAGCATAGGCCGGTAAATCTTCGATACCGTCCTGTCGCATGACTTTGGCATTGAATTCAGCCGCAACCATCTCCATCCGGAGCTTGACTATTGTCTCGTACGGTAGGAGACTCATGATGTCTTCCAAATTATAGATAGCTTCTCGTAAATCTTCCGCAATCGGTGTCGGCATAGCCATAGGGCCTTCTTCTTCCTCGTTCGCCGCGTCGATAATCTTCATTGCCTTCTTTGCGACAGAGATCAGCACTTCGATAGCGTCAAGTTCCCTTGCCGGGTCCATCTCAGCCGCAACAACACCGCACTGACATTCTTGATTGGCTGTGTAATCTGCACCACACTCTGTGCAATGGGATTCTTTCTCGCTCATTGGCGTCTCCTTTCTTAGTAGTTTATCTTTCTTAAAGTAAGTTCGTAAATTGGTAAAACGAATCGTTAGTCGAGAAGCGCTGGATTCTTGACTTTAATCCATTCTTGGTCTACTTTCCTACGTGCAAGCCAGCTACCATCTTTGTAATCAACCACACCAGCGTGAATGTTAGTGCGAATAGAAATAGGCAGTTTCCAGCCAGGACAGTGTGACGGTAAATCGCCCTCGGCGGCGCCACAAACTATACAAAGACCAAGGTTCCTAGTCTGCATCAGTTCTTCATCGAATTTATGATCCATCATGTTTCCTTTCGAGAGTAAGACCAGAAGCATTAGGAGCTTTCTCTTCATTATCCATCCTTCTGTAAGTTTTAGAGTGTTGCTGGCATTCATCGCAACTTGACCAAGCAGGTGCTCGTGTCATGTCGATTGGAATGTTCTTGTCGGCCGCGCAACGTCCACATACTTTACCAATCATAATTGGGAACTTCTTTTCCAGTGACAGCATGATGTTCTTTCCTTTCTTTATGAGTAAAGTTTCATAATGAGTTCTTTCATCATTATGATTAGTTTCATCTGTTCGAGACTCAGTGCTTTGACTTCGTATCTTTCTTTGAACAAAGTGTCTCGGCTGTTGAGTCTTTGCGCCGCGTCCGCAGCATTGAGGTTGACATCTCCTGTTTCAATGTAATTACATCTCATGTTTAGTGAGATTGTTATGGCCTCTTTTTCTTCAGTAGTCAAGTTCATGTTGTCTTCCTCCTCAGTTCTTTCAAGTGTGGTTCATCTTTAGTGTTGAGATTTTGGTAGGATCTTAGACAGTTTGGACATCGACCGACGTCAGGCTCTGATAAATTCCACTGGAGATAGTGGTATTCGCCATCAGACAGTCCTGCCATGAATTTACAGAAAGGACATTCAATCCTGTCGTCTTCGTCTTCATACTCAAAGCCGCCACCGTCTTCCATTATCTCGACTAGTTTTACTAGTGCATTGCGTGCGTCATAGACTGCAATGAAGATTAAAAACAAACAGGCAATGACAGCAAACTCAGTAATTGTAGGTACTGGACTCATAGGATCTCCTTTCCATGTTTCAGATACCACAAGCAGGTTTTCTTTCCTTCAAAGCGGCATTTGTTTCCGTTTAGATCGATGCAGTAATCTGCTTGGTCGCCTTGACACTCTCGACAGACACATGTATCGATGTGGCAGCCTTTACATTCTTCAGGTATTCGCAGAGTCATCAGCTTATGTCCTCCTCGTCTGGATTGTGTAGCCTCTTCCATGCTTGCCAACTGCATTTACTTTGTTCATCAAAGTGACAGCCACAATACTCACGACGTTCTTCCTTACCTCTGCAGTTCCTGCATTGACATCTGTCGTTATCACAATCAACGCATTCTTTCTCTCTTGGTGTCATAGATCACCATCCTTGTCTGAAGAGAGACGTTCCTAATCGTTTATGCTCTTGCATTAAGACGGCCTCAGTATTGACAAGCTGTGGAAAATTGTGCGGATGTGTTGGAATGTCAATCAGCACGATGAATTCGCCATGTCCTTCACTAAAGCCAGGAAGCTTCTGAGCAACAGCCTTTTCCGCTACCAGATCGAAGATCTCATGGATAGGTCTTCCTGCGTCTACTTCAAACTTACCAGTAGCATAGAACTTTCCATTCGGTTTGAAATAGGTGAGCTGTACGGTAAATCTCTCGGCTTCATAACGTAGAAACTCAGTTCTTTTCAACTCTCCGCATCGCTTGCAACGGCAGCTACCAGTCCAATGAGGTTTTATCGGACTTTCAATAGGAATAAGGTGCTTGTCGGCACAGGTAATACACACTATCTTTGTTTTCATTAGCTTACTCCTCACTACTTCAGTTGAAGTTTTCTGCTAGTTTCTACCTTCCAGCCGCGTCTTCGGGCTTTACCTCTGATTATCAGACCATGCTGTTCAGCGTAATGACCTCTCTTGTATTCTCCGAGTAGCCAATAAGCATCCATAACTTCACGTATTGAGTCGTAACCACTCTTTTCTATGGTCATGACAATAGGATGGTCATGCGTAAACTCAAAGGTTAGAGGTGTACGGCCTTCTTCTCTTCCGTTTAGATACAGTGTGGCTCCGTCCGGCATTGTGTCCATGTAAACAAGACCGGTGTCTGACATACAACCAGACAGTACGACTGATAGTAACACAATTAGTAATAGTTTCTTCATAGGATTATCTCCTTCCTATTTCAATCTTCTTTACCTGACCACCTACAATAGTAAAGACTACAGGTAGTTTACCAGGGAAGTAGTACTCGTAGAGATAGGAGTTTACTGTTCTTGATTTAAACCTACCTTTGATTTTAACTCCGCCTCTAAAGCCGGTCGCCTTGGAGCTGTGTCTTCCAGTTGTTGTGGAACCTTGTTCAACGATAGCATTAGGCTCACCACAATGTCTGATGACCTGTCCAGAAGACATGCCGACCTTAACGATTTTACCACTACACCGTGTTGAACTTACACTGGCAACGGCATCGGTGTCACTTACTTCAACACCAACACAAAGTAGAGGCAGTAACAACAGAATAAACAGATACTTTTTCATGGCTACTCCTTTTCCTTATACCAAGGAACACGTAATACATTATGTAAGGCGACGGCTGAATAGATTCCGTATTCTAAATCACCGTTGCCATCTGCCTCATCTAGTAGTTTAAAGTCGTGGTAATCAGAACCGGCGTGGTACAGAGGATAAGTCCACGTTCCGATTGCTGCTGAGGCTACGTATCCTTTAGTGAAGTAAGAATACCTTGTTGATTCGAATGATGTTAGTGCTGTACCTAGTGCATGTTGTAGCACAAAGCCGCCACGAGCGAACCATCTTAGGTCGCTGTCGCTGTCGTAGCTCGTCACTTCTTCCTTAGTGTAGTTATCCTTGAAGTTGAACTCGACATCGAAGATCTCTCCTGCCAGCCAGTGACCGGCAGTGTGAGTTGCCACACTAGTGACGACTCCAGCACCTACTGAGAGCCAGTCCTTTCCTTCTGCGTCTTTTACTATGTCTGTGTCCACACCACAGAAGTAGAACTTTGTACCTGCACAGCCACTCACCAAAGCCAGTAGCAGTAGCAGAAATAGTAATCTTTTCATACGTTTCCTCCTGACTCTGATTTAAAATCCAGTGATTTTTGCTTTATGTTGACCATTATCGTTTGTTGCTCTGACGAGGCTAAAGTAGCGATAGGCGGCGTTTTCATAAGAATGCGCTTTCTATTCTAGGGGTTCGGACGAATGATCCAGAATTAGCACGCCGTCTAGATGGTCTATCTCATGTTGTAGTATTCTTGCTTGCATACCTACAAGCAGTAACGTGTATTTCGCACCGCTTAGTTTCTCGTAGGTAACAGCAATTCGATCCGGTCTTGCAACAGCAATCTCGTAGCCAGGGCAACTGAGACAGCTTTCGTTCTCTGTTTTGAGTTCTTTGCCAGCATCTGCGATTCGAGGATTCACTAGAATTCTAACAGCTGTTCGTTTTACGCCGTTTTCTTCTGTTAGTTCTAATTTAGCGGCGATCAGTCTTATGTTCTTGCCGACCTGCGGCGCGGCCAAACCAACACAATTAGGATTCTTCTCAACATAACGCTTCATCTTCTTAGCAAGCTTCTTCACATCGAGAGTAATTTTCTCTATCGGTTTGCTTACACGCCGCAGTTTGGGTGAAGTGTACATTCTAATCTGCATTGGATTCCTCCTTGTAGCCAGGAGTATCTCTCCAGTCCTTGTCTATTCCATAATCAGGCAGAGCTGCTAGAGTAGTCTCTTCCTTCTCGTCTATCATTTCCTGAAGTTCGATCGGGTCAACGTCATACTCTTCCGATGCTTCCGGAAGCATACCTAACTTCGCCATGATTTCTTCGAAGCGGTGGTCGAGTGAGATCATCAGGTTCTTGATGCCGACGTACTGATTCCTGATCCTATCCAACTCAACGTAATGCGTTTCTGCAAGATTCCTTACTCTTCGTATGATAACATGAAGCATGAGCACCAGAATGAAAAGAGATAACAGCCAGGCTAGAGTCGCAGCGATGCGTATCTTTCTGCTTGTGTCTACTCCTGGATTGTGGATTTCCATCACTGTGTTCACCGGAGTAGCGCTGGGCATCTTCCAGTCAGCATTACTGAAGTAAGGCAGTGTTTCTAGTTCAGATTCGGGCTCTTTGAGATTATCAATTGCACCACCTAGAAACCAGAGTGACTTTGACTTCATTAGATCTATCTCAGCCTTCTGGTAAGCATGTTCGAATGTAGCATACGGATAGTTCGGATTAACATAATAAGTTACCGGCTCAGTTTCATCATAAAGTTTCATCACGCCGCCATGCTTCGCTACCACTTCGCCGTCTTCAAGGTACTCGGCAACAAGATAGTTTCCTTCTCCGGTAATTTTCACAATCTCTTCAGCATGAGCATCACTAACAGGTACGAAAATAGCTAAGGCTAACAGTACCAATGCAATGATGATCAAAGCGATGGCTTTGACTATTGCTTCGTTTGTTGCTCTTTCTTTCATGACCTGTTCCTTTCCATTGCTTTTAGGATTGAGTGGTGAGCTTTCCTTCTCTCACGTATCTCTATCTGTTGAACAATGTAGTTAGTGTTACGAAGATAGTTACCGCAGGTTTCATACCACAAGGAAACTCTTAGTCCATCTGGTGCTGTTGGCCTGTCGGCCTCAACTCTGTAACGACAGCTACCAGCTTGAGCTACTATCTTGTTCCATCTGGCACATGTCCTGCAATTTCCTTTTAGTTTAGGCTTTCTGGCCTTGACCATTCGTTCTATACCAGCAGCTTCTTTTAGTGACGCCTCGTGCACGCAACCGTCACAGTCATTACTGCAAGCAAGGCAAGTGTCCAAGTCAAATTCCTTCTGCTTGGCATCGAAGTCAGCAGCTATGCGATCTCGGTCTTCCTTAGTCGGAGCGCACTTATCACAACAGCAGTGCGAGTGGTGAGGCTTCTTACTCCAAGCTGTTCTTTCAGCTGGTGTCGGATCGAAGTCTTCCATCAATTCTCTAACGGCTTCGTCCACTGCGTACTCAGCTTCCAACTCTGCAAGGAACTTCTTAGTCAGCGAGTGGTCTTTCTCCAGACTAGCCATGAAAGCGTCGATCTCTTCATTCGACATGTCTGCTGCTACCTTTTCTAGTTCCTTCCAATCACCAGGCTCTGGTTGTACTGTAAGCTCCGGATGACCACAGTTCGCACAGCCATCAACCTCACCTACCACAGGGAACTGAGTTCCACATTTCTTACACGTTGCTATGCTTCTCTTCATCCGAAGTCTCCTTTCCATAGAGAGCTGCGACCTTTACATCTCTTGCGTCGATAAGTGTCTGTGTTATTACCTTTTGGTCTGCGATCTCGACTTCTATTCTATAGCCAACGAAGGCTGCGAAAATAGTTATCACTAACGAGATACCAGCAAAGATCCAACTCTTAGCACCAGCACAGGATAAGAATACAAATCCACCAAGTAAAGCAACACACGTGTAAATCTTGAACAGACTATCTAATCTTCTGATGTTCTTACTAGTGATTTCTTCCACTGGAATCTCCTTTCTTTCTAGTAAAAAGAAACGGCAGAGCAGCTTACGCACGGTGTTCACAATGTCTATCTACACCATCTACTGCTCCGCCATTTCTCTGAGCATAGCTCAGCTTCCCAAGCTCACTGTTATTTACCATGCATAACTGTCATACACAGGTTCAGCAAAGAACGCTGTGGTTTCTTTCTTACTTACTGCGAGCACGCAGCACACACAGTCTGGATCATAACCGCAGTTCTGACATGGTTCATCTATTGGATGACGTTCAGGACACAGTCTACATTCAACTGTTATCATCGACAATCTCCTTTCGATAAAACTCTGGATCAAGGCTCTCATCGATAATCCTTTTGGCCTCTTCGAGTTCTAACTTTTCTGGTACAGCTTGAACATCCTCTGTGAGTAGTTCATCTCTAATCTTCATCAGAAGTTTGCCTAGCTTATTCTTGCCAGAAATAGTGAGACATTTCATACAGTAGCAATTGCCCCACTCGTTGTCGTGCCAATAGTTTCCTTCTTCTAGTTCCTGATGGCCTGTGTCTAATAGCATCCTTCGCATTTTCGGAATCTTAAACTTCAATCGCAGGAGTTTTAGCATGATTTCTTCCTTGACATCTTCCCAGTCAGGTCTTAATACCACGCTTCTGCCAAGTTTCTTTGCCTCAGCAGGCGACTTTGCCAGCAGTATCCTTGCCTGCTTTGTATTATCGTATGTCTTGGCAGCCTGAAAAGGAATTTCTACACACCATCCATCATGAAAATAGAAGTTTGACAGGAACCTGTTCTTTCCATTAAAGATCCTTATCATACCTTTCTCCTTTATGTTTGATCTTTCTTGTGTACGGTTTCTTCTTAGGTTTCAGACGCGGCGGCCTCAAAAGGCCAACCGTCCATACACGTACCTTAGCATAGAGTTCAGCCTTCTTCATCGAAACCTCCTTTAGAACGAAATGTCCTTTGCTGATAGAGTGTCGGCACCGTGCTTGCATCCATCCTCGAAGGAGCAGCCTTTATGCGGACAGTCATCGTGACATTCAGCTTCAGTGTCGATGTTACCGCAACCATCACAGCAAACGTCCAGCTCTTCTGGATAGCTTCCTGTCTCTAGCTTGAACACCAACTCTTTAAGTTCCTTACCTGCTGCACAGTTACAGTAGTTACCGGCTGCTAGTACAACGCCGATGACTCCTGTATCATTACAATCTACACAGTTCATGATAGCAACCTCCTGTAATTACGCCTGTTTCCACTATCTCTACGAAGATTACAGGCATAGTAGTTTCAATTGTTTCTATCGTTGGATAGATCACACCATCAAATGAGAAGTTCATTCTGGTGTACTCAGTGCTTCTTCGTAAGTCGGTAAATAGAATCAATAGAGCAATCGCAGCGAGGAATACAACTAGAGGTCGAAGAAAGTATCCTCTTACCACCTCAACTGTAACAAAAGCGAAGAACACAAAGAGGATAGTGTAAAAAGGTATGATGACTTGTTCTATAATCAGATAATTAAACTGCATGTTCCCGCCTCCTTCCTGAGCTTTCTGTGGCAAAAGAGGTCGGCTGACATCCTCTTGAACGCCATCTATCGGACAGGTCTTAACCGTTTGAATCCGATTGATTCCGTGGGATGCCAGCCTTCCTCAGAGAGCTTACTAGTTAGATCTCAAGAGAGCTTACTAGTTAGATCTCAACCTATTGATTTGTTTTGACTTTCTGGCGATCTTCTTTCTCCGCCGCCTGCGATCAACAGCCTTTGCGAACTGACCGTCGTGTCCTCTCCTGCCTTCCGGTGTTCCAGTGTCAAGGATCGAGAATGTCTCTGCCATTGGAGTTGCAACCTTCTTCGGAGCAGGGGTCTTCTTCAGGCCTAACAGCCTCTTAAATGAATCGAACATTGACATTAGCTTGCCTCCTTCAATGCTTCTTCACGATCTTTCCGGAGCAGTTCCTTAGTTTCTTCATTACCGTACTCTTCCATCGTCTGAAGCATCATTGAGATCTGTGCGGCCTGCTCATACAGACGATTCATTGACTGCATTTGCCGTAGAGCTGCCATGGCCGCATCGTTCGTTAGACTCTCGCCTCTCCAGAATGGATGGTTCACAGGCAGAGCATCTAGATGTTTCTTAATCTTGTCTGCTGCATCAAAGAGACGGTGACAGCGATTCATCCAGAACTTAGGACTCAGTGCTTTCTTCTTAGCCATTAGACTTTACCTCCGTCCATCCATTCAGCTTCTGCGTCATGGAATTCTCCAATGCGTTCTGTCTCGCATAGGGGGCAGTCGCAGTTACTGAAGAACCGTTTCATACAGTCGTTCTCCATCTTTATACGGCGCTGCCGTTCTAGGTAATCCTCAGCTTCAGTGTAACAGAAGCTACAGAAAGCGTCACATTCATTTGCCTCATGGCGTTGCTTAGCTACCATGTAACAGAGGCCATGGATTACTGTGACATCAGGTGTTGACTCTTCTTTGTCTGCCGTGAGAGCCTTATGGATTTCCTTCTGTCTCTTGATACGATCCAAGAAGCTGTTCGACATTGCCTTTCTCCTCTAGTCGCTCAACGCAATCCTTGCTTCTACTACATTGAGCTGCTCTCTAACGGTTACCGTTTCGCCAGTGTCGAGACGTATCTCGACGTGGTTGCTTGTGATCTTCCTGGCGTGGACTATCCGATCTGTGAGGATAACGATCGGCTCGTCGTCTGTGCTAAACCTTACAGTATTCAAGGCTTACTCCTTTCGGCGCGGGCGGCGAAATAGAATCACGCCTTATTGCGCCTCTTCTTAACACCTCTATACCAAGACTGATTAACATCAGTATTCAGCCAATTCATAAGTCGTCCATCATTACAGAACAACTGTAAGGCTCTAAGAGACTCACCTCCTCTACGGAAGTCAATCTCCAACCAACAAAAAGAGCCACCAACAAAGGCTGAAAGCCATGACCACCTAAAGAGATAACCTCTCTCCATAGTCTTACTCCTTCTATTCATTTCTGTCGCAAATGTTACAGATAACTTCAATGAACGCTTTCCTTCCACAGTCACAAGTGACAAGGTCTGCGTACCGATTAAGTAGTAGATCCAGCAGTGCATGG
>Ga0114922_10004245_pt1 | contig 13298 bp, 10 predicted proteins | sample AartaG_FD_100975 | JGI IMG/M metagenome (GOLD analysis project Ga0114922, IMG submission 100975) | Deep subsurface microbial communities from Aarhus Bay to uncover new lineages of life (NeLLi) - Aarhus_00045 metaG | ecosystem: Environmental > Aquatic > Marine > Oceanic > Sediment | place... | reverse complement strand
TCTCAAGATCGGCGGTCTAAAGGGCAAATCGGTGCTCAGCAGGGCAGTAACCCTGGTGCAACTCCCTTGGGCCATCATCGCTTCGGCGTTCACCATCGCCGGATTCGGACCGCATGTGGTGCTCGGCGGCGGAGGATACGCTTCGGGTCCCGTGGGGCTGGCTGCGTCAATGCTGCGGGTTCCGTTGGCTCTGCTTGAGGTTAATTCGCTGCCTGGCTTCACCAACCGCAAGCTGGCGCGGCGCGCTAAATTGAGCTTCATCGCACTTGAGGAGACCGCCAAACGGATGAGTTGCCCGGCGATAGTCACTGGAAATCCGGTGCGGTCTGAGGTGAGAGGAGAACCCGTCAGGGTGGGGAGCGGCCCGTTGCGCCTGTTAATCATCGGCGGCAGCCAGGGCGCGGTCGGCCTCAACAGCCTCGTTATCGACGCGCTGCCTCATCTGAAGCAGGCGGATCGCGGCCTGATGATCACGCACCAGGCTGGAAAACTGGATTACGAGCGCGTTCGCAACGAATATGCGAATGCGAGGGTGGAAGCGCGCGTCGAGCCTTTCATCGAGGACATGGCCTCCGCTTATGGCAATGCCGAGCTAGTTGTCTGCCGCGCGGGCGCGACTACGGTGGCCGAACTGGCAGCCGCGCGCAGGCCGGCGATTTTGGTACCCCTGCCCACCGCCGCCGACAACCACCAGGAATTCAACGCGATGACACTGGTCAACGCTGGCGGCGCAAAACTACTGCGCCAGAACGAGAGCAACGGGGAGCACCTGGCGAAGGAGATTCTCGGTTGGTATGATCACCGCTCAGAGTTGCCTCGAAGGGGCGAGGCGCTGGGGCAACTGGATCACCCCGACGCCGCGGAGAGAATTGCGGCGGAATTAATCTCACTTGCAGGGAAGGGTCACTGATGCGCGGAAACATAGACAGGATTCACTTCGTGGGAATCGGCGGAATCGGGATGAGCGGTATCGCCGAGGTGCTGCTCAATCTCGGCTATACCATCTCCGGCTCCGACCTTGAGGACAGCCCGCTTGTGGAGCGGTTGCGCAAGCTTGGGGCGAATGTGGCAATCGGCCACGACGGTGCCAACGTCGAAGATGCCCAGGTGATCGTCTACTCCTCGGCCGTCACCGTCGACAATCCTGAAGTCTCGGAGGCCAGGAACAGGAAGATTCCCGTAATCCCCCGCGCGGAGATGCTGGCGGAGCTGATGCGGATGAAGTACAGCATCGCCGTATCGGGTTCTCACGGCAAGACCACCGCCACCTCGATGGCGGCTGCGCTGCTGACCGACGCCGGAATGGATCCGACGATCGTCATCGGCGGACGACTCGGCTCGATCGATTCCAACGCCAAGCTGGGGCAGGGGGAATACCTCGTTGCCGAGGCTGACGAGAGCGACCGCTCATTCCTCAAACTGCTGCCGACGCTGGCGGTGGTGACAAACATCGACGCCGAGCACCTCGACACCTATGAAAACCTCGCCGACATCCAGGACGCCTTTATACAGTTCGTCAACAAGGTGCCGTTCTACGGGGCAGGCATTCTCTGCTGCGACGATCCGGCGGTGCAGGCGATTCTGCCCAAACTTGAGCGGCGCTACATTACATACGGCTTTTCTGCGCAGGCAAATTTGCAGGCCCGCGCACCCAAGGTTGCCGAATTTACCTCAAGCTTCGACCTCTACTGGAAGGATGACAAACTCGGTCGCGTCGAGCTGCGCACTCCCGGCCGTCACCACATCGCCAATTCACTTTCGGCACTGGCGGTGGGGCTGGAGCTGCGGCTCCCTGTCGAGGGCATGTTCGAGTCGCTCGAGCGATTCGAGAACGCCGACAGGCGCATGCAACTTATCGGAGAAGCCGGCGGTGTGATGGTTATCGACGACTACGGGCATCATCCCACCGAAATAATCGCCACGCTGGGTACGGTCAAGGAAGCGTGGGGCCGCCGCATCGTCTGCGTCTTTCAGCCCCACCGCTACACTCGCGTGCACGCCTTGATGAAGGAGTTCTGGACCTCTTTCAACGAGTCCGACATTCTTGTCGTCACCGATATCTATCCCGCCGGCGAGAAGCCGATCAAGGGGATCGACGCCGAACAGATGGCGGAGGGGATCAAGGGCTACGGACACGGCGATGTCCTATTCATCGACAATCTCGATGACGTCCCCGCCTACCTGATGGAGTGCCTGCAGCCCGGCGATATCCTGATAACGCTCGGTGCGGGCGATGTCTGGAAAGTCGCCCGTAAGACACTGACGATGCTTGAGGAAGAAGTTGCCGGAGGTTCGAGGACAGCATGAGCCGCGATCCGCATTTTCTCCGTCCGGGGCGTGGCGTCGAGCGCAGCAAGGCCAGGCGCAGGCGGCGTTACCTGTTGGTCTTCGCGCTGGCGCTGATCCTGATCGGCGCAGCGGTAGGGATGACACTGATGACGTACCAGTTTCTCACCAGCCCTGATAGCTTTCAGGTCCAAAACATACTGGTTGAGGGCGCGGAGTTCGCTTCGGACGAGGATATAGTCGAGACGGTGCAGCAGTTTACAGCCGGCAACGTATTGCTTGTCAATCTGCAACAGGTGCGCGCGGCGGTCGAAGAGCATCCGTGGGTGCGAGAGGCCCGAGTGCGCAAGGTGCTGCCCGGCACGCTGCAGATCACGATCAGCGAGAGGCTTCCGACCGCCCTGGTTTTACTGCAGGGCGAAATATTCCTGACCGACGGTTCGGGAATTCTGATCGACCGCCTTCGGCCGGAACATCCGTTTATTGGCTTGCCCCTGATCGGCGCTGTCGAGGGTCTCAAACCGGAGGAGCGGAAGGAGCGCTTGCAGCTAGCTACCGCCATGCTGGCCGATCTTAAAACACGGAGGCGCGTCTGGTATGAGAGTTTGTCGGAAATCTACGCTACGCCGCTGAGTAAGATGAAGTTACGCTTTACTTCGGTCGACTGCGATTTCTTTTTCGATGGCGGTCGTCGAGATCTGGTGGAAAGCCTGGCCAAGTATTTCAGCGTTGAAGCGTCGATCCACAATCTTTACAATAGGATAGACTATATCGACTTGCGGTTTGACCGTCGACTGGTTGTCAAATCCGCGACGGGGGGGCAAGGTGGCTAAGCGCACCGGCAGTACCCAAATCGTCGGACTCGACATCGGCACCAGCAAAGTGTGCGTCTTGATTGCCGACGAGCGCGACGGCGAACTGACCCTTCTTGGCTTCGGCACCGCCGCGAGCGCCGGGATGCGCAAGGGGGCGATCATCAACCTGGAGGCAGTCGAAAAGGCGATCAGTGCCACTGTAGAGGAAGCGGAATTGATGGCGGGCGTCGGAGTCGAGCGTGCTTTTGTGGGAATCAGCGGCGGTCACATCAAGAGCTTCAACAGCCGCGGTTCGATAACGCTTCCGGAAAACCATCCGAAGATCACGCGTGACGACATCGCCCGAGTGATCAGCGCCGCCCGCGCGGTTGCGATCCCAAGCGACAGGGAGGTCCTGCACCTGCTGCCGCAGGAATTCGTTATCGACGACGATCACGGCGTGCACGACCCGCTCGGCCTTTCCGGGAGGCGGCTCGAAGTCGGCGTGCACATTGTCACCGGCTCCTCTACGTCGATCCGTAACGTCGTCACGTGCGCGCAGAATGCCGGGCTCGAGGTTGTCGATACGGTACTTCTGCAGCTCGCGGCGAGTCTCTCGACGCTGAGCGATGACGAAAAGGAGCTGGGAGTAGCGCTGCTTGATATCGGGGGCGGGACCACTGACATGGCCGTTCATCTCGACGGCTCGCTGTGGCATACGGCCGTGCTGCCGATCGGCGGCGACCACATCACCAACGACATCGCCGTCGGCCTGCGCACTCCGATTCCCGACGCTGAGCAGGTCAAGATTGATCACGGCGCCGCCCTGCTCGCCGCCTCGGAAGGGGACGGCTCGATCGAGGTCTCCTGCATTGGCGAGAGCAAGAGCCGGGTTGTCGACCGCGAGACGCTGGTCGAGATCATTAACGCCCGCATCGAGGAGGACATCTTCAAGTTGGTGAGGGAGGAGCTGCGACGCATCGGCGCGCTGCACCGGCTCAACGCCGGCATCGTGCTCACCGGCGGAACGGCCCAACTCCGCGGAGCCATCGATCTAGCCGAGCAAGTGTTTGAGATGCCGGTGCGCCTGGCGGTGCCGACCGGTTTCGGAGGTATCGTCGACGCCATCGCCAAGCCCGAATTCACCGCCGTGGCAGGCCTTGTGCAGTTCGGCCACGACAATAACAAGGCTCCGGCCGAGGAAAGCTTCCCCAAGGACGGCGCCCTCAGCCGCTTCTGGCATAAAATCAGGGGCAAGAGCTGAGAATTCTAATATTGCGGCTCCAGTCCCGATAATCTCTTAAAAAATCTTTAAACTGCAGGAAATTCGCGCTCCAGTAATCCGTAAACAAATGAGACGCCTGTTGCGCGCGTGAGGTGCTGCCGCTAGACTACGCGCGACCCGTTCACGTTGACATCAGGAGAGGTAAAGAAGTGAGACTTAGTAGAGCATTCGTTCCTACACTGAAGGAGACACCCGCGGAGGCCACCGCCGCCAGCCATGTCCTGATGCTGCGCGCGGGCATGGCACGCCAGTTGATGGCCGGCGTTTACACGCACCTGCCGTTCGGCTGGCGCACGATGAGCAAGATCATGCAGATCATCCGCGAAGAGATGGACGCCATTGGCGCCCAGGAGATGTACATGCCGGCGCTCAACCCGCTCGACGTGTGGGAGGAGACCGGACGCGCCACTGACTTCGGCGATGTCCTGATGCGGCTCACCGACCGCAAAGGCAAGAAGCTTTGCCTAGCGCCGACGCACGAGGAGGTGATCTGCTTCAACGCCCGCGACTTCATCCGCTCTTACCGCGATCTGCCGCAGATCTGGTACCACATCCAGCTCAAGTTCCGCGACGAGGAGCGCCCGCGCGGCGGCGTGCTGCGCACCTGCCAGTTCATCATGAAGGACAGCTACACTCTCGACCGCGACGACGAGGGTCTCGACTACGGTTACAACCTTCACCGTCAGGCATACATTAACACCTTCAGCCGCAGCGGCCTTCACTATTTTGTCGTCGGCGCAAGCAGCGGCCTGATGGGTGGCAGCGCAAGCGAGGAGTTCATGGTGCCCAGCCTCAGCGGTGAGGACCGCGTTGCCCGCTGCGAGGCCTGCGGCTATGCCGGTAACGTAGAGGTGGCTTCTTCCAGGCCCGAGCCGAAGATCTTCGAAAACGAGCCGCTGGAAAAAATATCCACACCCGGTATGCGCTCGATCGAGGACCTCGGCCGAGAGCTGGGCGTCCCGCCCGAGCGAACCGCCAAATCGCGTCTCTACATCGACTGCGACGGCAAGCCCGCCCTCGTGCTGGTACGGGGCGACCACGAAGTCAACGAAGAAAAGCTGCTCCCGATTCTCGGCGCCGATTTCCGCCCCGCCCATCCCGAAGAGGTGCAGCAGTTCACAGGAGCGCTGCCGGGCTCCGTCGGGCCGGTCAACCTCAAGAGCATCAGAATTATCGCCGACGAATTACTGAGGGGAACAAAGGGTATGGTCTCCGGCGCCAACGAGGACGACTTTCATTTCAAGGGCATCGACCTCGAGCGCGACGCCAAGATCGACCTCTTCGGCGACTTTCGCGTGGTCAACGACGGCGATCCCTGCCCAATCTGTGGCGAGCCGTTGAAGGTGCTCGACTGCATCGAGGTCGGCCACATCTTCAAGCTCGGCACCAAGTACGCCGACGCGATGGGTGCGCGCTTCCTCGACGAGGACGGCAAGGAACGCCCGATAGTGATGGGCTCCTACGGCATCGGAGTGGAGCGCATCGCCGCGTCAGCGATCGAGCAGGACTGCGACGACAACGGCATCGTCTGGCCGCTGAGCATCGCCCCCTATCATGTCCATCTGCTCGCCGCGAATCCCAACGACGAGAAGGTGGTTGAGGTCTCCGAGGAAATCTACCGGCAACTGCTCGACGCCGACATCGAGGTTATCTACGACGACCGCAAGGCCAGCGCGGGCGTCAAGTTCAAGGACGCCGACCTGATGGGCATTCCCTACCGCGTGATCGTCGGCTCCAAGGGCGTCGCCGGCGGCAAGGTGGAACTGCAGTGGCGCGTGGACGGCGAAAAGGAGATGGTCGAACCAGGCGACAAGCTGGTGGCGCGCCTGCGGGGGATCATCGACGAGGAGATGCGACGCCTGCGCTCGCAGTGCGTCTATCCCGTCAAACGTGAAGATCTCTAATCGGAATTAGAAACTAGTCAAAAGGCTCCCTTTTGCAGGGGGCTTTTTTGTTTTCCGGGACCTCAGCCTTCCGCCGTGTAGCGCGGCTGGGGCGAGGCGTCGGGATCGATGAAGGCTTTGGCGTTGTTGATCGCGATGGCAGCCTCGCCGGCGCCTGCCACGATGGTTTTTACCTTGCCAGGATAGTAGACGATGTCGCCGGCGGCGAAGAGGCCGGGGATGGATGTCTGCATTGTGCGCTCGACGACGACGCCGTTTTCCTTCAATTCGAGGCCCCAGGAGCGGACCGGCTCGAGGTTGGTGAGCTGGCCGCGCGCCATCAGCACGGCATCTACTTTCAGCCTTACTTTCTCTCGCGTTCCGCTGTGGATGATTGTCGCAGCCTCGACCTTTTCCACGCCGTGGATCTCGAGCAGTTCGTAGGGGGTCATCACTTCGACATGGCGGGTGAACATCGTGTCGACGCGCGCCTCGTCGGCGGTGTATATGTCGGTCCAGTTGATCACCGTGACGGCGTCGGCTACGGTGGCGGTGTCGATAGCCCAGCCGACCGCTTCACGCTTGCCTCCGCAGATCAGCACTCGCCTGTCGGCCAGCTCGGTGGCGTTATCCAGTTCAATGAAGAGACCTCGCTTCTTCTGCTCCTTCACCTTGTTGTCGAAAATGGCGCCGGGGATGAATGCGCCCGGTCCGGGAGCCAGCAGCACCGCCTTTGTTGCGTGCTGGCCGCCCTTGTCGGTGACCACCTCGAAGTGGTCATTGAGCTTGTGGATGCCCACTACCCGCTCGCCGGAGACGATCTCAGGCTTGTACTGCAGCGCCTGTTTCTTGAGGTTTTCGACCAGGTCGCTCGCCTTGAGTTTCGGCACACCGGCGACGTCGTAAACGTCGTTGTCCGGATAGAGGGCCCAGAGCTGTCCTCCAAGCTCGGGGAGCGCTTCTATGACTTTCGCTTTCATCGACCGCTGGCCTGCGTAGTAAAGCGCATAGAGGCCGACCGGTCCTCCGCCGATTACTATGATGTCAGAGCTGTCAGACACGAAATGGCTCCTTGCGATATTGTTTTGTTGGCAGTGCTTTTCATACCTTTCTAACGGATATCTGCTCGGCGTGTCAATACAACTATAGGGTGCGGACTTACATCCGGGAATGGCGGGAATGGAACAGCCCCCTGTGTTTGCCGCGTGAGACCGCTTTCAGATGGTGGAGTGCTTGGAGTTGTCGCCGCTGTCGGCCGCTTCGGATTTCACCTGCTCGTCCTCAAAAGGCATTATCACGGCCATGACGATGTAAGCCAGGAAGATTACTCCGCCGCTGAATAGAGTTCCAACCACCCAGAGCACGCGGATCACCGTCGGGTCGATTTCGAATGCCCGTCCGAGGCCGCCGCAAACACCGAAGATCATCTTGTCGGTGCGGCTTTTCCGCAGCTTGGAAGCCGCGGCTTTCTCGCGAACGCCGTTGAATGTGTCGCGCACCGTCGCGCCGCTGACCACGAAAAAGATGCCGATGCCGATGACCAGCAACGGCCAGAACAGCCGGAACGGGAAAAAGTGGAAGTGGAACCAGCGATATTCGAAGAAGTTGAACTCCCCTAGTAGAAAGAGAACCCCAAGCACGAGAAGCACAATGCCGACTACGAGGTTCCAGTCGGCTTTGGATTTGGGCTGCTGTTGCTGCTGATCAGGTGTCGCGTGCGTGGCATCGGGAGCGGGATGGCTGGGATTGTTGGGAATGAGGAACAGAGCGACGATGTAGAGCAGGACGCCGAATCCGAAGACCAAGATGGAGATTACCCACAATAGGCGGACAATCGTCGGATCTACTTCGAGGTATTCCGCCAGGCCCCCGCAGACGCCGCCGAAGGTGCGATCCTTGCGGGAGCGATAGAGGCGCTTCACTTCGCTGTTGCCTTCTCCGCTCATTTCATCACCCCGCTATGCACTTCACTGAATTAGACGCGCCGGGGCCCAGGATTGTTCTGCTGCGGTTCAATCAATGAGGGCGATCATATCGCTGACCGCCATCTCAAGGCCGACAAACGCCGCGCGGGCGATGATGTTATGCCCAATGTTCAGTTCCTCGATTTCCTCGATGGCTGCTATCTCGCTCACGTTTCGATAGTTCAGGCCGTGCCCGGCGGCAACCCTCATGCCCAGGCCGGCGGCGTTCTCGGCTGCGTCAGCAATGGCCGCCAGGGTTCTCAAGTAATCCTCTTCGGTCCGGGCAAGACTGTAGGCATCGGTGTTGATCTCTATCATGTCCGCGCCGATTTCTTTGGCAGCTTCTATCTGTTTCGGATCGGGGTCGATGAACAGGCTGACGTTTATTCCGGCCTTCTGGAATCTGGCGGTTGCGGCTTTCAGTTCTCCGGCCATGCCCGCCGCGTCGAGTCCGCCCTCGGTGGTCACTTCACCCGGGCGCTCCGGCACGAGGGTGACCTGATCGGGGCCGATTCGCTCGGCGATGCTTATCATTTCTTCGGTCGCTGACATCTCGACGTTCATGTGAGTTTTTATAGTTCGTCGCAGGATTTCCAGATCGCGGTCCTGAATATGACGCCTGTCGCCTCTGATGTGAATCACGATTCCGCGCGCGCCGGCGGTCTCGGCGATTGCCGCTGCGAATACCGGATCGGGTTCATCGCCCCCCCGCGCCTGGCGGATTGTGGCGATATGGTCCACGTTAACACAGAGTTTGGTCACCGCTCTTTCTCCTTGGTTATCTGGATGATACGATCACATGAAAATCGTTCGGATTTGCCCTGATTTCCACCAGGTCTGATCTTGCCGGCCTGCTGAAGACGACAAGGTCGGATCGGAAGGTTATCGGTGTACGCCGGTCGAGGTTCTCTACCAGATCCCTGTCAAGCATGATCCTGATTTCACTGGGTCGCAGCTCGTTGATCCAGGAGGTAGGTCCGGTGATATTGAGGACGATCTGCATTGGATCGACATCCACACTTAATCTATCCGCACCGTCTCGAAAATCGAAATTCGAGGCGTCGATGGTGAACGCTCTGGTTTCGTTGATCTCAACGATGTCCAGCGCCACCTCGACAGCGTTCTCGCTATAGTTCAGCAGCGGGATCCGCCTAAGCGTGACTGCGGCGACGCCGTCGTCCATGCCGCGGTCGTCAAGCGATACCTCGGCAAGGATTTCCCGGATAGAATCTACGATCTGTTGCGCGCCTGTCACGGTTACGACTGCCGGCTCGACAACCGGCTCGCCGTTCAGGCGATATCCTTCCCTTGGTTCCCCGGTGACCGCCACTCTGACCGGCTTTTCCCGCGAAATGACGCTGTCGATCTGCATCAGCACAGTCGAAGGCCTGACATCCAACACCTCCACTCCCGAGGGAAGGCTGACATTGTTGGCGTTGAGCTCGATTCGCTGAACCCCCTTCTTCGGTTGAATCAAGCCGGGATCGATGTTGATTGTGACCAGGCGGCTGACCTCGCCCGGATCGAGCAACCGAATCACGCTGTCATCGCGGCCGCGGACGTGCAGCTCGAGCTCACGGTCCATCGGCGCGGCGATCGCCCAACCATCGGGCACAAAGCGCTCGAGACCGTGGCGCACCTGGATTGTCTCCTCCATTTTTGTGCCGCCCGTGACGATAAACCACAACGTGAAAGCCATCAGTACGGAGATCAGCTTAAGCAGGAAGTTATTGAGCACCGCCCGTTTAGTCCTGACCAGCAGATCTTTTATCTGAAGTTTCATCAGCTACTTGGCCTCCAGGCTGCTGAAATCGTACTGCTTGAGGTCCTTGGTGCGTCGCGCCATATCACGGGGCGGGATATTGCGATTTCGGATGAAAATATAGCTCAGCAGCTTCATCAGGGCCTTGCCTTCCATCGGCTTGGTGATGCGGCCGTTCTGGGCTACCGAGATGACGCCGCGCTCCTCGCTGACGATTACGGCAACGGCGTCTGTCTCCTCGGTGAGGCCGACCGCAGCCCGGTGGCGCGTGCCGAAGGTCGTGCTGAGCTGGGGGTTCGATGTCAGGGGCAGGAAGCAGGCTGCAGCGGAGATTCGATTATCCTGGATGATCACCGCGCCGTCGTGCAGCGGGCTGCTGGGATTGAATATCGCGATAAGCAGGTCGTAATTCACTTCGGCGTCGATCTGCCTGCCGCCTTCGACGAAGTTCTTCAAACCCTGTGCTTTCTCCATGACAATTATCGCGCCGTGGCGCTTGCTGGCCAGCAGCGAGGCTGCAAGGCAGACCTCCTCGAGGGTACGAAGGTCCTCGTCGGTTGTGCTGCGCTTGCGAAAGGGATTCTTGCCGAACTGGGCGAGCGTTTTGCGGATCTCCGCCTGGAAAAGGATGATGATGGCAATTACCAGGTAAGCGAAGAAGTTGCTAAGCAACCACTGCACCGTCTCCAGCTTGAATTCGTTGGAGAGATAGCTGAGCAGGACGAGGAAGATAATGCCGATGGCGATCCGCATCGCGCGGGTGCCACGGATGACGATCAGGAGATAGTAGACGCCCACGGCGACGAGCAGGATATCGAGGAAGTCTTTCGGCTTGAACCGCGTCAGGTTTAGTGCATCCAGCCATCCGAGGATCGTGTCGATCATTGTTCCGCTTCCCGAATCTTGAGTGCCAAGTCAACGGCTCGACGCCCCTGGCGGACATCATGCAGCCTGACCACCGACGCGCCGTTAAGCACTGCTATCGCTGAAGCGGCAAGCGTCGCTTCCAGTCTCTCGCCTACGTCCAGCCCTAACAACTTGCCGATGAATGACTTGCGCGACGGTCCCACCGCCACCGGGTAGCCGGAGTCGACGAAGGCATCGAGTCTTTTAAGTATCGTAAGGTTGTGCTCAGCAGTTTTTCCAAAGCCGATACCCGGATCGATGATAACTCCGTCGTCCGGAGTTCCCGCTTCGATCGCTCGTTCCGCCTGCTCGATAAGGAAGCCTTTGATTTCTCCGATTAAATCGTTGTAGCTAGGGTCGAGCTGCATCTCCGCAGGGGTGCCTTTACTATGCATGATGATAACAGGTAAATTGTTGTCCCGCAAGACATTTAGCAAATCTGGGTCGCGCGTCAGCCCGCTCACGTCATTCAGCATATCGGCTCCAACGGCGAGCGCCGCGCGCGCAACTATCGATTTCACGGTGTCAACTGAAATCGGTATATCTGTGTGGCGCCTGATCCCTTCGATCACGGGAATAACCCGCCTGATTTCCTCTTCTGCGGGGACCGGCTGTGAGAACGGCCGGGTTGACTCGCCTCCGACGTCAATGATGTCCGCTCCCTCCGCCTCCATGCGCAGAGCGTGACGGATCGCTGCTTCGGGGTCCAGATGCAGACCGCCTTCAGAAAATGAGTCAGGAGTGACATTCAGGATTCCGAGGATCAGGACCCGTTCTTCCAGGCGGAAACGCCTTGTACCCACTCGGAAACTGCCGGGAGTGGGATCCATGCCTCAGCCCCCCGTTGGCGAGGGTTCCGGCTCAGGACCGCCGAACGATTCTCCCACTGCTTCGTCTTTCTTGTCGGCCTCTGGTTCGCGCCGGCTCTGCCTGGGTGCGCGATCAGGCAGCTTTTTTCCTTCGAGAAGCATGTCTATTTCCTTACCGTCCAGGACCTCCCGCTCGAGAAGAGCCTGCGCAATGAGTTCGACTTTATCCTCGCACTCGACGATCACCTTTTTCGCGCGCTCGTAGTTGCGCATCACGAGGTTCTTGATCTCGGTATCGATGACCTCCCACGTCTTCTGGCTCATGTCGTGAGCCTGGGCTATCTCGCGGCCGAGGAAGATGTGCTCTTCCTGCTTGCCGAAGCTGAGAGGTCCCATTTTTTCACTCATGCCCCATTCGCAGACCATTTTTCGTGCGATGTCAGTAGCGCGGTCGATGTCATTGCCGGCGCCGGTTGTAAGGTGTTTCAAGAACACCTCCTCCGCCGCTCGGCCGCCCATCGCGTAAGCCAGCTGGTCCTCGAGGAAGGCTTTCGTATATGTATGCTTGTCGTCGACCGGTATCGTCTGTGTCGCTCCAAGAGCCCGTCCGCGCGGAATAATCGTGACCTTGTGGACCGGGTCGGTATGCTCGAGGGAGAGAGCCACCATCGCATGGCCGGCCTCGTGGTAAGCGGTGTTGCGTTTTTCCTCGTCGCTGAGGATCAGTGAGCGGCGTTCGGCGCCCATTAGGACCTTATCCTTGGCCTCCTCGAAGTCCGTCATCTCGACAGCGCTCTTGTGCTCGCGTGCAGCGTGGATAGCTGCTTCGTTGGCGAGATTTTCGAGGTCCGCTCCGGTGAATCCGGGCGTGCCGCGGGCGATGACATCGAGGTCGACATCCTTGGCCAGCGGAAGGTTACGCGTGTGAACCCCGAGGATAGCTGCGCGGCCGCGGATGTCCGGGCGGTCGACAACAACCTGCCTGTCGAAGCGTCCAGGGCGCAGCAGCGCGGGATCTAGGACATCGGGGCGGTTTGTCGCGGCGATGACGATGATACCTTCGTTGCTCTCGAAGCCGTCCATCTCAACCAGCAGTGCGTTGAGGGTCTGTTCGCGCTCGTCGTGCCCGCCGCCGAGCCCGGCGCCGCGATGGCGACCGACGGCGTCCATCTCGTCAATAAAGACCAGGCAAGGGGCGTTTTTCTTGCCTTGATCGAAAAGGTCGCGCACGCGGCTGGCTCCCACACCGACGAACATCTCGACGAAATCGCTGCCGCTGATCGAGAAGAAGGGAACGTTGGCCTCGCCGGAAATCGCGCGCGCCAGCAGAGTCTTGCCTGTGCCGGGTGGGCCGACCAATAGTACGCCCTTGGGGATGCGGCCGCCGAGGCGTTGGAAGCGCTGGGGATCCTTGAGGAAGTCGATGATCTCGGCGAGCTCCTCTTTGGCCTCTTCGATTCCGGCGACGTCCCTGAAGGTGACCTTCTTGCCGGTCTGGCCCTGCATCTTTGCGCGGCTCTTGCCGAAGCTGACGGCGCGGTTGCCGCCGCCCTGCATCTGGCGCATGAAAAAGATCCAGATGCCAATGAGCAGGATCATCGGCGCCCAG
>Ga0114922_10004244_pt1 | contig 13299 bp, 10 predicted proteins | sample AartaG_FD_100975 | JGI IMG/M metagenome (GOLD analysis project Ga0114922, IMG submission 100975) | Deep subsurface microbial communities from Aarhus Bay to uncover new lineages of life (NeLLi) - Aarhus_00045 metaG | ecosystem: Environmental > Aquatic > Marine > Oceanic > Sediment | place... | reverse complement strand
CTACTTCGGTGAGATTGCCTTTACTTCCGGCAAAGGTTCCAGAAAGAAAATAGATGATCTCCTGGTGGATCTATTCAGTCGAGGCAGCTCAACAGAAGCCGAATACATTATGAAAATGATCTTCGGGGAAATGCGCCACGGCGTTGCCGCGGGTGTGATGGTTAAAGCCATCGCAGGCGCGGCGGGAGCTACATTGAAACTGGCCCAGAGGGCTTCCATGTTCTCCGGTGATCTTGGGGAGCTGGCCAGGATCGCTCTTACGAGAGGTAAAGAGGGGCTGGAGGAGATCGATCTCCGTCTTTTTATTCCTGTTGAGCCTATGCTGGCTCAGTTGGCTAAAGATTTCCAGCAAGTATTTACCGAGCACAACGGAAAGAGCGTATTGGAGTATAAATACGATGGCGCGCGCGTTCAGATCCATAAGCGGGGCAGCCAGGTGGCCATATTCAGCAGGCAAATGAGCGATGTGACAGCCAGCCTGCCAGAGATAGTTGACTTAACGAAAGGGCTGGTTAAGGCTGATGAAGCGATACTGGACGGCGAGGTTGTCGCAGTTGGGGAAAGCGGGAAACCGATGCCGTTTCAGGATCTGATGAGGCGCTTTAAGAGAGTTCACGAGATCGATACCGTGATGAAAGAAGTCCCGGTCAAACTCTATCTATTCGATCTGATTTATCTGAATGGCAAATCGGTGATAGATACTCCCTATGAGCAAAGATGGAATCTGCTTGCTGAGACCTGCGGACACGAGTTTCTGGCAGAGCGAATCGTCGCTGGCGAAGTGTCAGAAGCCGAAGGTTTTCTCGAACGAGCTATGGAATCCGGGCATGAAGGCTTAATGGCAAAGTCGCCTACCAGTGACTACGCGCCGGGTGCCAGGGGCAAGAAATGGTTCAAAATTAAGCCTGCCGAGACGCTGGACGTGGTTATTATGGCGGGTGAATGGGGACATGGCAGAAGGCAGGGGTGGCTCTCCAATTATCATCTCGGAGTGCTGGATCAGCAATCGGGAGAATACCTGTTAGTGGGAAAAACGTTCAAAGGGCTTACAGATGAGCAATTCATCCAGATGACTCAGAGATTGCAGGATCTTAAAACTTCCGAAGACGATATGGCTGTCTACGTGAGGCCTGAGATCGTCGTGGAAGTAGCCTACAACGAGATTCAGAAAAGCCCGCACTACAAATCCGGATTTGCGCTGAGATTTGCCCGGATCACAGGTTTCCGGGAAGATAAGAGCCCGCAGCAGGCAGATACTATCGAGAGGCTTAAGGAATTGTACGCGAGGCAGTTCCAGCGGAAGGCGAAAGCAGATTGGAGTTAGGAGATGGACCCAAAAGAAGTCCGCTACGTGATTATATCCACCTTGCTGCAGGCTGGTGAACCTATGGCTCTGGATGATTTGCTGGATCAGTCAGGGATCACAGCAAAAGAGGCTTCTCCTATTCTGAAAGAGCTTGTGAGCAAGAATCTGGTAGTTGAGGGCGAACTGATTCCTGATAGGCCGAAGCCGCAGTATTGCTGGGAAGCGCGATGGACGAAAGAAGCTGAACGCCGCACAACTGAGTCAAAGCAGAAGCTGAAGTCGATTATTGAACCTGCCTTAAACAAGCTGGCAGCATGTTCTACTGAGAAAGTGCGGGAGCGTGAGCTTGACATCGACAGCGAATCGGTTCTTGCTTTCTACGATTATGTTATCAACGAATACAAGCCACCGAAGGATAAGAAATTTCTTGTATTTTTTCAGTGCTCTGTAAGGCGTCCCTTTTCCTCATCTCCGTCCCACGGATCCATGAGGAGGGCAATATCCGTTGCCACCGGTTATGATCCAAGCCCAAGTAAGGATTTCAAAAGCTGTCCGGTTCACGTCGTGGTACTGGCAAGCAAGATAGGGCCTGTACCTTACGAACTTGAGGACATCTATCCCGCTAATGTGCGCGGCGGTGGCGTCAAACATTTCGGCAGTAGGTATTACGAGCATGTCAAACCTATATTGGCAGAGCGAATGGCCCAATACGCAATCACTCACAAAGAGAATTACGAACGCATCACTACTTTTACTGAGAGTAGATACGGCGAAGTGATGGAAGAAGCCAGGGAGATCATTGTGGATTGCTGCGGGCCGGATTTCTATTTTCCTGTTCTTCCGGTGATGGATGGTGCCCAGATTCTGCGAATGGGTAAATCCATGCCGCGGACATATTGGGAGAAATACTGGATCCAGTTGTATCTGGAGATCGTGAGCTGGCTGGAAGAAGATTTGCAGGAACAGGCGGAAGAGCGCCTGAATAGAATGGATGTCAGGTATCACAAAGGTATCTTATGAGGTAGGAAATGGTGAGAATAGTTCAATGGGATGTGGCAAATGCGAAAGATAGGGTATAAGAATACTGTCATAAGCAACGATTGGAGGAATTACCGGGCACTGCTCTTCTATGCAAACTACGGCTATCGACTGGCCGATACCAACTACGAGTTCGTTAAGAAAATTGGGATGGTTCACGATTAGGGTAGCAGTTGTGGCTATTGGCGCTCGAAAATCCCCCTAACTCCCTTTACAAGGGGAAAAATGGCATTCCCCCTTGTAAAGGGAGTTAGGGGGATTTTCCAACGGTGCTATGAAGTGTTACCTTAATTCAAATGAAAAATGAACCATAAACAGAAAGGGACTAGAGCGTGAAAATCTTGCACTGGGATATTGATAGAGCAGGAGAGTTGACATCTGTCTATAATGATCAGGTCACTGATATTCCACATTGCTATGCCGTATCACCGGAGGAATTTGAGAACGGATTCCGCTATGGAAAGGGCGCTGATAAACCTTATGAAAATCTGCATTCGGAAAAAATCATCGTGGGTGAGCAAAGTGGCAAAATAGTCGGATTTGCGGACGTTGCTGTGGCAGAGATCTCAGAGGGTGAGCGCAAAATGCGCAAAGGTTTGATCCGCTTTCTGACCTATCAGCCGGGTTATCGGCCTGTTGGTCAGGCTATCCTGGAGGAAGCGGAGGGATATTTACGCGATATGGGCATGGAAAAGGTCAGCGCTTTCCGTATTAGTTATCGCAATGATTACTGCTACCGCTTCTACCATCTTGGCTTCGGCCTGGTCTCCGATAGAAAGGGACATATCTATGGGCTGTTCTTCATGAATAATTACGAGATAGAGGACGGGGAAATTTTTATGGATCAGCCTGCATATAAGATCGCCGAACCTGCGATACCTGATAGTCAGGTAGAGATCGTTGTCGAGCAAAACCCCGGGCGCGGTGTTCTGCCCGGATTGACTGTCCAGGCCTTCCGCGAGGGAAACGAAGTTGGTGTCTGTGAATCTGTCTCCGCAGGCAAATACTGCCAGAACGAAGAAGCTCAGGACTGGGTATTCATCAAATGGCTCGGTGTTGAAGAAGATTATCGGAGGAAGGGCTGGGGACGCTATCTGCTGCAAAGGAATCTTTGGGAAATGCGGAAGATAGGCTACAAAAACACCATAATCAGCGCCAACATCAAGAACCACCGCGCGCAGTTGTTCTATACAAACTACGGTTATCGGGTAGCCGACACGTGCTATCAGTTTTCCAGAAAAATCAGAACGGCGGCTCACCCTTGAACCAGAACCCCTGATCTATCATGCTGCGCAGCAAAGCCCTTGCTGATTTGGCCGAAAGCGTTCCAGACTTTACCATTTCATCCAGAATGCCCACAGTGCCGGTCAGTTTTTCCTGCCCACATAGAGCAATAACAGTTTGTCTCGCTCTGTAATCATCGGTTGCAACTGCAGCCTCAGTCTTCATTGCATAGACAATGCAGGATACCTCCCCATCTGCCAGGGTTTCAGGCATAAGACTCTGTGTCCCAATATCGTACTCAAACACTGCCTTTTTGATCCGGCCATCATCTATCCATGCTTGTAGATCAATGTTTGCTTTCTTCAATTCAATAATGACGGACTCTGTGATATATAGGCGGTTCCCGTAAAACTCACATAGTACGGCCAATTCGTCAACATTGACAAAGTTCGAGATCGTTACGGTGTCCAGAACGATTTTGCTATGCCTGGGCAAGGTGAAATACTTCCTCAACCACAGTATAATCTCTGAGGTCCTTCACGAATTTCTGTGTGTCCCGAATGCTCTTCTTTAGATACTCAGCGAGCTTGCCAATGGAGATTTCACCGCGGAAATATAGTTTGGTTGCCATATAGACATATCTGCCAGGAAACGGCGTGAGGTCAATTTCCATCTCCGGCAACCCAAGATCCGAAGCCATTTTCTCTGGGTGAAGCTTCTGCAATCGCGCGTAAGCGTTATCAGAAACCAACCCCAAATCCTTTAAGCGCGTAAGCATGTCGCTATAGCTGACACCGAATTCTCGGCTGAGCTGCAATACATCAATTCCGGTAGTGTCATATTTGCGGCCCACATATCTCTCGAAAAGTTCGGTTACGGAGTATCTTGGAATAAGAAAACATGCAGCGAAATGATTGGCCAGAGATTCCCTTCTTGTCTGTCGTTTGCTTTTATCGCTACAGATGTCGGCTATATTCTCTCTATCTACCAGGAAATGATAGTATTCATGGGCAGTGGAATATACCATCCTCCTCCCGTGATTCACATTGACTAAAATGCATGGGCCAAGCTCTTCCGTATACAGAAATCCACCTGAAAGTTCATGACTCAATGGCAGTTTGAAAATCCTGATCCCCTGATTATCCAATAGTGAAAATACATCTCTTATGGGAGCGTTACCCAACTGAAGTCTTTGGCGCTCATCATTGGCGATGTTCTCTACGTATACTCTTCTGGCATCGTATCTGAGACGCGCGCCTGGCCTTGGATACAGGGGCACTCGCCACGTTCTGCCGGGGCCATACACTCTATTTTCCAGAGCCGAATATCTCCTGCATAAGTCTCTGAATTCATTTAGCTGTATTCGATCGTTTTTTGAGATATTCTTTGCTCTGAAGAGGATCGCTAAACTGTCTTCTTTTTGAGTATGATCAGAGATCAACAGGTCCGAGATGGTCTTGTGATACAATTCAGCCATTTTGGCCAGGTCAGTGCTGTTGATGCGTCTCTTGCCATGTTCCATTAGAGAGAGGGCTGATCTGGAAATTCCAAGGGCCGATGATGCTTCCTCCTGTGTCATGCCCAATGATTTCCTTGTGTTCCGGATATTTTCACCAATAGTGTCTTGATTCGCCATCTCTTTTTCCTCAATCCCTTTTTGGTTCTATTTTGTAACATTTTACTTCCAAAATATATACTATCATATATATTCTGCTAGATCAAGGCGATCTTGAAAATGCCAAGCATAAACTTTACGTCCGGAAATCCAGTTTTATATCACCCTGGCATGTTTCATGCTACCTTGACGGGACATTCCTGTCCCGTCGGCTTCCGGACGAAAACTTTATGCTTTGTTGAAAATGGAACATCCTATTGACCGGAATATTAGGGTCTGCTATGATAAGAGGCGTTGGACTTAATTGATTAATACATAATAGCAAACAGGAGGAAAAAGGCGCTGTGAGCGAGGCGATAGAACATCTCTATTTTCGCGAACCTAATCTTGGGCCGGATTGCAGCACTCCGCGCTCGGCTCGGTTGCGGGAACGACGGTTTCGTATGGGACTGGAAAAACGCAGTATCCCGGAACATTACGTGAAATTGCAGGAAGAAGCCAAGAGAATCTATGTTGAAAACGCTTTGATAGACCCGGGACTTGCCAGGGCTTTGGCGCTGCGATACGTTGTGGATAACTGTGACATCACCATCGAGGAAGACACGGTTTTTCTTGGCGGCGAGGAGCCTTTCTTCTTTAACCTGATGCTGCCGGCGTTGAATGCAGATGGTCATGCGCGCTTTGGCCGTTCTCCCGACGATGCCTCTGAAAGATTGCGCAGAGCCAGCGCGTTCTATGCCGCATGTTTTGAGGGACATATTACCCCCGGGCTGGATGATATTCTGAGCCAGGGTATTTCAGGTATACAGAGCAGAATCGAGGACAGGCTTTCTGATTTCCGCCCGGAATCGCCGGATAGTATGGAGCAAAAGCTCTTCTGGGAATCAGCTATTCTCGCGTGCGACGCTGTGTTAGCTTACGCCAGACGCTATCGGGAAGCAGCGGAAGACTCTGCGAAGGATGCAGAATTGCAGGAAGCCGCGGATATTCTGCGCAGAGTGCCTCTGTATCCCGCAACGACGTTCCGCGAGGCTTTACAGTCTTTCTGGATAGTCTATATCCTCGTTACACTGGAGATGGGTGGATGCGTTCCTGGCGGCGGTCTGGGGATTGGGAGACTGGATCAGTTCCTCTATCCCTATTACAAAAGGGATCTTAAGGAGGGTAAACTGACCAGGGAGGAAGCTCTGGAGTTGATGGAGCTATTTCTGCTATGCTTTCGGCACGTGGACTATTACACACCACATCAGCCGTATACCCCGGGGAGCCAGGGAAGCCTGGGCGGGGTGAGTCCGGCGGGTGTTGACGCATCTAATGAGCTTACGCGTCTTATTATGGAAGCTTCGCTGCGCATTGCCATGCCCGCTCCGTATATCTCTCTCCGTCTGCATAAGGACGCTCCTGAAAATTACTGGCGGGCGGCGGCTGATTACGTGGCTGGGGGATTGGGGTTTGCGGTTGTCAACGACGAAGTGCTGGTGCCCGCGATGCTGCGGCATGGGCGTTCCATCGAGGACGCGCGGGATTACATCTGTTCCTGCTGCTACGAGAACACGATCCCCGGCCGGGAGGCCTTTCATCCTAATGCGGCCTATCTGAACCTCCCTCTGGTGCTGGAGTTTGCTTTGAACCAGGGGAGGTCATTGCTGAACGGCGAGCAACTGGGATTGAGCACGCCGGAGCCTGCGAAGTTTGAGACTTTTATGGACGTTATGGAATCCTTTGGGCGTCAACTGCATTACGTTTGCGACAGGCTCGTGTCGCTGGTTAATTATTCTGATGAATCCCACATCGCCCATCGCTGCTATCCCCTGATGTCGATATTCATGGACGACTGCATCGCCAGAGGCAAGGACGTGTGCGCAGGCGGCGCTCATTACAATATGACAGGGTGCATTGTGGCGGGGCTTCCCAACGTGATTAACTCGCTTATGGCCATTAAGGAGTGTGTGTTCTCCAGGAAGCAAATGAACATGCCTGAACTGGTGTCCGCCCTCCGGACGGATTTTGACGGGCATGAGGCACTTCAGCGTCAATTGTTTATGGCCCCCAAGTGGGGCAACGGAGACGACGTGGCAGATTCGCTGGCCACTGACGTTACTGAAATGCTGTATTCGGAATTCCGACATCGCACCAACCCGCGGGGTGGTCGCTGGCAACTGGCTCTTTATTCGTTTGTCGCGAACGTTTCCCTTGGGACTGCCGTGGGTGCGTGTGCGGATGGACGCAAAGCCGGAACAATTCTGACGCGCAACCTGAATCCCTCCTGGGGCACGGACAGGCAGGGGCCCACAGCTACGCTCAGATCGCTATCTAATATCGACTTCACCAAATTCCCCAATGGAAGCACACTCGACCTCCGCTTCGATCCTGCTCCGCTGAAGACTCCAGAGGGCCGCGCCAAGTTCGCCGGGTTCCTCAAGGGTTTCGTGGATCTGGGCGTCATGACCATGCAGGTAAGCATGGTGGACGAGGAGACTCTGAGAGATGCTCAAGAGCATCCGGAGAAACATCCGCACCTGATGGTGAAAGTGGCGGGCTACAGTGCCCGCTTCGTTGAGCTTGCGAGGGATGAACAGGAGGAGATCATCCGCAGAACGACACAGCGGCTATAATGGAACTTTTTGACAGTCAGCGTTAGAGTTAATTCTCCTTTTTCATTGTTTGATTACTTGGCGAAATTCATTAGTTGAAGTAATCACCTGATCTCAGTTTTTAGCTCCAGCTCTCGGTTTACAGGATTTTCGATCTTGATTACTAAGTAATATATAGTAGTCATTTGGTATCGTTTGAGTAGTTAGTCAACCATATCTTGCTGGGGAACAGTTTTCAGTTTTTAGTTTTCAGTTGTCAGGGCGTTCATAGCTGCTGAGAGCTGAATGCTACATTGGTGTTCCATTATATTTATCGTGTTCGATGGGGAGAAATGTGAATCTGAACCCAGTGATGGTGGGAGAAAGGAGAGAGATGTCTTTTCCAGAAAAGGGCAAGATCGTAGTTCGTGAGCTGGCTAAAAGGGTCGCTGAGATTGCCAGTTCGCCGGTTCATAACGAAAAGCGGGATATGTGGACACGATTGAACCGACTGGAGCGGGTTCGGCCGTTGATCCACGTCCAAGCTATCGATCCTAGCATCTGGGTCGAACTGATACCTGATGATCAGCTTCAGGCCACAGATGCCTTCTGCCGTGGGCATGAGATGGCTCTTCGCAAGAAAATTTACTGCTGGGAGAATTTCCCTGACGACCGCGTTGTGGACGATGTTATCGTTTGTCCTATAGCAGTTAAGGGGGAAAGCCGGAGCACCGGGTTCGGCATGAAGGTGAACATGGAGCGGCCCAGCATGAGGTTCGGCGCGGGACTTCTGAAGAATACTATAGAGGATGAGAGGGATATTGATAAAATCCAGGCGAATCCGGAAGTCTGGGTGGACTGGGAAGAGACCGAACGTCATTACCAGAGCCTCTGCGATCTCTACGACGGCATCCTGCGAGTGGAGAAGCGCGGGCCGAGCTTCTTCTGGCTGACTGTCATGGACCAGTTTATTAACTGGAGAGGCATTGAACAGATGTTTGTGGATCTTATTGAGCGTCCCAAATGGGTTCACGAGGCGCTTGAGCGAATTACTACCGGGCATCTCAACAGCATCGAACAGATAGAAAAGCTCAACGTTTTATCGCCGGGCAATGGCAATACAAGCCTGGGATCAGGCGGCTATGGGTGGACAGACCAGTTGCCTCAGCCGGATTTCGACGGAGAGCACGTGCGGCTTAAAGACCTGTGGGCCAGGTGCGCTACGCAAATTTTCACAGCGGGCATCTCTCCTGAGATGCACGATGAGTTTGCTGTCCAGTATGAAAAGCGACTGCTGGAGCGTTTCGGTCTCGGCACCTACGGATGCTGCGAACCGCTTCATAATAAGATGCACGTGGTCAGGAAAATCAAGAACCTGCGCCGGGTTTCCATGAGTCCCTGGGTGGATATAGACGTGGCTGCAGTTGAGGTGGGCAAGGATTACGTTTACACACATAAGCCTAATCCCACAGTTATAAGTATGCATACATGGGATCCCGAACTGGCCCGTTCAAAGCTAAGGGAAGCGTTTGAGAAAACCCGCGAGAATGTGCTGGAAGTTAACTTCCAGGATCTTCACACTGTCCGCAACGAGCCTAATCGTCTGACGGAGTGGACAGAGATAGCTATGCAATTGGCAGAAGAGTATGCGTGAGTGGTTTGAAAGGAGATAATTTATGCAGATGGCTTTAACTCTGGGTTTGCTTACCACATTGCTGGTTTTCCTGCCGAGGGTCATTTCAGCGGAAGACTATCCCGGGCCAAATCCGGCCCAGGATACTTCCAGTTACGGTAAGCATTTTCAGCGCAGCATGACATTGATGGCTGCAAGTACGCCGGAGAAACGCAACACCCTGCGAATCCTATACTATGGGCAGTCCATCGTTGGACAGAGATGGTCTGAGATGGTGGATGCCGACCTGCGCCGGCGCTTCCCCAATACGGATTTTGTCACCGAGAACCTGGCTATTGGCGGCTTCAGCTCCCAGCGCCTGGTGCGCACCATGTATTATGACGTGTTCCCGTTCTATCCTGATCTACTGATATTCCACGTGTATGGAAGCCATATTGAATACGAGAATATCATCAAAGAGGTGCGCAGACGGACAACTGCTGAGATCATCATACAGACAGATCACGCGAATAAGTGGCCGGAGCATCGCGCTGATAGCTTCGGGGAGCAGGAAAGCTGGGATGGTAAGATGAACTACTGGTATCTGCCTGAGATCGCCCGGAAGTATAACTGCGCGTTGCAGCCCCAGCGTGACGAGTGGGCGCAGTATCTAATGGATCACAAACTGCAACCGGAGCAACTGCTGACAGACAGCGTGCATCTGAACGAGCATGGCAAGTGGCTGATGGCCGAACTGATGAAGCGTTTCCTGGTTTACCTCCCGGATGAAGCCCAGGACGAGTGGAAGGATCTGGTTAAAACCTACGTGGTCGGTAAGGATGTGAAATGGCAGGATAATAAGCTGACCCTGGAGTTTCAGGGAAACCGTGTAGTGGCATTGGCCGCCGAGGGGCCAGAGGGCACTGCTCAAGTCTTGATCGATGGCAGGAAACCCAGTGAATTCCCCGAATGCTATACGTTTACCCGTCCCAGCGGCACTAAAAACATTGGATGGCCTGCCATAATGAAGGTCTCCTGGCAGAAGCCACCGGTATTGGAAGAATGGACTGCGACTTTTGGCGACTTCAACGCTGAGAACGACGATTTCAAGTTTACAGTAACAGGCTCAGTCACTGGATCCGATGGCAGCGGGACAGGAAAGGAGAAGTTCGTCTCCAATAGCGGCCGGATCGTTATTGAGCCGCAGGATTGGGTCTTTGTGTTCGATAAGCAGGTCTCGAAGCAGGATACTCCCGACGGCTGGACGGTGCGATGGAAAGTTGTACCCATGTTTGTGGATGAGTATACGGCCCGGGAATATCAGACTGTTCTGGCTCAAGGATTGGAAAATACAGGTCACAGGCTTGAGCTGATAGCCATTGGAAAGGAAAAACCAGCCATCCAGGCCATCCGTGTCTACACTCCGCCGCTAATTATACCAGTTCCATAAAATGATTGTGCATTAGAGTATGGTTACAGACGGGACAGGAATGATACTGTTGGCGAATTCAATTTGGGTAGTTTTCGGTGGGACGTGTTGTCAGTGTGCTTAGTGTTGGCTCAGTGATAATGCCACCTTGAACAAGCTGGCAGCATGTTCTACTTAATTCGCCAACAGTATCATTCCTGTCCCGTCTGTAATGCACAGCTAGACAATTGGAATGGTATTACGCGGTAGAAGCAGAGCTAAGATAGCAGCCAGAACAGGTAAAAAAGCAGCTATACTCATGCCCGGAGCAACGTTGCTTCCGAAGAAGCGGTCGATCATTACGCCGAATAGCATAGCCAGAACCCCGGCTATGCCCCAACTGAACCCCATCATAATAGATGATGCTGTGCTTGCTCCCTCGGGCATAAGTTCCTGAGCAAACGCCAGAGGTACCGTATTAGGGCATCCAAGCGCCAATCCCGAAAGTACCAGGAAAATGACAAGCATAGGGCCTTCGGCAGCTACTAAGGTATACAGGAGTGGGGATGAGAGCAGCAAAGAGAAAACGAGCAGCTTTCTTCTGCTTATTCTGTCGTAGAGGTAACCACCGAGAAGTGTTCCAAAGCCGATGGAAAGCAGAAATAGGGACACGATCCCGCCGCCCATTACCAGTGAAAGCTCCCGCTCGTGCATAAGAATCGGCATAAAATTGGTAAATACAATACTTACCGTCGCTCTGAAGATGACTATCATGCTGAGAAGAGACAGGGGACCAAGATTTGGCCTGATAACATCCAGAATTTTGATAGATTTGCGCGCTATGTGGCGTTTCTCGTCTGCTAACACGTATTTATAGAGTAGAAGCGAGGTAATAATCCCAAAGACGGAAGCTACGGGCATTCTAAAGGGCCCGATTGAAGATATAAGAGCGGCTGCAATTAGCGGCCCAGCAGCAAATCCTATGGTGCCACCGGTCATAAAGATAGATAGACCAAATCCTCTCCTGCCGCTGGCTATATCGCCAACGGAGCTTGCCGCATGTGGATGAAAAGCCGAGACCCCCATTCCGCCTATGATCAACAGAATCAGAAGGACAGAAAAGCTTGGCGACATAGCTATCAAACACATGAAAATAGCCGCTATTGCTGGCCCGGGAACCAGAAAGAATCGCTTACCCCATCTATCGCCCAGGTATCCGTAAAGCACTTGGAAAAGCGACCCGGAAGTGCTTACAGCGAAGATTACTACTCCAATCAACGTTTTGGAAAGACCGAATTTGCTTTGAAAGACGGGAAGAAGAGCGGGAAGGAAGTTCGCATACAGGTCAGTCACACCATGGCCTAAAGCCAGCACTGCTACAATAGCTCTGTTTGATCTACTAACCACTTAAATCTCCTCGGTAATGGCGCACAGTATATCATCAGTAAATAGCCCCGCGGCTGAGAATGAAAATAGCATGAAATAATTTGACCGATTTAGCCGGATCGAGACGACTATTCAAGGTAGATTAAACAAAAATAGTTTCATCATATCACTTGCTCCTTGCCTTCTGAGCCCTTACAAAAGCTATCGCCGTCAGGGAGGCAAGAGCCCATGCTTTTGTAGGATCATTTTGAAAAACGGGCTGCTCCCAATACGACGGCGGCTCACCCCAAAAAGTTCAGACCAGATGCCAGCTACAAAGACGGCCGCCTTCTCCCGCCAAGAACGAGAAGGCGGCCCTTATTTTTTCTAGATGCTTGATTCTGGATTAACGTCAGCAATAGTGAATTACGTTTTAATGGTTATTTAACGATTAGACCATTTACACACGACATTTTCCTGACTATCATCCCCTCATCCATAATCTCAAATCTTTTGTGATGTTTAGATGAAGCATCGCTGGTTACACGCAAGTCCGCTCATGAGAACCGGGCAGGCCCGCGCGTTTGAGGACAGGGTTGTCTCTATGCAGGTGACTATATTCCCGCGAATGCTTTGCTCAGGCATATAGGCATAAGCCCCGGCTTCCAGTGCTTCCATACCAAGCTGTGCACCTGCGGAATTTTCGTTTGGCCATGCGAAGTTGGATGATGTGATTATAATCCTTGTCCGCGGAAAAGACTTACGCAGCAATTTCACCAGATCGCTGCTCTTCTGAAATATCCCCCAGTGCACGATCATCAAACTGAAACTGGCCTTTCTAAAAGCCAACAGAGCTTGCTGACCGCCCTCCACCGCCTGAAATTTGTGCCTTCTCCTTCTTAAGATTCTGGCAAGTCTTCTCCTTATTTCAGGATCTGGCTGAATGATAAGGATGCCGCCCTCTTCGAGGCCGCTCTGCAGCCACAGATCGGCTGGTATTGTCAGCTCCCGCGCTTTTCGGTCTTCTCTCTGCTGGATCTGCCTGACTTCTCTTTCAACCCGCCGGACTCTCTCCGCCATGTCTTTCTGTGCCGAATGAAACGTTTTTCCCAAAACTGGATCACCTCCAAGATTTGAATGGTTTAATCGGTAAGTAAT
>Ga0114922_10004243_pt1 | contig 13300 bp, 12 predicted proteins | sample AartaG_FD_100975 | JGI IMG/M metagenome (GOLD analysis project Ga0114922, IMG submission 100975) | Deep subsurface microbial communities from Aarhus Bay to uncover new lineages of life (NeLLi) - Aarhus_00045 metaG | ecosystem: Environmental > Aquatic > Marine > Oceanic > Sediment | place... | reverse complement strand
TTTTCGGAGATCATATTTCTATGTATTTTTTAATTTTGCTGGATGACCCAAATAAATTGAATTTTCTCTTAGAACCTGGTCGTAACTTGTATAAGAATGAGCTGAAAGCTTCGAATTTTGTTCCATAACCGTACCGGGCAGAAGAAAGCATTTGGCTCCGATAAGAGCACCATTTCCCACTCTTATTTTTCTCAAAATGAAATTATCTTGTTCAATACCAAAACTCAAGATCGTAGAATTCATTCCTATTATAACATTCGCACCAATTGATACGAATTCCGAAGAAATCCAACTATTATCGCAAATTGTTTTTTTCCCGATTTTTACGCCAAAAAACCATAAAGTGAACCGATTTTTAAACCATGGAAACGGATTTGAAGCCGTAACATATAATGGACATTTTTTAACAATATTCCGTATATTCCAAAAAAGATAATCCCGATCTTCTAAAGATCGTTTGAAATTACCTTCCTTTGGAACATGTAGTAGGTTAACTATTTTTAAAATTAAAACTGATATTAAAGTCGCACTAAATTGAACTATATAGATCGCGGCTAAAACATTAAGCGGTAACAATATAAAGAATAACCAATAATCCGTTTTGCTCCAAAAATAAATAACGTACGAATATTCAAAAATAGAGAGGGGAACAAGGCTAAGAATAATTATTCCAATATATAAAATTAGATATTTACCTCTGATTCTCTCGTCTATAGGTGATGGTGAATCTCCCTTTAAGCTAACGGGTTGAAACATTTTTTACTCCTCTTTTAAATTTAGATCGATTTCATTTTGATTCGCTTCGGCATTTGAAGGCTCTAGTTTAACTTTTTCTGCTTTGTTTTTCGACTCTTCGACAGATTGAATAGGCAATGTTAAACTCACTGGAGTTCCTATGTGAATTAAATTACCTTCTAATTCCTGTTCAATTGATGTATAACTATTTACGCCCAATACAGCGAAATCTTGCATGATTGTTCCAGGCGAAACTATTGTGTGAGGTCCTACAACGCATGCCTTTCCAATCTTTACTTTTTTAATTAGGATTTTGTCTTGATAAATTAAATGTGAAAAAATGCAAATATTTAATGAAGTCATCGTAAAATCACCAATTTCTATAAACAAAGGATCTACATACCCTTCATATAAAACTACACTTTTTCCAACCCGAGTACCGAAAAATCGATAAACAACAATATCAATCCAAGGCAAAGGTAAAGCTCTTGCCAACCATATTGGGAAATATGCCACCCAAAACCTCCTATGCATGTACTTCCAGTCCTTACTTCCTCTCTCAAAAATTCCCTCTCGGGGTGGAGAAAGTTTGTTCAGTAGTTTAAAAATTCCGGCAGAAAATAATATGATTGTAAATGTGAATAGTAAAATATTACCATATATATTTAGAGGAAGCAATAACCAATAATACCACTCAGCTTTTAACCCAAAAGAATAAAAATCGCTTCCAGTTAAAAGATAATATAGACCATTGATAAACCATAAGTTAACAAGAAATAAAACTATACCCCCTACAAACAATTGTACAATTATAATCAAAGAAAAAGGGGTTTTGTAAACTCCAGATGTAGATATAAAATCCATTTCAAATTTGGAGTAATTATCTCTCTCCATTTTGATCAATTCTAATCTGATAAGTTATTATTATTATAATGTAACAACCGTAAAATAAATAAATTTTACACAATTTTTACTTTAAAGTATTGTTTTTTATAAAAATAGATTTTTAAAACAAACTTATTATAGTTATTATAAATATAAAAAATTAATAACCAAAAAAATCAAAATTCATACATAAAGTGAAAAACAATGTCGATAGACTGGGCTAAAGCAGAAGAAAAACCTGATAAGAAGCAAGCCGTAGAAGGAAGGTTCTTATTAGACTTAAGAGCGAAAGTTAATGATTTAGAAAAACAACTTAGCGAAACTAAAAATGATTTTAATGGAACGCAAAGTAACCTTAAAGCTACTGAGGGAAAACTCGAGGCTGCTACAAAAGATCTTAATAATACTAAATCTGCGCTCGATAGCACCAAAACTGAGTTAAATGAAACTAAATCGATGTTAGAACAAGTTAACGGCAAACTGGAAGACAAAATACAAACTGTAAATAATTTGAATTCTGAAATTGAAGGCTTGAAATCTAATCTCGAAAACGTAAATAGTAAAACAAGCGAACTTGAAGCGAAATTAGAAAGCAAAGAGCAAGAATTCGAAGCAACTATCTCGAGTTTATCTTCAGAGCTAGACGCATCTAAAGCTCAAATAAATGGGTTTCAGGACCAATTAGCCGAAATTCAAAGCTCAAACTCAGAAAACGAGATAAAAGTTGATTCTCTAACTTCTGAAATTCAAGAATTGAATAGCAAACTTACGAGTACCCAAGAAGAAAACACGAAATTGAACGAACAATTAATGGAATTAAATAACTTATTGCTACAAAAAGACACCAATATTCAAGAGTTAGGTAGTAATTTAGGTGTTAAAGAAAAACTAATCGAAGCTCAAACTGCTCATCTAGAGGAAGTTGAAACCGAATTAGGCGAATTAAAACCTCCAGAAATGGGTACGGGTGGTTTTGCTAGCGACGAAAGGACAACTTGCCCCATGTGCGGATCAGTAGGAAAAGAAATCAAGCAAATTGAGGATAAATCAAAAGTCTTGTCTTATGTTGGCCATATACCCATGTATGCTAAAAAACATGTATGTAAGAAGTGTGGCTACGAATTCTGAATTCTGAATTATTATTTCTTTTATTTTTCTTATCTAATTTTTAATATTTATTGATTGTTAAGAGCTAATTTAATAGCTAGAGGAAAATTTATTTCTCTTTTATCGATAATAAACAATTAATTAAAAAAAAATAATTAATTGCTTTCTTTTATATCTCTTTCATCGATAATTAAAGACTGGATCGTTAATAATATCCCAAACAGCCCAAGTATTTTTACGGCCCTTTTTTTACTATTCTTCCATCCAAATAATAATTTTTTTCATTAATATCAAAAATAATATTAATTTCTATAATTATTTGAAATGTTTTTGCATTAAAAAAAAATTAATTAGAAAAAAAAGATATTTTTAATTTTAGACTCTTGCTTTCTTTTGTTCGTGAATTTCCTCGAGTTTTTCTTTGATTTCCTTAAGCTTTTCACCGTGTAAGGGGTATTTGTATATTGCCAATATGGCAATTAATAGAGCTATGGCTGGAAATACAAATATTAACACTTTTAATCCTAAGACAACTTCTGGAGTTACAAGAGACGGTTCAAAGGTTGTCCAACCAACAGTACTAAAAACTGTGCTTATGGCTAAAATTACTAAAATATTAGAAAACCTAAGGACGAAAGCATTTACGCCATAAAATCCCGCTTCTCTACGCATTCCTGTAGCAATTTCGTCTTCGTCTACGATATCCGCAACAACTAGATCAATAATATACAATGAGCCAGATAAACCCATCCCTATAAAGAAGAAAACAATCAACCCTGATATGAGTTCATCTATAAACATTAAAGGAAACAGTGATAATATCCAAACAGTCATTGAGATCATCCACGCTTTTCTATTACCGAATTTACGAACAATTGGTCTCCACAAGAATGTAATAAAAATCGTAGCTGAAATAAACGTTAAACCTAAAAGTAGTGAAGCCATGAATGCGTCTGATTCATTTAAAACGAATTTTGCATAGAGTGGAACGAGAGTAGGAAGCATACCAAATACAAACCAATTTGATGTTTCCGAAACGATATACCATCTAAAAGATTTACTCTTAAAGCAAAATTTTATAGTTTTAAAGAAACCAAATGCATTCTTATAATCTTCTCGAAATTCTTGTTTTTCTTTTGGACCAAATAGAAGAAAAATTAATGCCCCCACGATTACAATTATTCCGGCTATTATTCCGAACAATTGATATTCAGGTAACGCTGTTGGAACAGAAAAATCTGATATTATTAGTCCAGGCAATATAAACGCAAAAATTAAGCCTATAATTGAGAAAATTTGACGAACATTATTTGCTTTCGTTCGTTCTTGCTCGGTCATGAAAACTTCTGGAAAAAGTGACGTCAGATTTAAACTGAAAGCAGTGTAAAATAGTTCAAAGACGAGAATAATCATTAAAAAATAGTAGAAATTACCAACTTGATTTATTGGACCGACAGGCAACGGAGGTGTAAACAGAAAATACATTACTACCGCCAAAGGTACGAAAAATACAACAATATAAGGCAAACGGCGACCCCATTTTGTGTGAGTTCTATCTGATAAATATCCTATTAAAGGGTCGTTAAACATGTTCCAAACCGTCCATATAAAATATCCTAGAGTGATTAACCATATATTTATTTGAACTACAGTAAAATAAAATGTAAAAATTAAAAGAATAAATGCTTGGTAGGCTGTTACATCACTTATTTGACCAAAACTATAGAAAAACGCTTTTTTAAGAGTTCCAGATTCTTTTTTACTCAAAAATCATCACCAATTAATCAATTTTAATAAATTTGTAATTAATTAATTAAATTCAATTTTTTCTTTAATAAATGTTTAGTTAAGATATATTTCATTAATCATAATAAAATTAAGAGATTTAAATTTTAAATCTTTTCATCATCCTATATATACTTAGTATAATCGCGTTAACACCGCCCCCACTTTCGCTTTGTGCACCCACAAACCATAAATTCTCAATTGGAGTCTTGTGAGGAATACCTTGTTTGCCCATGATTGGTGCTATTCCACCAAAAGCGTGATGATCTAAATTAGTTCTTTGCCGAAAATCTTCTGGAGTCATAATTGTTTTAGTTTTGATGTGGTCTCGAAGGTTAGGAATCCTTTTCTCGGCATATTCTAACAGTTTATCAGCGTATTCTTCTTTTTTCTCCTCCCAATTTCCTTCTTTTAATGAATCTGGACAAATCGTATATATAGTTATCGCATTATGATCTGGAGGAGCCATCGATGGAGAATGAAATGAAGGGACATGTACTACAAAACCATCTGCCCCTTCGTGATAAATTCCTTTTAGGCAGCGTTCTACTCCTCCCTCAATATCGTATGTCCCATAATAATAAGTACACACTTCTGATAAGTAGGGCGACGGGTTATAATCTACACCTATATGAACCATAAATACAGAATCCATTAAAGAAATATTTTCGACATCCTCTAAAAATTCTATAGGTAAATCTTTATTTTCAATTAGCTTCAGAAATGTTTCTTTCGCCCCTCCGCTGGCAATTATTAAGTCTGCAGGGTGTGTTTGGCCGTCGTCAGTTCGTAAACCTGCAACCTTATTGTTTTCAACGAGTATTTTTGAAACCAAACTATTTGTTAAGATTTTTCCTCCTTTTTGTTGAATATTTTTGCTTAATGCGTCAATTAAAGAACTAATCCCTCCTAAAACATTAAAAAGATGTAAATGCTCAGATTTTTTCGTTAATTTTTTTGGCATTCGTTTATCGTAAAAAGGTTCTGGATTTAAAGCGAAAACCCCGAGTCCAATAAACTGAGTTGGTTTTACGAAAAAATCTGCCAATATAGAGATAAATATGCTTTGAAGCTTTTTGGATTTAAAGAGATGATCCATTAATTTTTGAGCGCTCCAATTTTTTTTGGTAATCAAAGGGAGTAATGTTAGTAATAGAGAAATTTTATAACCAAATTTTCTTATTCCTTTTGCTTTTTCCATTTTACGCGCGATTGTCATTAGTTTCATAAAGCGCAGATAATATTTCCAGTATTTTGATAATCCTTTAGCGTCCTCTGGAAAAAGTTCCCTTAACTTATCCATTCTCCATTTAAGCCCTTCATACTTCTCAGGCCGTTTTATTTCAAAATCGGGGAAAATATATGTTCGATCGTCCTTTATCACTTCAATTTGATCCAATACTCCCAATTCTTTAAGTACATCACCAACGGGTTCTCCTGCCCCTATCCCCTCGAGTAGAAGTTGCCCTAAATCCCATTTATATCCGTTCTTTTCGAATGAAGCAGTAACACCTCCAATTTGATTAAATTGCTCAAAAATAGTGACTTCATGGCCATTCTTTACTAAATATGCCGCAGAGGTTAACCCTGCGATACCAGATCCAATTACACATACTTTCATAGAATTTTCAATTTCAATAATGAATTTTAATGATTAACACAAGTCTAATATCAAAATAATTAATTTTAACAATACTTTACTTAATAAATATTTAGTACAATAAAAAAAAAAGTTAAATTTTTGATTTTTTTTCTTGATGAATTTCGTCGCGTTTTTCTTTAATTTGTTTTAAATATTTACCATCTAAAGGGTAAAAATATATCGCAATAATAGCGATTAACAGAGATATTACGGGATAAATGACCATTAAACTCCTTAGTTCAAATTCTGGGATGGTAATCGGATTGAATTTAGCCCAATCAGCAATAAGAAACACAGGTCCTATAATTAGAAAAACAAACACAGTCGCAAATCGTTGAAAGAAGATGTTAATGCCGTAATATCCCCCTTCACGTCGTGTCCCTGTTTTTACTTCGTCTTCGTCCACAATGTCTGCAATAATAATATCAATTATGTATAAAGAGCCAGCTAAACCTATTCCAATTAAGAAGAATACTATAAATGCTACTACTTCCATACCAGGCCCTAGAAAAAATAGCGGAATTAGAGTTATAATCCAAATTGTCATTGAAATTAACCACGATTTTCTCGGACCTAATTTTTGAACCAATGGTTTCCAAAGTATTGTCATAAAAAGTCCAGCAGATAAAAAACTAACGCCTAACAAAAGCGAGATCATGAAAGGGTCTTCAAAACCTAAAATAAATTCACCATAAAGGGGAGCTATCACAGGAATCATCCCATAAACAAACCAATTAGCGATTTCTGCGGGAATGTAACGCATGAAGCTCTTGTTTTTAAAACTATATTTTAAAGTGTTGAAAAAATTAGGAGCACCTTTATAATCCTTGCGAAATTCTGTTCTTCCTTTTGGTGATAATATTAAGAAAAGTCCGCCAGCAATAATGACAATTATGGCAACAACTATTCCATAAGTAGGATATTCTCCAGGTAATGGGCTTGTATAGCTAGAAATAAACATGCCAGGCAAAAGGAAGGCTGCAAGCAATCCAACAATAGCAAAAAGTTGTCTTACATTATTACCTTTCGCCCGTTCTTCCTCAGTTATAAAAATTTCTGGGTACAAAGAAGTATAATTTATGTCATACATTGTAAAAAATAATTCAAATACAATGATTATAATCATAAAATATATGAAATTTATAGTAGGATCGGTGATACCTATTGAAGCTAGTGGTGTAAACAATAGAATCATAATCACTGCTATCGGAATTAAAGAAATCATGATCCAAGGGAATCTACGCCCCCATCTAGTATGAGTTTTATCCGATAAATATCCGATAAATGTGTCGTTAAAACTATTCCATATCGACCATATGATAAAACCAAGAGAAATTAACACCAAGTTGATTCCAACGACAGCAAAGTAAAACGTAAAAGTCAAAAATGTAAATGCTTGGTAAGAGGCTATATCCGCGATTTGACCAATACTGTAGGAAACTGCGCGTTTATACGAAAATTTTGTTTTTTCAATTCTTTTTTCAGTTTCGCTCATAAATTACCAATAAAATTTTTAATTAAATTGATCTTATTTCTTTTCTTTCTTAATAAACTTTTATTAAAGTTCAAATTAATAACCTCTTTATTATCAAGAATTTTCATTATATCCCTCAAAAATTACCTCTAAATTACAATAACATCTATATATCATTCATTAATTATTTACCCATAAGGATTAAGAAAAATTAAAACATCATATTGGTGATTTCATTGAGTGTTAATATCCAATACATGAAACAATTATTCAGCATATACAGACGGCATTTCTTCTATTTGATGAAAAAAACCGTGCTTAATTTCTACTTTCAATTAACAACAATGGAAGATCTCATAAAAAATATGAATTCAGTTCTTGAGCAAAATAACTCTTATATGACATATTTCATCGCATCTTATCTTCTTGAAGATCATCCTGAAAGAGTAGCTATTTTTAAAAATTCAAAGCATTTGGCCCTACCACATGGTTATAAACATTTCAATCTCCGAGAATGTTCTGAAAATCTAGCACTTCGCGAAATTGTGAAAGCTAAGGAAATTTTTGAGGCTTCTGGACTTGAATCTTGGTGTTTTCGAGCCCCCTATGCCAGAAATACATTCAGTAATCTTGGAAAGAATAAATTTTATCAAGTTCTCTATGAAACGGGTTATAATTGCTCAAGTTCCGAACTTAAAAATTCTCCGCCTTGGAAACTTATTAATTATAAAATTCCCGAATTTGTTATAGGAGGACCGAGGGATGATCAAATAATTGATAAATCAGGTATTTGGGATGTAAAAATTATCGCTAAAAAATTTATAAGATTAATTCTCAATACAAAAGGATCGTTGCTAATATTCGATATGCATCCTATTCGAATGGGGCAGAAAAGGTTCCTCCCCGCATTAGATGCGATCTGTAAATTTGCGAACAAGGATCCTAACTCCATCTTGATTGATTTTAAAACTGCAGTTAATTCATATGAGGAAGGTCAGAATGAAAATTTTATTTGCATTACTGGGGATATTGATACTTGGACATATTTTGATTACATCAAAAGATTAAAATAATAAACAATTTAGATAATTGAATAAAAAATAAAAAAAATGAGAAAGAGCATGACCAAATTATCGCGTGAGCAAGAATTAGAACTTCGAAAAAAACTAACCGAGATTAAAAGAAAGAGGAGAAAATCTCAATTTGGTAGATTAATGGTTCGATTAATGAATATTTTAGCAAGACATGTGCCAGGCGGATATTTTAGAGCACGCTTGCATAAAATAAAGGGGGTTGTTGTTGGTGAAAATGTTTGGATTGGAGAAGAGGTTTATATCGATAATGAGTTCCCCTTTTTAATTTTTCTTGAGGATAATGTTGAGATCGCAGCTTATTCCATGATCATGGCACATAGCAGAGATCTTCATCTCCTAAAACCCGGAAAGTATGTATCAAACTTGGGATATCCTCCTTCTCCTGTTCGAATTAAGAAAGGGGCTTGGTTAGGATTACATAGTATTGTATTAGGTGGCGTAACCATTGGTGAAGGATCTGTAATAGCCGCAGGAGCAGTCGTTACAAAAGACGTACCAGACTTCGCTCTTGCAGGTGGGGTTCCTGCAAAAGTATTAAAATATTTACCTGGTTCTCCAAATTATGTAGAAAAAACATGAGGGAGAGACAAATGAATGAATTCCTGACTAAATAATAAGATTTGAATAGATTTAAACGAATTTTTGCCTTAATTTGGAGTGGATTAGGATTTCTTTTTAATTTATTTTTTCTTCTGTGCGGATTTACATCTATTATCACTTACTGCTAATCGTTTTAGTAAAATTTTGGGAATGTAAAAACTTGGAAAAGAGATTTGGAGAATCTTATAGAAACTATAAAAACAAAATTTCTTTTCTAATTCTTTTACCAGAAAAGCACTAAGAAGAAACTTTTATTAAAGAAATTATTATAATCCTATACTGATATACTCCATAAATAAATGGTTAAAATGGATTTAGAAAAACTCTTTAAACCAAAATCAATGGCAGTAGTGGGTATTTCAAAAAGAAACCCCCTTAGCCCAGGAAGAATTGTTTTATTAAAAAACGAGTTTGAAATGAATGTTGAGGTTTTTGGAATTTATCCAACGGGAGGGGATATTGAAGGCATTCAATTGTACGAAAGGTTAGATAAATTACCTGAGATTCCAGATCTCCTCGTTATTGCAGTTGGACCTGACGATACTTTAGGATACATCCAAGACTGCGCAGATCTAGGGATTCCTTCAAGCGTGATAATTAGTGGCGGTTTTGCTGAAGTCGGGGGGAAAGGTAAGAAAAGACAACAAATGTTGGAGAAAATAGCTTTTGATAATAATATAGCCGTTCTTGGTCCTAATTGCATTGGAGTCTATGCTCCTCCTTTAGTAGATACCATTTTCTTACCTACAGAGCGTATCACGAGACCGCCGAAAGGTTCTGTGGCATTAATAAGTCAAAGTGGAGGAGTATTGGTGGACCAATTTTTCAATAAGTTCAAAGAGAGAAATATAGGCGTATCTACCGCAGTTTCCATAGGAAATCGAGCGGTTGTTGACGAAACAATGCTATTAGAATATTTTAGCAAGGTCGACAAGGAAACAACAAACATTGCGTTCTATTTAGAAGGGTTTAAAGAAGGAAGAGCAAGAAGATTTTTGCAATTAGCAAAAGAATCAGAAGATACTGTTGTAACTTTCTTTGGAGGTAAAACTAGGGAAGGAAAAGTAGCTACACAGTCGCATACAGCTAGTTTAGCCGGAAACTATAAAATCCTATCAGCAACATTGAGGCAATATCAAATTATACAGGCTAATTCTGAAAGAGAGCTATTATCGAGCTTAAAAGTCTATGATGTATTATCCCACAGAAAAAATCCGTTTGGGAAAAATGTTATAACCTATGGAGATGTCGTGATTGTGTCCGTTTCTGGAGGCCACGGAGTAATTGCATCCGATATGTTGAAAAATTATGGTTTGAATGCAGTTCGACTTGAAAGGCAAGAGAAGAAAGACTTAAAAGAGCTTATGAATCCCGCTGCCCGAGAAATTGCATCTTTTAATAATCCAATAGATTTAACAGGTTCAGTGATCGATACCGATATTGAAGATATAGTAAGATATTTATCGGATGTTGAGCGAATTGAGTGTATAATATTACTACTGCTTCCTTATCCTCCTAACATCTCGTTTCAAATAGGTCGAAGGATAGCTAATATTGTTTCTACAAAAAATAAGCCCGTCGTATGTTTTATTCCGTACGTTCCAAAATACGCTTTAATGATCGAATCCCTTGAACTCGCGTACATACCTACTTTTCATTCCATTAAGGAAACAGTTCAAGCGGTTTCTGCGCTTAAACATAGAACGCGAATTGATAATGTTAAGAAAGGAAATCTTTTTTGGGACCAAAACCCCAAATAACTCTTAATTTATTTTTTTAAAAATTTATAGGAAAAAAGATTACAAATTTTCTTAAATTAAACTGTAATATAATAATTAAAGAATTTCGCTTAAAATGTTGATAAAAATATGGATAACCGTGTTGGATGGATAGGAACAGGCGTTATGGGTAAGTCTATGTGTGCTCATATTTTAAAAGCTGGATATAAAGTTTCAGTATATAATCGAACGAAAGAAAAAGCTAAAGAATTGATTGATATGGGCGCTGTTTGGTGTTCAAATCCTAAAGAAGTTGCTGAAAAGAGCGATATCGTTTTTACCATTGTTGGCTTCCCTCACGACGTCGAAGAAGTTTATCTAGGTGAAAAAGGAGTTCTAAAAGCGATAAAAAAAGGGTCAATTATAGTTGATATGACAACTTCCGAACCTTCTCTTGCTCAAAGAGTATATGAAGAGGCAAAAAAGATAGGCACATCATCTATCGACGCCCCTGTATCTGGAGGAGATGTTGGCGCTAAAAACGGAACATTAGCAATAATGGCTGGTGGTGATAAAGAGACGTATGAAAAAGTATTCCCTTTTTTCGAGTTAATGGGTAAAAATATCGCATATATGGGAAAAGCAGGAGCGGGGCAACATACTAAAATGAGCAACCAAATTCTCATTGCCTCTACTATGATAGGGGTTGTAGAGTCCTTGTTATACGCTTATAAAGCAGGAAATGATTTAGGTGAAGTAATAAATGTTATTGGGAAGGGTGCTGCTGGTTGTTGGTCGATAAACAATCTTGGTCCCCGAATTGTAAAAGGTAATTTCGATCCAGGCTTTTTTATTAAACATTTCATAAAGGACATGGGCATTGCGTTAAAAGAAGCGAAAAACTTGAATTTATCACTACCAGGTTTAGCTCTAGCTTATCAATTTTATATTTCAGCCACAGCTTTAGGATTAGAAAACCTTGGAACCCAAGGACTATACAAAGTTCTGGCTAAAATGAATGGGATTTAAATCAATTATATATCATTATTTTCTTTAATTATATTATACCCCCTATAATCGTTGAAATCTGTTTTTTATTTCTATTACTAATACAAACACTTCATATTTTTGAAGAATTAAGCATGGGGATCTATCAAACAATAGAATTTCTTACTATAAAGAAGTATCTTTTTGTATCCTCAATAATAACGAGTCTTTCAATGTTAACTTATATAGCTATAATATTAGAATTAGTTATTGGATACTTCTTCGGGATATTAGTCTCAATTTTCGGGATATTTAACTTTATTATTCATACATTAGGATTTATCATGAAAAAAAAGACGAAAGGAACGATTGCTGCGGGTTTTTATACTGGGATCGTCTTAGGAATCTTTGGCGGCGTTAATTTATTTCTATTAATCCAGCTTTTAATATAAAAGCCGTAAGAATAAATAGACCACTCGTAAATTTAACGATTTAGATGTGATTTTTTACTCTTTTTAATCGCATTCGAATTAACTTCTCGATTTCTTTTAACTTTTGCAGTTGAGTCTCCTCGCAGAAAGCGTAGGTTATCCCTCCAGCACCTGCTCTTGCAGCTACTTTTCCATACTCTAATTAATAAGAGGCTCATTATAGCTTGTTAAAAAGACGGTCAAGATTTTAAGGATTTTATGGAAGAATTTAACAATTTTACAAAAAATACAACAAAAACACATCAAAAATCAAAAAAATAAACCAATAAAAAATGAACGAACTTAGAGGATTGAGAGTAATTAATGACTATAGGGATGCTTTTTAATTACTTTTACACTCATTTTAATGTATTTCTCAATGTCTTTTAAGTCCTTACGTTGTTGTTGTTCACAAAATACATAAGCTGTACCTCCCGCACCTGCTCTTGCAGTCCGTCCAATGCGATGCAAGTAAGTATCTGGCACATCGGGCATGTCAAACTGGATGACGTGTGAGATGTCATCCACGTCAATGCCGCGCGAAGCAACATCAGTAGCTACTAATACTCGAGTCTTTCCGTTACGAAATGATTTAAGCGCAGCTTGTCGGGCAGTTTGTGATTTATTTCCATGTATGGGTAGGGCATTTATCTTCTTCCTTTGCAAGAACTTGACAATTCTATTTGCACCGTGTTTGGTACGCGAAAAAACTAATGCTCGAGTGACGTTTTTATCTTTTAGTATATGTTCCAACAGTGCTTGTTTCTTCTGTTTCGATATAATGAAGGCAGCCTGCTTAATGA
>Ga0114922_10004242_pt1 | contig 13301 bp, 11 predicted proteins | sample AartaG_FD_100975 | JGI IMG/M metagenome (GOLD analysis project Ga0114922, IMG submission 100975) | Deep subsurface microbial communities from Aarhus Bay to uncover new lineages of life (NeLLi) - Aarhus_00045 metaG | ecosystem: Environmental > Aquatic > Marine > Oceanic > Sediment | place... | reverse complement strand
TGCCAGGGTTACCTGTGAAATTACGTCAGGCGGAGTAGCCATCGCCGCCACTATAAATATAGCGAGCAGGACATACTTTCTTGCCCGGCACAGCGATGCGACTGAGACAAGCCCGGTCTTGTTCAAAAAGAAAATGGCAAGCGGGGTCTGAAAGGCAATGCCGAATATCAGCATCAGCCCGGTTACAAAGGTTACGTATTTCGGGAAAGTCCACTGGGGCTTCAGGCCCAGCCACAGGTCAACCTTTATCAAAAACGCCAGAGAAAGCCTGGCCACTACAAAAATAAAAAACAGAGCGCCGACAACAAACAACGCTGCTGAGAACGGCGCCGCCAGATAGATATATCGTCTTTCATTCGGATACATTCCGGCTGCAATAAACATCCACATATGATAAAACACCCAGGGCGATGATACTATCAGGCCGGCAACCAACCCTATCTTCATATAACTTGTAATTCCCTGCGCCGGCGCCAGCGTCTGCAGAGGTGTGTCAGCACCCATAACAGAAATATAAGGCCCCTGTATAAATACAATTATATACTTGCCGAAGCACAGACATATAATGAGTCCAACGGCAAGGCCCGCCAGCGCAAACAGCAGGCGCGTTCGCAACTCCTCGAGGTGGTCACCCAGACTCATTGTGGTATCGATGGGGTCGAGTTTGTTCTTATTCTTCTTGCCCATTGCGCTCGGCGTGGCAGGACAGCCAAAGCTCCCGACGCGACTATGTCAGCTTTAGTTCGTATCGGCGTCCGTATCATCGAGTCCGGCAGCTTTCCTGGTCTCGTTTACAACGTCGTTCTTGATTTGATTGACGTCCTTTTCAATCTCGTCCTTGGTTTCTTTGGCTTCGTTGATACCCTTTTTGAACTCAGTGAGGCTCTTGCCAACGTTTCTGGCGATATCGGGCAGGCGTCTGCCGAATATCAGAAGGGCCACTACAAGAATGACGACCATCTCCAACGGCCCCGGCGTCCAAAAACCCGGAAATTGCAGATATTCAGCCATTATGTTCTCCTTCTTGCTTTGCGCAAGTACTTTACAGCACCATTTGTCATACCCGGTCAACATCCGGCAGTACTCGAACGTTGACGAGGAAACTAATAGAAACTATAATGACTGCTGGTTCGCAGGTCAAGTAAATTGCGATTGTCGAGGCTGTTTTATGTCTCAAACGCCCGGCCGAGCAAAACGGCTCGAATCAGGCATAAGTTTCTGCCTGCTGGTAGCTCTCTTACTAATCGCGCTCGGTGTACTTATAAAGCAATCCCACTCGGACATGAGCCGATTCGGCATAAATGAGCACGTCGGCGGCCCTGCGGCAGGACGGCAAACCATCGGGCCGGCAGCGGCAGATGCCTTGTCTGTCGCCCCGGCAGGGTACGGAGCGGCCTGGGAAGTTTCGACTTACACCGAGGAGAGTCTCTACGAAAAAATAGACGGCAAGGCCCCGTTCTACACCGATGCCGGGTTCGAGAAGCTATTGACCCGGCGGTTCAGCAGCAAGGATAACCAGCAGCTCTCGATGGAGCTCTATGTATTCGATATGGGCAACATTCGAAATGCCTTTTCCGTTTACAGCAGGCAAAAAAGGCCGCACGTCGAGCCTCTGGCAGGGGTGCGGTTTGGCTACAGAGCCGCCAACGCCCGGTATTTTGTCCACGGCAGATACTACTGCGAGTTAGTCGGCTCGTCGGAGGCGGACGAACTGCATAAAGCAATGGAAGAACTCAGCAAAAATGTGAGAAAATCACTGGGCGTTGACGGCAATTCTGAAATGCCGGAGTTGAGTTTATTCCCTTCGGAGGACCTTGTCCCGAACAGTTATAAGCTGTTCATTGGTGACGCATTCGGCTTCGACGGGTTAAGCGGCACTTTCAGCGCCGGATACGAAATAAAAGGCCGGAACATTACGGCTTTTATCAGCAATCGCTCGTCTCGGCAGGCTGCACGCAAGCTTGTCGAACGTTACTCTGACTTCTTAATTGGGACCGGCGGCTCGGCAAAGCAGACGGATAACGAAAAGCTCAAGGCCCTGGAGGCCAGAGTCATCGACGTTTACGGCTTTGTCGAGATTATCTTTGCGGCGGGGCCGTATACAGCCGGTATCCACGAAGCCGAGAATCAGGAACTTGCCGAAGAGTTCGCATCGACACTCGCGGAGAAACTCGGGACGCAGGGGAAATTAGAAACCAATGAGTGAGCCGAACGAAAAAATATCCGCACGAAGACAATTTCTGGTCCGTGCGTGTAAGGCGGGTCTTTCGATTGCCGCCGCCTCGGGACTTTCTTACCGGCTTTACGACAGCTCCGGACCAGGACCCGGTATTGAACCGGACGAGATGGTAACGCTGCCGGACTTTACCGTGATACAGCGGGCCGGCCAGACGATAAGTATCGTCAAAGGGCCCGACAGGACCAAAACCGTTAATAAGGCAATAGAGCTGCTCGGCGGCATAGAAAGATTTGTCAGGCCAGGCGAAAAAGTTGTGATTAAGCCGAACGTTGCCTTTGCGCAGCCGCCTATAATCGGCTCAACGACTCACCCGTCGCTTGTCTCCGAAGTGGTAAGACTGTGCTACAACAAGGCCAAGGCAAGACAGGTAATGGTCCTGGACAATCCGATTAACGAGCCTGCGAGCTGTTTCACAATCAGCGGTATAGGCAAGTCGGCGAGCCAGGCAGGAGCTAAAATTATTCTGCCGAAGGACCACTTCTTCAGACGCACCACGCTGGATAAGGGCAAGCTTATCAGAAATTGGCCTGTATTCTACGAACCATTGGCAAAGGCCGACAAGCTCATCGGCATCGCCCCGGTGAAAGACCACCACAGGGCCGGCGCCTCGATGACGATGAAAAACTTCTACGGGCTTCTGGGCGGCCGACGCAACGTTTTTCATCAGGATATTAACACCATCATCGCCGAGCTTTCGATGCTGGTAAGGCCGAGCCTGGTGATTCTCGACGGCACGGAAGCTATGATTAGCAACGGCCCGACCGGCGGGTCGCTGTCAGACCTGAAAAGGCTCAACACGATGGTCGCAAGCTGTGACCCGGTCGCGGCCGATTCCTACGGCTGCACGCTTTTGGGCCTGAAACCGTCGGAGCTTGCTTATCTTGGAAAGGCCCAGGATGCCGGGGTGGGAACCACTGACTATGAGTCACTAAAGCCGATAAGAGCCACACTAAGCTGAGAGTATTATTATGAAGGTCGTAAACGCCAGAAGAATAAGCCATGTTTTCTTTTTCTCGCTGTTTGCGTGGTTCTGCATCGTGAGCACTGTCGGTGAGCGATTCTGGCAGTTGCGCGGCTGGCCGGTTAACTGGTTCCTGCAGCTCGACCCTTTGGTGGCAATCGGTACCATCCTGACGACGCACAGTCTTTATGCGCCGCTTTTGTGGGCCCTGGTAACAATAGTGCTTACGGTAATACTTGGCCGATTTTTCTGCGGTTGGGTATGTCCTTTCGGGGCGATTCATCATTTCGTCGGCTTTGTCGGCAGCCGCAAAAAGCCCGCAGCCGAGAAGATAGAACTCAATCGCTATCGCAAGGCCCAGGGCATAAAGTATATCATTCTGGTCTTCTTTCTTTTTATGACGGCTTTTCCGTCAATATCAGCCAGCCTCCAGACGGGACTGCTCGACCCCATACCGCTGGTGACACGCTCTTTTAACCTGGTCCTTGTCGCCATCGCCGACAGGGTCGGCTATGTCACATCAGTCACGCCGCGCTTTTACGAGGGTGCCTGGCTGATATGCGCGGTCTTCTTCGCCTCTGTCTTGCTTAACCTGGTCATACCCCGGTTCTATTGCAGATTCATCTGCCCGCTCGGAGCACTGTTCGGCATAATCGACAGATTCGCCCTCTGGCGAATCGGCAAGAACCAGGCCGAGTGCATAAACTGCAGGTTGTGCCAGAGCAACTGCCAGGGCGGTTGCGAGCCGGCCGGCAATATCAGAATAAGCGAATGTCTTCTGTGCTTTAATTGCCGCGAGGAATGTCCGCACGGCATAATCAGCTACCAAACACAGCCCTCGATGGCGGGGGAAGTTACCGGTCCCGATATCTCCCGCCGAGGCTTTGTGCTTTCCTTAGCCGGGGGAATCGTCGCTGTGCCGGCAATAAGACTTGGCAATAGGCTCGGCAGCAACTGGCATCCCAGACTTATTCGGCCGCCCGGCACGCTGCCGGAAGAAGAATTTCTGAAGCGATGTATTAAGTGCGGCCAATGCATGCGGATATGCCCGACGAATGTCATCCAGCCGGGCGGAATCGAAGGCGGGCTGGAAAACCTCTGGACGCCGGTTCTGAACAATCGAATCGGCTCAAGCGGCTGCCAGTTAAACTGTGTCGCCTGCGGGCAGGTCTGCCCCACCGCAGCTATCAGGCCGATTAGCCTTGCGGAAAAGCTCGGTACCGGTGAATTCGCCGCCAATGGCCCTGTAAGGCTCGGAACTGCCTTTGTGGACCGCTCGCGATGCCTTGCTTGGGCGATGAACAGGGCTTGTATCGTCTGTGAGGAAAACTGCCCGGTCAGCCCAAAAGCGATTTACACCCGCGAATGTTTCGAGACGGTCAGAGACGGCCTCTTGACAGTCAAGAGCGTAACAGGTAAAATCATAGAAACTGTCGAAGATGGACTTTCGCCGGGCGAAGTTGCCACGGGCGATTTTTATTGTGTTCTAGGGGATAACGAACCGAGCAAAATCACGGCAAATACCGAAAACTCAATAGAGCTCACCGCTGACTCACAACTGCTGGAAGCACTTGCTCCGGGCAGCAAAATCGGGATTCAGATTAGACTGGCCAGACCTTATGTTGACATCGAAAAGTGTATCGGCTGCGGGGTCTGCGAACACGAATGCCCGGTCAGCGGTGAAAAAGCCATAAGGGTCTCAGCAGAAGGCGAAACCAGAAGTACTAACAGAAAACTCGTACTTGAACATTAACCGTTTCGGGGGACAATTCGATGAAAAAAAGACAAGACCAAATCGACAGAAGGAACTTTATCAAGACGGTCGGGGCTGCGGGGCTGGGCTCTGTGATTGCTTCGGCTAATCTGACCGCCGGTCCGAATGAGCCCAATGCACCGGAAAAAGCAAAAAAGCCCGTCCTGCCGCAGGTTGCCAGGCGCAAGCTGGGAAAGCTGACCGAGCTCGACAAAGACGGCAAAGAGATTCCGCTCGAGGTATCTGAGCTTTCGCTGGGGACAATGTTCGACGTTGGGCAGAATCAGACGGCCCTGCGGGAGTGTCTGAAGTGGGGTGTCACGTATTGGGACACGGCTCATTCATATTCCGGCGGCTTAAGCGAACTCGGCATCGGTAAGTTCCTGTCGCGCAATCCGCAAATCCGAAAGAAGCTGTTCATCGTAAGCAAGGCATCGGGCACCAAAAATGTCGGCGAAATTGAACAACGGCTTCAGGAATCTCTCAAGAGAATGAACATCGACTACGTCGACCTCTACTACGGCATCCACGGCCTGTCTGACCCTGCAGAGTTGACAGCCGAGCCGAAAAAATGGGCCGAAAGCGCCAAGAAGAGAAAGCTCATCCGCTATTTTGGTTTCAGCACTCACAAAAATATGGCCCCGTGTCTGATGGCGGCGGCCAAGCTTGACTGGATAGATGCCATCTTGACAAAGTACAACTTCAGGGAGATGCAGAACCCGAAGATGCAGGCTGCTATCGACGCCTGCTACAAGGCGGGTGTCGGACTGACCGCAATGAAGACGATACGAGGCCAGAAAATCGAGACCGAGGAAGACAAAAGGCTTACGGAACACTTTATCAAGCGGGGCTTCACCGCAGCGCAGGCAAAGGTGAAGGTGGTTCTCGAAGATAAAAGGGTCAGTTCGGTATCCGTCGGCAGGGGCAACGTTCATGAACTGCGTTTGAATATTGCCGCGGCCCTGGATAAGAACAAACTCAGCGCAGACGATATGAGGGTCTTCAAAGAGGTCGCCCAGGCAACCTGCAGCGGATATTGCGCCGGCTGCGCATCTATATGTGAAAACGCCCTGCCGGATATGCCTTATGTCAGTGACATTATGCGCTACCTGATGTACCACGATAATTACGGCGAGAAGGAGACTGCAAGGGAGCTGTTTGCCGGAATCCCTGCGAGAACAAGAAGCAGGCTGCTCAGCACCGATTACAGCCTTGCAGAAGCGCGCTGTCCACAGCATATGCCGATAGCCAGGCTGATGGCCGAAGCCGTCAACAAACTGGCTTAATAACGAAACTCGAACGAAAAATGGATGCATCTCAAGGCTTCCGGGCCCTTGCCGGCAGGAGTCCGCCATCATAACTAAAGACGGCGCCTACCTTCACTTCGAGGGTTTCTGCATCTTTCCAGCGGGAAAACGCATCCGAATCAGCGAGCATAACCGCCGCGATAATAAGCACTTGTGTCCAGGAAGCGTTTATTTTCTTGACTTTGCCACGCCTTTTGGATTATAATAAGCCTGTTATCAAAAGGTGAACCTGAGAAGTTTTTGGGGCGGCGATGAAGAAATTTTATTATGAAACCTGGCTTCCGTTTACGCTGAACAAAAGGCGGATTCTCTTTCTGGCAATCGCAAGCTATATCGCTCTGTGCTGAAATCTCTCCGACCTTTCGAACCTTTTCTCCAACTGCCCGGCGCCGGCGCTCTATTGATGCGGCGCCCATTATACTTGACATAATAGGGACCGCGCATTACGCTTGCCAGGCTTAGTAACTAAAACGGGCTGTGAGATGACTGAAATAACAATGCATCCTGTCGGGATAATCCGGTCGCCATATAAACAACCCAGAGACATCCCAATCCAGGGCACCTTTAAGAAAGATGTCCAGGCATGGGTCGAATTAGAACAGGAGTATGTTGCCGGATTAAAGGACCTGGATGGCTTCAGCCACGCTATAATACTGTACCACTTCCACAAATCACACGGCGAACAGATTCAGGCCCAGCCGTTTCTGGAACAGGACAAACACGGAATATTCGCCATAAGAAGCCCGCATCGGCCTAATCATATAGGGCTTTCTATCGTAAAGATAGAAAGAATAGAAGGAAACAGGCTCTATTTCACGGAAGTGGACGTGTTGGACCAGACGCCCGTTCTCGATATAAAACCCTACGTCAGTCATTTCGACCACCGGGACGATGTGAAGTGCGGCTGGCTGGACAAACACTTTGAGGGCGGAAGCATTCCCGATAAGACCATCCTAAAATAAAACAAGGGCAAACCAATCAATACAAGCTCCGACAGAAAGATGAACCTGCTGCGTGTTCGCTGGATTGCCCAACACACGAGAAGCCTAAAGCCCTGCCATTGACTTGTTTTGCAGGTAGCGGTTTATGGCGGCAGCGGCAGTTCTGCCCTGGCCCATAGCCAGAATTACAGTGGCGGCCCCGAGCACAATGTCGCCGCCGGCGTAGACACCATCCAGCGAAGTCTTGCAGTCCTCGTCGACCACGATATTGCCCCACTTATTGAATTTTAGAGCAGGCGTCGTCTGGCGAATGAGCGGATTGGCAGCGTTGCCGATGGCTATAATCACGGTATCAACTTCGATTTGAAATTCCGAGTTCTCGATGGGTATGGGTCTGCGCCTGCCGGATTCGTCCGGCTCGCCGAGCTTGTACTTAAGGCATTCTATCGCCTTGACCCGGCTGTTTTCGTCGCCCACTATGCGCTTCGGGCTTTGCAATATATGAAACTCGATACCTTCCTCTTTAGCGTGATGGACTTCCTCAACTCGAGCAGGCATCTCCTTTTCTGTTCTTCGGTAAACCAGGTACACTTTTTCGGCGCCCAGTCTGAGTGCCGTTCTGGCCGAATCCATCGCAACATTGCCCCCACCGACGACGGCGACTTTGTTCGGGTGGACAATTGGCGTGTCGGCGCCTCGTCCGAAATCGTAGGCCTTCATAAGATTCGCCCGGGTCAGATACTCATTGGCGCTAAAGACACCGATGAGCGATTCGCCTTCTATGTCCATAAACCTGGGAAGGCCCGCCCCGACACCGATATAAACTGCCTCGAAGCCGTCTTCGTTCATTAACTGCTCGATAGTTCTCGTCCTGCCGACCACAAAATTACATACAAGCTTTACGCCCATCTTATCGAGCACGCTGATTTCTTTCTGCACAATGGCTTTTGGCAGCCTGAACTCCGGGATTCCGTAAACCATCACCCCTCCGGGTTTGTGAAAGGCCTCGAATATGGTGACGTCGTGGCCCGCCCTTGCAGTGTCAGCGGCGGCAACAATACCGCCCGGCCCGGAGCCTATAATCGCAACCTTCATACCGGTCCGGCCAGCCACAGCCGGTACACTGTCGCTGTTCTGGTCGAGGTCGGCGACGAATCTTTCCAGTCTGCCAATCGAAACGGCCTTGGTTGGGTCTTTGAACTTCTTACCCACCGTGCAGGCTTGCTGGCACTGCACCTCCTGCGGGCAAACCCGGCCGCAAACAGCAGGCAGCAGCGAGTTCTCTTTTATTATGCCAAGCGCGCCTTTGTAATCCCCTTCAGCAATGGCGGTTACAAAATCCTTTATCCTTATTTGCACGGGGCAGCCGTTGACGCACGGAGCGTTCTTGCACTGCAGGCATCGCAGCGCTTCAAGCCGGGCCTGGGTTTCCGTATAACCAAGGGCCACTTCGTTAACGTTGCTCCCCCGTTCGACCGCATCCTGCTCGGGCATTTCCTGCGGCGGGACCTCGTACCTGTCAGACGCCTTAAGCTCGCCGCGCCCTTGCTTTGCAAGCAGCTCCTGCAACATCCTGGCCTTTTGCGGGTCTGCCACTACATCAAGTCCCTAATTACTATTATTGCTCCACAGACACCCGGGCGCAACAGCGGAAATTCAAAATTCAACCGTCCAGCCCTATTTTGCATCTGTGTTTTTTGTACCCTTCGTAGGCTTTTTGCTCCTGATGTTTGTATGCATTCAATCTCTTTATCATCAGGTCAAAATTGACCTTATGTCCGTCAAATTCGGGTCCGTCAACACATACGAATTTCGGCTTGCCGTCGAACTCTATCCGGCAGCCGCCGCACATCCCGGTCCCGTCGACCATAATAGTATTAAGTGACACCTGGGTTGGAACGTCAAACTGCCTTGTCACCTCGCAGCAGAACTTCATCATTATGGCCGGACCAACCGCAAAGACCTGGTCGGGCTTCGGGTCTCGCCGACAAACCTCTTCCAGCGGCTCGGTGACCAAAGCCTTTCGTCCGCACGAACCGTCGTCGGTGGTAATTATCATCTCGTCGGAGATTTGTGCAAACTCGTCCTCAAGAATAAGCAGCTCTTTCGTTCTCGCCCCGAGGATAGTTGTGATTTTGTTTCCAGCTTGTTTGAGGGCCTTTGCCGCCGGCAACAGTGGAGCGTTTCCGATGCCGCCGCCCACACAGACCACAACGCCGAAGTTCTCGATGTGTGTCGGCCTGCCCAGCGGCCCGACAATATTGGCTATCTGTTGGCCCGCCGGCAAATCCGCCAGCTCCGCAGTGGTCTTGCCGACACGCTGCCAAATCAGACGGATTGTGCCTTTTTGCACATTGACATCTGCAATTGTCAGTGGGATGCGCTCGCTGTAGTCGTTATTGATACTGATAATGACGAATTGGCCGGGTTTTCTCGCCCGTGCAATGAGCGGAGCCTCGACCTCCGCCGTGAAAACATCCTTACTGAGCTCATCTTTTGACAGAATCCTGTGCGGCATTCTATCTGCTCCCTTTTAGCCGAAACAACACAAAACCAGCATTCTGCACAAAATGGTGCGATTGTCAAGGAGCGGCTTGCTTCTCAAGTTTTATTACACTTGCGAAGCAGCTAAAAATAATCAGGCTCAAGCGTGTGCGGCAATTCTTCGAGTGGGCAGCCCGAACATCTCGCCGCAGGCCTGCAGAACTGCTTGCCGACCCGCACCAGCAAGGCATGGTACTCATTATAGAGCGCCCTGTCCGCAGGAAGATTGGACTGAAACAGTTCCTGCAACTGTTCGTAATCGTGCTCAGGCTCTATCAGGCCGTGACGAACGGCGACCCGCGAGGTGTAGGTGTCGACAACAAAGACCTCCCTGCCCAGGGCATAGAGCAGGATGGAATCAGCGGTCTCCGGGCCGATACCTTTTATGCCCAGAATCTCCGACCTGAGCCGCTCGGCGCCGATATGTTCGAGCCGGGTCAGGTCTCCACCGTAATTCTCAAAGAGCCAGTCCACGAAGTTCTTCAACCTTCTGGCTTTTATGTTGAAGTAGCCGGCCGGGCGGATATGCTCGGCAAGGTCCGAAATCTCCAGGTTGCGAAGCTTCTCAGGAGCCAGTAAATCAGCAGAGTTCAGGTTCGCTATCGCCTTTTCCACGTTGGTCCAGTTTGTGTTCTGAGTCAGTATTGCCCCTGTGATTATCTCGAACGGCGTATCGCCCGGCCACCAATGCTGCGGACCAAAACACTCCAGCAGCAGTTCGTATATTTGAGTCAGTTTTCTATTTAGCATCGCACGCCGTCATCCATCGAAAGCAGGCATCGGTGGTTATTGTAATTTCACCTCGATTAGGGTAAACTGACGAGCAATCTGCCCGGCAGGCAAGAAACAAAAGAGCCAATTAGATGAAGCATAAAAACAATTATAAGACAAGTCAACTTTTTAACTTTGCACAGGATTCCTATCTCGAACGGACCAGCCGGCCGATTTACGCGCTGATTTTTCTGCTGCCCTTTATTATTTTCTACGAGCTCGGCACGCTTTTTATAAACACCAACCTGCTCAGACAATACTGGCAGGGCCGCGTGGTGGCCTTCTCCTGGATGCAGCGATTCCTCGAATATGTCGGGTTCGGCAGCAAACTTGCATGGGTGGCAACTCCGCTGACGGTTGTAGTCATCCTGATTGGACTGCAACTGGCCTCTCGCAAGAACTGGCGCTTCTGGTGGGGTGATATTGGACCGATGCTCATCGAGTGTATTCTGCTTGCGATACCCTTGATTGTATTGGGTTTAGTACTTAATAGCCCCGCTGCGCCGAACGATGACCCGGGCCGGTTCTCTGCAAAACCGGCAGCAGTACAGCTCGCGGAAATGCCGCGCTGCGCGCACATTGTCAGCGAAAATACCAGTGTTGACGGCCAACCAGGCGACGGCCACACACCCGCAACTGGTTTGCTGGCCGATATTGTTACCGCCATAGGTGCGGGCATTTACGAGGAGCTGATTTTCCGGCTCATCCTCATCTGCCTTTTGATGCTGCTGTTTCAAGATGTCCTGGGGCTCAGTCATAATAATTCCATTATACTTTCAGTGCTGGTCTCCGCTGCCCTGTTTAGCGCCTATCACCATGTGGATTTGTTCAGCGGGCAGATATATCAGGTTCAAACAGACCCGTTTAACTGGACAAAGTTCGGCTTTCGTACGATGGCAGGCGTGTACTTCGCCGTAGTCTTTGCAATTCGCGGGTTCGGCATCACCGCCGGAACTCACGCCTTCTACGACGTTATTGCAACAATCCTCAACGCAGTCTTCTTCAACTCCGGAAATTAGCGCAGGTCTTGCCCTATCGTGAAGTTTTTCAAAAAAAGTCCGCAGCCGTTACTCGTTTCGCCTGCGGAGGTTGTGAAATAATAGTCCTATAAGCACCGGAATACGCCGTATCAGTACTGATATTAAACTTGAATCGGGTGGGGCAATTCGTGTATAATAACATCAACGTTAGTGATTCGTTTTTTTGGACGCATGACTGTGGAATGGCCACAAATAAACGTAGCTGTTGAGGAACTGACCTTTAGTCTATTTCAAAGGCCCGTGCATCCTGAGCTTTTCCAGATTTACGCCAAGCGCCGGTTGCAAACGCCCAACTACGAGGCAGAGATTTGGGTAACGGGATGTACACACGTGGTTAGCGTTTACGTCGAGAATACGTGGCTGTCGGAGGTGGTAAGCTCGCCGGGCCAGATGCTGCCTCAGCACGGTTTGATTGAGCGCTTTCAGTTCCGGGGCCCACGCTCTCACAAATGCACACTAAGCAAAAAAATGAGCTACATGACCGACTTCCAGGTCGAGAAGATGTCCAGCAATCTATATCGGCAGAGTCATCTCGACCTCGAACGGTTTGCCCGAAATCACGGCATCTTTGTCAAGTTTCCGAAGCTGGGAGTTGGAGGTCTCCAGCCCTTCTGCTACATAGACTTCGAGTCAAGACAAAGCGAGCTGCACGTCCATACTTTCGCAGCCTACCCCGACCAGGTGACAATGATCAAGACACAATCTCTCTTCGATTTCGCGGGCAGGTAGGTATATCCGCTCAAGTCCGAAGTATCTGTCGTCTTATCAGCCGGGCTGTTGTTCCACCTTCCGGCCGAGCATGTCCATCTTCTCACGGATTTCCCCGGCGATTTTACTGTTCGGAAAGTCCCGGACAATCTGCCGGCCTATTTCTACCGACCGCGTCCAGTTCTTGCCGGAGATGGCCAGAGAAAACTGAACTCCCAGATTGTGCAGTTTGGCTTTGAACACATCCATCGCCGCCTCCTGCAAAGCCAAGCCCTCGTTAGGAGTCAGGTATAAGTCAAGCTCCTTGAGGATTTCAAGACTCCGGTCGGTGGCGCCTCTCTTGACGGCGTCGTCCCAGGAATTAAGCAGAAGTTTTTTGCGTTCCTGTTTCTTGTCCTGCAGTCTCTGACGCAGCGCCTTGACCTGTTCAGAATTCGGACAAGTTTTAATCAGGCTTTCTATCTGCTCTGCCGCTTCCGTCCATGCGCAGCTTTCAAAGAGTTTTTCGATGTTCTCCGTTGCCTGTTCTATGCGCTGCCGGTCGGTGGAGTCACGGTATGTCTTCGCCTGCGTGCGCAGTTGCTCAGCCAGCTCCTTGTATCCGTCTCTCAGGGCAATCTCGTCAATTATTTCGTTGGCGGCCTTGAAGTCTTTCTCCTGCAGCTTATCGAAAACCGCTTCACGCAGCGACTGCTTGTCCGCACCTTGAGCCTGGACAGCCTTGGCAGTTTCACTCAGCCGAACACCCTGGTCGACCTGCTCCAAAAGCGAGCTGTTCCGTTTCAGCAGTTCGGCAATCCTTTCGAGCTTGTCGCCGTTTTCCTCGAGAGCCGACAGTATTTTGAAAACCTTCGCAAGCAACAAAATAAAAACAAGCAGGAAAAGCACCGCCGCCAGGAACCATACGACCTGCGGTATTGCACCGACCTCGGAGGTTTCGAAGATACCCGTGGAAAACGCAAGCAAAACCACGGCCATAATCACCGCGACAAAAGCCGCATAAATAACCAGAATCTTCCGTCTGGACTGCCAAAACG
>Ga0114922_10004241_pt1 | contig 13305 bp, 13 predicted proteins | sample AartaG_FD_100975 | JGI IMG/M metagenome (GOLD analysis project Ga0114922, IMG submission 100975) | Deep subsurface microbial communities from Aarhus Bay to uncover new lineages of life (NeLLi) - Aarhus_00045 metaG | ecosystem: Environmental > Aquatic > Marine > Oceanic > Sediment | place... | reverse complement strand
TTTTCATCGAAACCCCCGCGAATCCTACCATCGATATCTTAGACATACAAGGTTGTGCTGATTTAATTCACGAGGTTGGGGGAAAATGCATTGTAGATAACACGTGGGCATCGCCTGCACTTCAAAAACCTATTGAATTAGGAGCAGATATAGTGGTTGAAAGTTTAACGAAATACATTAATGGACACGGCGATTGCTTGGGTGGTGCTATTATAGGAATGAAAAACAATATGCGGGATATACGTTACTTTTGGATGGAAACCCAAGGGGCTGTCTTAAGTCCCTTCAATGCATGGTTAATATTAAGAGGCATGAGAACTTTAGGAATGAGGATGGATCGTCATTGTTCTAACGCAATGAATATCGCGAAATATTTGGAAAAGCACCCAAAAATAGCTGAGGTTATATACCCTGGATTAGAATCACATCATGGTCATGAACTCACCAAAAAACAAATGAAAGATTTTGGAGGTATGATTGGTTTTGAATTGGAATCCGTAGAGGCTAGTAATAAATTTATAGAACTGTTAAAATTAATAAAGGTAGGTGTTTCTTTAGGAGATACAACTTCTCTCATAGAATATACCTCCCTAATGACGGGTATCGATCTCGCATCATGGGAAAAGAAGTTCATGCGAATTTCTGACACGCATTTCAGATTTTCTGTAGGTTTGGAAGATCCCGAAGACCTAATTAACGATTTAGAACAAGCGCTCTCGCAAATATAAAAAAAAAAAGAAATTTTTATTAGAACTTACATTGATTGTACTTTCTTCAATTTTTTCTCGTGTAGTTCCGCTAATTGTATCTTCATTTCCTGAACTCGCTCTTTTGTATATGGATAAAAATACAAACATGTTAGCGAAATACCTATAGCTATAGCGGGGAAAAGTGTTACTAAAATTTTCAGCCCTAAAATTTCATTTACTCCTGGAGTTGGCGTGTATTCTTCCCAACCTACTGATGTAAATACAAGACCTACTGTGAGGATCGATAATACCATTGCCAGACGCATGAAGAAGTTGGTAATTCCAAAGAAAGTTCCTTCTCGTCGAACACCTGTTTTAAGCTCATCATCGTCTATGACATCAGCTATAATCAAATATATGAAATATAACATTCCCCCATACCCTATTCCTGAGATAGCAACAAAAATTAGTGCCAAAGTATAAGAAGTTATAAATAGCAGAGGTAAGGAAGCAATAAAAGCCACTATTACAGCTATTGCAAAAGCTTTTCTACTCCCTAATTTGACATCCAATTTCATCCATATTATAACAGTTAATACTCCTACTATAAAATTAACCCCTAATAAAAGTGAGATTAATAACGTGTCAGTTACCCCAAGAACATGAAGTGCATAAAGAGGAATTGTAGTTGCAAGGACAAGCAAAATGTATTCATATAAGAAAAACATAATAGTGTATAGGGTAAATCCCTTATTTTTGAATGCGTGTTTTAAACCTTGAAAATAGCCAAATTCTTGCTTATGATCCAGTTTAAACTCTTCTCGTTCCTTTACGCCCCATTTAATAGCTATTAATAATGATAGACCTAGTATAATCGATGTAACTATACCGTTTATCAGATAGCCTTCTTTACTAGTAAGATCTCCAATAAATATTCCCGGAACAAGGAATGAAAAAATTAATCCTATAGTTGCCATAATTTGCTTGATAGTGTTTACTTCTGCTCTTTCCTCCACCGAAACATATAACTCTGGAAAGAGGGCATCGAAAAAAGTAATCATAGTGTAGAATGTATCGTACAATACTAGCATTAAAAGGAGGTAAATAAACGTGGCAAAATGGGAATCCGTAGGGGGCATCCATAGAATAATCTCAATAATTAGTACTGGTATCGTTCCCAGTATTATAAACGGTTTTCTCCTTCCCCATCTAGTTTGTGTTCTATCTGAGATGTAGCCAAGCAAAGGGTCATTTATAGCATTCCAAATTGTCCAACATATAAATGCGAGCATTATCCATGATACAGGCAAACCAACAGCAGTAAAATAAAAAGCAAAAACCCAGACATTAAACGAGCTCATGATGAACCATTGACTAAAACTTCCAGTCCCGAAGGCCCATTTTTGCCCTTTACCAAAACTTGTAGTTTCCATATTATTCACTTTTGAAAAAAATCAATTTTTATTAAATTATTAAATCAAGATTATTTTGAAGTTTTAAAAATATTTTACTTTTTTTTATTCAATTTTAGTTAGATATTTATTTTCTATAGTAATTTTTAAGGAATCGTAAAAAATTGAATAATATTTTTGATAAAATTCTCTCTTCTTCTTCATAATAAATGATTTATCTTCTTTAACTGATTTACCCTCTGTCCAGAAGATTTTTCCTTGAGGTGTAAGATCAATTTTATCATTATTTTTGATTATTTTGCCTGCTTTAAGAACAAATTCAATATTTTTTAAGGCACTTTTAAGTTTCTCAGGATTTTGAGAGATATCTGTTTCTTTTAGATTTATATTTAATATATTTATATCCGCATCTGAACCAATTCCAAGATTTCCTTTTACATGACCAAGTCCTAAAGATTTTGCGGGACTAGCTCGAGATACTATAACAAAATCATTAAAAGACAAACTCTCATCATGTTTTTGTAAGGAATTATTATTTAGGAATTCTTGATTCATATTTGCCATAAATTTACTCCGAGCTTTTTTACTTGTAAGCCAGGTTGCTATTTGGGAAACATCATTTATATGGGCATAGTTTGGAAAATTGACTGATAGTTGCATTTGCCATTTATCTTTAATACTTAAAGCTAAATCTAAAGAGTTTGCCCATAAGATACAATCAGATTTTTTATCTTTTCTGAAGTTCCGGAGAGCTGCAAACATATCACCCTCAAATTCTACAGCAGATCTTATTAACTTAAATGTTTCTTGAGATTCATTAGCATCTAGTAGAGTATTAATTAATCTTCTGTCTGAAGTGATTAATGGATTAATTTGATTAAAGCCAATAAATCCCAAATCTAAATCAAAATTATTATTTCCATTCATAAATTTAATAAGTCTCTCATTATCTCCATTCGCATTATATGCTGAAGCATGAGCAAGATGGAAAATTTGGGAACGCTTAAAACTAGAATCTATATTCGAATTTACTGTTAAATTTAAGGATTTTATCTTTTCTAAAATTACATATAGATTATCTTCACCTTGGGGTGTTTCATAACCTTCTATATGTGCGTGAATAGAATGAGGTAAGCCTAAATGTTCATTAGCTTTAGTAAGATTTTCATAGACATCCAGAGCAGAAAAATTGTACAGTCTTCCATTTTCGGTTAAGTCATCTCTTAGGATTTTGAAATTCCAACTTTCAGATTCAAACGGATTGTAAGCTTTAAAACCAAATCCTTTAGTTAATGTCAATAGATCTGATAAAAATACAGCCATGTCTTCAATTTTTCCCCTCTGATATTCTAACTCTATAGCCCATAAATTACTAGCATTCAAAAGCATAGCTTTATCTAAGACGGGCAATGTTTTAAAGTTAAATATTGTTTGGTTCGCTAATGAAGGAAAAACGTTAGCTTCAAGAATAAATGTATAACCATTTTTGATATAATCTTTAGCAATATTTTTTAATGTTAGTCCTTTCCACGTTTCTTGAAAGGCTTTATTATTAGTACCTAATAATCTGGCCCAATTAACTTGCTGAGAAGCTATATGCGTGTGTATTTCTAAAGCAGAGGGAATTACTGTTTTTCCTTTTGCATCAATTTCTTTAATGTCTTTTTTTGTTGTAAATTTTTCAACAATAACTTCATTTTCGATTAAAATATCTTTAACTTCTCCATTGATATCATTAAGTGGATCAAACACTAAACCGTTTTTAATTATAATATTTTCCATTTTTACTCTTACATGAACTAATTATTTTTTAATACACGAAATTAACTCCTGAAATGTTAATATAGGATCTCTAGTTGGTTCTAACTTAACTACTATATTTTTATATATAGGTTCTTTCCCTTTAATACCAGTTAGTTGATTTGCCCAAATAGAAACTGGCATGATAATAAGTCCTTGTGGTATATTCTCATCTCGGTTATTTCTTACTATAACCTCCCCAAATTCACTAGATAACTTTATATTTAAGCTGGGGGTTAAATTTAAGTTTTTGAAATCTTCAGGATTCAGTATGCCGATAGCTAAATTTTCCATTAATGACTTTTCATCTCCATATACATATTCTCGAACTTGATCATGATCAACCATCCTTACTGTATTTAATATCATTTCCATCTTTATACCACCAATTTAGAGTTTTTCCATAATCTGTGTTAATAATTCCTCATCTGAGGGTATTTTATTAGGGGGATTAAGAATTTTATTCAATTCTACCGGGACTTGATCTAGCCGATAAGTAAGTCCACCAGCTTCAATTCCGGTTATTGCTGTCGGTAAAACAATATCAGCAACTTCATAAGTTGCTGATTTTTTATTATCAATATAAATTAAAGGTTTAGTACATAATTTCTTACTTAGATTAAAAGGTAAATGAGAAATTGGATCAGTGCCAACTATAATTGAACTATCAAAATCATCACTATTAATTTTGCTAATGATTGTATCTTGAGTCTCAATTAATTGATTATCTTTAAATTGTAGGCTACCATTCCTACCATAAGTTGATAATGCTACTTGGTCAAAACCTGCCATATTGAAATGCCCTCCCAATAAAACCAAAGAAATCCTCCCTCTCTCTTGTTTCATATTAATCATTTGAACCAAATCCAAAAGTTCTTTAATAATATTCGTTCCATCTAATTTGGGTTTTAAAAGACCCTGCCCTACGAATATAACACCATTTTCTGCTCCTTTTAAATGAAGTAATAGTCTTTTTAGATCGCTTTTGTCAATACCAGCTACACCTTTGGATGGAATACTGTCAGCAGTACAACATTCTTCCATTAAAATGCGAATTAAGTCTAAATCTTTATTAGGTTCAATTTGTAAGGCTAGATCTCGAACCCCCATAACATTGAATGATGCTGTTTTCACCGGATCTATATTAATTAATGTTTTAATTTCCCTCCCAGTCATCCTAAATTTTCCTCGCGAAAAAACTGTTTTATTCAATAAGCGAGGTATAGATTCAGCTGCATTGGCACCCCATGAAATTATTAGATCAGCTTTATTTATAATTTCTGTAATTGATGTTAGCGTTATACCAGTTTCATTCACTACATCTAATATCTTTCCTTGACAAATTGAAGCATTGGAGTCAATAAATCCATCAATAGATTCCGCTAATTCCATCCCTTTTAACTGTGCTTCACAGCTTACATTAGAAAAACCATAGAGCAACGGGTTATTAGAACTTTTAATTATTTCAATTGTTTTCTCTAAAGCTTTCTCCCATGTTGTTTCTTTTAATTCTCCATTTTCTCGAATCATAGGATTTAAAATACGATTCTTAGCGGTAGTTTGGTCAAATCTCTCTTTACCTTTTAAACATGCTCCAATAACTTCATCAATGAATATCCCATCACTTCTAATTATAATGTCATCACATAAAAGTGAACATCCAGAACAAGTATTTCTTTTCATTTTTTTTACGCCTAGGTTAATTTATTATGTATATTCAATTTTAATAGCTTCCCGAGGGCAATATGTCTCACAGACTCTACATTCTCTTTCTCTGCCCTGGGCATCTAGTCTTCGGCAATACTTAAGATTTAATAATTCACATTTACCTTTCTTTACTTGAAACAATTGGTGTTCCTCAGGCGGGTATTCTGGAGCTTTTCCACTCAAAGAAGGAGGGCAGTATCTAGCGTTTACTGGACATACGGTAACACAGATTCCACAGCCATCGCATGCGTCTTCATCTACATTTATTTGTAATTCTTTTTTCTGCCCTTCTTCGCCACCTAGCATTTCTTTTAATGTTTCATATTGCTTTTTATATTTCGCTTCTAAAATTGGTGGACAATCATCAACTTTTACTTTACCTTGTAATAAATCTAATGCGAAGGCCATACACGTAGGTTTCCCACATTTTTTACAGTTAGTTTTAGGTAAAAATTTGTAAAGTTCCATGAAATTTTGTACTGGAATTTTGATTCACCTGTTGGGGATTAATAATTTTTCTATCACTTGAAATTAAATATTTAAAAACTTATTAATTTCTTTAGATTATGGATTATAACTTCTTATAAAATCTAATAATAAAGAAATAAGTAATTAATTTTTTACTTATTTTATTTTCCAGTTAGGTGGAGAAGCGATTCTACCTTTAAGTATTGGATCATGTGTTTTCTTCATCCAATCTAAAAGTTTGTTCTTTAAATTGAAAGCAATATCCTTATATGTAGGATCATCAATTACATTAATTTTCTCGTTTGGATCTTTCTTGAGATCATAAAGTTCTTCATCCCTTCTCGGTTTTTCATAATATTTTTTTATATATTTTCCAGAAGGAGCCATTAACATAGGTGCTGGTATTTGATATAAAGTTTCCAATTTTTCAAAATTTCTAATATACTTATACTTATGAGTTCTAATTCCACGAATTGGGTCATACAGCTCATGGAATGTTTTTTCAGCAAAAATTTCAGTTCTAATTTCTTCTTTTTCATCTTTTAATATAGGTAAAATGCTCTTTCCTTCAATATCTTCGGGAATTTTTGCTCCAATAAGATCAAGAAGGGTAGGAAGATAATCTATATTACTTAGCAGACTTTTAATAATTTTTCCTCCACTAAATAAGCCTGATTCTGGTTGGTAGATTATAAGAATTGTCTTAATTCCGGGATCATATAAAGTGCATTTTGCTCTTGGAAAGGGGCTTCCATGGTCAGTGGTAAAAATAAATAGGGTATTTTCTTTTAAACCTGTTTCCTGCAACTTATTTATTATTTTCCCTATGGTTATATCTACTCTATTAATTGCTCCATAATATTGAGCAAGCTCTTTTTTAATTATTTCATTGTCAGGTAGGAATGGTGGAACTTTCACAGATTCTATCTCTACTGGATCTGCCCATTGTTTGAAAGGTCTATGGACTTCTTCTACTCCGATACTTAAATAAAATGGATTTTCATCATTTTTGTGTGTATCAAAAAACTTAAAGGATTCTTCTTCTACTAACTTACAATTGTATAGAAAATCAATTTCTATTCCTTTTTTACTAAAAAACCTTTCAGTTATAGTATCATAACCTAAAGTTTTAGGATTTCTACTTACATGATGTAATCCTATTAAATGTGTTGAATATCCACTCTGTTTCAAATACATGGGTAGTGTCTTATGGTCTTCGGGTAAAGTCCATCCTCTATTAACTAACCCCATTAATCCATTTTGGTGAGGAAATTTAGAAGTCATAATACTTCCACGGCTAGGAGAACATTGCGGAGCAGTACAAAAATAATTAGTAAATTTTACTCCTTTATCCGCGATTTGATCAAGATTAGGTGTTGAAAGAGAATTTGGTGTCTGAGGTGAATCATAACAACCAAGAAATTGTCCTTGATCATGAGTTATAAATGAGATAATATTTGGCTTGTTTCTCAAATTAATTACCACAGCTGTTTCTTAACAATTTTATAAGTACTAGATATTAAATAATTTTTACATTTATATGTTTTAAATATTTCAGGTAAAAACTTGCTAAAACTATAACTTAAAAAATTATGAATAATTATTCTTAATACTATAAACTATAAACAAAATCTAGTTCAAGTTTATAGATTATTATGATAGAATTTAAGGCTACATCAAATCTTTAACTATATAGAGTTAAAATTAAAATTTTTTATATTAAATTAAAAGAAATAGAAATTTAGGTAAAAATTATGGGAGAAAAAGAAAAAGAGAATGAAATTCCAGACATTGATTTGAAAGACACAGTTGCTCAAGGAAAACAAGAGCATTTGGATAATCAAATGAAAGATATCGAGAATAATATGGCGAAAATCAAACACAAAATAGTCATAATTTCTGGTAAAGGTGGAGTTGGAAAAACAACTGTTGCAGTAAATCTTGCGATGAGCCTAGCAAGTATTGGATTTCGAGTTGGTATTCTCGACGTGGATATAACAGGGCCAAATGTGGCTAAAATGTTAGGAATAGATCCGGAATTAAAACCGAGAGTTGATCCTGAAGCGCGAAAATTTTATCCGATAGATGGTCCATTAAATATGAAAGTTATGAGTATGGCATTTTTAACATCGAGTCCTGATGAGCCTGTTATTTGGAGAGGTCCAATGAAAATGGGTGCTGTAAGACAATTTTTAGGTGATGCTATATGGGGAGACCTTGATTTCCTTGTTTGTGATTTACCTCCAGGAACATCGGATGAAACTTTAGACATTTTACAATTAATTCCCGATGAAAACGTTATAGTAATTACAACACCACAAGAAGTTGCTTTAATGGATGCAAGAAAAACAATAAAAATGTCAATGGTCATGGAAAGAAAGGTGATTGGTATTATTGAAAATATGTCTGGTTTTAAATGTCCACATTGCGGAGAATATATTGATCTTTATCCACCTGGAGGTGCAGAAAAAGCCTCTAAAGATTTTCAAGTAGAATTATTAGGAAAAATACCATTTGAAACCGAAATTGGGCAACAAGGCGACCAAGGATTACCTTTCATATTAAGATACCCCGATTCCAATAGTGCTAAAGCCTTCAAAGAAGTAGTTTCAAAGATTCAAAAGGTAGTAGAAAAATAAAGTACAACTTTTTTTTAAATTATTTTTTTAAAACAGTGTAAATCAATATCAATAGAGATAACTTATTTTTTATTTTTAAACTTAGTAATACAAGGAATACATAGTTTTTTCCCTTCATATTCAAATATACGAGTGCTCATTGTAGGATCCCCACAATTCTCACAAATCATAGATTCATGGATTTGGGCCTCTTCAGGAGGATTGAATCCAATCCTTTCAATTTTAAAAATTTGCTCTGGAGGAGTATTTAGTAATTTTTGAATCCTTTCTTCTCTTGATAGCTCCCTATCTTCAAAACTAGTTTTTTTAATAGATAGCTTTATTGCTTTCTTATTAGAGCGATTATAAAAAGTATAATTATTTTTGCCATAATCCAAATAGACAAGATTTCCTTTACCAAAAGTCGTCCCTAACAAAGCCTGAATTGCATCCACACTGCAATTATCATTCTCTACAACCGTAACCAGCTCTTCATCTATACTAAATTCATTTCCGTGTTCTAAAATATATTTAGAGGCTAAAACCCCTATTGCAACCCCAGGACAAGCATGACCATGAAATGCTACAGCTTTATCCATTAACTTCTTTGCTTCCATTTCAAATGCTAATTCGTTTTAATTAATTAAAAAATCCATTTCATAATTTATATAATCTTCTCATATAGATTTATGTTCAATTATTTTAATTCCCTTATCTTCAAAACTTGTGATCGATAGCAAAACATACAAGAGAATTATAAAAAGAGTTTAAATGACTTTAAAAGTTTAATTGTATATTAAACTAAGAGAACTAAGTAATGTCTTCAAATAATCAAAAACTAATAAAGGGAATCATTATCTGTAGGGAATCAGGAGAGTATCTGCTCGACCTAATTTTAGATTCTGAAATTAATCCCATGTTGTTGTCATCATTTGTGGGAGCACTTTCTCTATTTGGTAAACACAATTTAGGTAAAATCGAAGAAATCGATATAAAAGGTTTAGATGTGGGTATGGTAATTGTTTATAAATATAGTCTAATCTTAATTACGATTATGGCAAAAGATTTCATGAAAAATAATATTAGAAAAGAGTCTGAAAAGACTTTAGATATGTTTTATAGCTCTTACTCTAAAGAAATCAAAGATACTAATGGATGTGTTGACCTTTCTATCTTTAACGATTTTAAGAAACTCCTATATTTTCAGATTCAAGATTATTTCGAAATAATAACTGATAAAGAACGAAAAGCTAAAGTCGGAGATTATGGATTTTTTACTCCATTCCTTAGAAAATTACGGAATGGTCAAAGTCAGAAAGAATCTAGTTAATTAAGCTTTTTCTTTTAAAAATTAAATCTCCAATTTTTACTTTAAAAATTCTTTCCATCAATACACACTTAGCCTTAAGTAAATAATACACTTCTTTATTTGGGACTTCTAATTTATAAAGACTCTCAAAATTGCCCTGTCCCTTTGATAATATAATACCCCCCTTATTAGAGTAAAAAGCTTTTTTAAACTCTTCTGAAGCAACAGATAATTCAATTCCGGGTGTTGGTCCTGCTTCGATAACTTTAACAATCTCAGTTAAACCAATGAATTTCGCATCTTCCATTGTCGCATCATTTATAATAGGTGCTGAACGTACAGTGCAAATAATTTCTAAGTCTGGATATAACTTTTGTAAAGTTTCGACCAAAAGCTTATCGAAGACTATTTCTCCTGCATTATCTAACAACATAATCATATTTTTTGATTTTTCAAGAGATTTTTTAAAATCAGGAATATCATTAATTTTAAACTTATCAGGAGTAAAAGTTTTAAGATCATTAATTAAATCCATATCATGAGGGGCTCCAAAATCAATAGTATTCCCAATTGCTGAAACTGCTAAAGCTTCAAAGAGGGGATCTTCAGCATGCTCAATAACATCTTTAGCTTTATCGTAGTATTCCAATGCAATGCGATTATATTTATCCTTTAGAGCTTTATAAGGATCCTTTTCTCCTAATGCTTCAGCTATTAGGTGATAAACTTTTTCTCCAATTATAGGTCCGGGTTTATTGAGCACATCAATTTTTATTAAATGCTCCATCAATTTCATTTGAGTTTTAATAATTTTCTCTTTTGAAATTGAAGGACTTAACAAATTTAGAGCTTTATAAATTTGCTCTAATAAACAACCTATACATTCTGGTTCAAGTAGCATTTTTATTCACATATTCTTCTTTTTATTTATTATATTATATAAGAAAAATGAGGAATAATTTTAAATTCTTTCAAGAAAAGATATAAGCTATCTATATTCAAAATTTATATGAATTTAGAAATAAAAATTAAATGAAAATCATGTCAGAATTTGAAACACAAGAAAAATTAGACGTTCGATTAGTTTTCCTCATAGGGTTTGCTTTTTTTTGTTCCCAAATAAGCTGGGCTCTTTACAATCAGCAAGTTCCTATAAGTCTTTTAGCATATATAAGTAGTATAGCACTCGTCGGATTAATAATGGGGCTTGATAATCTCGTTGGTGTATTCATCCAGCCAGTAATGGGAAATGTATCTGATAACACTCGCACAAAATGGGGAAGACGAATGCCTTACATCATGTTAGGAATACCCCTTTCAGCGCTCTTTTTTGCCTTAATATCCTTTGAGACTTCCTTAGTTACTTTACTCATTTTTATGTTTCTATTTATAATTGCTATGAGTTTCTATAGGTCCCAGACAGTATCACTTATGCCGGATTTTATTCAACCGCAACATAGAAGCAAAGCAAATTCTATCATTAACATGATGGGCGCTATATCCCTTGTTGGTGCATCGATCATTAGTCTCTTTCTGGTTGACATCAGTTTACAACTAGCATTTATAACTGTCTCAATTATTATGATAATTGGTTGTATCGTTTTAATTTTAACGGTAAAAGAGAAGAATGCTTATAGTTATCAGTTGCTTTTGAAAATGGAAGCAGCAGCAGGTGAAAAAGTCAAAAAAGAAAAAGAAAAAGTTGGCTTAATATCAAGTTTCAAGGACGTTCTGGAGGAAGAAGATAAAAGTACAATTACTATGCTATTTGCAATATTCTTCATTTCAGTTGGATGGGCTGCTGTAAATGCATTAGTATCTGTTTATGGAGTAATTATTTTGGGTTTAACAAGAGGACAAGCTGGAGGTCTTATGCTTTTTGGAGGTGTAGCATTCTTAGTTTCTGCATTTCCTTTAGCGATATTAGCTGAGAAATACGGTAGAAGACTCCTTATTAAGATTGGATTAAGTATATTTATTATTGGTTTAATCCTTGGTTTTTTCACAAGGGACCTTGTAATGATATATATCTTAATTACTTTAATGGGTATTGGATATGCGTGCATCATAGTTAATACAATAGTTATTGTATGGGGATTAGCACCTTCTGAAAAGAAGATTGGCACATATACGGGGATGTATTACCTATTTACATTTTCTGCAGAAATATTTGGACCAGGTTTAATAGGTCTAATAACAGATCTATCTGGATGGGACTTTTTCTTCCTAAATATAGCTATCTTCTTAGTAATCGGTCTAGTTCTAATGTTTTTTGTTAAACGTGAAGAAGCAGAACTTACAGAAGAGCAAAAAGAAGCAAAAAAGAAAGCACTTCAAAACCTTTAAATTTTTAATTCCTTTTTTTTTTTAATTTGTTTAAATAAAAAAAATAGAGAAGTAAGGAATCTTTATAGCTGAATATCCACTTTTATTGATTTTATATTGTCTGGCAATTTTTTCGCAGTTTTTAAATAACCTTGTAATATATTACTAAGCATATCTTTCATTAAGTCATTTAATGGGATATCTTTATCATTAACCTCTAATTTGACATCTATCATAATTTTCATAATTCACATTAATATTTTAAATTTTAAGGTAATATTATATAAAAAAAGTAAAATAAAGAAATAATTTGAAGATTTTATTACTTAACGGTATATGTCACTTGAATCCTTATCTTTTTTATCGAGCTCTTCTTTCTTTTTCATAAAGTCTTTTAGCAACTTCGAGCCTGTTTCATCCCGCTTAAGTATTATCTGTGTTAGTAGATTCTGCTTCCTTTGCAGCTCCAGTAGCGAATTCGCAATGTGACTCATCAATTGGAACTGTACTTCACACATATAAACTTTCTCTTCTTCTCCACATTCACTACAGTGCTCAGTACATTCTCTCCAATCTTCGAAGAACATGTCAATATTGATATCATCAACAGATAATAGGTTTTTCTCGCATTCCTCACAATTTTTATCTGCTTTGATTCTTAAATCTCCAATCATCTTCCTTAAAGTCTGAACTACCTTCCACTGATCGGATACAGAAAGGTTTTTAAATTCATCAAAATCATCTATTTCTTCTGCCATAATTAATCACTTTGAATTTCTTGATTTTAAAATTTGTGCTCTTTCAGCAAGTATTTTCTTTATAAATTGGCGATCCTCTTCAAAATACTTTAAAGCTAAAACCCATAGAAGAATACCCGGGATGGCAATTAAAGAAATTATTATTGCAACTAATTGATAATTATATCCTGTCCATATGATAAGAATTCCCGCTATCAATGGACCTGCGCCAAAACCTAT
>Ga0114922_10004240_pt1 | contig 13305 bp, 10 predicted proteins | sample AartaG_FD_100975 | JGI IMG/M metagenome (GOLD analysis project Ga0114922, IMG submission 100975) | Deep subsurface microbial communities from Aarhus Bay to uncover new lineages of life (NeLLi) - Aarhus_00045 metaG | ecosystem: Environmental > Aquatic > Marine > Oceanic > Sediment | place... | reverse complement strand
TTGATATTGGCTTTGGCCAGAGCTCCAAACATTTTCCCAGCAACGCCGTAGTGGGTCCGCATACCAACGCCAACGACAGATACCTCAGTAATATCGTCACGAACAAAAATACTTTCACAATTAAGCTCATCTTTGATTTGCTCTACAGCTTCTGTGGCAGCAGCCAAATCTGAAATTCCAATAATAAACGAGACGTTTGCCTTTTTCGTGCCGACCTCTGTCTGGACGATGTCGCTGACAACTACTTTGGCACTTGCCAACAAAGCGAAGATTTTTGCGGCATTGCCGGGTTTGTTATCCACGCCGACGAGGTCTATCTTGGCCATATCTTTCTGGATTGTCGCTCCTGAAACGACTATATCTTCCATCTGCGGCACCTCATGAGTAATTATTGTTCCATCTATTTCTTCGATACTACTTCTTACGTGAATTTTGACATCATATTTTTTACCAAACTCGACAGCTCGAGGGTGCATAACGCCAGCCCCGAGGCTTGACATCTCGAGTATTTCATCGAAACTGACCTGCTCAAGCTTTACAGCAGCTTTAAATATCCTCGGGTCAGCAGTGTGAATTCCATCAACGTCGGTGTAGATTTCACACTCTTCAGCGCCCAGTGCTGCAGCAAGTGCAACGGCTGTTGTATCAGAACCACCCCTTCCAAGTGTGGTTATGTTGCCATCCTCATTAACGCCTTGAAAACCGGCAACAAGCACGATTCTGCCTTTGTCCAACTGTTTGTGAATTCGCTCGGCATCAATGCTTTTTATCCGCGCTTTTGTATAGGCGTTGTCAGTAATCATTCGGATTTGGCTGCCTGTAAAACTAATAGCGTCGTAACCAAGGGCATCAAGAGCCATAGCGAAGAGGGAGACGGTTTGCTGCTCGCCGGTGCTAAGGAGCTGGTCCATCTCACGCTTGGGTGGGTCTGGATTAAGCTCGAGAGCATCGGCGATAAGCTCGTCGGTCTGCTTGCCCCGGGCTGATGCGACTACTACGACCTGATAGCCGTTCTTTACCGCTTTAATTACACGGGCAGCAGCCCGGCGAATCTTTTCTGCATCAGCAACTGAAGTCCCACCGAACTTTTGTACAACTATTGCCATTTAGTCGCTCTCCATGACTCATACCTCGATTCATACTTAACAAACCACTACTTAACTTTTTAAGAAATATTCCATTAACTCAAAACCATTATCAATTTTAAATCCTGACTTAGCGGCGTTAACCTCGCTAAAAGTTGTATGCAGAATGCCGCTAATACCGGCACCGGCCATAGCAAAGGGGACAGGCTCAGATGAATGAGCCCTGCTTGAAATAGGGGTAGGATGGTCCGGCAAAACAAGTATTCGCCAGCTCTCGTAGCCCTGTAATGCGTCAAGCACTGGGCCAACGATGAGTTTGTCGATTTGTTCAATGGCTTTTTTCTTCATCTCAACGCTGCCATTATGAGATGCTTCATCGGGCGCTTCAATGTGGACAAACACAAGGTCATATTTGTCCAGTGCTTCTATTGCAGCAGAAGCTTTTCCCTGATAATTTGTATCGACAAAGCCGGTGGCACCAGGAACATCTATCAGGTCAAAACCGATAAGCTTCGACAAACCTCTTACAAGGTCAACAGCTGTGATAGCGGCTCCTTTGATACCAAATCGCTTTTGGAAACTTTCCAGCCGAGCTTTTTTGCCCTGTCCCCAAAGCCAGATAGAGCTGACCTGATTCTCGCCCAGGTCAAACCTTACTTTGTTAATGTCGTGCTCAACAAAAAGCTGTTGTGACCGGGCCATCAAATCAATAAGAATCTCAGCCCCTTTGCCACGGGGTAAAATTTTTTCTATTGCCTCACCTATATAATCGTGTGGAGGATACGTCTGAACATCAAAATCGAGTCCTTTGAAAACTAATAAGTGCCGATAGCTTATGCCAGCATAAAAACGGAACTTATCACCGGCTAACTGGTCATTTAAGTCATTTATTAATTTGGCAGCTTCTTCGTTGGAGATATGTCCGGCACTGTGGTCTTCCATTTTGCCATCGCAAATAGTAATGAGATTGCATCTGAAGACCCAATCATCGGCTGATAACTTGAGATTGCGTACTACTGCTTCTATTGGTGCACGGCCGGTATAGTATCGCTTCGGGTCATAGCCGAGCAAGCTCATCTGGGCAACGTCGCTGCCGGGCTCCAAACCGGGAGGAACGGTTCTCGCAAGGCCCTGCCTGCCTTGTGTGCTGATTTTATCCATATTGGGTATCTCAGCAATCTGGAGCACAGTTTTGTTATCAAATTGTTCGAGCGGCTCGTCTGCTGCGCCATCAGGAACTATTATGGCATACTTTATCACTAATCCTTATCCTCCGGTATATCAACTATCCTTATGCAGACTGGTTTGCTGCAAACGGTATCGAGTTTATCCAGACCATCGAGGGCAGCGGTTACTTTACTCTGTTTGTTTGGGTGAGTGGCTATAACTACAGGCACTGTGTTATCCGGGCCACGGCCCTCATGCTGCAGAACACCTGATATGCTGATAGCATTTTCAGCAAGTATCTTTGCAATCTGGGCAAATACGCCAGGCTGGTCCTTAACCATTAACCTTATATAAAACCTACTGATAGTATCACCGATTTTCTCAATTAACGAGACTGTTTCGCTTCGCGGCTTTAGACGCAGGTGACGAAAACTCGTGGCGGAATTACCCAGAGCCACATCGATGATATCGGCTACGACTGCACTTGCGGTTGGCATCATCCCCGCACCTCGACCATAGTACATCACCTGGCCGATTGCACTGCCGAATATACTAACGGCATTAAATGAACCATCTATGCCTGCAAGGCGGTTATCCTTGGCAATGAAAGAAGGATGCACCCGCAGCGAAATTTTGTTGTCCTTGCTTTTTTGTCCGATTGCCAACAACTTTAAACGATAGCCCATTTCGTCACCGTAGTGAATGTCGTCTTTTGAAATCCCTTCAATACCCTCAACAAAAATATCATCAAGCGTGATTTCACACCCAAAGGCGATAGAAGCTAATATAGCAAGTTTATGAGCACTGTCACCGCCATTAATATCCAAGGTGGGGTCTGCTTCGGCATAGCCTTTTTCCTGTGCCTGCGCCAAAGCCTCAGCGAAGTCCTCATCCTTATTGGTCATATTTGAAAGGATATAGTTGCAGGTTCCATTAACGATGCCATACATTGCAGTGATATTATTTGCTGCAAGTCCCGTTCGTATTCCCGAGACGATAGGTATGCCGCCGGCACAGCTGGCTTCAAAGGCTATACAGCAGCCGTTCTCAAGAGCTGCTTTGTAAAGTTCATTACCATGCTCTGCTAAAAGAGCTTTATTGGCGGTAACAACATCCTTGCCGGCCTTGAGCATTTTAAGCTGGATTTGCTTTGCGGCATCGGTTCCGCCAACCAGCTCGACTCCTATTCGAATAGAGTCATCTTTCAACAGCTTATCCAAATTAGTGGTAAGGATACCATCAGGCAATTTTACCGGCCGGACAGAATCCGTATCAATATCCACGACGCAGGCAAGCTCCAAACGCAAACCGGTCTTGGCTTCTATGGAATCAGCCTCATCAAGTATAAGCTTTGCAACACCACAACCAACGGTGCCAAAGCCAACAAGCCCAACTTTTACAATCTGCTCATCCATTTATACCTCGTATCTCGATAATCAATAATCAATTCGTTCTATTCGGTCAAGCAAAAAGCAGCAAACTAAAACATTATAAACATTTTATAAGCAAACAAAATAATCAGTCAGCGTCATCCCTTGTTTTATTTACGCTCAGTGAAATTGTGAATCAACCGGAGGGTACTTTTGGCGAAGGTTCAATGTAAGGTTTACCTACCTTATAGAAGCGCAGGTGGTTTTGAATTTCCCCTTCCAGGTGGCTTTGCCCTGTGGATTGCGATAACTCAAAGGCCCTTTCTGCGATAGCGACAGCTTCATCAAACTTGCCCGCTGCTGCATAGGCTGCAGCGAGGGTATCAAGTAAATCAGGCCGGTTGTATTCTGTTAGCTCACAAGTGCGCTTGGCTAAATGGATAGCCTCATCAGAATTGCGAACATCAGAATCTTGGTGAGTGGCCCTAACCCAGGCAAGGTTATTGATGGCATCGATAAAGTCGGGTTTGACCTCTATCGCCTTACGCCAACAAGTGATTGCTCTGCTCATTTTGCCCTTTAGATAATAAGCCAAAGCGAGATTGTTTTGACCGTTATAGTATTTTGGATTGATTCGTACAGTTTCTTCAAAATGCCCTATGGCTTGGTCAATTTTGCCATCTCTACGAAGGGCATTTGCGAAGTTATAATGCATTACAAAATTGTTTTCAGTTACTGTTATGGCGTGCTTAAAGAGCGTGAGACTATTTAGCCAATGTTGCACCTGCATTTTTGTACACAGCAACATCACAGACAGTATTATTCCAGCCATCGCCGCCAGAACAATCTTTCTATACCGCCACTTCGCAACAAGGTCATTAGCACCCCAGGCAACCATAATGAAGATTCCGATAGACGGCAGATAGGTATAACGGTCGGCCATAGCTTGCGAGCCGACCTGGACCAAACCGATGACCGGAACGAGAGTGCCAATATACCACAGCCACCCTACTGCAAGATAAGGGCAGCGGCGGGCTTTATAAATTACACCTGCCGATATAACGGCCAGTAGCAAAAGGGAAACTATCGGCTGCCAGTTCAAGCTATCGCCGGAGAAGGGATATAAAACAGCCAGACGGGTTGGATAAAACAGCTTGCCAATATAACTAAAATAGGAAACCAAGGCGTTTGCTACACGGAGATTTACAGGCAAGATTTCCGTCGACATTACTGCAGCCTGGCTTTTTTGAGCTATAAAGGTAACTACACTTGAAGCAGCTGACAGGACAAACAAAGGGATTTTCTCGGAGATTAAGCGGAACATCGTTGCTTTTCGGTAAGCGGCATTGATTGATTCAGATGGTGTAGAAATTGCGTTTATGCTTTCAGGGCTCCATTGAAATCGACCGAGAGGCCAATAATCCAGAAGAAGGAGCACAAAAGGCAAAGTCACTAACATTGGTTTGGCCATCAGTCCCAACGCAAAAACCAAAACAACCAGCAAATATTTTCGAATTGCCGGATGTTGAGCATACCGAATGTAGGCGGCTATGGTTAACATCCAGAAAAGGCCGCTTAAAACATCCTTGCGCTCAGCCAACCACGCAACGGATTCAACGTGGAGAGGATGCAGTGCAAAAGCAGCTGCCACAAACGCGCTTCGCCAAACAGCACCGGTAATTTTTTTCAAAACCGCAAATAGCAGCAGCGTATTTGCAATGTGAAAAAACAAATTGGTCAAATGGTGCCAGAAAGCATCGAGACCAAAAAGCTGGCAATCCAACATATGGCTAAGTCCGGTTAAAGGGTGCCAATTGCCGACATGGACACTTGTAAAGGCCCAGATAACGGAGTTGCGGGTTATTCCGGAACTGACATCGGGGTTCTCGGTTACATATGCAAAGTCATCATATGAGACGAAGTCGTTATGTCGAACCTGTTCATATGCAATAGCGGTGGCCAGGGCCAAGGCCAGGTAAACTAAAAGGATAATTTTTTGCCGTTTCTTCATAAGTAATATCGTACTGTATGAGGGTACAAAATCCAGACCAAAACCATTAGTATAATTTTTGGGTATTTATGATTGTATAGAAATCATCAGGGTTGAGAAAGGCATCAAGACCCTTGGGATTGTGTTTAGTAAGCAATTTTATGGTTGCGGCAAATTTTTTATCAAGGCCTGCAATAAAATACTCCGGGCAGTTTGACCACGAAGGGGGTAGCTGAACTTGATAAGCGTGCAGTGTCAGCCTATTTATGAGGGGTTTTTCGGTCTGGCCCTTACCGAGTCGATAATCTGATTTGAAGTCAGAGAGAAATAAATACCGCTTCGCACCATACAACGGGTCAATTGCCAAAGGTAGCCCAATGCTTGGCAGATGAACACGAATTTGATGAGTTCGGCCGGTCAACGGCTGAACAGCTAACAAGGCAGCTGTGCCAAAATCAGCAAGTAGCTTCCAGTTGGTAATCGATTCCTTACCCTTTTTGCGGTCAATACACATAAGCTGGGTGTTTTTGCGATATCGGGCCAATGGTGCACCGATTGTACCTTGCCGAGCAGCTACTTTGCCGGTTACGATAGCGAGATAGGTTTTTTTGACCTGTTTTTTCGCAAAGTATCCTGAGAACAAGGATTGAGCCTCTGCGTTTCGGGCTAAAATCATCACGCCGGAAGTATCCTTGTCAAGCCGATGTACCAAACGCAATTTGCTGGATACCTGCGCTCCTAACTGTCGAGCAAGAATATCAATAAGGTTAGCAGCACCGCTGCGGTCATAAGTTACCGACACGCCAGGGGGCTTATTAATGACAAGAGCGTCATCATCCTGATATATTATTTCGATGCGTGTTCTCAACATTTGTTTTCTCTCAAGCAAGAGACGCATTATAACAGTTGCATCAATAAATTACTATATGACCTTAATGAAGAACTTACTCTCGTTTACTCGTTGCTAAAAACTGCCAAAAGACTGGCACTGCCTGAGGGCATGACAGCAGGCTTTCATCCCTTGCTGTGCAAGCTTACTGGGGTACTCACGAACATTGGCCTTGCAATTCTTGACGACAGAGCGCCAATAGCTTATATTCTACAGTGTGCAACGGATGTAGTTTCGGAGTTTATTGCAATGGCGAAAAACAATCAGTGTGGCGAGTGCACGGGACTGTGCTGCAGGTATTTTGCCCTGCCGCTCGATACGCCGGAGGACAAGGGTGATTACGATGATATAAGATGGTTTCTATGCCATAGAAATATAACGGTGTTTGTAGAAGACGGCGATTGGTATATCAACATAAAAAATAAGTGCAAGCACCTCTCTGAAAAAGAGAACAGATGCCGGATTTATAATAACCGGCCAAGGATTTGCAGGCAATACCGCCACGTGGTCTGCGATTACGTTGAAGGTGAGTATGACTACGAACTGCATTTTAGCAACGACAAGCAACTGGAAGAATATATAAAAATAAAATTCGGCAACAATGCGCCAATGAAAACAAAAGTAAAAAGTAAAAGGACAAAAGGGAAAAGTAAAAAAAGATGAAGATACCACCGGTAAAAGGTATGAGGGATTTTTATCCTGCGGATATGGCCGTTAGAAACTGGATGATTGACGGCTGGAAGAGGATATCTTTGCGCAACGGCTTCGAGGAATATGACGGCCCGATATTCGAGTATTTGAAAATGTTCCAGATAAAAAGTGGCGGCGAAATCGTCGAGCAGCTTTTCTCATTAAAAGACAGAGGCGGCAGAGAACTTGCAATTAGACCGGAAATTACACCCACTCTGGCAAGGATGATAAACCAGCAGATAAGTTCACTGCCAAGGCCTATAAAATGGTTTTCGGTACCGAGATTGTGCCGGGCTGAGCGCCCACAGCGAGGTCGGCTTCGCGAATTCTTCCAGTGGAATGTTGACATAATCGGCGTGGATGATGTGCTGGCTGATGCTGAGACGATATTCTGCGCATTAGATTACCTGCAGGAGGTGGGCCTGACGCCGAATGATATTGTTGTGAAAATATCCAGCAGAAAAATGCTGGCGGCGATATTAGAGTCAATCGGCATACCACAAGGCGAATTGGAGCCTTTATACGCCGTGCTCGATAAACGCAGCAGACTACCTCAGGAAGCTTTTGAAGAAATCCTTGCAAAGCAAGTTGGCGATGAAAATAAACGTAACAAAATAATGAAACTGATGGCAGTTGAATCAATCGAACAAATTAGCTCTTTATTGGAGCTGAGCAAAACCGCACAAGAATCTGTGGACGAATTGGGCCGCCTGTTTGAGCTGTTGGATATTATGGGCGTTGGTGACTACTGCGTGTTCGATATCGGCATAGTTCGGGGCTTAGCCTATTATACCGGAATTGTGTATGAGATTTACGATAAGGGCAGCGAGCTTCGAGCTATCGGCGGGGGCGGCAGATATGACGATTTACTGAAGCAATTCGGCGGCCCGGACATACCGGCTACAGGCTTCGGTATAGGCGATTGCATATTAGGTATATTGCTTGAAGAAAAGGGGCTTGTGAAAAAGCAATTACCCATACGTCAACCAGATTATTTCGTTGCCACTACAGACAAGCAATTATTCCAAAAGGCCATTGAGATAATGACAAAGCTACGACGAGCAGGGCTGGCAGCCAATTTCGATTACAAGTCCACAAATCTAAGCAAGCAACTCAAACAAGCCTCGGCGCAGAAGGCCCAAAAGTGCATAATTATTGGTGAAGAATTTAATAACAATCAACTCGTAGTCAAAGATATGGCAACAGGTGAGCAAAAGCTGGTTGACATAAATAAATTTTTCGCAGAACTCAAACCTCAGTCAAAATGAAGGAACTTTCTCCCAACCACTACGAGCGGGCCTTCGAAAACTGGTTGATTGACAATCACATACAATACATCGCGGTCGATGAGCATAAAAGGGCAGCTTTTGGACGCTCTAAAATTAAAAGCTTCGATTTCCTACTATATCCAAGTAACCAGCAAGTAATAATTGCCGAGGTTAAGGGGAGATTATTCAAGGGGACAGGTTTTGCCAAATTAGCGGGCTTTGAATGTTGGGTTACAATTGAGGATATCGAGGGCCTAGCCCGATGGCAGGAGATTTTAGGGCCGGGGCATCAGGCATTTTTTGTTTTCGCCTACAAAATAGAAAAAATCGACGTCGATTTTGACGGCAGGGACATCTATGATTTTGATGCAAATAGATATGTATTTTTCGCCGTCAAATTAGATGACTATCGAGGGTTTATGAAACGCCGCAGCCCGAAATGGCAGACTGTAACGCTACCCGCCGATAAATTCCGCCAGTGCGCTGTACAAATGCAGAACCTGCTATTTTAATAAAAAGTAGAATTGGTAAGTACCCAATATCAACTACACTTTCAATCAATTTTGCTTACTTCGAAAATTACAGTGTTGCTGCCAGTATAAGTTTGTAATCCGGGGCAAAATTTCTCGCTCAAAAGAGGCTATTATAGTATATTGTGCCAGATGAGAATAATAGCCGGTACAAAACGAGGAATGAAGCTGCTTAGCCCCAAGACGGGCGGGTCTCGGCCTATTACCGACAGGGTCAAGGAGTCGCTTTTCAGTGTGCTTTACAATTATGACCTGCCCGAAGATAAAATCGTGTCTGATTTATTCTGCGGCGTCGGGTCTTTAGGGCTGGAGGCACTGAGCAGGGGGGCTGAGTTTGTTACTTTCGTCGAAAATGACCCGAAGGTAATCACAATATTAGAAAAGAATATCAAAAAGGCTGGGTTTGTTAAAAAATCAAAGACAGTTCGAGCCAACGCCTTCAAAGTTGGAGCTGTGGTTGATGAGCAAAAGTACGACCTTATTTTTGTTGACCCGCCGTACTCGGATACAAGACAGACCGGTGAAGGTTCAGCTCTAAGCGAATTACTGACATTATTAGGCGAACAGGCAGCCCCGGATGGAATCATCGTGGTCAGAACTAACCGACGCACTGAACTGTTAGAAGAATATGATTGGTTTGTGACAATAGAGCGACGACAGTGGGGGACTATGGCAGTGACGATACTAAGTAAAAAGGTAAAAGGAAAAAAATCAGAGCAATGACAAACAGACAAGCTGCTATAAGAATAATTAAGCGCCTACGCCATAATGGTCACCAAGCTCTGCTGGCGGGCGGTTGTGTGCGCGATATGCTGCTGGGCAGAGCTGCCAGTGACTACGATGTTGCCACAAATGCCCAGCCGGAAGAGGTAATTAAGCTATTTAAACGCACATTGAAGGTGGGAGCAAAATTCGGCGTAGTGATTATTCTAACCGAAGGCAAACAAGTAGAAGTAGCCACATTTAGGACAGAAAGCGGCTATGCAGACGGCAGGCACCCGGCAAAAGTTAAATTTGCCAGCGCAGCCGAAGATGCCAGCCGAAGAGATTTTACCATTAATGGAATGTTTTACGACCCACTTGAAGAAAAGGTAATCGACTACGTCAATGGACAAGCAGACCTCAAGAGTAAGCTCATACGAACAATCGGCAAGCCCGAAGAGCGGTTTGGCGAAGACTACCTGCGAATGCTTCGGGCAGTGCGGTTTTCAACGCAACTTGGCTTTGCAATTGAGCCAAAGACTTTCTCCGCGATTTGTAACAATGCAAAGAACATCACGAAAATAAGCGGCGAACGAATAGCGATGGAATTAGAGGCCATCCTGGTTAACCCTAACCGCTCAACTGGGGTGGCGCTGTTAGATAAGAGCGGTCTGGCCGAGGCAATTTTCCCAGGCTCGAGCAGCAAACAAATTAAACTGGCAATCAAAGTGCTGAGGCAATTGCGAAAGAAGATTGATTTTGCTCTGGGGCTGGCCTGTTTTTTTGCCAGCTGTACAACAGAATTTGCGCTTGAAAAATGTAAGATTTTGAAACTTAGCAGGAACCAATCTAAACATATAAAATTTCTATTAGCTAACAGGGATAAACTGCTGAATGCTAAGATGTCATTAGCTGAATTGAAATTAATAGCGAGCGAACCATACTTTTGGGACCTGTATGAGCTGCAAAGGGCAATTCAAAAAGCCCAGCGAAAAAGTATCGGTCCACTGGTAACCTTGCGAAAAAGAATAAAGACCTTGAAAGGTGTCGAACTACGGCCTAAACCGTTACTTAATGGACACGACTTAATTCGCCTGGGTGCAACACCGGGACCAGCCCTTGGTCAGTTGGCCGAAGAGATGTACATCGCCCAATTGGAGGGGAACTTAAAAACAAAAGTGCAGGCCAAACAGTGGGTCCATAAATGGCTACAGAAGCATAGGATGATTGAGAAACAATGACTGTCAAACAAGGAGAAAACATATGAGTACGCGAATAGACCGTCGAGATTTTTTGAAAAAAATAGGTGTGGGGGTGGCAGCAGTGGCGATGCCGAAGCTGGCTGCCGCTGCCGATGACGCTGCCAGAAAGCCAAATTTGCTTTTCGTCTTTGCCGACCAGTTTCGCAGGCACGCAATGGGTTTTATGAATGCTGACCCGGTGATTACTCCCAATTTTGATAAATTTGCTCAAGAAGGACTGGTCTTCACCAATGCTGTGAGCTCCTGTCCAATATGTACGCCATTTAGGGCTATGCTTATGACCGGACGCTATCCACTTACAACCGGCATGACCAGTAACTGCATGCCGGGTACAGACCTTCAAATGCGCGCCGATGAAATCTGCATTGGAGATGTCTTAAAGGCCAACGGCTATCAAACAGGTTACATCGGCAAATGGCACCTGGAAATCCCGTCACTAAACAAAGCAAAGTACCCCGTTGACGGTGCAACTGTCAGTTGGGACGGCTGGACGCCGCCGGGATCCCGCCGTCACGGTTTCGATTTCTGGTATGCTTACAACTGCAACGGCAGTCATTTCGACCCGGTTTACTGGAAGGACAGTCCAGAGAGAATTGACACCAAACAATGGTCCGTAGAGCACGAGACCGACATAGCCATAGACTTCATCCGCAACCGCAAAAAGAATAAGCCCTTTGCGCTATTTGTTTCCTGGAACCCACCCCATCCACCTTTTGTTGCGCCCGAAAAATACAAGGCCCTATATAAAAACAAGGAACTGCCGCCACGAGCCAACGTTCAGTCAAGCAACAAATACGAAAGGGTCCATATGCCGTACTACGCGGCTGTTTCGTCTTGCGACGATAACTTTGGTCGTTTGCTTAAAACGCTGGGTAATCTTGGCATAGCCGATAATACGATTGTGATATTTACAGCCGACCACGGCGAAATGATGGGTTCCCATGGCCGCTTTGCCAAGAGCATCTGGTACGATGAATCAATAGGCATACCGTTTATGATTCGATGGCCCGGTCGCATCAAACCCCGGCGTGAGGATATGCCCTTTGCAGTCTATGATTTTATGCCTACTTTACTCGGATTGATGCGACTGCCTATACCAAATACCGTTGAGGCCACCGATTATTCCAAACTCATGCTCGGCAAAAAAACACAAAGACCCTCTTCGGCCTTTATAGCCAGCTACGGCAACCCCGGCAGGCTCCTCGCCGTCGGCCAAAAGCCTTCACAATGGGCACTTCAGGCAGAAGAGATTCGCAAAAAAGGCATCGATTGGCGCACCGTAAGGTATCGGGGTCTTGTACGAAGCGATACACATACGTAGTCAACCGCGGGCCCGAAGGCAAAAACTTAAAGCGCCTACTTTACGATAACGCCAAAGACCCTTATCAGTTAAATCCGGTCGAGACAACTTACGCGAACGAAAATCCAATAATGGCTAGGCTCGATAGCCAATTGCAGCAGTGGCTCGATAAAATGAACGACCCATTTCCATTGCGTTAATGATTAAGAACCAGAGGCAGATAGAAGATTTGAAAAGATTGTTTAAAAACGATTAAGATAGTTTTAAAAATGGTAAAGGAGGTAACAATGGTTTCGAGATTTGTACTAATCAGTGTAATATCCTGCATGTTGTTCATTGGCAATGCACATGCGAGAGACTACCACATCAGTCCAGGGGGTGATGATTCAAACCCGGGGACCAAGGCTAAACCATGGCAAAGTATCAAAAAAGTAAACGACACGGACTTTGCCCCGGGGGATAATGTCCTATTTGAAGGCGGCAAGACCTTTGCCGGCACGATTACCCTCGACAAAAATGACAGCGGTACAGGTAATAACAAGCTCGTAGTCAGTTCCTATGGGGTAGGACGAGCAATTATAAATGGAGGAAATGACAGCGGCTTGATTGCGGAGGAATGCAACTATTTCACCATTAAGAACTTAAATTTTATTGGTTCTGGCCGTAAGGCCGGCAATACCAAGGGTGGTGTGCTTATTTCCGATAGCGAAGGAGCGGAGATTGACCACATTGAGGTCAGCGGTTTTCAAAAAGGCGGCCTGGGCGCCAATGGAGTTCACGATATCCGTATCACGAACGTATATGCGCATGACAACGGGGCTACCGGAATAGGTGTCGGCGCCTCTAAAAACAGATGGTCAAAAAACGTTTACGTCGGCTATTGTACGGCCGAGAATAATCCTGGCGACCCCACACATTTTACCAATCACAGCGGCAGTGGTATTGTGGTCGGCCAGCTAAGTAACTGCGTAATTGAATACTGCGAGGCGATGAACAATGGCTGGGATATGCCAAGAAGGGGCAACGGGCCTGTCGGTATCTGGATGTGGAGT
>Ga0114922_10004239_pt1 | contig 13307 bp, 10 predicted proteins | sample AartaG_FD_100975 | JGI IMG/M metagenome (GOLD analysis project Ga0114922, IMG submission 100975) | Deep subsurface microbial communities from Aarhus Bay to uncover new lineages of life (NeLLi) - Aarhus_00045 metaG | ecosystem: Environmental > Aquatic > Marine > Oceanic > Sediment | place... | reverse complement strand
AACATTGAATTTTCTTCACATGGTAGAATATTGTGACACTCTTGAGATCGAAAGACAAGAGAAACAGGGAATACAAAGGATACCTAAATGAAGAAACTATATTATGTTTACTCGACGAAATGTGAGTATATTGTTGAATCGCTAAAAAACAAGAAAGGGTCAAACTGACCCACTACCAAAGGTTTACTCAATCAACGTAATTTTATTTTGAAAGAACGCTTTTAACACAGGAAAGCGAATGAAAAAGTTAGCGTTATTATTAGTATTGATTAGTCTGGTTGTTTCCGGTTACCAACAACAACCAAGTCTATTTGGGGTTTCCGGTATATGCCATCCGCTGCCGACGGCAAATCCCCAAGAGTTGGGAATGTCCACCCAAAAACTTAACCACATAACAGAAGTAATGCAGAAGCACATTGACCAAAAGCGCATGGCCGGGATGGTTGCCGTTGCCGCCCGTTATGGGAAAATTGCTTATTTCGAAGCGTTGGGCCGGCAGGACATGAAAAAGAAAACGCCGATGCGGAAGGACTCGATCTTCTGGATCGCTTCCATGAGTAAGCCGATAACGAGCGTGGCTGTGATGATGCTCTACGAAGAGGGCAAGTTTGCACTCAACGAGCCCGTTTCGAATTATCTGCCGGTTTTTGCGGACATGGAGGTTGGCGTAGAAAAGAAAGACGAGACAGAGGGCAAGGTGACATATAGCACGGTTCCTGTTGAACGTGAAGTAACAATCCTCGATTTGCTACGGCACACGTCAGGACTTGGATATGGTGACGGCGATACAGAAATGGATAAGCGTTACCGTAAAGCGATGGATACGGATGAAAACGTACCGCTTGCTGAGTGGGTTGGAAGGCTAAGGTCGGTTCCGCTTAAATTCCAGCCGGGAACCAGATGGGAATACGGCATATCGACCGATGTGCTCGAACGGCTCGTTGAAGTGGTTTCAGGAATGTCATTCGACAGGTTTTTTGAAGAGCGTATATTTGGGCCGCTCGGTATGAAGGACACAGCATTCTATGTGCCCGATGCCAAACGCGATCGGCTGGCCACCTTATATTCTCCCGGTTATGTGTTTAACGAGGACAAGGAAGAGCCAAAAAAGCAGGATTTAAAAAATTTAGATATGACGCTCAAGCCCTCGCCGGTTATGGATGAGAGCTATTTTGGTAAATCCGTCAAACGGTTATCAGGCGGGGGCGGACTGGTATCGACCGCGGGTGACTACCTGCGATTCTGTCAGATGCTGTTAAACAACGGCGAACTGGACGGTGTGCGCATCTTAAAGAAGGAAACAGTTGCGCTGATGACGCGTGACCATATCGGCAACATACCTAAATTGGACTGGATGCAGGACGCATTCGGGCTGGGATTCCGCATCCATGACACCAGCCAGGACGGCCCTTCCAAGGGAACATACCGTTGGGGGGGGAGTTGCGAGCACCAAGTTTTGGATAGACCCGAAAGAAGAACTTATAACGATATTTATGATACAAATCATTCCTGACGACGGGATAACCTTCGGTGACGAATTCAGAAAGATTGTCTACCAGGCGATAACAAATTAGTTTAAAAGAAGAAAGTTGCTTTGTGGAAAACCCTCTATGTGTCATTCTGAGCGAAGCGAAGAATCTCAATCTTTCGTACGCTGAAGATACTTCAGAATGATAATTTTCAAACCTTTTCTACAGAGCAAAAAAAGTGATTTAGAACTTTACAGATAGTTGTTTTTTTTCTGAAAGGGACATGTAATGAGAAGCGGCAGGAATATTATTTCAATGATAGTTTTAACTATTACGATTGCATCAACCTGTTTTGCCCAGGACCCATCCTTCTATGTCAAGAAGGACACCTGGCCTGAGACTATGCGCGCATCGAGAGAAGCACTGATTGCCGAAGAAAAGGCCCGTGGCGGCGGCGTTACCCTCGATTTTGCACAGGAAGACTTTACGGTCGCTATGTGGGTGAGGACCAAGACGGGCGGTCCCTTCTTCGTTAAGTCTGCCCGGGCCGGGGCGTGGGAAGAAGCAAGCAAGGTAATATCTATTTCGAGAGATGATGGCAATTTGGTCTATCTCGTGAGCGTACCACCAAGGCGAGATGCCGACGATCCCGATAAACAGACCGATGAGAACGCCTTCGACGGTTTAGCCATCGCTTTTGGGCAAGTTAACGAGACCAATCTTCGCGATGGCGAGTGGCATCATATAGCTATGACCAGTGCCAATCGCCGCTACAATTTCTACATAGACGGCAAACCTATCGAATCGATGACTTTGTGGAATTTCAAAAGGGCGGGCCCCGACAATCCACAGCATAACATCTATGCCGGTTGGCCGGAATATAACATGTTTGGAGAGATGAGCTCAGGTTTTGAAGGCGACCTCGATGAACTCCAGGTCTTCGGTAAGAAACTGTCGGGCGAAGAAATTTCAGCCATCCACCACGATCCCGGAGCCGTCAAAGATAGTTTGGCGGGATGGTGGAGGTTTGATGGCGATGCGAAAGATGCTTCGGGCAATGGTAACGACGGTAAAATTGAGAATGGCAAAGTGGTTGAAGGGAAATTCGGAAAGGCACTCGGCCTTGATGAAAAAGGCAATGCCCAAATCCCCGCCATGCCCGGCAAGGATTCGCGCGACCGGATTAATAAACTCCTTGCCAGAGACTTTGCTGATGAAGACTCCAAGCGCCAGATGCAATGGGAGTTGGCTGACGGTATCTGGGATAACTTCAAACCGGGTGATTTGAACCAACTGGCATCGCGCTATGCAAAGGCGACCAGGGACATCCTCGACCTGCCGGAAAAAGCCAATAAACTCACAGCCAAGGCGGTAAAAGAAAAGGACCTGTCGGAAGTCAGGGATGTTTATTATTCTTCACGGCTCACTCAAGATAGCGTTGAGACCCTGCGCAATAAGCTTGAGCACATGGCCAAAGAGCTCGACTACCTGCAGGATGTGCATACTCCTGATGATGAAAAGTGGAATAAATATAAGGCTTCGGTAAGCGAGCATGCCCAATCATTCAAAAGTGTATTGTCAGACATCAGGGAGGGTGACAAATCCGCCGCTAAAAAGCTGAGTGAATTGGAAGAATCAGTGCTGACTTTGCACGATACGCTGCCACACAGGCTGCCTTCCGGCCCCGCAGGCCCGCAGGAATTTGGCGCAGTTTACGCCACGCTAAAGTACACCCTCGAATGGGACAGAAGATGGCGCATCAGCGACGATGCCGACGTGGTGGTCCAGTTCGACACCGGTCCCTACAAGTTCGTTTTCTGGCACGGTTGCAGTTACATCCCCTGCTGGGCGACCGAGCAGAACGGCCCCTGGTTTACCAATGAATTCTTCGAGCGCCGCGGCTGGCTCGGCGGCGGCGACAGCATGATGGAGCCTATGAGCGACAAACAGTGCCGGTACTCCCACATTCGTGTAGTCGAGGATAACGATGCCCGCGTCGTCGTCCACTGGCGATATACTCCCTGCGATCTTAACTATAACGTGGGATATATCGACCCGGTGACAAACTGGAGCGACTGGGCGGACGAGTACTGGACTATCTACCCCGATGGGATCGCGATGCGAGAGGCCACACTGTTCAGTTCAGGTCCGAATGAAGATTGGGTCGAGTATCAGGAGAGCATCTTCATCAATCAACCAGGCACCAAGCCAAGCGACAACATCCCCTGGGACGCCGTAACCTTAGCCAACCTTGACGGCGAAACGCACACTTACAGGTGGGAACGCAAATTCCCTCCGGAGTTTGCCGAACCGAAAGAGCCCTGTATTCAGTTGGTGAATTTCAGAACCAAGTGGAAGCAGTTTTCGGTTGTTACGCCTGAACAGATCAAAGTGTCGGCATACCCAAAGGACCCAAGGTTCGATGATTCCGAATACTTCAACACCTGGGATGCCTGGCCCGTTTCTCAGGACTGGTCGGATGCTCGAAAGGCGACCAATTTCAACAAGGTCTCGCACAGCAATCTGACCCATATTACCTGGAAACCATATGTCCAAACCCCATCCAAACGTACATGGCTTATGATGACCGGAATGACGACGAAAAAGGCCGGCGAACTGGGCTCGATAGCCAAATCCTGGCTCCACGCGCCAAAATTGAAACTGTACGGCTCAGGATATACAAGTGCCGGCTTTAATCGGCCCGAACGCGCCTATGAACTGACATGTGCCAAAGCCGGAAAGCCGACACCCCTTAGCTTTACGTTATCTGCAAACAAAGATGCACCCGTGGTCAACCTAGCCATTATCATCAACGGCTGGGGCTCCGATGGAGCAACCCTGACTCTAAACGGCAAAAACGTTCCGCAGGGTGAGGACTTCCGCGTCGGGCACCGCGCGGGTTTTCGGGTTGACGACCTAATCGTCTGGATTAAAATCGAATCGGCAAAACCGGTTGAAATAGCGGTTTTGCCTCGTGCGCTGTAAGGCCACGGCCCCATGAAAAGAAAAACAGATAAAGCAAATTAAAACTAAATGAAAGGACCGAATTATGTCTGCTCGAAAGGTTTCAATGAAAAATCATCCTTATTCATCTACTCGTGGTAGGTTCGCACCTTCAAAATCCGCAATGCGGGTCATGTTCGCAGTAGCTTTTTTTCTGATGGTGCTGAAGCCTGTTCCGCCTTGCTGTGGGGAAGACAAAAAAGCCTCTGAGATTATGGAAGCCGCTTCCCGGAACATAGAAAAGTACCGAAAAGCCGATGCCGCCCTACGTTTTATTACCGACTCGGGACAACCTGTCAAGGATGCGACGGTAACGATTGAGCAAACAAACCATGACTTCCTTTTCGGCAACATTATTTTTCCCGTTGTCGGTGTCCTGGGAAAGTTCGAGGACATACAAGTCTATCGGCCCGAGTTATTCAAGCAAAGATTCGCGGACGTATTCAACATGGCGATTTTTCCTTTTTACTGGTCTTCTTATGAACCAATTCCCGGCCGGGAGGATTGGGATAAGATTGTTCCAATCCTTGACTGGTGCAGGCTCAACGGCATCACACCCAAGGGGCACCCATTAGCATGGGTTGAACGGGGGGGCACTCCCAGGTGGCTTTATGATTTGCCCGCGGACTTAACTGTAGAACTCCTAAAGGCCCGGATAACCAGGATAGTCAAAGGCTTTGATGGGCAGATCGATATCTGGGATGTGGTAAACGAACCTACACATACAATAACCTGGTCTGCGGTTATGAAAAAACCGTATGGCGAGCGCTACACGGCTATCCCGATTAAGGATATTGCCGACTGGGTCGAGAAATGCTACAGATGGGCACATGAGGCGAATCCTGCGGCCCAGTTGATTGTAAATGACTATGAACAGATCGTTACGCATTTCATACCGGATACCCGCCAGAGGTTTTATGACCTTGTGGCCGAGCTTAAAAAAAGGAACACGCCGTTACACGGTATCGGTTTGCAGGCCCATGCTGAAGAGTATTGGTATTCCCCGAACGAATTCTGGGAGACACTCAATTACTATGCAAAGTTGGGATTGCCCATTCACATTACAGAATTTATTCCCCAATCATCCGGCAACGATATAAGAGGAGATTGGAAAGAGGGCAAATGGACTAAAGAGGCCCAGGCCGAATTCGCGGAGCAGACTTATCGGCTGAGCTTTGGTCATCGTTCGGTGGCTTCGATAAATTGGTGGGGGCTTTCCGATCGTTATATATGGGCGGAAAGGCCCGGAGGCGGGCTGATTGACGAAAATTATCGCCCCAAGCCGGCCTATACGAAAATTCGCCAGTTGATAAAGGACGAATGGATGACCAAAACCTCAGCCCGAACTGCCGAAGATGGGTCGATTGATTTTCGAGGCTTCTACGGTGATTATAAGATCACTCTTAAGACAAGCCAGGAAGGCGTTCACACCTTCAATATCCACCTTGACGCAAAAGAAGCCAATAGATGGGAGTTCCAACTTTCGAGTAACTAACAGTATCTTTTTACCTCTGAAACGATGAGGCCGGTGCCAGATCATAAAAACGCAAAGAGATATTTTTAAGTTCTTACTTCTTGGTATTTAGTAGTAAATCGTATGCACGGTACACCCTACGGGAAGGGAGTCGCTTTTTGCAAAAATGGCTGATTCTGGTGGTGGCAATCCCCTGATAAAATGTGGTAAAAAATTAAAAAATCGCAGAAGGCTGACACGGAGGCAATTTTTCTTGGCACGTTAAACCTGTTGGGACAAGGGCTTACGTTGAGACTCCGGGAATTTCCCATTTTCGACTGGTGTTATTCCGTTTTTTCATGCACAATTTGTTGACAGGGGAGTATTTAATATAAGCTACTAAAATGGTAGGTTAATAGGAGTAAAAAATGAAACTATCATCAAGAAGCCGATACGGCTTACGTGCTATTTTGGACCTGGCTTTGGAATACGGAAAGGGCCCGTTGCAGATAAAGATTATCGCCGGTCGGGAGGACATATCGAACAAATACCTCGAACAACTGATGACAATTCTGAAAACCTCGGGTCTGGTCTGCAGCCTCAGAGGCCCAAAAGGTGGGTACATGCTGGCAAAACCGCCCAACGAGATAAAACTGAAGGAAGTCTTTACAGCCCTTGAAGGGCCGTTAGTTACTGTTGAATGTCTGCAGCATCCGGATTTTTGCCCTCGCTGTGCAGAGTGCATAACCAGGCAGGTCTGGTCGGAGGTGCAGGACGCTATGCTCGGCGTGTTAGAGTCCATCAACCTGCAAGACCTTGTTGACCGTGCCGGATCCATCAACACGAGTGATGTTTACCATATATAAAATCAGATAAAGGAATAATCGTGAGTAGCAGAATATTTGACGATATCACCGCCACTATCGGTTCAACACCGTTAGTAAGAATCAAGAAGCTTGGCAGGAGTGATGCGAACATTCTTGCCAAACTCGAATCCTTCAATCCCTGCGGCAGCGTCAAAGACCGTATCGCCGTATCAATGATTGAAGCAGCGGAACAACAGGGTCGCTTGAACTACGAAACTGTTGTTATCGAACCAACAAGCGGTAATACCGGGATTGGATTGGCGTTTGTCTGTGCCGCAAAAGGTTACAAACTCAAACTTACCATGCCGGAATCCATGAGTATTGAACGAAGGAAACTGCTTGAAATTTTAGGCGCTGAGACGATTCTCACACCGGCTGAACTCGGCATGACAGGGGCCATCGAAAAGGCAGAGCAATTGCTTGACGAAATACCGAACTCTTTCATGCCTCAACAGTTTCTCAACCCCGCAAATCCCGATATCCACAGACGGACCACAGCAGAGGAGATATGGAACGATACTGACGGTGGGATTGATATTTTCGTATCCGGCGTTGGGACCGGAGGTACAATAACCGGGTGCGGGGAGGTTTTTAAGAAAAGGAAACCGGATGTGCAGATTATTGCCGTTGAGCCTTCAGACTCGCCTGTTCTCTCGGGCGGAAAGCCGGGCCCGCATAAAATCCAGGGTATCGGTGCCGGCTTCATACCGCATGTGCTGAACGTTGACATCATTGATGAGATATACAAGGTCTCCAATGAAGAGGCAATGGAAGCTGCCCGACAACTGGCTAAGAAGGAAGGAATTTTGGTAGGTATCAGTGCCGGTGCGGCAATGCATGCCGCAATAGAAATCTCGAAAAGAGGCGGGAATAAAGGCAAAACAATAGTAACGATACTTTGTGATACCGGCGAAAGATACATATCGACCGAGCTGTACATATAATCCAAACCAGGACCGAAAGAATGAAAAGCTCACCCGACAAGGATAAGACCGAAAACCTCGCCGCCGAAATTGTCGGTACATACGATGGAGACACGGGTATCAACTTCATCGACGTGTCAAATCTGCCTGCACGCGACAAAATTTTAGAGATTCTTGATCTTTTGATAGAACTACTTTTTCCCGGCTACGCCGGAACGAGGACCTTCAGCCGCCGCAACATCAAATTTGTCGTGGGGGACATCCTATGCCGCATCCGAACCGAACTTACCGAGCAGGCCGAGCTTGCGCTTCGGCATTACTGCCGGTTAGAGAATTGCCAGACCGATGATTGCGCCACGATGGCGGCAGATGCCACGGACCATCTGCTTAACCGGCTGCCGGCAATTAGAGAAATGCTCAAAGGTGATGTTCAGGCTGCGTACGACGGGGACCCGGCGGCAAAATCGTTCGAGGAAATCGTTATAAGCTATCCATATATTATCGCAATCGCGACACATCGTATCGCGCACGAACTGTACCTGAATGAAATACCCTTGATCCCAAGGATAATGAGTGAAAGTGCGCACAGCAAAACCGGCATCGATATCCATCCGGGTGCAAGGATCGGCAAGAACTTCTTTATCGACCACGGCACCGGCGTCGTAATAGGCGAAACAACCGTCATAGGTAACAACGTAAAGCTTTATCAGGGTGTAACCTTAGGTGCTTTGAGCTTTCCAAAAGACGAAAGAGGCAGAGTTATAAAGGGCGGCAAACGCCATCCAACCATTGAAGACGGCGTTACGATTTATGCCGAGGCAACCATATTAGGCGGCGTTACAATAGGGGCCGGGGCGACCGTTAGCGGGAACGTCTGGCTGACGCACTCTGTTGCACCGGGTGTTACCGTAGCAATGGAAAAGCCCCGCTCACTATACAAGCAACGCAAAAATAATGATCAATACCATGGTCTGGGGTCAAATATTTGAGTAACGAATTGATAAAAAAGATTCATCAGTTGAAAGCCCGGCGCAAAGCAGTGATTTTGGCTCACAACTATCAACCGGGCGGGATTCAGGATATAGCCGATTTTGTCGGCGACTCCTTAGGGCTTAGCGCCGAGGCCGCCGAGACTGATGCCGAGACTATAGTTTTTTGCGGTGTTCAATTCATGGCCGAAACCGCCGCGATTCTTTCTCCTGCCAAAACCGTCCTCTTGCCCGAAAAAGAGGCCGGCTGCCCCATGGCTGATATGATAACGGCGCCGCAGCTTCGCCAGTTGAAGACAAAGCACCCGGATGCATTAGTGGTTTCATACGTCAACACGACAGCCAATGTGAAGGCGTTGAGCGATTACTGTTGCACAAGTGGGAACGCTGTTGAGCTTGTCAGCTCACTGCCTGGCGATAAAGAGATAATTTTTGTGCCGGATAAGTACCTCGGCCAACACGTGATTGACAAAACCGGACGGGATATGATTCTGTGGCCGGGCTACTGCCCCAGTCATGTCATCATTTCCGCAGACGACATAGATAAGGCCATGCAAGACCACCCCGATGCCGTTATTATGGCTCATCCGGAGTGCACGGAGCAGGTACGAGGTCGCGCCGATGAGATACTGAGCACCAGCGGGATGCTTAACTTCGCAAGAAAATTGGAGGCAAAGCAGTTTATCGTTGCCACGGAAACAGGAATAATTTATACACTCAAGAGGCAAAATCCCGACAAAGAGTTCATCAGTGCGACCGAAAATGCAATCTGTCCAAATATGAAAAAGATTACCCTTGAGAAAGTACTCTGGTCTCTGGAAGATATGGAATACAAAATCACTATCCCCGATGATATACGGAAAAAAGCAAAAGCGGCCCTCGACAGGATGTTGGCGGTGCTGCCGAGTAGATAAGGTATTGTGAAAATTTTTGCTCTGTATGAGAGTAGGGTGGGGCTTGCCCCACCAAACAGAGAATCGGTGGGCTAAAAGCCCACCCTACCATTGTGTATCGCATAGATCGGTGTGCTATAGGGTAGTTTTGTGAAAAGAACATAAGGATTAAAAATGACAGTGGATAATAATTACCGGATAGAAACATTGGCCTTACATGCAGGCCAGGAAGTTGACGGCACTACCGGCAGCAGAGCGGTGCCTATCTATCAAACAAGCAGCTACGTGTTCAAAGACACCGACCACGCTGCCAATCTTTTCGCGTTGCGCGAGTTCGGTAACATTTATACGCGACTGATGAACCCCACAACGGATGTACTTGAAAAACGCCTTGCTGCGATGGAAGGCGGTGTCGGGGGCCTGGCCTTTAGCTCCGGGATGGCCGCGATAACTGCCGGCGTCCTGAATATCTGTAAGGCCGGTCAGCACTTTGTGGCTTCAAGCTCGCTGTACGGCGGGACATATACACTGTTTAGCCAGACATTTCCGAAGTTAGGTATTGATGTGACTTTTGTTGACCCTTCCGACCCGCACAATTTCGCCAAGGCCATAAAGGAAAATACAAGGTTTATCTACATTGAGAGCATCGGCAACCCTAAGAACGATATTCTTGAGTATGAGGAAATTGCTAAAATCGCTCATGACAACGGCATTCCGCTAATCTGCGATAATACCGTTGCCTCGCCGGTACTGTTCAGACCGATTGAACATGGAATAGACATCGTCGTTCACAGTTGCACAAAGATTATCGGTGGACACGGCAACAGTATAGGTGGTGCGATTGTGGATTCGGGTAAGTTTGACTGGACCGGCGGCAGATACCCGGAACTGACTGAGCCTGACCCAAGCTATCATGGTGTTCGGTATGTTGCCTCGTTTGGCGAATTAGCGTACATAATAAAAGCAAGAACTCAATTTCTGCGGGATATGGGCGGGTGTATGTCGCCGTTTAATGCGTTTCTTTTCCTGCAAGGGTTGGAGACGATACATCTGCGGGTGCCGAGGCATTGTGAAAATGCCCTGGAGCTTGCCGAATACCTCCAGGGGCATGACGCGGTTGAGTGGGTGAATTATCCGGGGCTTAAATCGCATCGCGATTACAAGCTGGCGATGAAGTATATGCCGGCCGGTCAGGGTGCTATCTTGGGATTTGGAATAAAGGGTGGACATCAGGCCGGGGCTAAGTTTATAAACAGTGTAAAGTTGGCCAGCCATCTGGCGAATGTATTGGACAGCAAAACGCTTGTTATTCACCCTGCAACGACCACGCATCAGCAGTTGAGCGACAAGGAGCAGCTTAGTACAGGCGTAACAGAAGAGTACGTGCGGGTTTCTGTTGGAACTGAGCATATTGATGATATAATTGCAGACTTCGATGCGGCCCTAAAGAACAGCCAACAATAAACTAAAAACTAAGAACTACGGGCTAAGAACTGAATATGTGGGATTATACAGACAAAGTTATGGATTATTTTTTTAAGCCGCGAAACGTCGGCTACATTGAGGATGCCGACGGGGTCGGCGAGGTCGGGTCATTAGCCTGCGGGGACGCCCTTACTTTGACTTTTAAGCTTGACGACGACGGCAGGATAACCGACGCCAAATTCAAGACTTTCGGTTGCGCGAGCGCAATCGCTTCTTCTTCAGTGCTTACCGAATTAATCAAGGGAATGACGCTTGAAGAGGCCCAGAAGGTTTCAAATCAGGATATTGTCAGGGAACTGGGCGGTCTCCCCGAACAGAAGATGCACTGCTCGGTAATGGGGCATGATGCCCTAAAGGCGGCAATTGATAACTACCGTAACAAAAGTGGAGTTGCACCGGCGAAGAAAGGGGTGATTGTGTGTACTTGTTTCGGTGTGACGGATGAGGAAATCAAGGAGGTAATCCGTGGTAATGACCTTACTACCGTTGAGCAGGTAACGAACTATTGTAAAGCGGGCGGCGGCTGCGGGGGATGCGGCGGCAAGATCGAAAAAATCATCGAGCAAATACAGGGCAGCAAGGCCGGGACCGAGCATCTTACGGCACCAGCCAAGCCCGGCAAGCTGACAAATATCAAGAAGATATCGCTTATTGGGCAAACCATAAACGAGCAGATTCGCCCGATGTTAAGGGCGGACGGCGGCGATATCGAATTAATCGACGTTGACGGCAACAAGGTCATCGTGGCGTTCAGGGGAATGTGTGCCCAGTGCCGAATGGCGGAGTTTACGATGAAGGATGTCGTCGAAGCAAAGCTGAGAGAGTTTGTTAGCGATGAGTTGTTCGTGGAAGAAGATAAGGATTCGGCCCAACAGCCCCACAATCATAGAACGGGTTGAGATGAAAACCATCTATATGGACAATAATGCTACGACAAAGGTAGCGGATGAAGTAATCGAAGAAATGACACCGTACCTGGGCCGACTCTACGGCAATCCATCGAGCATGCACAGTTTCGGTGGGCAGGTGAGCAAAAAACTGCGACAGGCCCGGCAAAGCATCGCGGCACTGTTGGGGTGTGAGACCGATGAGATTGTGTTTACAAGTTGCGGCACAGAAAGCGATAATACGGCGATAAAGGGTGTACTTGCCACCAACCCGGACAAACGCAAGATAATCACTACACGCGTAGAGCACCCGGCGGTATTGGTGCCATGTCAGGAACTGGAGCACCACGGATATACGATTGTCGAAATTGGCGTCGATAATGAAGGTCGGCTTGATGTAGATGAGCTTAGAGACCGCATTGATGATTATACGGCCATCGTTTCGGTTATGTATGCAAACAATGAAACCGGTGTAATTTTCCCAATCGACAAAATTGCTGCCATGGTCAAGGCCAAAGGCGTAACATTTCACACAGATGCTGTTCAGGCGGTCGGTAAAATACCGTTGAAACTGGACCAAAGCAATATCGATTTACTGAGCCTTTCGGGCCACAAGCTTCATGCGCCGAAAGGTGTGGGTGCCTTGTATGTCCGCAGGGGAACTCGGCTTGCGCCTTTCATGTTAGGTGGGCATCAGGAAAAAGGCAAAAGAGGGGGTACGGAGAATGTGCCCGGCATAATCGCCCTGGGTAAAGCATGTGAGTTGGCCGCAGAAAACATTCAAGAGGAAAACGAGCGTGTAAAACAGCTTCGTGACAAGCTCCAGAAAGCGATACTTAGGTCGTGCCCCGACTGTATAATAAACGGAGACACAAAACATCGGCTGCCGAATACCCTGAACGTCAGCTTCGAATATATCGAGGGTGAAGCAATATTATTGATGCTCAACCAATTCGGGATCTGCGCAAGCAGCGGCTCTGCATGCACATCCGGCTCACTTGAACCCTCACACGTCTTGAGAGCAATGGGGGTGCCGTTCACAGCGGCGCACGGCTCGATAAGATTTAGCCTCAGCAGATACAATACCGAGGACGAGGTGGATTTCGTGGCCGGGAAAATGCCCCAGATAGTCAAGAAGCTTCGGAGCCTTAGCCCGTTTGTTAAAGCATAGCGGTGCGGTTTAGCCTGCATTTGGCAACGCCGGGAACACAGAAAACCCATCGCGGCCTTCGGCCGCAACCAAAATTTAATATAAAAGGCGTTACTCTTAAGATATATAAGGTAAGTGTGAAAGTAAAGCATAACCTTTTATCCTTAGGAGAACGCCATGGAGCAATTT